>Ga0207777_1000239_pt1 | contig 14297 bp, 12 predicted proteins | sample LuqExpMetageno35_FD_187793 | JGI IMG/M metagenome (GOLD analysis project Ga0207777, IMG submission 187793) | Tropical forest soil microbial communities from Luquillo Experimental Forest, Puerto Rico - Sample 35 (SPAdes) | ecosystem: Environmental > Terrestrial > Soil > Tropical forest ...
TTCAAGGGCGCAAGTCTCAATGCCCGGGCAGGAGAACCGGAGGAGCGACGAGTCGAGATCGAGAATGAGAATGCCCGGGAGCGTGGAGTATGGCTGTCGGAGGAGCGATTGTCAAACTGCTATAGCAATTGATATAACTACTGCACGGCACGGCGAACCGCTATTTTGATCAGCTGCCTCGAAGAAGAGGCGAAAGAAATCCGCAAACGGGCAAAGCTGGACCAGCGGACGGTGAGCAGCTATCTGCTCAAATTAATGATGCGCTGGGTGGAGTTCGAAGACAGGCTATTCAAACAGTTATCGGAGTATCGTCCATCTGCTCGTTATGTCTTATCAAGAAAACTAGATTTGCCCCGAGGGCCAAGAACCGCGGTTTTGCTCCGTTGTTCTGCCAGCGAAGGAAGTCGCGTTCGGGCCACCGCCAGGAGGAGAGGAGTCACGATCAGCGGGTTCATTCGCACATGCCTGCGACGCTCCTGGATGGCTGCGGACGCGCGGCTGAGACATTCGCGATTCCCTGATCTGACTGGCCCTGTTCCCGCGCCCCCTCATGAGGAAGGCGCAACGGAGTCGAGACTAGGCACGGAGCGAATGAAACGCGTCTAGCGGAGCCCGTGATCCTCCGGGATCATGAACGTTACTGGCTCCTACTTTACGCTTTGTCAGGTATTTCGGGTATGGAATCCGGGCATGAATTCAGCACTATAGGCCATGGCCTCCGAAACGAGAAGAATCCACGAGCTTAGGGCGGCAAACAAGCGAACTGTCCTGCGAATGCGCGCAGAGGTTGAAGACCAGCGCAGGCAGTTTGTATTTACTGAGCTGGACACGGCTATCACCTTCTGCGAGGTGGCCCTTTCCACCGAGAATCCGGAAAAGAAGGCGAGAAACATCAACAACGCGTTGGTAGGCTATCAAACGGCGCTGCGTTTTTGGAGCATGCCGGCCGAACTGGACGACGACGAGAGATTTCAGCGGAAGATCGCCACCCTCAGACAACTGCTGGACCAACTTGGACAGAACCCTCCAAAAGCTAAGTGAGCCAGCAATAACAGGAAACGCCGACTCAGGCGACCTCAACCCATACGGGAATTGTGATTTGCCGAGGTTATCCGGGGGATTTCCCCTTAATCGGTGCCGGGCTTGTCAGTCTCGCGGGGGGAAAGGTCAACGAGAGTGATGACCGCGCCGTCGGTTTTGCCTTCGGCGGTGCGATAAGGAAGAATACGCAGCAGGAAGCGATGGTTGCCGCGGCTGGTTGCCTGGGTCTCGATCATCTGTCCATTGCCAATAACCTTGAGGATCATTTCATGCAAATTCGGAATCTGGATTAGCGGATTGATGTTGATGAACGGGCGGCCTACGTCGGCGGGAATCAAGCCCAGCGTTTTTTGCGCTTCCGGAGTGAAGCGGCGGATGGTGACGTCGGGAGCAACCATGATGACCGCGATATTGATACTGGCAAAAAGATTGGTGAGGTCGTTGTTGACCGTCGGAATGTCCGCATTGCGATTCCGCAATTCGTCATTGACAGTGCTGAGTTCTTCGTTGGCGGACTGCAATTCCTCTTTTGCTGTTTCTAGCTCTTCGTTGGTGCTTTGTAATTCCTCGTTGCTGGACAGGATTTCTTCATTGGCGGACTGAAGCTCCTCGTTGGTCGCTTCCTGGGTCTCGATCACCGACTGCAGATATTCCTTGGTGGCTGCCAATTCCTGTTCAAGCTTGGTGATGCGGCTGTCGTTCATTTCCGCCTGCTTTTGGGCAGTGCGGGTGAGCTTCGGTTTGGAGGGGGGCCTGGAATCCCTCTCCTCGTTGAAAACGACCATGAAATACAGCTCTTTCATGGGGCCGAGACGGATAGGCGAGACCTCGATATTCACGAGGTAGGCTGGTTGCGATTTTGCGTCGCCATTGCCATTGCCGTTCTTGATGGTGACGCCCTGCCTGCGTACGGAAGCATCCTCTTTCCTGGCGCGGCCCAGCGCATTGCGGAGTTCCATCAACAGGCCCTCGCGCGCCATCTTCAGAATGCTCAGACTGGCGCGCCCGGAAGCGAGTTTCAGATACCGGCTGACGTTCCCGCGCGTGTGCACAATCTCGAATTCATCATTGACGAAAACCGTGGCAGGCGCGTATTGCGTGACCAGCCGCCGGTCGAATTCCTTCTGCGCCTCCAGGTAGTTGGACGTGGACTCGGGAGGCCGCGCCGGCGTGCGCACCGTTCCGTATTCGGCCCGGTCGGACTGGCGATTCAATGAGAACGTGACCACCTGCCGGACCGCGGACGTCTTCTTGGAGAAGATCTTGTGTGCCCGGTCTTCGGTATTAAACAAGCTGGTTGCTGACCCCAGACCTTCAGAAGCCCCGAGGATCAGGAAGCCGTAAGGACGCGTCGCATAATGGAATAACGAAATCGCTTTGTTTTGCAGCACAGGCTCGAGATAGATGAGTAGATTGCGGCAGCAGATCAGGTCCATTTGCGAAAAAGGCGGGTCGTTCAGCAGATTGTGCTGGGCAAAGATGCACATGTCGCGAATGTTCTTGCTGATGCGGAAGCCACCTTCGACCTTGGTAAAGAAACGGCGAAGACGATCGGCAGAAACGTCGCCCTGGATGTTCTCGGGGTAAGTGCCCGCGCGGGCCTTGGCAATGGACGCTTCGCTAACATCGGTTCCGAAGAATTGAATGGGGACTTGAGCTGCCTTATCGCCGAGATATTCGAGCATGGCGATGGCCAGAGAGTATGTCTCTTCACCGGAAGCACAAGCGGGGGTCCAGACCCGCAAAACTTTTTCAGGGGTGCGGTTCTTCATGATGGCGGGAAAAACCAGGCTCTTGAGCGCGTCGAACACACTGGGATTGCGGAAAAAGCTGGTGACGTTGATGAGCATGTCCTGGTACAGCGCCTTGATTTCGGCGGTGTTGGACTGCACATAACGGACGTAGTCTTCAATACGGTCCATCTTGTGGACCAACATGCGGCGCTGAATACGCCGGCGGATAGTGGTCTGACGGTAATGCGTGAAGTCCACGCCGGTGCTGCGGCGGAGAAGTTGAAAGATGGTGGCCATCGCCGGAGTCTCCATCGGGGAGACGGGGGCTTCGAAGGCGGCGAGGGAGTGCGAATACGGAAGTTTGGCGATGCGGGCGAGTTCACGAGCGATCTGCTTGGGCGGAAGAATGTAGTCCACGCATCCCGCGGCGATAGCGCTGCGCGGCATGCTGTTGTACTTCGCGGTCTCATCGTCCTGCGCGAAAGTCACCCCACCTTGCGCCTGGATCTCGGCCATGCCGAGTGTGCCATCGGTGCCGGAGCCGGAGAGCACTACGCCAATGGAACGGTTGCCGTCGGCTTCGGCCAACGAACGCATGAAATGATCGATGGGCATGGGTATGCCCCGGGAGTCTTCGCGCGCCTGGAGTTGGAGTAAATGATCGCTAACCGACATGGTAGCGTTGGGCGGGATCACATAGACGCTGTTGGGCTCAATCTTCATGCCCTGGCGGACTTCATTCACCGGCATGGAAGTTTGTTTGGCGAGCAATTCAGTGAGCATGCTCTGGTGCTTGGGATCGAGATGCTGGATGAGCACGAAGCCCATTCCGGTGTCGCCAGGTAGATGCTTGACCAGGTCGGTAACCGCTTCAATGCCCCCGGCGGATGCGCCGATCGCTACCACCACGAAGTCGCCCTGCTCCGATGATCCCGTGACTTTGTGAGTGCCTTTGGAATTCGAGGAAGACTTTGCTTTTTTGGATGGCATGGTTGTCCGCTGCTAAACCAACTCCGGCATGGAAACGAGGCCGGCAGGTTCACGGGGTCCGCAAACACGACAGCGACGCTAAGGGCAGAACTCGGCCCGATTCTAGTCCTTTCGCTGCACGGCTACAACTAGGCTGGAGCCTTGGGCTCTGGCCGGGTCCGCGGCATTCCAATTGTCGAGTTTGAAGTTCCTGGGCCGGCGATTCGAGACTGGGGGTATTCCGTGCCAACCTCGGCCACGCCTTTGGGGAAAGCATACCTATCCGCCAGGCACGCCAATCCCGTAAATGAAATGTGCTAAACTCTTCGGAGCGCTCGCCGGAGAGGTGGCCGAGAGGCTGAAGGCGGCGGTTTGCTAAACCGTTGTACGGGCTAAAACCTGTACCGGGGGTTCGAATCCCCCCCTCTCCGCCAGATTTCCCCTAACTGCTTCTAGCGTCAAGGTCTTACGGGCAGTGTCGACTTCGCTTTTTGTCCCTAATTTGGGTGACTCAAACTGTAGTTGGGGAACAGTTTGGGGAACAACTAGGGAACACTTCGACTCCAACCTCTTCATCGCTTCTTCGGCGTCCTCGGTGACCATCTTCACGTAAATATTAATTGTGGTGGTCACATTCGCGTGGCGCAGAATCTGCTGGATGACTTTGTCGGAAACTCCAAGCCGATGAAGATTCGTAGCGAGGCCACGGCGAAACGCGTGCCAGCCATGCCAGGGAATCTTCTCCGCTTCGAGAGCGGGTCGAAGTACTTCCGTCACGAGCAGGTCGAGATTCAACGGGTTCCCCAGAGAATTTCGGAAAATAAATCCTCGGGAAGGATTCCCCGACGAAGCTCGATGCTGGTCGAGAAAAAGTCTCAACTGCGCAATCACCGGAATGGTTCCTTTGCTTTTCTCCCTCTTTGGTTCGCCCACTTGGTTGCGCCATACGGACTGCTTTACTTCGATGGTGTATGGGATCCTCACGCGAGGCATTTTCCGCCTCCCATTGCACGTGCTTCTCTTTCAGAACTGCGAGGAGACCCGGTGTCAGGGGCGCACGGAAGCGGTTGGATTCCTTATCGAGCCGGAAGTGAAACGGGTCAAGGTCGCGGGGGTACTTCAGGTATTCCTCTTCCCAGAGCAATGCGGAATCGGCTTCGATCAGGCGGCGCTGTGCTTCCGTTATTCTGCTTTCGAGCAGATCCGGGTTGATCGCACATTCATAGACATCGAAGAGCGTGACGTAGTCGAAAGCCACTTTATGGAGCAGGATGATGAACTTGACGAGGTTCGTGTAGGCCTGTTGCCAGAAGGGTTCCTTGCCGCGGCCGAAAAGGTTGTTCAACAGCGAAGCGATGTTGTAGGCGAGCGCGTAGGCGTCAAGGTCGTTGTGAAGAGGGTTGTAGCGATACTCGGATGTGAGGCTGATTTCGATGTAATCGCCGACACGCCCGTGCCGGGTCAGGATTTCCCGGACGCGAGCGCAGAAGTCTCCCTTCACTTCGAGAATGAGGCCGCCGATGCGCCGGTGGGGATCATCGGCGCGATAGGCGAGAATCTGCTCGGCGAAAGGGTACATTGCCGAGGCGGTTTTCCCCGACCCGACCGCCCCCACGATCGCAATGCCGGTGAAGAGGCCTCGTTCTGGAATAACCAGCCAATGGGGTGTTTCCGAAGGGATCGGTTTGCGGGGGTTGTGGACCTCGCCCAGCACCAAAGAAAGCTCCGCACGCTTTCGAGGTTCTGCATAGAGCGGCAATCTGCCCGCGCGAATCTTGCTTCCCGCCTTAAGGGCGAAGATGTAGACGCCGGAAAGCAGGACGGAAAAGAGGATATAAGGCGTTGTGTAAAGGATGAGGGTATAGGAGTACTTGAAAAAGAGAAACGCGTAGTGCGCCCGCAGAGCCGCGACCTGGAGAAAGAGATTGGACTCGGGAAATGGCGCCCTGAAGTAGAGCGCCATACCCGTGCCCGCCGCGAGCAGACAGGCAAAGAAGTGCCTCGCGTGGAGAATTCGCTGAATCATGCACGCGCCGCCTTTGCCGCGGCGTGACCATCCTTCCTGTCTGCCGGCGTCTGCTGTTGCTTGCGCCAGCGGCGAAACTCCACGTCTCGCCAAATCACCATCTTGAGCGCAGAGTTGACGACATGATCCGGAGTGCTCTGGATGAAGGTGGCATACTTCTCGACGGCGAGCGCGATGGGTTCCTGCAGTTCGTATTCGCGCTTCACCATATCGGGCGGCTTGTTAATGATGGACATTGTTTTCCTCCTCTTGTTTTTCTTTCGGATTGACCTCACTGGACGCGGGGAAAGCGCTTGGGAATTGACCCTCTCCCCGTTCCCTGGGCTGGAGCGACCGCCACGGTTTTCGTGGCAACGAAAGTGGGGTCGCTCCAGCCCAGCCCGGTGTTTTCCCCGCGTCCGAAATCGACTGTCGCGCCGTGCGCAACCGCTGTGCTCCCCATAACTTCCGTTCACCGCGGAGGTGAACGGAACGGTGAACCGTCTGGTGAACCGCATCCTTCATGTGCCGTTCACCCGCTTTCTGATTACCCCGGACAACCTCGTCCGTTGCGTCTTGACACCGCTCTGCAGCCGGAAGCGGAAACTGCGCCCGAACTTCCCTCTATCTACCTATTCAGTGTTTGCAGAGAAAAATGTGTCGCAGAAAGTCAAAAGTAATCTGCCGGACACGGTTTCCGAGCCGGCTGTCCGCTGCTGAGGACAGCAAACACGTAAAAAGGAGACCGCGCCTGTACTTCGCGGCACCCATTGCGACCCCGATGTGCCAGTGTCGCCACTCGGCGACATTTACAAATGTCGCCAAACGGAGACTATGCTAAGATGTCGTCGAACGGCGACAGTCCCGAGGTGCCTATGTTTTTGCGAACACCAGCAGATTTCGGAGCGGTCATCCGCGAGCGACGGAGGCGCACGGGCCTCAACCAGGCGGCCCTGGCCGCGAAAGTCGGCGTCGGCCGCCAATGGATCGTCGAAGTGGAAAGGGGCAAGCCGGGTGCGCCCCTCGGCCTGATTTTGCGGACGCTTGCCGCGCTCAACATCTCGCTCGTCACCGACGAACGCGGCCGCAAGAACGAGCGGGTCTCCGCGGACCCCGGAGGCGTTGACCTGGACGCTCTTCTGAACAGCCTCCGGCGGAAGAAATCATGACCAAGGAATTGATCGCGTTGATCGACCAGAAGGAAATGGGGCGGATCCGGCAGGACGCCCGGGGAAAGCTGTCGTTCGTTTACACAGAGGAATGGCAGAGGTCCCCGGAATCGTTTCCGCTGTCGATTTCCATGCCACTGGGTTTAGCGGAGCACCCCCACGCAAGAATTGACGCGTTTCTCTGGGGTCTGCTTCCCGACAACGAGCGCATTCTGGACCAGTGGGGGCGGCGCTTTCATGTTTCCGCCCGCAACGCGTTCGGACTGATTTCGCACGTGGGAGAAGACTGCGCCGGCGCGGTGCAGTTTGTGGTTCCGGAAAGGATGGAGACTCTTACACGGCGATCACCCGGCGATGTCGAGTGGCTGGACGAGGCCGCGATCGCGCTGCGTCTCCGGTCTTTGCGAGCGGACCATGCCGCGTGGAGACTGCCTCGCGACACCGGGCAGTTCAGTCTCGCGGGCGCGCAGCCAAAGACGGCGCTTCTCTTTCTGAATGGCCGATGGGGTCTTCCTTCGGGGCGTGTTCCCACAACCCACATTCTGAAGCCGCCGACTGGCGAGCTCGACGGTCACGCGGAGAACGAACACTTCTGCCTCGAACTGGCACGCTCGCTCGGGATGACCGTTCCGAATTCCAGCGTCATGCATTTCGAGGACGAAATTGCGATGGTGGCGGAGCGATACGACCGCATCCGCACGGGAAACCGCCTAAAGCGCGTCCATCAGGAGGACATGTGCCAGGCCGTTGGCCTTCCGCCCACGCGGAAATATGAAAGTGAAGGCGGTCCGGGGGTCGCGACGATTTTCGGGGTTTTGCGAACCAACTCTACAAATGCCGAGGAGGATGCCGGCAACTTTCTGGACGCCATTGCATTCAACTGGCTGATTGCCGGCACTGACGCGCACGCCAAGAACTACGCTCTTATGCTCAGCTCCGGCGGGCAAGTGCGGCTTGCTCCGCTGTACGATCTCGCGAGCATCCTGCCGTATCCGGATTTCGACCCTCACCGAATCCGGCTGGCCATGCGGCTTGGAGGGGAATACCGTCTCCGCAATATCGGCCGGCGGCAGTGGCAAAAGCTGGCGACGGAGTTGCGCCTTGATCCTGAACCGCTCTTCGCGAAAGTGGTGCGGATGGCGGAAGCGATTCCAGATCACGCCAACGCGGTTGCACAACAACTCGGCAAGGAAGGGCTGCATCATCCAGTCCTCACACGGTTGCGAGATCAATTGACGGCCAGGGCTTTGGAATGCCGGAAGCTGTTTCCGGCAACCCGTCTGTGAGACGAGACAGAGTGGCTATGCGCAACGGATGTAAGGTTCTGGGAGGTACGTCGCACGCTAAGACCGCGCGAGGCGCCTCAGCTTGCCAAGCAGGCGCTTGAGCCTTTGACGGAGTGCGTTCGACGCTTGTCCGTTACTCCCCTCGTACCCAGTCACACTGGGACGAAACGAAGAGCGGGGACATGCTCTGGCAAATCTTCAAATCGCAAGGGACCAGACAACAGGGCCACCAAGGCACCAGTGCCGGACCGCCGTCCCCGGCAGGGACTGGCCCGGGGATGCGTATCCTCTGGAATCTCGATTGCGAACGGTGCGATTTGTTTTTTCTGGCAGGGATGCAGGACAACGAAAAGGCCCTCTGGCCTGAGCCGGAGGGCCTTCGACGGTCACCGTCAGAATGGCGCGTTGTCCGAGGGCGATTCAGGGTTCGGCGCTGCCACAGGGGCTTCGGCTTCCGCTCGGCTGAGCCGCCGCACGGAGTTGGCGCGGACGCTCCAGAAGATGGCGACTTTCGCCGCCTTGGCCTTCTTGGATTTACCGTTCTCGCGCTCGTATTTCGAGCTGACGAGCATCCCGTCGACGAGGACGTGGTCGCCCTTGTGAAGCGCATCGGCGATGGATTCGGCCAGGCGGTTAAAGGTCACGACGCGGTGCCACTCGGTTTTCGACTGCCACTCGTCGTTCGAGTCCTTCCACGACTGCTGCGTGGCGACGGACAGCACGGTGAAATTCGCGCCGTTACCGCGGACTTGCCGCTTCTCCGGGTCCTTGCCGAGGAAGCCGATGAGTTGGACGTGATTGAGATACATGGATTGATTCTCCTTTTTCTGCCCCATTTTCCTGGGGCACCCGGAAGCGAGGGCTTCTGCTCCCAAGGCGAGCGGCTGCATTCTGGGAGGGAACCAAAGGCTTTACAGGGAGGAACCGAGAAAGCAGAAGACGCGAAGCTGCCGGGCGCAGGAATTAGCCCGAAGCAGTGCCTAGGAAAAGGAGCGGCAGAGAAGGGGAGAACCCAGGGGCACTCAATCGTCCTCACGCGAGGCGCTGAGTAAGTGCCGGACAGCGGAGTCATCGCCTGCAAGAAAGGTAGGCAAAAGTGCGCGTCATCAGCAGAAGCTTTAGTACTTCCAGTCCTCGTGCCGGAGCGGAGCGCGGTTCAGTTGCTCCCGCTGCCACTTCCATTGCGGCAATGCGGCATCCATCAGGGTTCTAAAGCGCTCATTGTGATGTCGTTCGAGCAGATGAACCATTTCATGCACAACGATGAACTCCAAACAGGAAGGGGGCTTCTTAGCTAATTCAAGATTAATCCAGATGCGCCGTGCCTCGCGGTTGCATGTTCCCCAGCGGGTTCTCATCTTGCGAATTCTCCACTCATTCACGCGCACGCCGATTCGCGGCTCCCACTTTATGACGAGTTCGGCTATTTGCTGCCGAAGGAGGTCTCGGTACCAGCGGTCCAACACTTGCTCCCGACGTTCCCGATCGTTCTCATGGTCAGCACGTAACTCCAGGCGGTGCATCGTGCGCGGCCACACACTCGGCACATTGTTATCCTTCCTGACATCCAGACGGTACCGTATGCTCCACCACACCTTCATCCACATTCCGGGGATAGGACGACAAACTGAACTTGAGCTGTGGAAGGGTGGGATACACAACTGGGACGACGCTGACCGTTTCGAGAAGAGGTTTGGGGTGGTTGGGGCTCGGCTCCAAAAGAGATTAGATGAATACATCCCTGCGTCTCGGGAAGCTATACGGCTGAGGAACGCAGCATTCTTTGAACGGCTGTCGGCATTGGGCGAGGCTTGGAGAGTGTTTCCGGAGTTTGCCGATCAGTGCGTCTACCTCGATATTGAGACTACCGGGCTATCAAGCGTCTTCGATAGGATCACCGTCGTAGGGCTCTACGATGGGCGAAAATACAAAGTCTTTGTCGATGGCGAAAACCTTGACGAGCTGCCGGATAGTAGCCCCTGGGGAGCCAATCCATCTTCACAGCCCATGGCTGTGATATAAAAACTCTCTCACTTCTCTTGGTCTAAAAGATCGGGCTGGTCACTGCTGCTCCATAATCTGAGCTGGACTCTTTACAACGATCTGAGGGCTACCGCGATACACCGTAATTTGTCCGGACACGCAAATGTTCTTGTGAAGGTATTTGTCTTCCGGCTCACCAACTTTTCCTCGATCTTCGGGTCAATTGACCAGTGTTAGTTCTTCGTCAGGATACGGGTTACCCAAGTTCAGAAACGTTGGTTTCGAACGAGAAGTTGACAGGTACCGAGTAGAAGCAACATATCCGCATACTGTTGCCTTCTCTCCAACGTGCTGACCAGCTTGAGAAGCAGAAATTTGGTGATTGTTCTGCCCTAGAGTGGAACCAACTGTAATCAAGCTGATGCTCAGACAGAGGCCGAATCGTTCTCCTTAGCATCCTTTACCTCCTGTCATTCATTTGATTCTGCGAACCAAGACGGTGTCTTCTTCATCTTCAACTTTCATCCGACAACCAGAACTCGTCGAATAGATTGTGACTTCAGGTCTGTACGCGTAGAAATATGTATAGGCATACTCCGCTTGTTCCCATATCTGCCCATTATCCAGCTTGAATACGGTCTCGCCCTCCCAGCCGTTTATCTCTCCGGAAATAGTGCTTTCGATTGCTGGAGAACAACTTGTCCTCCCAAATGTCTGTCTTGCCGAATTGTCTGTATTCGATCCTAGTGCTGCTTTGAGTACCCGCTCTGTATAGTGATTGAGCCACAAATCTAATGCCCAAGTGACGCAACATTGACTCCTTCGCCCCTCAGGGGCGATGGCGATTGCAAAATCTGAGCCATGGCCACATCGATATCAAAAATGTCTCTCTTGACAATAGACCGCTAGGCTCTGCGGCCCGACATTCGGTCTAGATGGCCGAGCCTTAGTCCGCCGCCGCGAAGCCATCGCGGCGGCCATATACATCAGCATTCGTTTCTGGTGACCGTCCAAGTTCGCAAGGCATTGAATGAGTCTTCTCGCGTAGCGCTGATCGTGGAGAGAATCTCCTTTTCCACTTTCATCAACTCGAAAAGGACGAGGAGAAGGGCTTCCTGAAGCCTCTTCGGGGTCGTAAACCAGTTGGTATACATGAAGCCCGAACGCGCGTGCCAGCTTCTCCAGTGTTTCGACTGAAGGAATGGTGTGCCCATTTTCAACCCTCGAAATGTAACATCGCAACAGACCTGTCATTTCTTCAACTTCACGTTGAGACATTTGCTTTACTTCACGTAGCAGGCGTACACGTTCACCGATATTCATTGTTGCACCTCCAGTTCTGGAACGTTCAAGGGATCTCAATTTGCCTTAAGTGAATAATTCCTCCACTAGAAACCAGGTTCCCTCATCCGTCCCCAGTCGAGTGGTACGGCTACCCTTCGAAGTCCCACGATTCGACCAGTGGTCATGAAGACGAATTGTTCATGCGTGGCATCGCAACTAACTGTGAATTTCTTTGTAACGTATATCAGAGCTTCTGTTTCGAGCCGCGTCTCACGGTTGCCGAGGACAGCCCTTAAGCTGCCATTCATTCTTAAATATACGGGAATTTAATCTATTTCTCAATTATATTATTGACATATTATACATACCTTAATACCATCTGGTGATGGAGCGTATATGAACCCAACCCATATGCCGATCATCCCAAACTTATCTTCAAAGCTTTTTACCGTATTTGCCATCTGCGGACTGCTCATTCTGGCACTGATATGGTCAATGAGTTGATAAAGCAGTCTCTTGCTCCCGAGATTGCAACGGGCAACCAAACATGCCTAAACAGATAAACATAAACATCGCGATAGAGATTTTGCGGCTGCATGGCCACGATGTAAGAGCATGCAAATAGGCGGCCATGTAGGTTTTAAATTGATGGCACCTGCTTGCACCGGTTGCGATGTGACCGGCCTGATTCGTTAGTCCAAAGGAAGTGAGAAGGTTTTTATACCACAGCCATGGGCCGCAAAGGTGGATTAGCTCCCCAGGAGCTACAGGCTGCGGGGGCAGGCGGCCTGTAGCCGAGCGCTGAGTGCGGCCGCTTCGTGTTGTGCTCCACACGCCACTTTTCGATCACGATCTGAGCCTCGTTCAGCGAATAAAAAATCTCTCCGTTCAAGCATTCATCCCGCAGCTTCCCGTTGAAGCTTTCGCAGTAGCCGTTCTCCCATGGACGTCCTTCAGGATCTGCTTCTCTAGAAACAGCTCCGCTACCAGCCTCTTTAGCTTTTCAAAAGATGGGATCGGTCATTAACTCCTAGCTCTTGTACTCGCGGTTTTTTGTTGCGATGCCACCACGGAAGCGGACAGCGTAGAAACGACAAGACAGCAAAGGCGCAGAAGCCGAAGACTATAGCCGTTTGGTCGACGGTTCTGAATGCAATGACGGTCGGACATGATTTATGTCCGACATACTGGCATGCCAGCCATTTCTTCGCTACTTTACAGATTGCCGCTGTTCACAAATCGTTAGGGGCAAGCCGAATTTTTCCAGCACCAAGCCTTATACAAGTGAGGGCCGGGCGCCAAGGGTTTGCCGTTCGAAAGACGACGAAATCTGCTAAGCGTGGTCTGAACAGGACCACACGATGCCATTCCGTTTTGGAGGCCCACTCGTCATCGGTGTTCTTCCACGAGCGCTGCGTAGCGAGTGAGAACACAGTGAACTTCGAACCGTTGCCTTTCGCTTGACGTTGCTCGGGGTCAGCACCAACGAAGCCCACGAGAGTTATGGAATTGAGATAGGACATTTTCTTGTTACCTTTCTTTCTGCCCGTTTTCTTTGGGGCACGAGAGAGAGCGAGGGGGCGTGGAGTCGCAGGCTAGCGTCTGCATTGTTGGAGGGTGCCCAATGGTGCTGAGGGCGGAACCAACAAGGCAGAAGGCGCGTAGGTCGGAGCGGAGAGGAATTAGCTGAGCGGTGAGCCCAAAGAAAATCGGGAAAAGAAAGAACAGAGATGTGCTAATTCAGGAACACCTGGGGGAAGGGTCAAGCCCCAGAGCAAAACAACGCCGCTCGAAGGGCGTGAACCGAAGCCCATCGGGGCGTCAGCCATGAGTCTGGCACCGTTTGAGTTGATCACTTCCGTGCTGCCGACCATCCAGAAGTCGTGCCTTTCGTAGAACACGTTTCTTCCCTTACGCGCGTGATCTGTCCACAAACATCTGCGACACGTCAGCGTGTGGCATTCAACACAGCGTCATTGCGCGAACTTCTGAAAAAAAACCAGTCTTGCCCAGCGTGTTACGGGCTGTTTGACACCTGTGTCGGCTATGCAGGCTCAGAGACAGACCCGAGTGGTCTCAGTTTCCCGTGCCCGTTAAGGTAACGGTTTGTGGGTTGTTGTTGGCGGCGTCGTTGATGTTCAACGTTGCCGTGCGTTTGCTGGTCGCCTGCGGGGTAAAGGTCACGGAGATCGTGCACGTGCTGTTGGCAGCTACACTGCCTCCGCAGGTGTCGCTCTCGGCAAAGTCGCCGGGATTAGCCCCCGTGAAGGTGATGCTGGCGATGCTCAACGCCGTCGGCAGGTTGTTCGTCAGGGTTACTGTCTTCGCAGTTGAGGTCCCGACCGCTTGTGCGCCAAAGCTCAACGAACTAGGAGACCAAGCCACCTGGGCCGTGGCTGTCCCTGTCAGGTTGATGATCTGCGGGCTGTTGTTGGCGGCATCGTTGATGTTCAACGTTGCCGTGCGTTTGCCGGTGGCCTGTGGGGTAAAGGTCACGGAGATCGTGCACGTGCTGTTGGCAACCACACTGCTTCCGCAGGTGTCGGTCTCGGCAAAGTCGCCAGGATTCGCTCCCGTGAAGGTGCTGGCGATGCTCAACGCCGTCGGCAGGCTGTTGGTCAGGGTTATGTTCTTCGAGACGCTGGATGTTCCCACCGCTTGTGCGCCAAAGCTTAACGAAGTGGGAGACCACGCCACCTGAACCACACCAGTTCCCGTCAGCGCGATGGTCTGGGGACTGTTGTTGGCGTTGTCGTTGACGCTCAACGTCGCCGTACGCGTGCCGGTGGCTTGAGGGGTAAACGTCACCGAGATCGTGCAGTTGCTG
>Ga0207777_1000246_pt1 | contig 14193 bp, 12 predicted proteins | sample LuqExpMetageno35_FD_187793 | JGI IMG/M metagenome (GOLD analysis project Ga0207777, IMG submission 187793) | Tropical forest soil microbial communities from Luquillo Experimental Forest, Puerto Rico - Sample 35 (SPAdes) | ecosystem: Environmental > Terrestrial > Soil > Tropical forest ...
AACGGTAGCCATGAAGGCGACCGACTCGCGCCAGCGCACGGTGCCGGTGACCTGTTTAACCAGCGCTCGCACGATCTCAGCCGGTGCCTCAATCGGTTTCGCCAGCACATTGGCGACCACCGGAACGACCGGCGACTTGACCAAAACTTTCGACAGCGCGTTGGCCATCACTTCGGCGGCGGGCTGCATCAGCGCGCAATGGAAGGGTGCGGACACCGGTAGCAGCATGGCGCGCTTGGCGCCTTTGCCTTTGGCGATCTCCACCGCGCGCTCGACCGCTGCCTTGTCGCCCGACACCACTACCTGGCCGCCGCCATTGTCATTGGCGGCTTGGCAGACCTGGCCCTGCGCAGCTTCGGCCGCGACCGCCGAAACGGCATCAAATTCCAAGCCGAGCAGAGCGGCCATGGCGCCGACGCCGACCGGTACTGCCTTCTGCATGGCCTGCCCACGCGTGCGTAGCAACCGCGCGGTATCGGCGATGGTGAAAGCACCAGCGGCAGCGAGTGCGGAATATTCGCCGAGCGAGTGGCCGGCAACGAACTTGGTGTCGCGTTTGAGGTCGAGCCCGGCCTCCTGCTCTAATACGCGCAAAGCGGCAAGCGACATGGCCATCAGAGCCGGTTGGGCGTTCTCGGTGAGGGTGAGTTTGTCGGCCGGTCCCTCAAAGATCACCCCGCTGAGCTTCTCCTCGAGCGCCTCGTCCACTTCGTTGAAGACCTGCTGGGCGGCCGGGAAATTGGCCGCCAGTGCCTTGCCCATACCGACCGACTGGCTGCCCTGACCCGGAAATACCAATGCGACCGTCATGCCCCTTGCCTTACGCTTTGACACCCGTGGCGCCACAATTTTGCGGCCGAAAGACACCGGCTTAAGGGACTCTGTCAAGTTGAGGGTGCGGCGGTAACCAGACCACCACGGTGCTGGGTTACGGTGACCGCTAACAATTCAGGCGGCGGCTATGACCAATCTGATCAGCGACATGCGTAAGGCCACTGGCCATGATGATCCGGAAGCCGCATGCTAGATCCGCGACGGCGTCGAGCTTGCGGTCAAGCTCGCTGATCGGTTGCAAAAAACGACTGCAAGTTGGGCGAGCGCGCGGCCTCAGGCGGCGGCGCCTAAGGTTTGCTGGTTCACTTGCCTTTTCGCGCAAAATCCCTATAAAACGCGCGCACCCACGATCCTGGTTGGGAGCTGAACGGACGGCTGATTTCCCGCGGAAATCAGCAGTGCCTTGTGGCCCGTCGTCCGGTGTTCCCGCCTTCAGAGCGTTCGAGCCTTTCCCGAAGGGCTCGAGGGGCTAGGCGCCAGGATCGAGGAGTTGGGTTTAAACAGGGAAAGGCATCTCATGCCGCTATACGAACACGTCTATCTGGCGCGCCAGGATCTAAGTGCGCAGCAGGTCGAGGAATTGACTGCCAAGCTCACCGCCGTCATCGGCGAGACGGGCGGCAAGGTCACCAAGACGGAATACTGGGGCCTCAAGTCTCTATCATACCGCATCCGCAAGAACCGCAAGGCGCACATCACGCTGCTCAACGTCGATGCGTCGCCGGCCACCCTGAACGAGATCGAGCGCCAGGAGCGTCTGAACGAAGACGTGCTGCGCTACCTCACCATCCGAGTTGAGGCGCATGAGGATGGTCCCTCCGCCATGATGCGCAAGTCCGACCGCGATCGCGACGAACGTGGGGAGCGGGGCGAGCGCGGGGATCGTGATCGGGGCGAGCGCGGCGAGCGCCGGCGCCGCCGCGATGATGATGACACCGACAGCGCTGTGACGGAGGAATAGACCATGGCATTCGCATCTCAAGGCGGCGGAGCCCGCCGGCCGTTTTTCCGCCGGCGCAAGACCTGTCCGTTCTCCGGCGCCAATGCGCCGAAGATCGACTACAAGGACGTTAAGCTGCTGCAACGCTACGTGTCGGAGCGCGGCAAGATCGTACCGAGCCGCATCACCGCGGTTTCGGCCAAGAAGCAGCGCGAACTGGCGCAGGCGATCAAGCGTGCGCGCTTCATCGGCCTGCTGCCATATGTGATCCGCTAAGGATCGAACATATACGAGGCGTCCGGGGTGCACCCGGGCGCCGATGGTTGGGGCGGCAACTCCGTCTCTAACCGCTCGGAAACGGGGCGGGACAGCTCGTGATGATGCAAGTTGGATTGATCGGTATCGGTGCTGGCGCCGCGGCGGCTCTGCTGTTCGCTTCGGTGATCTCCGGCTCGTGGCTGTCGATCCTGCTGTTCTATTTGGCGCCGTTGCCGATCATGATTGCCGGGATCGGCTGGAGCCACTGGGCGGCGCTGGCCGGCGCCCTCACCGGCGCGCTCGCGCTTGGCCTGGTGTTCGGCCTGGTGTTCTTCTTCGCCTTCCTCGCTGGCGCCGGTATCCCAGCATGGTGGCTCTCATATCTCACGATGCTTGCGCGGCCCGCTGTTGCCCGCGCGAACGGAGCCATGAGCGGCGCGGCGCTCGAATGGTATCCGCCCGGCCGGTTGGTGGTGTGGGCGGCAGTGCTTGCTGCGCTGGTCGTGGTGGCTGCGATCCCGAACTTCGGCATTGATGTGGAGGGCTTTCGGGCCGGACTGCATGAGGCCCTCGCGCGCATGCTGCGCGCCCAGCCCGGGCTAGCGACCGATAGCTCGCTGCCCGGCGTCGACAATGTCGAACGCTTCGTCGATTTCCTGGTTGCGGTGATCCCGGCGGTGGCGGCGGCGCTCGCCACCGTCACTAACATCTTCAACCTGTGGCTCTCGGCCCGTATCGTGAAGGTCTCCGGCCTGCTGCGGCGACCGTGGCCGCAGCTCTCCGAGATGCGCTTTCCGCCGCTCGCGGCGGCGTTCCTCGCCATCGCCATGGGCTTGAGTTTCCTCGGCGGCCTCATCGGCATCGTTGCCGGTGTGCTGTTGACTAGCTTGCTCATGGCCTATGGATTGCTCGGCTTCGCGGTGCTGCACGCGATCACGCAAGGCTTAGACAGGCGCCCGTTCATCCTCGGCGGCGCCTATGCGGTGGTGCTTGTGCTCGGCTGGCCGGTGCTGGCGTTCTGCCTGCTCGGCCTGATCGACGTCGCATTCAATCTTCGCGGACGCGTCGCGCACAAACGCGGCCCACCGGCAGCGACCTGACAAGAAAAATCGTCAGCCGAATTTCAATTTCACCAACACAAACAAGGAGTAACGACAATGGAAGTGATCCTACTCGAGCGTATCGGCAAGCTCGGTCAAATGGGCGACGTCGTCCGCGTGAAGGACGGTTATGCCCGCAATTTTCTGCTGCCGCGCGGCAAGGCCCTGCGCACGACTGCCGACAACAAGTCGCGCTTCGAGAGTATGAAGGCCGAGCTACAGGCCAAGAGCCTCGCAGCAAAGGGCGTCGCCGGACAAACAGCCGCCAAAGTCGACGGCAAGTCCTTTGTGGTTATCCGGCAGGCAAGCGAAAGCGGCCAGCTGTTCGGCTCGGTTACTCCACGCGACATCGCCGCGCTGCTCAAGACCGACGGCGCAGAGATCACCCGCTCGCATGTCGTGCTCAATTCACCGATCAAGTCGATCGGCCAGTACAAAGTGCCGCTCGACCTGCATCCGGACGTCGAGGTGTCGATCACCGTGATCGTCGCACGCAGCGAGGCGGAAGCCGAGCGCATCGCCCGCGGTGAGGACGTAACGGTGCGCCGCACCGAAGCCGAGGAAGAAGCCGCGGCCGCCCTCGCCCGCGCGGAAGAGTTCTTCGAGCCGGGCGCTGGCACGGAGTTGGAGGAAGGCGAACAAGCCGCGGAATCCGGCAGTAATGCGAAGGCAACCGGAGAGGCCAAGCCTGCCAACAAGAAAGACCAAGAGGCCTGATCGATCAGGCGTGGTGCGGTCGGACTAGCTTGAGGCTAGTCCGACTTGCCGCCGTCGGCCGGCTTTGGCTCGACGGACTTAGGCTCAGCCGGCTCAGCGCCGGCCGGCATCGCTTCGACTGGCTTGGACTCGGCCGCTTTCGGCTCGGCCGGCTTGGTGTCAGCTGGCTTTGACTCCGAGGTCTTGGGCTCGGCCGATTTTGCCGGCTTGTTGTCTTCCGGTTTGATGTCGCCGGTTTTAGTGTCCGGCCTTTTCGCGGTGTCCCTGCTCTTGTCATCGCTCTTTTTTCCTTTGGTGGTGCGGGTTGACCCCACTGGCACCTTGCCCATTGAACGCAAATAGCCGGCGATGGCGGCGGCGGATTCACGGCTGGCGGTATAATGCTCCGTTAGGAAGCCCTCGAGTCCCAACAAGCCGCCGCCCTTGGCTGCCAGGCCTTGCGGCGTTTTATGGCAGATTGCGCAATCGGAGGCATACAGCTGGGCCGGCGTCTTGCCGTAATCCAAGTTCTCCTGGGCCCCTGCCAAAACGGCCAGCCCCAGCGCCAAGGTACCCACCGCGAGCCGGATGCCGTGACCTAAAACCTTCATTACCTTGAACCTTTCAATCATCCACGCCGCCCCGGCTCGTCCCCGAGTCGGCCAATCTTGATAGCGCATTATTCCGGGATTGTGACCGTTATCCGCCGCCATCGCACGCAGGAGCGGTCTTTTCAAGCATTGCTGGCCGGTTCGAAACTTGATTAATTATACTAGTTGAACGGTTTGAAGGCCCCGACGTCGACTCAGGGGTGAGCAATCAACGGCAGAGCGTGCGGCTTGTTGGTGGGCGATGGAGGCGGCCGATGGACCGGTTGCTTCAGTTTCTTCTCAAGACCTTTATCCGGCGGGGCACATTTCGAGTCACCACCTCGCGCGGCACGGTGTTTACGTTCGGCGATGGAACCGGCCAGCCGGTGGCGGTACGCTTTGTCACCCGCGCGGCCGAATTGGGCATCTTGCTCGATCCCGAATTGAAGTTCGGCGAAGCCTACATGGACGGCAGCTTCGTGGTCGAGCAAGGCTCGATCGCCGATGTGCTCGCAATCTGCCTCAGTCAGAAGTCGGAAGTCCCGTACTGGGCGCGGCCGCAAGCACTCCTGCGCTTTCTACGCCGGCGTCTGAGCCAGTTCAATCCGCGCAAGCGCGCCCGCCGCAACGTGGCGCATCATTACGATCTCGAAGGCCTTCTGTACTCGCTGTTCCTCGACGCCGACCGCCAATATAGCTGCGCCTATTTCCAACAGCCCGACCAGACACTCGACGATGCGCAACTCGCCAAGAAGCGCCATCTCGCCGCCAAGCTGCGGCTTTCGCCCGACAATCGCGTCCTGGACATTGGCTGCGGCTGGGGCGGGCTAGCGCTATATCTCGCCGAGATCGGCGGCGCAGACGTGACTGGCATTACGCTATCGCAGGAACAGCACGCGATCGCCAACGCGCGCGCCAGCGAGAAGGGCTTGAGCGAGCGCACCCGCTGTCTGCTGCAGGACTATCGCGACACCAAGGGCCCGTTTGACCGCATTGTCTCTGTCGGCATGTTCGAGCATGTCGGCGTCAATCATTACGACACGTTCTTCCGCAGGAGCGCCGAACTTTTGGCTGACAACGGCGTGATGTTGCTGCATTCCATCGGCCGCTCGAACGGCCCGAACTGTACCAATGCATGGATTTCGAAATATATCTTCCCCGGCGGCTATATCCCCTCGCTGTCAGAAGTGTTGCCGGCGATCGAGCGTTCCGGCCTTCTCATCACCGATATCGAAATTTTGCGCCTGCATTACGCTGAGACGCTGAAGGCGTGGCGCGAACGCTTCCTCGCTCACCGCGAAGAAGTTGAGCGAATCTACGACCAGCGTTTCGTGCGCATGTGGGAGTTCTATCTGGCATCGTCGGAAATGTCGTTCCGCGAACAGAACCTGATGGTGATGCAGATCCAACTCACCAAGCGGCAGGACGTGGTGCCGATGACGCGCGACTACATCCCGCGCGAAGATCAGCGCCTACTTGCTGCAGAAGGCCGCCACCGGCCACCGCTGCGACTTGCTGGCGAATAGCCACACTGCCGCCTGGCCTACTCCAGCACGGTCAAGGCCAAATATTTATTTCTCACCGTCGTGTGGCTTGTGTGGATTGTGTGCGCAAAGCGCACGCCGCGCGCGGCCGCCAAAAAAGTCCGTGCTACGCCATAATTCCCGGGTAAGCACATCCATGGCCATCGCTGATTCGACAGTCCGCAAGCAGGCCGACGAGCCTGCTCTTCCGTTTCGTTCCGCCCCTCACAATATCGAGGCGGAGCAAGCACTCCTGGGCGCGATCCTAGTCAACAACGAGGCCTTCTACCGGGTGTCCGACTTCCTCAACCCGGAGCATTTCTACGAGCCGATCCATCAGAAAGTCTATCAGATCGCGCGCGACCTGATCCGCGCCGGCAAGATCGCGACGCCGGTGACACTGAAGACCTTCCTCGACTCCACCATCGACATCGGCGGGCTGACGGTTAGCCAGTATCTGGCACGGCTCGCGGCGGAAGCCACCACCATCATCAATGCTCACGACTACGGCCACACTATCTACGACCTGTCGATCCGCCGCGCACTGATCCAGGTCGGCGAGGACATGGTCAATGTTGCCTTCGATGCGCCGGTCGACTTCTCGCCACGCAACCAGATCGAAGATGCCGAGCGCAGATTGTACGATCTCGCCGAGACCGGTCGCTACGACGGCGGCTTCCAGCGGTTCTCGCAGGCGCTGACCACCGCGATCGACATGGCGGCGCATGCTTTCCAGCGTGACGGTAAGCTGTCGGGCATAGCCAGCGAACTGAGCGACCTTGACCGCATGATGGGCGGCTTGCAGAAGTCCGACCTGATCATCCTCGCCGGCCGCCCAGGCATGGGCAAAACCGCGCTCGCCACCAATATCGGCTACAACGTCGCCAAGGTTTGGCACGGTGAAGTCAAGCCAGACGGCCACACAGTGACTGTCAACGGCGGCATCGTTGGCTTCTTCTCGCTCGAAATGTCGGCAGAGCAATTGGCCACCCGTATCATCGCCGAGCAGACCGGCATCCCGTCGAGTCAGATTCGGCGCGGCGGCATCAGCGAAAGTGACTTTGAGAAGATTAAGGACTACTCGATCGAACTGCAGAACCTGCCACTCTATGTCGACGAGACCGGCGGCCTATCGGTGGCACAGCTGGCCGCGCGCGCGCGTAGACTCAAGCGCCAGAAGGGACTCGATCTACTGATCATCGATTATTTGCAGCTATTGCAGGGCTCGACCAAGCGCAGTTCAGAAAACCGCGTGCAGGAGATCACCGAGATCACCACCAAGCTCAAGGCCCTGGCGAAAGAACTCAACGTGCCGATTCTGGCCCTGTCGCAGCTCTCGCGTCAGGTGGAGAGCCGTGACGACAAGCGTCCGCAGCTCTCGGACCTGCGTGAATCCGGATCGATCGAGCAAGACGCCGACGTAGTACTGTTCGTTTATCGCGAGGAATATTATCATCAGACGCGCAAGCCGCTGGAATCCAACCGCGAGAAATTCGCTGAGTGGCTAGCGGAGGCCGACAAGGTGCACGGCCGGGCGGAGATCATTATCGGCAAGCAGCGCCATGGGCCGACCGGCACGGTGGAACTGCAGTTCGAAGCTGCGGTGACCCGCTTCTCCTCGCTCGCGCGTGACGATCACCTGCCCGAGCGGATGTAAGCGGCCACCACCGCATGGACGCTCCGCCCGCGGGCGGCTAAACGATATGGATGGCCGAGGCAGAACCCGCCCCCGCACAGGACCTGAGTCCGCCCGACGACCGTCGGGTGGGGCACGCCATCACTTCCGGGCCGCCAGCATCGGAGGCCGGTGGCATCCTGACCATCGACCTCGCCGCGATCGAAGCCAACTGGCGCGCGCTTGGGCGCCGCGCCATGCCGTCGGAATGCGCGGCAGTAATTAAGGCTGATGGTTATGGCTGCGGCATCGAACCGGTGGCGACCCGCCTCTCGGCAGCCGGCTGCCATACTTTCTTCGTAGCCGATCTTGCCGAGGCGCGACGCGTGCGATCGGTCGTGCGAAAGTCGACGATCTACGTACTCAGCGGCCTGCTGCCGAACACAGCACCGGTTTATGCCGAGTTGCGCGCGCGCCCGGTGATCGGCAGCCCGGTTGAGCTGGCGGAATGGGATGCGTTCGTCTCGGCCAGCAACTGGCATGGCGGCGCCGCGCTGCATGTCGACACCGGCATGAACCGGCTCGGCATCTCGACCAATGAAGCGGCCGCACTCGCTTCACGCATCCGCACTGAGAACCACGGCATCACGCTGCTGATGAGCCACCTCGCATGCTCGGAACAACCCGAGCACCCGATGAACAACCGCCAGATCCGGCTGTTCCGCGAAGTGCGCCTGCTTTATCGCGGCATCCCGGCGTCGCTCGCCAATTCGTCCGGTATCTTCCTCGGCAATGCCGCCCATTGCGACATGGTGCGCCCAGGCGTCGCGCTCTACGGCGTCAATCCGACCCCGGGCAACAGCAATCCAATGCGACCGGCGATCCGGCTGGAGGCGCGCATCGTGCAGGTGCGCAGCGTACCGAAGGGCGAGACCATCGGCTATAACTCGGCCTGGACCGCCAAGCGTGCGACCCGCATTGCTATAGCCGCGGTAGGTTATGCTGACGGCTATCCACGCGCGGCAAGTTCTTCTGACGAGGCGCCGGGCGGCGATGTCATCGTGGCAGGCCAGCGCTGTCCGCTCGCCGGGCGCGTCTCGATGGACCTGCTGGCGATCGACATCACCGGCTTGCCGGAGAACGTCGCCAAGCGCGGTGGTCTCGTCACGCTGATCGGGGATGAACTCACGGTCGATGACGTTGCCAAGGCCGCCGGCACGATTGGATACGAGGTGCTCACCAGCCTGGGCCGGCGGTATCACCGGGTTTATTGCAGCGCTTGAGGCGTCCCGGCGGATATAGAGACGCAATCCGCGCAAAATTAGGGGTTTTCTAAAGAATGTTCTTGTAATGTTCTCATGATCGATTTAGCGTAGCGGTCAACGTTACAAGGGCCATCCCCGCGTGTCTAAGCGCAGCCTGAGCTTCGTCTGCCAAAACTGCGGCGCCGCCTTCAGGCGCTGGCAGGGCAAATGCGAGGCATGCGGCGAGTGGAACACGCTCTCCGAAGAGGGCGTCGAACGCCAAGCAGGCCCCGGCCGCAAGCCGAGCAAGGGCCGCCTTTTCGCGCTCGAGGCTCTGGCGGGCGAAGCGCTCGACGCGCCACGGTTACCGTCTGGCATAGCGGAGTTAGACCGCGTCACCGGTGGCGGCTTCGTGCGCGGCTCGGTGCTGCTGGTCGGCGGCGACCCCGGCATCGGCAAATCGACATTGCTGATCCAGGCAAGTGCGGCGCTCGCGCGCGCCGGCCACCGCGCAGTGTATATCTCCGGTGAAGAGGCGATCGCGCAGGTGCGCCTGCGCGCCGAGCGGCTCGGTCTGCGCAATGCCGCAGTCGAGCTGGCGGCGGAAACATCCGTAGAGGACATCATCGCCACGCTTTCGGAGGGCAAAACGCCGCGGCTGATCATCATCGATTCCATCCAGACCATGTGGACTGGCCAGGTCGAATCCGCACCTGGCACGGTGACACAAGTGCGCGGCTCGGCGCAGGCGCTGATCCGTTTTGCCAAAAGGTCCGGCGCAGCGATCATTCTGGTCGGCCATGTGACCAAGGACGGCCAGATCGCCGGTCCCCGCGTGGTCGAACATATGGTTGACGCGGTGCTGTCGTTCGAGGGCGAAGGCTCGCACCAGTTCCGCATCCTGCGGGCGGCGAAGAACCGCTTCGGCCCAACCGACGAGATCGGCGTATTCGAGATGACCGGCACAGGCCTGCGGGAAATCGCCAACCCATCCGAGCTGTTCCTGTCGGAGCGCGACCTCGGCTCGCCTGGCACCGCGGTGTTCGCCGGAATGGAGGGCACGCGACCTTTGCTGGTTGAGATCCAAGCGCTGGTGGCTCCGACCTCGCTCGGCACGCCGCGGCGCGCGGTGGTCGGGTGGGACCCGAGCCGGCTGTCGATGGTGCTGGCGGTACTGGAGGCGCATTGTGGCGTCCGGCTCGGAGGACACGATGTTTACCTAAATGTCGCCGGCGGCATGCGTATCGAGGAGCCGGCCGGCGATCTCGCCGCCGCAGCCGCGTTGGTGTCCTCGCTCGCCAACGCGCCGCTACCGGCGGATGCGGTCTATTTCGGCGAGGTGTCGCTCTCGGGCGCGATCCGGCCGGTGGCGCAGGCGGCGGCGAGGCTCAAGGAGGCCGCCAAGCTCGGCTTTGCCTGCGCGGTCGTGCCCGAGACGGCCAAGACTGAGAGCGGCGACGGCCTGAAAGTCACCGGGATCGGCAGCCTGGCCAGCCTAGTCGCCGACATTGCAGCGCGTGGCAAGACGGGCACAAACAGCAAAACTCTTGGACAGGACGGGTGACGGCGCTATGACGCCCCGCTATATACGGAGCCTCGAAACCGCACGCGGACGACATATCTAAAGCCCAAGGGCGGCAGCAGAAAAGGGCATAAAATTAACTATTTAGGGCCGAAATTGCCGCCCCGTTCGGGAACCGCAGCAGCTAACCCGAATTCGCCCGTGCAGAGTGCCATGCGCGAGCTCCTTCGCGCCTATCCGCGGAGTGTTTAAGCACGACGATGCCGATCACACTGCTCGACATCATTCTGCTGGCGGTCATGCTGATTTCCGGCCTACTCGCCATGATCCGCGGCTTCATGCGCGAGATCCTGTCGATCGCGGCCTGGGGCATCGCCGCCCTGGTCACGCTGTATTCCTATCTGCGTGTGCTACCGATCGCGAAGCAGTACTTCTCCAGCGACATGGTGGCTACCGGCGTCACCATCGGAGGCATTTTCCTCCTCACGCTGCTGATCGTGTCGATCATCACCGTGCGCATCTCCGACATGATCCTCGACAGCCAGGTCGGTGCGCTCGACCGCACGCTCGGTTTTCTGTTCGGGCTCGGCCGTGGCCTGATCATCGTGGTGGTCGCCTTCCTGTTCTTCGCTTGGCTGGTGCCCGACCGCAGCCAGCCGGAATGGGTCCGCGGCGCCAAATCGAAAGTCGTGCTGCAAAGTACGGGACAATGGTTGATGTCCATGTTGCCGGACGACCCGGAAAGCACCATCTTGAAGCGGTTGAAGAAGCAGGACACGCCTGATGACAAGCTGGACCGGCGCTCGCAGCGGGTCTCGCCGATAAAGCAGGCAAAGCTCGATCCGCGACCAGCAGTGGGAACGCAGTAGCGATGCAGGATAGCCCGCAAGACTTCGTACCGATGGCCGACACCGACTTCGATCTGGATGCCGACCGTCTACACGAAGAATGCGGAGTGTTCGGCATTTTCGGCCATCCCGATGCCGCCGCGATCACCGCGCTTGGCCTGCACGCGCTCCAACATCGCGGCCAGGAAGCCGCGGGCATCGTCTCGTTCGACGGCAAACGCTTCCATTCGGAGCGCCGGCTCGGCCTGGTAGGCGATACGTTTTCGCGCCGCGAAGTGATCGACCGGCTGCCGGGTACCTCGGCGATCGGTCATGTACGCTATTCGACCACTGGCGAGACCATCCTGCGCAACGTGCAGCCGTTGTTTGCAGAACTTGAAGGCGGCGGTTTCGCCATTGGGCACAATGGCAATCTCACCAACGGCATCAAGCTACGGCGCGATCTGGTGCACGAAGGCGCCATGATGCAGTCGACCACCGACACCGAGGTAATCTTGCACCTGGTGGCGCGATCGAACCGCAATCGTTTCGTCGATCGCTTCATCGACGGCTTGCGCCAACTCGAAGGTGCCTATGCCTTCGTTGGTCTCACCAACAAGAAGCTTGTGGGCGCGCGCGATCCGTTCGGCATTAGGCCCCTCGTCTACGGCACGCTCGACGGTTGCCCGATCCTAGCCTCGGAAACCTGCGCGCTCGATATGATTGGCGCCAAGTATGTGCGTGACATTGAGAACGGCGAGGTAGTCGTTTTCGACGAAGAGGGCGCGCAGTCGCACAAACCGTTCCCCCCGATGGCGGCACGCCCCTGCATCTTCGAATACATCTATTTCTCGCGCCCCGACTCCATCATCGGCGGCCGCCACGTCTACGATGTGCGCAAGGCGATGGGCAACGAGCTTGCACGCGAATCGCGTGCGGTGGCCGATGTGGTCGTACCGGTGCCGGATTCCGGAGTGCCGGCCGCGATCGGCTACTCGCAGGAATCCGGTATCCCCTACGAACTCGGCATAATCCGTAATCACTATGTCGGCCGCACCTTCATCCAGCCAACCCAGTCGATCCGCGATCAGGGCGTGCGAATGAAGCACTCGGCCAACCGCGCGGTGGTTGCAGGCAAGCGCATCGTGTTGGTCGATGACTCGATCGTGCGCGGCACCACCTCGCGCAAGATCGTGCAGATGATGCGCGACGCGGGCGCCAATGAAGTGCACTTCCGCATCGCCTCACCACCGATCACGCATCCTGACTATTACGGCATCGACACGCCCGAGCGGGACAAGCTGCTTGCCGCCACGCACGACCTCAACGGCATGCGGCAGTTCATCGGGGCCGATTCGCTTGCCTTTCTATCGGTCGACGGCATCTACCGCGCCATGGGCCTGCCCGGCCGCGATTCGCTGCGCCCGCAGTTCACTGACCATTGCTTCACTGGCGACTACCCGACGCCGCTCACTGACCAGGCCACGCACGACGCTAGCCCGCGGCAATTATCGCTGCTGGCCGAAGCGATCTAATCGGCTGGCGCTGGCGTTCGTAGATGTCCAAGCCCCTCTCCGACGGTGTCGCGCTGTTGACCGGCGCCTCGCGCGGCATTGGCGCCGCGCTCTCCTTGCAACTAGCGCAGGCCGGCGCGCATGTCGTGGCGGTCGCACGTACCGTCGGCGGATTGGAAGAACTCGACGACAAGATCAAGGCGGCCGGTGGTTCGGCTACGCTGGTGCCGCTTGACGTTAGGGATTCCGACGGGATCGCGCGGCTCGCGCTCGCGCTCAACGAGCGTTATGGTCGGCTCGACGTACTGGTCGGCAATGCTGGTGTGATCGGGCCGCTGTCGCCGCTCGGCCATATCGAGCCAAAGGACTGGGACAATGTGTTCGCGGTCAACGTCACCGCCAACTGGCAGTTGATCCGCACTATGGATCCTCTGCTGCAGCGAGCGCCGGCGGGACGTGCGGTGTTCATGACCTCGGCGGTCGCCCATATGGGGCGCGCCTATTGGGGCCCCTATGCCGCCTCGAAGTCGGCACTGGAAGAGATGGTGCGCGCCTATGCGGCGGAATGCGCGACCACGCCAGTACGCATCAATCTGTTTGCGCCGGGGCCGACCCGCACCCGTATGTATCTCGGCGCATTTCCCGGCGCCGATCCCGCGACACTGTCGACGCCGGAACAGGTCGCACCAGCCATCATGCCATTGTGTCTCCCTGAGTGTACGGAGAGCGGCAGGATTTACGATTTTCGCGCCGGCAAATTCATCGATTTTCACCCGCCGGCGTGACCAGAGTACGTATGAAGTGGGCTCAAAAGCAAAACTCAGTGTTTTCGCTTCGCCCGGCCCTTGAACGGATTTTCCTTCTCGCGCAGCGTTAGGCGGATTGGGGTGCCGGGCAGATCGAACGCATCTCTTAATGAATTTAAGAGATATCGTTTGTAGGCATTCGGCACCGCATCGGCGCGCGTGCAGAACACCACGAAGCTCGGCGGCCTACTCTTGGTCTGCGTGATATAGTTGAGCCGCAGCCGGCGGCCCGACACTGCCGGCGGTGGATGCACGCCGGTGGCCGCCTCGAACCAGCGATTGAGTGCGCTGGTCGGCACGCGCTTGTTCCAGACTTCATAAGCGTCGATGATCGCCTCGATCAGCCGATCGAGGCCTTCGCCAGAGAGCGCTGAGACCGCCACCAGCGGTATGCCCTTCAACTGGGTGAGCTTCTCCTCGGCCTGCTCGCGCAACCGGCCGATGGCGCCCGCGGTCCTCTCTTTCAGATCCCATTTGTTAACCGCGATGACGATGGCGCGGCCTTCCTGCTCGACCAAGTCGGCGATGCGCTGGTCCTGCTCTTCGAAAGCGTTCTGCACGTCGAGTAAAATGACCACGACCTCGGCGAAGCGCACCGCATTGAGCGCATCGGTCACTGACAGCTTTTCCAATTTCTCGTCGATGCGCGAGCGGCGGCGCAGGCCGGCGGTATCGTAAATGCGAAATTTCTGGCCATGCCAGTCAAGCTCAACTTCGATGGCGT
>Ga0207777_1000249_pt1 | contig 14075 bp, 15 predicted proteins | sample LuqExpMetageno35_FD_187793 | JGI IMG/M metagenome (GOLD analysis project Ga0207777, IMG submission 187793) | Tropical forest soil microbial communities from Luquillo Experimental Forest, Puerto Rico - Sample 35 (SPAdes) | ecosystem: Environmental > Terrestrial > Soil > Tropical forest ...
AGTTGCTCTGCCCAGCCTGGCCCTTCTGGCCGTTGATCGAGGAAATATTGATGACGCGGCCGAACTTGCGCTCGCGCATCCCTTCCCATACCTGCTGTGTCATATTGAACAGCGAGCCGAGATTGGTGTTGATCACCGCGGTCCACTGCTCCGGCTTCATACGGTGGAACATGGCGTCACGTGTGATCCCGGCGTTGTTGACCAACACCTCGACTGGGCCAAGCTCGTTGTGAACTTTCTTCACACCCTCGACGCAGGCTTCGAAGGACGCGACGTCCCACTTGAACACAGGGATCCCGGATTCGCCTTTGAATTTCTGTGCGACTTCGTCATTGCCGCCGTAATTGGCCGCAACCTTGTAGCCCGCCGCCTTCATGGCCTTGGAGATTGAAGCCCCGATACCTCGAGTGCCGCCGGTGACTAGCGCTACGCGTGACATTGTCGTCCCTCCCAGATCTTACACCGAGTTCACCCGTCCATGAGATAGCACAGGCTCGGCTTGTGCCTTATAGCTTAAAGACGTTCATGGCCGGGACAAGCCCGGCCATGACGAAGAAACCGCGACAGTAGTAGCGGATTATTACCGCTCGACGCACATTGCGATGCCCATGCCGCCGCCGATGCAGAGCGTGGCAAGGCCTTTCTTCGCGTTGCGCTTCTGCATCTCGTAGAGCAACGTCACCAGCACGCGCGTGCCGGAGGCGCCGATCGGATGGCCGAGGGCGATCGCGCCGCCGTTGACATTGACCTTAGAGGTGTCCCAGCCGAGGTCCTTGTTGACCGCGCAGGCTTGCGCGGCGAAGGCCTCGTTGGCTTCGACTAAGTCGAGATCTTCTTTCTTCCAGCCGGCCTTCTTAAGCGCGGCGCGCGAGGCCGGGATGGGGCCGGTGCCCATGATCGCCGGATCGACGCCGGCGTGCGCCCATGAGACGATGCGCGCAAGCGGCGTCTTGCCGAGCCTTGCCGCTTCGCTCGCCTTCATCAGCACCACTGCGGCGCCGCCGTCATTGATGCCCGAGGCGTTGGCCGCGGTCACGGTGCCTTCTTTGTCGAAAGCCGGGCGCAGCTTGGAGATCGATTCCAGGGTCACGCCCGACTTCGGAAACTCGTCGGTATCGACTACCACATCGCCCTTACGCGTCTTGACGGTCACCGGCGTGATCTCGTCCTTGAACTTGCCGGCCTTCATGGCCGCTTCCGTCTTATTTTGCGACGCGACCGCGAACTCGTCTTGCTGCCGGCGCGTAATCTGCCATTTCTTGGCAACGTTCTCGGCGGTGGTCCCCATGTGATAGCCGTTGAAGGCGTCCCACAACCCGTCTTTAATCATGGTGTCGATCATCTCGAACGACCCCATCTTCACGCCGCCACGCAGATGCTGGCAGTGCGGCGCCATGCTCATCGACTCCTGGCCGCCGGCGACGACGATCTCGCTATCACCGTTGAGGATGGCCTGATAGCCGAGCGCCACTGCCCGCAACCCGGAACCGCATAGCTGGTTTACGCCCCAGGCGGGGCTTTCGACCGGAATGCCTGCGGCGATCGACGCCTGCCGCGCGGGGTTCTGACCCTGACCTGCGGTGAGGATCTGCCCCATTATTACCTCGCTCACTCGGCCGCCTTCCACCCCCGCCCGTTCCAATGCGGCGCGGATCGCGGTTTTGCCGAGCTCATGGGCCGGCAAGTTGGCGAACGCCCCGTTGAATGCGCCGACCGGTGTGCGGGTGGCGCTGACAATGACTATATCGTCCTTCATCCGAAACTCCTCCTGGCTGCGGTTGCGCAGCAAAGCTGGCAATTTGGCGTTGCCGCATCCTCAACAGACGGCTCGAGCGTGTCAATAACCAGCATCGACAAGATATCAGTCTAAATCGACGGTTTTTTGACGTCCACCAAGGGGGTACTGCACCGCCCCCGGGGCGTGCCGCGCCGCCACAAAACGACTCGCCCGCCTAAGCCCAAACGGGCTATGCTTAGTTCTGGGCAAGGGGACAACCAAATACCATGGCAAACGAAAAAGAGCCCATCACAATTAAAAAGTACGCAAACCGGCGGCTCTACAACACCGGTACCAGCGCCTATGTGACACTCGAGGACCTCGCCACGATGGTGAAGGCGGGCGAAAACTTCGTAGTGTACGACGCCAAGAGCGGCGAAGACATCACCCGCTCGGTGCTGGCGCAGATTATCTTCGAGCAGGAGAACAAGGAAGGGCAGAGCCTGCTGCCCATTACTTTCCTGCGCCAACTAATCCGCTTCTATGGCGACAGCATGCAGATGCTGGTGCCGCGCTATCTCGAACAGTCAATGCAGTCGTTCAGCGGCCAGCAGGACAAGTTCCGCGAGCAGATGGCGCAGGCCTTCGGCGCCGGTGGCTTCGGCGCACTGGAGGATCAAGTGCGGCGTAACATGGAGATTTTCGAAAAGACTTTCGCCATGTTTGCGCCCTTCGCGCGCACTCAGTCGAAGCCGGCAGAGGGCAAACCGCAGGGCGGCAGCGGTGAGATGGAAGATCTCAAGCGGCAGCTCGATGAACTGCAGAAGCGGTTGGACAAGCTCGGCGGCAAGGAATAACGGCGTCCGGCCGACGCGGCATTCTACCGGCCACGGGGGCCGAGCGGCGCGGTTGCGCGGCCGGCTCCCGTTTACGCAGCGCCCAGCCGCTATCTGCAGGCGCCGCTCCTCATCCAACTTTTGGCGGTGAAAGCTGATCATTTGCAGACACGCGAACGCCGGCACGCCGAGCTCGCGGAAGCAAGGCATCGCTACCCGGTCAGTAACCGAGCGCGCAGCCGTCCTTGCGCGGCTCCGAGCCGGCGATTAACACGCCGCGCTGCCAATCGATCTTGATGGTCTGCGCGCCGCCCCAGGGCGTGGGCGCAAACACCACGTCATGGCCGCGCGCCGTCAGTCCCGCTATCGTGGCCGCCGGCGTCCCATGCTCCACCACGGTCCGCCCGCCATCGAAGAAGAAACGGGGCGCGTCGATAGCCTGCTGCACATCCATGCCGTAGTCGAGCATATTGAGCACGATCTGAACGTGGCCCATTGGTTGATAGTGCGCTCCCATCACGCCGAAGCTCATGTCGCAGCGCCCATCGCACATGGCCAGCGCCGGGATGATGGTGTGCAGCGGCCGCTTGTTCGGGCCAAACGCATTGGGGTGGCCGGGCTCAAGCGTGAAGCAGGCACCTCGGTCGGTCAACAGGATCCCGGTCTTCTCGGTGCAGATCCCGGCGCCGAAATGCGAATAGAGCGTGTTGATCAACGACACAGCCATGCGATCGCGATCAACGACGGTGAGATAGACGGTGTCGGTGCCCGGGATCGGTGCGTTTGGCAACTTGGCGCGCTTGTTTAGATCGATCTTGGCGGCCAGCTTTTTCGCAAAAGCCTTATCGAGCAGATCAGCGACCGGCGTGCGCATGTGTGCCGGATCAGCTATGTGGGTGTCGCGTACCGCAAAACCCAAGCGCGCCGCCTCTAGCACCAGATGAAACCGCTCCGGGCCGAGCGGATCGAGCACCTTGAGGTCGAAGTTCTCCAGGATGTTGAGCATCACAAGTGCGGTGAGGCCTTGCGTGCTGGGCGGGATCTCCAACAGATCGAGACTGCGGTAGTTAGTCGAGATCGGCGCCACGACCTCGCCTCGGTGGCGGGCAAAATCTTCCGCTGTCAGGAACGAGTCGCGCGCAGTCAGTGTCGCCACCATATCGGCGGCGATCTCGCCCTCGTAGAACGCGCGCGCTCCTTTGGCGGCCACGGTCTTGAGGGTTTGCGCCAGCGCGCGAAAGCAGATCACGTCACCTTCCTTTGGCGGCGCGCCGTTGAACAGGTAATGCTTGGCGGCGCCCAGGTCGGCTTTTAGCTTGCCAATGTAGCGCGGCCAGTCCCAGGCGATGCGCGCCGCCACCGGAAATCCACCCTCGGCATACTTAATCGCGCGCTCCAGCGCGCGGTCGAGCCCGAAACGGCCGTGTACCCTAAGGATCGCTTCCCAAGCGTCGAGGGCGCCCGGCACCGTAACCGAGTGAACCGAGCGGTCGATCTCGCACACGCCCTGCGCGCGCAAGACGTCGAAAGAAGCGTTGGCGCCAGAACGGCCAGAGCCGTTATAGCCCCAGACCGGCTTGCCCGGCTGCGACACCAAACAGAAGCAGTCGCCGCCAATGCCGGTCATATGTGGTTCGATCACGCAGAGCACGGCGACCGCCGCCACAGCCGCATCAGCCGCGCTGCCGCCGGCGCGCAGCGTATCGATCGCGGTCAGCGTCGCAAGAGGGTGCGAGGTCGCCGCCATGCCTTCGCAGGCGATCACGGGCGAGCGGCCGGGAAGCTGGAAATCGCGGCTCATACGTTACCAAGGGTTGAGCGATCAGGATGGTGTGTGTTCGGTGTGCGTAGCTGACGGCTCAGGTAGCGCGGGAGCGGGCCTGACGGATTCTGGCCCTGGCGCAGGCGACGGCTCGAGCTGCTCGAGGATGACGTCGCGGCGCCGGGCGCGCAGTGCCAGCGTGAAGCCGCCGACCACATCGAAGAAACTCATCGCCAGAATGAGGAAGAAGGTCGCGCTCGCCGCCTGCTTCACCAACACGAATTCGGCCGTCATCGCCAGGAACAACAGCAGCGAGAGCCCGTGATCGACGACACCGCGGCTACCCGGCTTCGCGGCCTTCATCATCTCGACGAACAGAAGCAGGATTGCGAGTGTCACCAGCATGTCGCCGCCCGACATCGCCCATTCGGCGCCTGACATCATGTGTACGGTCGCCAGCGTGCTGGTCCAGCTCGCGCCCGGCATCAGGAAGGCAACGATGTTGTAGATCGCGAAAGGGACGAGCAGCAAAGGAAAGCCGATGAGGAACATAACCGACTTCCCTCGGCAAAAAACTTACGCTTCGGTCTTTACCTTCAGCACCTGGCGGCCCTTGTACATGCCCGTCTTCAGGTCAATGTGGTGCGGACGGCGCAGTTCGCCGGAATCCTTGTCCTCGACGTAGCTCGGCTGCTTAAGCGCGTCGGCAGAACGGCGCATGCCGCGGCGCGACGGCGAGGTTTTTCTTTTTGGCACAGCCATGGGAGACGAGCTCCTGAAACACAAATGTCGGTTTTGAAGCGGGGCTTATAGAGGATGCTTCCAGCCAAGGCTAGGGGTCTCTCGCAGGCAATTTGCAGCCTCGCCGGCCCTTTCTGAGCGCGCGACATAAAGGCCCGCCAGCCGGCGCAGGCCGGGGCCGGGAGCACGCGGATCACGCGTTGTTGGGTTCGGCAGCGTCGCGGCCATCAATGCCGCCTGGTAACGGCCTAGATCATTTGCTGATTTGCCAAAGGCGCGGCGGCCGCCCGTTTCGATGCCGAATTCGCCGTTCGGGCCCCACTCGGCGATATTGAGGTAAATCTCCAGGATGCGCCGCTTCGGTAACACCAGATCGATCCATAGCGCCAGCGGGAGCTCCAGCGCTTTGCGCAGAAAGCTGCGGCCCGGCCAGAGGAACAGGTTCTTCGCCACCTGCTGAGTGATCGTCGAACTGCCGCGCACGTCCCCGAGGTCGTCAGCATCATTGATCGCCTCGCGGATTTCCGTGAAATCGATGCCGTGATGACCGCAGAAGCGTTCGTCCTCCGCGGCGATCACCGCGAGCTGCAACACCCACGCGATGCGCGACAGTGGCACGTATTGGCGCCGCACCCGCTGGCCGGTCACCTCGCGCCAGAGCATTACCGTAGAAACTGGCCGGCCGGAAGCATAGAACGGCGTGATCGCATAGGGCAGCGCCAGCAACAGCAGCACGGCGAAAATGACGACGCGTAGCGGACGCGGCATCCGCGGCATGCGCAAAATGCCGAACGCGACGCCGAAGCGTTTTTTGCGTGAGGCCATGCTGTGAGACTAGCCTATTCGGGTGACCATTTGCGCCGGATGCTGCCCTGAGGCTAACTACCGGCATGGACGGCATTGCTCCGAAGAACTTCGCCAATCGGCTTGCGGTCGTCGCGGCCGAGACCGAGGTCCTGCTCGAAAGTCTGCTCGATTCCGAACCCCGTGCCGGCGAGATAGCGCGCCCACAGCGGCTGCTTGCGGCCATGCGCCATGCCATGCTCGCCGGCGGCAAGCGGCTGCGGCCTTTCCTTCTGGTGGAGACCGCGGCGCTCTTCGGTGCACCGCGCGAACGCGCGCTGCTCGCGGGCGCCGGACTCGAATGTCTGCACTGCTACTCGCTGGTGCATGACGATTTGCCGGCGATGGACGACGACATAATGCGACGAGGACGGCCGACCGTACACAAGGCCTTCGACGAGGCGACTGCGATCCTCGTCGGTGACGCGCTGCAGACGATGGCGTTCGCGGTGATAGCGCGTGCCGAAGTGCATCCCGATGCAGGCGTGCGCATCGCGCTGGTGGCCGAGCTCGCGCGCGCCGCCGGCCTCGGCGGCATGGCCGGCGGCCAGATGCTCGATCTTGCCGCCGAAGGGCGCTTTGAGGACAAGCATGCGTTCAGCGAGCACGAGGTCGCAACAATGCAAGCGATGAAAACGGGTGCGCTGATTCGCTTCGCCTGCCGCGCCGGTGCGATCCTCGCGCAATGCGATGCGAACGAGCTCGCCGCCGTGGACCGTTATGGTGCTGCGATCGGCCAGGCGTTCCAGATCGCCGACGACCTGCTCGACGTCGAGGGCGACGCCCGGACGATCGGCAAGGCCGCGCGAAAAGATGCCGCGGCCGGCAAGGCGACGTTGGTGGCGTCGCTGGGGACGGTCGGTGCGCAGGTGCGTCTCAAGGAACTCATCGCAGTAGCCGACGCGGCGTTGGCGCCGTTCGGCGCGAAAGCCGATATTCTGCGCGCCGCCGCCTGTTTCATCGCCGAGCGGCGAAACTGAGGCGACTAATGACCCGCAAAGCATCCAAGCTAAACGAGCTAAGGATTCCTTTGAGGTTCGCGCGCCTGCGTGCGCTTGATCTCAGCCGGCAGCATCGTACTGTTGATTGCGCTGGGCTCCAGCTGGCGCCTGCTGACCAAACTCGTACCCGGCCGGAACGTCGGCATCGCCGTTATATCTGCTGCTGGTTACGTGATGATGGCGCGTGCGCCGGTTCCCAGTATTCGCGAGCGCGCCGCCATACGGGACGAGGACGCATCGAGGTTGTCGATCCTGCGCACCTGCGCGGCAGTCGCCAATCTGTTCGCCGTCGTGGTGCAGCTTGGCAATTTACAGCCGGGCCAGCTCGCCTACGGCATGATCACGTTCCGGCGGATAGTCAACATGCACAGCGTGCTATCGTTTCTTCTACAAAGTGTCGGTGCTGGCGCTTACCGTGAGTGCTTACCGTGAATGTGGTCTCCAACCTGATCAAGCCCGGTTGAGGGCGCGCAAAGCATGTTAAGCAGCGGCGCTCAAACCATACTGTTCATGATGGCGGTGCTGGCGGCGGTGGCCGTCGCTGCCAAGCGGTTGAAGGTCGCCCCCTCAATCCTCCTAGTGATCGCCGGCATCGGTATGGCGCTGATCCCCGGGCTGCCGCGCGTTCAGCTCGCGCCTGAGCTGGTGCTGCTCGTGATCTTGCCGCCCCTGATCTACTCGGCCGGCGTCGTCATGAGCTGGCGCGACTTCAAGTTCAACCTGCGGCCGATTGCGTTGCTCGCCTTCGGCTGCGTGGTGTTCACCACCGGTGCGGTGGCTGCCGCCACGCATTATCTGCTCGGTTTCGATTGGGCTGTCGGTTGCCTGCTTGGCGCCATCATTTCACCGCCAGACGTAGTGGCACCGCTTGCTGTCGCGCGCGAGCTCGGTTTGCCGCGCCGTATCGTCACCGTGCTGGAGGGCGAAGGCCTCGCCAACGATGCGACCGCCCTGGTGCTCTATCGCTTCGCGGTCGCCGCCGTCAGCACTGGCACGTTCTCCATCGAAAGTGCCTCCGTCATCTTCGCGCTGATCGTGGTCGGCGAGATCATTTACGGGATCGGTGTCGGATGGATAAGTCTGCGCCTGCGACAATGGGTACGCGACCCGCGGGTCGAGATCACGCTATCGCTGATGACGCCATACATCGCGTTCTGGCTACCTGCGCATCTCGGCGGCTCTGGCGTGCTCGCCACGGTCGCTTGCGGACTCTATGTCAGCTGGAATGGGCCGCTGCTGATCCCCTTCGCGACGCGGCTGCAGGGCATCTTCTTCTGGGACCTGATCGTCTATCTGATCGAAGGCATGGTGTTCCTGCTCACCGGCCTACAGGCGCGTACGCTGATGGATCAGACGCATGCCTTCACGATCCGCCAGTTGCTGATCACGACGGTATTGACGACAGCAATAGCCATCGCGGCCCGTTACATCTGGGTGTTCCCGGCGACTTACGTTCCCCGTTGGGTCAGCAAGCGCCTTGCCAAGCGTGATCCGTCACCGCCGTGGCAATGGGCGTTTTTCCTTGCCTTCACCGGCGTGCGCGGCGCGAATTCGCTCGCCGTGGCGTTGGCGATACCCTATACAGTGTTAAGCGGTGCACCGTTCCCGCACCGCGACCTCATCCTGTTCGCGACCTTCGGCGTCATCATCATCACATTGGTCGGGCAAGGCCTTATGTTGCCTGCGGTGGTACGTTGGCTCGGCTTGAATCGGCACGCAAGGGGCGAGCAGCGGCGCGCGATCGAGGCCGAGCTCGCAGCGCGACAGGCCGCGCTGGCCGCGGTCAAGGAGCGATTTGAAAAGCTTATCAAGCGGCGCGAGCTGCCAGAGGAAGTGATCGAACTGTTGCGCACGCGCAATATCAGCCGCGCGCAGATCCTTCCGGAGAACCTTCAGGATGGGCTCGAGCACATGCGGATTTCCGCGGGCATCAAGAAAGAGCTGATCGATGCCGAGCGCGAGTTCATCTACGAACTCTTGCGCGACGGCAAGATCACCGACGACGCGCGCCGGCGCATCGAATACGAATTGGATCTCGAGGAAGCAAGCGTCGCCAACCGCGCGGAAGGCGGCGGCGGCTGGCTCTAATAGGCGAAACAGCGCGCTGGTCAATAGAACCAATCGTGTCGATGGAACAAGGCAGTGTCGAAACATCGCTGGAGGATACTATTCCACCGGGTGCTGGCTGCCGCCGAAGCGCCGCTTTATGTAATCGACGACCATCTGCTTGAAATCCGCAGTCAGCGTCGGCCCGCGCAGCGTAGCGGCCTTCTTGCCGTCGATGAATACGGGCGCCGTCGGCTGCTCCCCGGTTCCCGGCAGCGAAATGCCGATATCGGCGTGCTTCGACTCGCCCGGGCCGTTGACGATGCAGCCCATCACCGCGACGTTGAGGGTCTCCACACCTGGATATCGTGCCTTCCAGACAGGCATTGAGTCGCGGATGAAGCCCTCGATGTCGGCGGCGAGTTCCTGGAATGTCGTCGAGGTTGTGCGGCCGCAGCCGGGACATGCCGCGACCAGCGGCACGAAGGTGCGCAAGCCCATGGTCTGCAGCAGCTCCTGTGCTACCTGCACTTCGCGCGTTCGGTCACCGCCGGGCTCCGGCGTCAGCGAGATGCGGATCGTGTCGCCAATGCCCTGCTGCAGCAGCACGCCCATGGCCGCGGACGACGCCACGATGCCCTTGGTGCCCATGCCGGCCTCGGTGAGGCCGAGGTGCAGCGCATAGTCGGAGCGGCGTGCGAGTTCTCGGTAGACCGCTATCAGGTCCTGCACCGCGGAGACCTTGGCCGACAAGATGATGCGGTTCTTGGAGAGGCCGATCTCCTCCGCCCGCGCGGCCGACAGCAGTGCCGATTGCACCATCGCCTCATGCGTCACCTCCCGCGCGTCGCGCGGAGTCGGCGACTTGGCATTCTCGTCCATCAATTTCGTGAGCAATTCCTGGTCTAGCGAGCCCCAGTTGGCGCCGATGCGCACCGGTTTGTTGTATTTGAGCGCCATCTCGACGATCTGTGAGAATTGCAGATCGCGTTTGTTGCGGAAGCCGACATTGCCCGGGTTGATGCGATATTTGTCGAGCGCCTCGGCGCAAGCTGGGTGATCGGCGAGCAGCTTGTGCCCGATGTAGTGAAAGTCGCCTACGATCGGCACGCTGACGCCGAGCTGCCCGAGCCGCTCCTTTATGCGCGGAACAGCGGCCGCCGCCTGGTCACGATCGACCGTGACGCGCACCAGTTCGGAGCCGGCGCGCGCCAGCGCCGCCACCTGCCGCGCGGTTTGCTCAACGTCGGCGGTGTCGGTGTTGGTCATCGACTGGACGACGATCGGTGCGCCACCACCAACGATGACGCCGGCAACATTCACGGACACGGTGTGTTGACGTTGCTGCTGTGGGTTCGTGCTCATCAGAGACCCTTAGCTATTGGAGTGCCAGACAAACAGAGCGCGGTCAACGCGGCGGAAATCATTGATTTATCGTGCGGAAGGCGGCGAATAGGTGGCGGTGTAATCCGGAATAATCGCGCGCTGCCGACGTTGGTTTCAGCCAATGAAGAACGCGGTCAGCGCGTTCGGTTCACCAATGCCAGTCCGGCGGCGACCAGCATCACCGCGGCGGCGAAGGCCCAGGTGAGCGGCTCGCGGAGGACCAAATGACCGGCGGCAACGCCGAACAGCGGCGTCAGGAAGGTGAAGGCGGAGAGCCGATTGGCGGAGTAGCGTGCTATTAACGCGAACCACACCACGAAGGTGACGCTGACCACCCATATGGTTTGATAGGCGAGAGCACCGAGCGCCAGCGTCGACGGCGCTTGCGCCATGTGCTCGCCGGCAAACAAGGCAGCGGCGGCCATCACTGGAGCGGAGACCACCAGCTGATAGAGCATGACCTTTTCCGCTGAGGTGCGGACCAGTGGACTCACCTTGATGAGCAACGTAGTCGCCGCCCAGAACGCAGCGGCAGCCACCATCATCAGGTCGCCGATGAGCTGGCGCGGATTGAGCGCCGGCGTCGGCACGCCGAAGGCGATCAGCATGCCGGCAAACGACAGCGTGAGACCCGACCACTGGGCCGCGGTGAAGCGATCGGCGGGCAAGATGATGCGTGCGCCCAGCACTACCAAGAAAGGCGCCAGATAGATGAACAGCACCGCGCGCGTTGCCGTTGTGTAAAGTAGGCCCTCATAAATGAAGATGAACTCGAGTGCGAACAGGATGCCGGCCGTTAACCCGGCGGCTAACGTGCCATCGCGCTTAAACAGCGTAATGCCGCGCAGCCGACACCAGCCGGCAATCAAAAGTGTCGCGACCGTAGAACGGATTGCCGCCTGCGTCATCGGTGGAATCTCGTGGATCGCGATCTTCACCGAAACCTGGTTGAAACCCCAGGACAGGCACAGCACCAGCACGACCGCGATAGCGGCCGCGTCGAGCGGGCGCGTGATGTGATGGGAACTAGCCGACGAAGACACTGAGAATTTTCCAGTGGCCGCTAGGCCGCCCTGCAGTGGGCGCAGATGCCAGAGATCTCGATCACCGGCGTTTTCGGCGTGAAGCCAGCGGCGCGCGAAGCGGTCTTGATTGTGTCCGCGACGGCGGCACTGGCCGCCTCGCCCACCGTGCCGCAGCCCTCGCAAATCAGGAACACCACCGGATCGCCGCTGGCGTGATGCTGCACGCAGGCGATGAACGCGTTGCGGCTTTCGATTCGGTGCACCAGCCCCTGCTCGCGCAGAAAATCGAGTGCGCGATATATGGTGATCGGGGCCGCCCGTGCGCTGCGCACTGCCAGCCGGTCGATCAGCTCGTATGCGCCTAGCGGCTGATGACTCGCCAGCAGTGCTTCCAGTACGCGGCGGCGGATCGGTGTGAGTCGCCCAGAGCGCGCCGTGCAGATCTCCTCGGCGCGCGCGATGGCCGCGCTGGCGCAGCGCTCGTGGTCGTGGCCGGGCGCAGGAAATATCGTGCGCCTACTCTTGGGCGAAGAGGCCTTCATGTTTATCAAATCTAGCGCCTCGGACCGCGAGTCGCGAAAAAACTCAGTTTCACAAATATGTTGCACCGCAATAAAGATGGGGGCAGGTTACAACCCCATCCAAGAGGCTTGCATGTTCAAGGGCAAATCCGTTCTCATCACCGGCACCACCTCGGGGATCGGGCTTGCCATCGCCTGTGCACTCACGGTCGACGGCGGGGTCGCGCAGTGATCAGATCTATCGTTCGCGCATTACGCGGCGGTGCGCCTCCGGCTTTCAACGCCAAACGCGTCAATCTCGCACTGCAGGGCGGCGGCGCCTACGGCGCCTTCAGCTGGGGCGTCATCGATCATCTGCTCTATGACGGCCGGCTGGAGATCGAAGGCATCACCGGCGCCTCCGCCGGAGCGGTCAATGCAGTGCTGCTCGCCGATGGGTTTTCCCACGGCGGCCCCGCGGAGGCGCGCAAGCGGCTTGCCGATTTCTGGCGCGCCGCCAGCCGCGACGGCGGGCTGCCCGACTTGCAGCGCAAGGCGATCGACCGCCTATTCTCGTTCCTGCCGCTGGAAGACTCGCCGATGGCGATCTGGCTGAAGGCGGTGTCACAATATTTGTCGCCCTACGATTTCAATCCGCTGAACATCAATCCGCTGAAGGACCTGATCGAGCGTTTCGTCGATTTCGACTCCATCCGCAAGCTGGAAAGCCCGCAGCTCATCATCACCGCCACCAATGTCCGTACCGGCCGGTTGCGCATTTTTCCGCACGAGAAGATCACGGCCGACGCCGTGCTCGCCTCAGCCTGCCTGCCGCTGCTGTTTCGAGCGGTAGAGATCGACGGCGTGCCCTATTGGGACGGCGGTTATCTCGGTAATCCTTCAATCTTCCCGCTGTTCGCCCGCACGCAGACCGAGGACGTGCTACTGATCCAGATCAACCCACTGGTGCGCAACACGACGCCGACCTCCAGCCGCGACATAATGAACCGCCTGAACGAGATCACGTTCAACTCGCCCTTGATGGGCGAGCTACGCGCGATCGAATTCGTCGGACGGCTGATCGATCAGAATCGTCTGCCGCGCGGGCAAGGACCCGGCAAATACAAGCGCATAAATATGCACCGCATCGCACTCGATCCTTTCGCCAAGCACCTCGACGCGGAAGGCCGCCTTAACAACGACTATGATTTCTTCGAAATGCTGCGCAACACTGGCCGGCGCGCGGCCCAGCATTTCCTTGCCGCGCATTTCGACGACCTGGGCGTGCGGGGAACCATCGACCTGCAGGAGGAAGTGCGCGCCGAATGGGCATGATAGAATGGTGACATGGCCGGACCGCTGCTAAGCGCCGAGATCGGCGAAGCGCTGCTCGATATTGTGGTCGCCGACATCACCACGCTTGATGTGGACGCCATCGTCAACGCGGCCAACCGCTCGTTGCTAGGCGGCGGCGGTGTCGATGGCGCGATTCACCGTGCCGCTGGACCGGGGCTGCTCGAGGAATGCCGCAAGCTCGACGGTTGCGAGACTGGCTCGGCCAAGATCACCGGCGGTCACCGGCTGAAGGCGCGTCACGTCATTCATGCAGTCGGGCCGGTGTGGAACGGCGGACGATCGAACGAGGAGGTACTGCTTGCCGGCTGCTATCGCACCGCGCTCGATCTTGCCGCGGCACATGGGCTCGGATCGCTCGCCTATCCGGCGATTTCGACTGGCATCTATCGCTTCCCCGCCGATCTCGCCGCGCGCATCGCCGTCGGCACGGTGGCCTCAGAAATCGCCTCGCGGCCGCGCGGGATCCGGAGCGTTACCTTCTGCTGCTTCGCGCCGGAAAGCGCCGATCATCACAAGGCTGCGTTTGTGGACTTGGGGCTGGTCTAGTTACTTCTTTCCTCCCACTGTCACGCCAGCGCGTTTCTCGATCGGCTGAATAATAGTGGTGAAGTCCTGGTCGCCGCCGATCTCGGAATTGGCGGTCTCCCAAGCATTGAGCACCGCAGCCATTACCTCGTGCGGCACCCTCAGCGCTTTTGCTTCGGCCAGCGCCAGGCGCACGTCCTTGAGCATCAGCGCGGTGGCGAAACCGAGATCGAAAGAACGCGGCAAAATCGCTTTGGGAAACTTGTCGGTCGAGGCGGTGTTGCGTCCGGAGCCGGCATTGATAACGTCAATCATGATCGCCGGATTAAGACCGGCC
>Ga0207777_1000251_pt1 | contig 14042 bp, 10 predicted proteins | sample LuqExpMetageno35_FD_187793 | JGI IMG/M metagenome (GOLD analysis project Ga0207777, IMG submission 187793) | Tropical forest soil microbial communities from Luquillo Experimental Forest, Puerto Rico - Sample 35 (SPAdes) | ecosystem: Environmental > Terrestrial > Soil > Tropical forest ...
CGATGCCTTCGTGGGAATTGTTCGAGAAGCAGTCGCCGGAATACAGGGCGGAAGTGCTGCCACCGGGCGTTCACGCGCGAGTAGCCGTTGAAGCGGGCACGACTTTTGGTTGGAGCAAGTACGTAGGTGACGCTGGAGAGGTGGTGGGACATGACGACTTTGGCGCGTCGGCTCCCATAAAGGAATTGATGACGCACTTCGGGTTTACGGTGGAGAACGTTATCGCAAAGGCCCGGCTCAGCATGAGTAAGGCGAAGTCTTGAGGCGACTCGTTTCGTGTTTCCGGAACGGACAAGCCGGATGGAGGGAAAAGGCGAATGCCAGCGACAACCGGCATTAAGACAGCGCAATTCGGAGTCATTGGGCTTGGAGTAATGGGCGCCAACCTCGCGCTGAACGTGGAAGATCACGGACGCGCGGTTGCCGTCTGGAACCTGGAAACCGAGTGGGCCGACCGATTGGTCAGCGAGAACCCGGGGCGGCAGCTAATCGCCGCGAGAACACTACAGGAGTTCTGCCGGTCGCTGGAAAGGCCACGCCGCATCCTGATGATGATCACGGCGGGCGACCCGGTTGACCAGACCCTGCAAAAGCTAACACCGTATCTTGCGCCAGGCGACATAGTGATGGACGGCGGGAATTCGTATTTTAAAGATACGATACGCCGCGAAAACATAGCCCGGCAGTCCATGGTCAGCTTTTTCGGCGTAGGCGTTTCGGGCGGCGAAGAGGGTGCTCGCAATGGGCCGTCTCTCATGCCCGGAGGCTCGCGCGAGGCCTATCAGCACGTGGCGCCAATTCTGCAGTCCATTGCCGCCAAAAGTGATTCGGGGCCTTGCGTTTCGTATGTCGGTCCGGACGGCGCCGGACACTTCGTAAAGATGGTTCACAACGGCATCGAGTATGGCGATATGCAACTCATTGCCGAGGCTTACGAGATTCTCAGCAAGGCCCTCGGCCTGGGTGCGCAAGAACTGGCCGACAACTTTGGCGAATGGAACCGCGGACCGCTGGAATCATACCTCATTGAAATTACCTCCAGGATCTTCGGTGTCATTGACAATGCGACGGGCAGGCCGCTGGTCGAAATGGTCCTCGATAAGGCGGGGCAAAAAGGCACGGGCAAGTGGACTGCCCAGGTGGCCCTCGATTTGGGCGTGCCGGTTCCGACCATCACGGCGGCAATTGATGCGCGCTCGATGTCGAGCATGAAGGGAGAGCGAGAGGTCGCCAGCCAGTTGATCTTTTCTTCCGCCGACGAGAAGTACACGGGCGATAAGCGCGAGATGATCCAAGCTGTGCATGACGCACTCTATGCCTCCAAGGTTTGCTCGTATGCGCAGGGCATGAATCTGATCCGCGCGGGCTCCATGGAGTGGCAGTGGGACATCAACCTGCGAGAGATGGCGCGCATCTGGAAAGGCGGTTGCATCATCCGGGCGCGTTTTCTCGATTCCATCATGCGAGCGTACGAGCGCCACCCCGAGTTGCCGAATCTTCTTTTGGATTACGATTTTATGACTTGGACCCGAAAGTCGGAGCCGTCATGGCGCAAGCTGATCGCGACGGCGGTACACCTCGGCATACCGGTTCCGGCACTGTCTGCGTCGCTGTCGTACTTCGACAGCTACCGCAGCGCGCAGTTACCGCAAAATCTCACCCAGGCCCAACGCGACTACTTCGGCGCACACACGTACCATCGGGTGGACCGTCCGAATGCCGGGCCGGTGCACACCGACTGGGCCGGCCTTTCGGCGACGACAGAGCGGCCGGCGGGAGTAAAGAAGAAGTGAGTGTCACTGCAAGGCCAGAGGCCCTCCCTGTAATTGAGCCCACGCTTCCCAAAGCGGGGTCGTGCCTGCTGATCATCTTCGGCGGGACCGGGGACCTGACGCGTCGCAAGCTGATTCCGGCACTGTACGACTTGGCATGCATCGGCTGCACCAACCCTACGTTCGACGTGTTGGGGGTGGGTCGCACTCCGTTGGACGATGCGCAATTTCGCGAGCGACTGCACGAGGGCGCGGCGAAATCGAAAGATGCTCGCAACTATAGTGAGGGCGGCTGGCTGAGTTTTGCCACCCGATTGCACTATTTGGTGGGTGATGCCAACCAGCCTGCGTTCTACCCGCTCCTGCGAGACAAAATCGCGGAGTTGCAAGCAAAGGGGGCGAGCCAGAATGTGCTCTTCTACGTTTCGACTCCGGCATCGTTGGCGCCCCCTATCGTGGAAGGACTGGGGCAATTCGGCCTGGCAAACAACCGGAACGGATGGACTCGGATCATCCTGGAAAAGCCGTTCGGCTATGATCTGCAAAGTGCGCAGGAGTTGAACGCAATCGTCTCCCGCGTGTTTGACGAAGAGTCGGTCTATCGTATCGACCACTACCTCGGCAAAGAAACCGTACAGAACATCATCATGTTCCGGTTTGGCAACTCGATGTTCGAGCCCATCTGGAACCGGAATTACATCGATTACATCGAGATCACGGCGGCGGAGACGCTGGGTGTCGAAAGCAGGGCGGCCTTTTATGAAGAGACCGGTGCGCTGCGCGACATGGTGGCCAATCATCTGCTGCAGTTGCTCACCCTAACCGCGATGGAGCCGCCCGTGGCTTTCGACGCCGACTCGGTACGCGAACAGAAAGTGCAGGTGCTGCGGGCGATCCGTCCAATGTCGGTGGACGAGGTAGCAAAACGGACGATTCGCGGGCAATACGGACCGGGCAAAGTCGGCGGGACGGAAGTAGTCGGCTATCGCGAGGAGCCTGGAGTGAATCCAGACTCGTTTACCGAAACCTACGTAGCCGTGGAGTTCCACGTAGACAACTGGCGATGGGCCGGAGTTCCGTTCTACGTCCGCGCAGGCAAGCGATTGTCCAACCAGGTCACGGAGATCGCCGTGCACTTTAAGCGCACGCCGCAAGCCCTATTCGCCCGCAGCCAGGAGGATGTCCACCACAACGTCATCACGATGCGAATCCAGCCGAACGAGGGCATCGCGGTGAATTTCGGAGCTAAGACGCCCGGGCCGCACATGCGCGCGAGTCGGGTGAACATGGACTTCTCCTACCGCGATGCCTTCGGAACAGCCACGCCGGTGGCTTATGAGACGCTCTTGCTGGATGCAATGCGAGGCGATGCGACGCTGTTCACCCGGCGCGATGAAGTGGAATCCGAGTGGCGCATCATCACACCGATTGTTGAGGCATGGAGCCAGCTTCCGCCTCCGCAGTTTCCCAACTATTCGGCGGGCAGCGAAGGGCCTCGCAATGCTGACTCCCTGATCCAATACGACCGCCATAGCTGGCGACCGTTGCAGCCGGACGGTAGTTCCCTGTTATGAACGCCGCGAACGAACGAGTCGAGCTGGTGATTTCAGACGTCGATGGCACGCTGCTCGACGAAAAGAAACAGTTGACGCCCGGCGCTCCGGCCGCGGTGCAGCGCTTGTATGCGGCAGGGATTCGCTTCACGATTGCCAGCGCGCGACCGCCAAAGATGGTACGGGAGCTGGTTCGCTCGCTGGAAGTCCGAGAACCATTTGCGTGCTTCAACGGAGCCTTGATCGTCGCACCGGACGAAACGGTGTTACATAAGCTGCCGATGTCGCCGTCAGATGCGCAGTTGGTGGCCGACCGAATACTCGCCGACGGCTTTGACTTGTGGGTTTGGACCGACAAGGATTGGTACGTTACCGACCCAACAGGCCCGCACGTGGCGCACCATGAGGAGTTGATGGGCGGGCGGGCGAATTTGCTCACGACGCGGGATATGTCACAGTTTGACGTCTTGAAACTGGTCGGTGTGAGCGACGACCACGATGCCCTGGCTCGCGCCGAGGCCGAGATGGAGCTCCTGGGCGCCAAATCGATCTCGGCAACTCGGTCAAGCCCGTATTACCTCGATGTCACCGAAGCCAGCGCCAACAAGGGGCAAGTGGTGATTACGCTGTCGGACATGCTGCATCTCAACCCGGCACGGATCGCGACCATCGGCGACATGGTTACCGACACCCTGATGTTCCGGAAGAGCGGCCTGTCTATCGCCATGGGAAATGCCTTGGACGACGTGAAAGCCCTTGCAACGAACGTGACCAGGAGCAACGAAGAAGACGGTTTCGCTTATGCGATAGACAACTTTGTGCTCAGAGGTAAACGGCAAGCAGCCGCGGATTAGCTGCAACCCTACTGGCGAGGCCGTTCGGACTTCTGATTTTTCCTCACAGTTCGTTCGCATCCGCGGCCGGGTCACTGCCTAGCAATTACATCCTGAGCCCTGCCCTTCCACTCGCCTCCGCGCCCCGACCAGAACTTTACTGCCGAGTGAACTGTCGCAAACATGTAGAAGGTAGCCGCCGCCGGCAGCGTTAAGGCCCACACTGCCGAAAAACCGTAGAAGCGAACCATGGGAGCATAGGCGATTGCCATCAGGAGCCAGCATAGGGCACCGAGGGCAACGAGCAAAGTGTTTCCGCTCAGCAGCAGTGCTAACGGCAGCAGATACGTGACGGCAAGCCCGGCAATCGACCCGACGAGGAGCGCCGCCGAATGACGTAGTTGGTTGAAGGCTGTTCGCGAAATCATGCGCTCAATTTCACCGAAAGATACATACTCGCGGGTGCTCATTGTGTCAGGGGTAACGCCAAGCCAAACTCGGCCTCCGCTGACCTTCACGGCCCTGGCTAAGGCGCAGTCGTCGATGATATGACCGCGAATCGCTGCCATCCCGCCCGCGTTCTGCAAGGCTTGAGGCCTGATCAGCATACAGCCTCCGGCGGCACCAGCCACTTTGCGCCGCATGTCGCGGATCCAGTCCGGCGGATAGAGCATGAAAAAGAAGAACACGAACGCAGGAATCAGGAGCTTTTCGGCAGAGCTGCGGCAGTGCAACTTCACCATGAATGAGGCCAGATCGTAATTGCCCGACTCGGCGATCGCGATCAGGGTGGCGACGTTGCTGCGGCCATGCTGAATGTCGGCATCCGTCAGAAGCAGGAAATCGGGGTCGATCCGGAGCGCTTGGTCGATTCCCTGCTGCACCGCCCAGAGTTTGCCCGTCCAACCGGCCGGCAACGCGCGGCCGCTTATTACTGTTGCTGCCTCCGGGCGTCCGCAAGCCTGCGCCACCTGACGAGCAACTTCGGCTGTGCCGTCGGTGCTGTGGTCGTCCACAACGAAGATTCGGATCGACTCAGCGCAGGATTGCCCAAGCAGCGACTGCACGGTAGCGCCTATGACTTCTGCTTCGTTGCGAGCTGGAATGACAACCGCAATCGTGGCGCCGATGGCTTCCGCCGGAGAAACCTGGCTACCGAGCCGCCATACCTTCCAGAAACTGCCGTGCGCCGCAAGCAAGTAGATCCACGCCGCAAGGCAAGACATCCCGAGAATAATCCCGAGCAGGTGCATGCGCCTCCAGTGTATCTGCGGCCCAAATGTAGGGCACAAAGTCCGTCCCGACACGACTTTTGCAAGGACTACGGAACCTGCTAGACTCGGCGGCGGCCCCCTATGACACTGCTCAAGATTCCCTTACGCACCGGACTGTTCGCAGACCCGGAAGGCAAGTTTATGCACGACGTGGTCCTCGACTCCTGTCGAAAATATGGAAACAAGACTGCGCTCGTGGACACCTCCTGCATGCCCTACCGCCGGATTTCCTTTGCCGAGTATGCAGAGATGGTGGAGCGCGCGGCGCGCGGGTTTGTGGCAGCGGGCGTCCGTCCCGGCGACAGGATTGGGATTTATTTGCCGAATTGCTGGGAGTTTGGCGTCGCGTTTCACGCCGCCACCATGGCGGGTGCGATTCCCACTACCATGAACCCTACCTACCGTGAACGCGAAGTCCACTACCAGATGGAAGCGACGGAAGCTGTTGCCCTCATCAGTGTTGGTCCCCTCCTGGAAGGCATGAACCTTTCCGGACTGCCGGCGCTGCGAAAGGTTTACACCGTGCGCTCCGCCGGATCGGGGAGCGCGGAAGCCTTCAGCAGTCTGTACACATACCCAGGTAACGAGCCCCTGCCACAGCCCGAGCACGACTCGCGGCTGACCGTGGCGACACTCCCCTTCTCCAGCGGTACGACCGGTCTGCCCAAGGGCGTGATGCTGTCGCATCACAATATCGTCGCTAACGTGTACCAGACCCTGACCTCAGGCGAAGCCGGGAGCATCTCAGATTCGGATACGGTCCTCTGTTTTCTGCCGCTCTATCACATCTACGGACTCACCGTTGGGCTGAATATGGGGCTGATCCGTGGTGCCACGGTGGTCCTGATGCCACGATTCGACTGCGATGTTTCCCTAAAGATCTGCGCGGATGAGGGGGTAACGGTGAGCCTTTGCGTGCCGCCCGCCCTCCTGGCATATAGTCACGCAGCCGAGGCGGGCAAGTTTCCGCGCGAGCACAAGATCCGGTGGGTCAAGTGCGGGGCCGCGCCTCTGGGGGCGGACCTCGCCCGCAGATTCATTGCGGCCACCGGAATTCCCATCCGGCAGGGCTATGGCATGACCGAAGCTTCGCCGGTTACCCACATGGGGTATCTGGACCCACAGTTCATGCGGCCCGAGTCGATCGGCGGTCCTGTCGCCCAAACGGAATGCCGGGTGCTCGACGAAAACGGAAACGATGTTCCGCAAGGCGAATTAGGCGAACTCGTGATGCGCGGCCCGCAGATTATGTTGGGATACTGGAAGTCGCCCGATGCAACCGCGGCTGTGCTGCGGGACGGTTGGTACTGGTCGGGGGACATTGTGCGGGTGGACGAACAAGGTCTCTACTATGTGGTCGACCGCCGCAAGGAAATGATGAAATATAAGGGCTTCTCCATCGCTCCGGCCGAGGTGGAAGGTGTGTTGCTCGAACATCCCGCGGTACGCGATTGCGGGGTCGTTTCACGGGTTGACGAATCGGGAGAAGAACTTCCGTGCGCGTTTATCGTGCTGCGGGAAAGCCACCTGGAGACTGCGGAAACCAGCGCGAGCATCAAGGGCTTCGTTGCCGAACGGCTCACGAGCTTTAAAATGCCGCGGGAAATCCATTTTGTGCAGAGCATTCCGCGCACCGCGTCAGGCAAGATCCTGCGGCGGGACCTGCGAAGTCTCTTCTGAGCCCCTCTGCTAGCGGCGATTGTCGGTTTGCGGTTCGGGATGGATGAGCACACGAAAGACCTCAGGGAGTTCCTGTCGAATCCGGCCCTCCACGGCGGTTTGCACGTCGTGAACTCGCGACAGCGGCAGGTCATCGCGCATGGTGCAATGCAGCGAAAGGTAAAGGCGCCCTCCGACTCGCGTAAAAATCAGATCGTGGGCGTCGATTACCTCAGGGAACCGCTCCGTTACGCTCTGAACCCTACTTTGATAGCCCGGCGATTCCACCACGCCATCGGTGGCTTCGATAGTCGCCAGCTCGCTTTCGATATGGGTGAGTATGGAGGAGATCTCGGGGATTTCCATCTGCATCTCACGTTCCAGCATCGTCACACGGTCGTGAGCCTCGCGAAGCGACATGTGTTCGTCTAACTCGACGTGCTGCTCCACGTGCAGTGAGCCGTTGACGTCTTGTACGTTAATGTCGTGGACGTTAAGGTTGTTTCGGGTGGCTACCGCCCGTACCCTGTCGAACAAGCTCTCTTGCTGACCGGCGCGAGCGGTGGCATTTACTACCACATCTGCACCGGGCAGCAACTCACGCACGGCTATTGCTACTTCGTTCGTCACCTGCTCTGATTTTTGGAATGTCACGGTGCGAGACATCGCTACCGATACATCCGCGAAGTACTTACTTCCGCCACGGCGTATGCGCACGCGTTGCACGGCTAATACACCGTTGACCTGTGACACTTGGTCAATAATCTGAGAACGAACACCGGCGGGAGCTCCGTCCAGCAGGGCATCGATGGTTTGCCTCGCCAGTTGCCAGCTTACGTAAACGACAATGCAGGCCACTGCCAGTGCGGCGATTGGATCAGCCTTGGCCAGCCACGGAATTTTGTATGCCCTGCCAGCGACAACAAAAATCAGGCCGAGAATGACCACGGCGCTCGACCAGATGTCCGTGCTGAAGTGCAAGGCATCGGCCAGCAACGCCTGGCTGTCATACTTCTCGGCTACGCGCTTCAGCCGCCGCGAACGCCAAGCATCCACCGCAATGGAGGTCCCCATGATTACAAACGCCCACACGCTGGGCTCGATATCCACGGAACGAAAGAACAGACGTTTGGTTGCCTCATACACGATCCACACGCAGGTCAGAAGCAGGAGCCCAGTTTCGATGAATGCCGAGAAATTCTCGACCTTGCCGTGTCCATACTGGTGATCGGCGTCGGCCGGCTTGTCGGATACTCGGACTGAAAAATATGTCACGGCGGCGGCAACAAGGTCCAACCCGGAATGCGCGGCCTCTGACAGGATGCCCAAGCTCCCGGTGGTGACACCCACGACAACCTTCATGCCCGTGATGGCAACGGCTGCGTACACGGAATTCAAGGCGACCGATTTCTTCTCGGCCTGCTTGCCGCCGACATCCATCGTTTGCTTCCTATTGGTTTGTGATCAGCCCTTTTCGCTTCGATGCTTGCGAAGTTGAGCGAGCATCCCTATGATACGATTTTTCTTGATGGCGACGCCGCAGTCGGCGTCACGTCCCGGAGGAAAGCCCATCTTGCAGCGTGAATTCCTGTTGAATTTTGCGATTCGGTGTGCGCGACTTGGACCGCTCATACGCAGAATCCGGGGTGGGTACTGCACTGACTGATCGCGGTCAGGCGCCAGCAACAGGCGACGAGCACCTCACCTGCCGGACCGGCTGCAGCGGCTAACTCGACGGCAGTAGGGATTGGATCAGCCAGTACTCACCCTGACAGGCGGCTGCCAGTAGGCAAGCACTTCGCCGCAGTAAGGAACCGATGCAACCGCACTCGACGGTGTTAGTCACAGGCGTCTCAGGCAACCTGGGCACGAGGCTGCTGCCGATGTTGTCTGGATACAAGCTAGTTGGTGTGGATCTTCGCCCTCCCGATTCTGTCGCTCCCATGGATTTCCATTCCATGAACCTGGGGCAAGAGCTATCGTGCCGCGAGCTGACTCAATTGATTCGACAGAGCGGCGCGAGCGCCGTGGTGCATCTAGCGTTCGTGGTCGATCCGCAACGCACAGGCGTTCTCGATGTGGATCGGATGTGGCAGATCAACGTAGCAGGTACGGCGCGCGTGATGGAGGCCATCAGCGTGGTCAATCGCACTGGGGGCCACGTGCGCCAGTTCATTTTCCCCAGTAGCGTCTCGGCCTATGGGCCGGAAACCCCGGGTCCGGTCAAAGAGGACTTTCCCCTTCGGGCGCACACGCTGCCTTATGCGATACACAAGCGTGAGAGCGACGAGGTCGTGCGCTACAGGGCGGAGAGCCTGGGCGATTGCCGCACTTACATCCTTCGGCCGCACATTTTCGCCGGCGCGAGCGTACAAAACTACCTCGTCGGAGTTCTGCGCGGAACGGCGTTTGGGAACAGTCCTCGGGCGGCACGGATGCGCGCGCGCCGGCAGCGCCTGCCGCTGATGCTGCCGGCGGGCCGAAAGTACGCCGAGAAACTCTTCCAGTTCGTTCACATTGATGACGTAGCGCGATTGCTTGTCTATCTCTTGCAACGCCCGCACAGCGACTCACCCGTTACGATTTTGAACGTCGCTGCGCATGGCAAGCCGCTCTCGATCCGGGAGTGTGCTGAGCTTGCTCAAGCCCGTATTCAGCGCGTTCCCAGCCGCGCTGTATGTCGCATGATACTTCGAGTTCTATGGAGACGAGGCATCTCGTCGGTCCCGCCGGAAGCCCTTCCTTACATGATCGGTTCTTACACCATGGACACAACACGCCTCCAGCAGTTTTTGGGAGGGGACTACCCGCAGGTCATGCATTACTCGGTGGAAGAAGCCTTGCGAGATTGTTTCGTTCGGGAACTCGGCTGACCAAGCTGGCGCTCACTTTTCCCCGCGGTAGAGACCGGCAATTCCGAAAGTGTAGGGTGTCCAACTCACCTCTCGGAAACCGGCAGCCTGCATGCGCCGCAGCATTTCCTCCGGAGCCGGAAATCGTTGCACCGACCTGGGCAGATAAGCGTAGGGCCCGCGCACGCCGGAGATAACGGTACCGATGGCTGGCAATACATGCCGGAAATACAGGCGATACAACGCGCCAATTGGCCCCTTGGGCTCTCCAAAGTCGAGGATGCCTACTTCACCGTTGACCGCGAGCACACGATAGATTTCCGCAAGGCCACGATCGTAGTTGACCAGGTTCCGAAATCCAAAGGCGGCGGTCACTAGATTGAATTGGCCTTCACCAAGAGGGAGATTCAGCGCATCCGCCTCGATCCATCGCACGTTTCGTGCTCCCGTCTTCTGCCTGGCCCGTACCAGCATAGGATGAGAAAAATCCGCACCGATCAAGTCTGCTGCTTTGCCCTGGGTTCGGCGGTAGAGAGCGAATGTCATGTCGCCCGTTCCGCAGCACAGGTCCAATACTCGTACCCCCGGACGGCGGAGGATCGCATCGAAGGCCCTCGCCGTGCGATTCCACCACAGCCGGTCCACGTTCATGGACAGAACGTGGTTCAGTACGTCGTACTTCGGCGCAATCGAGCTGAACATATCGCGCACTGCGACCGAGGCGGAAGCTTCGTCTGTGGCGCCAACCGGCGCAGCCCCCACGACTTGGGGCTCCACCGGGGAACTTGTCGTGCCGGCTTGTTGTCGGGCTTCCGTCATGACTTCGATAGCCGGGCTATCTCCGCTACGGCATTCAGTACGGCTTCCTTCGAGACGTTATTCACCACTTCGACCTCACCGATTGCACTCGCGATGATGAAGTGCGGAACACCGCCAACCGTCTTCTTGTCGGATTGGAGAAGTCGAAGAACACGCTTGCCGTCAGTCACTACCTCGGGTAGCGGACCATAAGACATGACGAGAGCAACGATGCGTTCCGCCGTAGCTGCGTCGGTAATGCCCATCTCCACGCCTACCAAAGCAGCCGCAATCATGCCCCAACCCACCGCTTCGCCGTGAAGAAAGTGCTTGTACTTGGTCGCCGACTCAAGCGCGTGCCCGATAGTGTGGCCGAAATTCAGGATCCTACGTTCGCCACTTTCGCGTTCGTCAGCGCTCACCACGTCAGCCTTCACCTTCACGCAGTCCACGATCAGCCGCTCCAGAAGGTCGCCTTCACGGCACAGAATCGCGTCACGGCGTGATTCCATCAGATCGAAGATCGAGGCATTACGAATGACTCCGTACTTCAAAGCCTCAAAGAGTCCGGAGCGGAATTCGCGCTCAGGCAGCGTGGTCAGCACCTCGGGATCGGAAAGCACCGCAACGGGTTGGTGGAACGTGCCAACCAGGTTCTTGCCCTCCGTCAGGTTTACGCCGGTCTTTCCGCCGATGGCGGAATCGACCTGCGCCACGAGGGTCGTCGGCACTTGCACAACCGGGACTCCTCGCATGAATATCGAAGCCAGAAAGCCGCCGACGTCGCCGACTACGCCTCCGCCGAGCGCCAGCAGCACCGAGCGCCTATCAGCACCCGCGGCAACCATCCGTGAAGCCAGCTTTTCAACCGTCGCCAAGCGCTTCGCGGGTTCACCGTCGGGCATGGGCAAAACAACCAATGCACGCCCTGCCGAGGTAAAGCTGTCGGTTACTTGGTCACCCCAGAGTCGCAGTATCCTCTCAGTAGAAACCAGAAAGACTTTGGTGTGGGCCGGCACAATCTCACGCAGGGCATCAGAGGCCGAGCGCAAAAGACCCTGGGCGACGATCACCTCATAACTTCGCGATGCTGTCCGAACTGGTATTCGAATCAAACCTCTAGTGTAACGGAAGTTATTTTCTGCACGGTAGCCGTGCGACATTGTCGCCGTCCTAATGTAAGAACCGATGGCGCGGAGGTCGAATTTGGCACCGTCAAAGGTGTTACCATCAGCTTGAAAGACGGATGGTGATGCACGGTTGTGCGTCTGGCAAAGGATGAAGGCATTACCTCAGGAAACAGATTTCATCGTGGTGGGAGCCGGAATCGCGGGTTTGCGCGCGTCCGTGGAACTGGCGCCGGCAGGGCGAGTTTTGTGCCTGGCCAAACGAGAGGTCACCGAATCCAATACACAGTACGCCCAAGGCGGCATAGCTGCGGCGCTCAGCGACGATGACGAAGTCAGCCTGCATCTGGATGACACGCTCAAGGCCGGAGACGGTCTCTGCAATGAAGCGGCCGCGCGAGTGCTCGTCGAAGAGGGCCCGACTCGAATCGAGGAATTGATCGAGTGGGGCACCCAGTTCGACCGGGCTGGCAGCAAGATCGCGTTCACCCGCGAAGGCGCTCACAGCCGCAGCCGGGTTTTGCATGCTCATGGAGATTCCACCGGACGCGAAATCGGCCGCGCGCTGTATCTCAAAGCCTCGGCAGTGAAGACCATCGCCTTCCGCGAGTTCGAATTCACGATAGATCTCATCGTTAAGGATGGCCGGGTCGCTGGCGTAAAAGTCCTGGACAATCAAGGCCGAGTGCACGACCTACGCGCTGGTGCAGTCTTGCTCGCCACGGGCGGATTGGGTCAGGTTTACAGCGACACGACAAATCCAGCGGTTGCCACCGGCGACGGCGTTGCCATGGCGTTTCGGGCAGGCGCTGAAATCAGTGACATGGAGTTCGTGCAGTTTCACCCCACGGCGCTCTACCTGAAAGGCGCACCGCGCTTTCTGCTGTCTGAGGCATTGCGTGGCGAAGGCGCGTATCTCCGCAATCTCGAATTGCAGCGCTTCATGCACAAGTATCACGAGATGGCGGAGCTTGCGCCGCGCGACGTGGTGGCGAGGGCTATCGCTCATGAGCTGGAAATCACGAAACGTCCCGACGCTGCGGTTTACCTCGACCTGACCCATCTCAACTCCGACAAGGTACGCCGGCGCTTTCCTACGATCTACGCCACCTGCATGCAGTACAACATCGACATCGCCGAAGAGCTGGTGCCCATTCGGCCGGCGGCGCACTACGCGATGGGTGGCGTTCGAACCGACCTCGATGGACGCACCTCCGTGCCAGGCTTGTACGCCGCCGGTGAAGTTGCCTGCACCGGAGTCCATGGCGCCAATCGCCTCGCCAGCAACTCCCTGTTGGAGGGACTGGTTTATGGAGCGCGGGCTGCTCGCACCATGCGAAGCGAGATGAAGCGCTGTTCCGATTCAGCGGTTTCGAGGCCAACGGCGCCGGTTCAAAGTAATGGAAACGCCAACGAAACCGAGAAGTTAATCCAGAAAGTTCAATCCATTATGTGGAGCCACGTGGCCGTGGTGCGCAGTGGCAAGGCTTTGAAGCAAACGGTGGCGGAATTGATAGAACTGCAAACCCTGCTACCTAAATCCGGCGACCGAAGGTTGCACGAAGCAGCCAACATGTTGCAGACTGGACTGCTAATCGCCCGTTCCGCACTGGCTCGCGAAGAAAGCCGAGGCGCTCACTACCGACTCGACTTTCCGCTGAAGGACGATCGCAGATTCGGCAGACACTCGGTCCTGCGCGGCCACGAAGTCAGCTTTGAATGAAGGTCGCCGCGCTTCGAAGATTTAAACATGGATCTCTCGTTTCTTCGGAAATAGCAACGAAAGCACAATCGAAATCAGCAGCACCCCCGCGACTATCCCCAGCGCCACTCCAATCGGGATGTGAACGAACCCGGAGGCCAACATCTTCACACCGATGAAGATGAGGATGATGGATAGTCCGTAGTGCAGCAGGTGGAAGGCCTCGATCATTCCTGCCAAAGCAAAATAAAGAGACCGCAGCCCGAGAATCGCAAAGACGTTGGACGTGAACACGACAAAGGGCTCGCGGGTCACGGCCAGCACTGCTGGGATGGAATCGGTCGCGAATAGCAGGTCGGTGGCTTCAATCAGCACCAGTACCACCGCTAATGGCGTCGCGTACCGAATTCCCTGCCGCATCACAAAGAACTTGTCCCCTTCGAAGTCGTTGGTCACACGGAACAACTTACGA
>Ga0207777_1000252_pt1 | contig 14036 bp, 10 predicted proteins | sample LuqExpMetageno35_FD_187793 | JGI IMG/M metagenome (GOLD analysis project Ga0207777, IMG submission 187793) | Tropical forest soil microbial communities from Luquillo Experimental Forest, Puerto Rico - Sample 35 (SPAdes) | ecosystem: Environmental > Terrestrial > Soil > Tropical forest ...
ATCAGAGCGGCGGGACCGACACCGGCGGAGAGCGGCACGATCCCGGCGCTGGCGCCGACCGACAGCACCGCACCGGAATGCGCAAGGGCAAGCCGTTCGATCAGCCGTTCAAGATCCCTGGCCTTGGCTTCCGCAAGCGGCGGCGCGACATGCCACATCAGCACGCCGAATTCGTCGCCGCCCAGCCGGCCGACCACGTCGGATGCACGCACGTGACCTGTGAGTTCGGCGGCGACCGCTCTCAAGACCGAGTCACCGACGGCATGGCCGTGGCGGTCGTTGACGGCCTTGAAGCCGTCTAGGTCAATGAACATTAGCGCGGCCGGTGTGCCGTAGCGGCCGACATGCGAGATCGAGCGAGAGAGTTCGCGCTCGAAGCCACGGCGGTTGAGGATATCCAGAAGCGGATCGACGTCGGCCCGCGCTTCCAGGTCGGCGATTCGTTTTTGCGCGTCAGCGAGTTCACCGGAGAGACGCCGGATCTCGGCGCGCAGCAAAGCCGTTCCGTCCTCGTCTATGTCACTGCGCACCTTGCCCTCTTCGCCGCGAATCTCTCAGTATCCGGCATACCGAACCGCCTTTCGCCTTGCCAGCGCAGTGCCGGTTCCTATATTCCGGCGCTTCCTTCTGGACCCTTGTCCCAAACGCAGGAAGCAAATGCCGTCAAAGCCGGTCGCGATCATCATGGGCAGCCAGTCCGACTGGGCCACGATGAAGCACGCCGCCGAGACACTGGACACGCTCGCCATCGGCTACGACGCCCGCATCGTCTCCGCCCACCGCACGCCCAAGCGGCTCTACGAGTTCGCGCAAGGCGCGCGCGACAACGGCTTCATGGTGATCATCGCCGGCGCGGGCGGCGCCGCGCATCTGCCGGGCATGACGGCCTCGCTCACCTCCCTGCCCGTGCTGGGCGTGCCGATGAACACGCATGCGCTCGATGGCAAGGATTCGCTGCTGTCCATCCTGCAGATGCCCGGCGGCATCCCGGTCGGCACGCTAGCGATCGGCAAGCCCGGCGCGATCAACGCGGCGCTCTTGGCTGCTGCGATCCTCGGCTTGTCGGACCCGAAGATCGCGAAGCGGCTCGATCAGTGGCGCACGAAGCAGACCAAATCCGTCAGCAAAAGGCCGCAGGATTGATGCCGGACGTGCTCAAGCCCGGCGCGACCATCGGCATTCTCGGCGGCGGACAGCTTGCGCGCATGCTGGCGCTCGCGGCTGCACCGCTCGGGCTGAAATGCCACGTCTATGCGCCGGACAAGGATTCCTGCGCATTCGACGTCGTCGGGGCGCACACCTTGGCGGCCTACGATGACGAGAACGCGCTCGCGCGCTTTGCCAACGCGGTCGACGTGGTCACCTATGAATTCGAGAACGTGCCGGCGAAGACCGCGGCCTATTTGACGGCGCACACCAAGGTGCTGCCCGATCCGCACGTCTTAGAGACCACGCAGGACCGGCTGATCGAAAAGAATTTTCTGGCGGGCCTGAAGATCGCGACCGCGCCTTACGCGCCGGTGCACAGCGCAACCCAGCTTGCCGACGGCCTTGCGAAGGTCGGCGTGCCGGCCGTGCTGAAGACCACGCGGCTCGGCTATGACGGCAAGGGGCAGGCCAAGATCGAGCGCGCGGCGGACGCGAACGAAGCCTGGCGGTCGATCCGCAACGTGCCGTGTATCATCGAGGGTTTCATCAAGTTCCAGCGCGAGGTGTCGGTGATCGCCGCGCGCGGGACCGACGGCACCGTCGAATGCTTCGAGGTGACCGAGAACGAGCACCGCGACCATATCCTGTATATTTCGAAAGTGCCGGCGAAGGTGACACCCGCGCTCGCGACTGAAGCGCGACGGGTCGCGACGCGTATCCTCAATGCGTTCGACTACGTCGGCGTGATGGGCGTCGAGATGTTCGTCGTGCGAAAAGGACGCGAGCAGCACGTGCTAGTCAACGAGCTTGCACCGCGCGTACATAATTCTGGGCACTGGACGATCGACGGCGCGACGGTGTCGCAATTCGAGCAGCACATCCGCGCGGTGGCCGGCTGGCCGCTCGCCAAGCCGAAGCGGCTCGGCGCCAAAATTGAGATGATCAACCTGATCGGCGACGAGATTCTGGACCATACGCACTGGCTGACGGCGCCAAACACGGCGCTGCACATTTACGGCAAGGGCAAGCCCAGCGCGCGCCGCAAGATGGGCCACGTGACGCGCGTGTGGCCGGGCGAGTGAAGGACTGCGCCGATGCCGCTTACGCTCTTCCTGCACCCACTTTCGTCCTACTGTCACAAGGTGTTGATCGCGCTGTACGAGAACGCGACGCCATTCAAGCCGCATCTGATCGAATTACAGAAACCGGGGTCGCGCGACACATTCAAGGCGATCTGGCCGGTCGGCAAATTCCCCGTGCTGCGCGACGAGGCTAGCGGGCGCGTGATTCCGGAATCGACGACGATCATCGAATATCTGCAGTTGCATCATCCCGGGCCGGTGAAGCTCATCCCCGCCGATGCGGATGCCGCCTTAGACGTGCGCGCGCTCGACCGCTTCTTCGATCTGCACGTGCACACGCACGTGCAACGCATCATCGGCGAGCGCCTGCGACCGGCGGGCAACAAGGACCCGTTCGGCCTCGAGCAGGCGCGCGCCGCTCTCGATGTCGCGCTCGGCATCGCGGAGAAGAACATCGCCGGCCGGACCTGGGCGGCGGGCGAGAATTTCACGATGGCCGACTGCGCAGCAGCGCCGACGTTGTTCTATTGTGACATGGCGGTCGCACCGCTCACGCCCGCCTATCCGCAACTCGCCGCCTATCTCGGCCGACTCAAACAGCGCCCGTCTTATGCCCGCGCGCTCGCCGAGGCCGAGCCCTACCTGCAGTTCGTGCCGCGCTGATTTTGCGGCGCGGGTAGTGCGCCGAACGAGAGGGGTTGTATATTGATATACATGCAACCAGCCTCTTCCGGCTTCCCCGATCGTGTGCGCGGACGGTACGTTTGCACCTTCATGTGGTGACCAATCCGGAGGTCGAGTTCCGGCTTAATGGCAGGCGCTGCGACATGCCAGGCTCTGGCACCTCCGTCTCTCCGAGGGCGCACATGGTGCTCGATGCCGCCGTGAACGGCTTGGCGCCCTTTTTGCGCGAGCGTCGGGAACCAGACACGGTGGGGCGGATTGACCGGGTAAGGCCCGTCCGCCGTCGCGGCGGGCTTCAATTGCTGCGGAACCGTGGACTCTTAGGCTGCATTCTGCTAAAGCCGCGCGACTCGAAGGGGCGCCCGCGCCATTGCGGGGCGAGACCCTTTTGGAACCCGTCCGGCCACAACGAAGGAGCACAAGTGCAAGTTCTCGTTCGCGACAACAACGTCGATCAGGCCCTCAAGGCGCTCAAGAAGAAGATGCAGCGCGAGGGCATTTTCCGCGAGATGAAGCTTCGCGGTCACTACGAAAAACCCTCGGAAAAGAAGGCGCGTGAAAAGGCGGAAGCCATCCGCCGGGCGCGCAAGCTCGCGCGCAAGAAGATGCAGCGCGAAGGTCTGCTGCCGATGAAGCCGAAGCCGGCACCGGGTGCAGGCGCGGGCGGACCGGGCCGCAGTGGCGGCGCAGGCGGAGCCCGGCGGTTCGGCTGATCGCAGCCGCCACGGACGGGTACGAGTTTTTCAGGCGCGGGCCATCATGCCCGCGCCATTGATTTTTGGGCTTCAGCGACATCTTTGATTTGTGTTGGGCGAGTGGAGCGAGGTCCAGGCCCCATAGCACCGCGCACTCGCCCTCGTGCCAGGTGCCCTGCGCATCAGCGATCGTCGGCTGGGAAAGCGCGGCGTCATCTACCGACGCCCATTGGCTGTCGCCGACCGGCCGGCCGCCCTAGACGCTGCACCCGAAATATAATTCGACCCGCAGCATCGGCTTCAGCGGCGGCGGGCAATCCTGCGCGAGATCGACATCGCTCAAGCGAGCAGGATGATAGAGACGAGGACGTTGCGCATTTGGATATGCTAGCACGGCCGCATGTCCGATCCGGCCATCCGACCCGCAAGCGCTGCCGACAATGACGCGATCTGGCGCATTCTAGAGCCTACCTTTCGCGAGGGTGCGACCTATCCGATTCCACGCGATGTCTCGCGCGAAGATGCTCTCGCCTATTGGTTCGCGCCGGGCAATACGGTGTTCGTCGCCGGCTCAGAGGGCACCGTCGCCGGCACCTATTATCTGCGTGCGAACAACCGTGGCGGCGGCGCGCATGTGGCGAACTGCGGCTACATGACCGCGCGCGAGGCCTTCGGCCGCGGCGTCGCGCGCGCTATGTGCATGCATTCGCGACGAGGCGCGGGCGGGCGGTTTCACCGCGATGCAGTTCAATTTCGTTGTTTCGTCGAACACGCGCGCAGTGAAGCTCTGGCGGACTTGCGGATTCCAGATCGTCGGCACGCTGCCCGGCGCGTTTATGCATCCCGCACGCGGGGCGGTCGATGCCTATGTGATGTGGAGGGAGCTCTGAGGCCGGCCAAAGGACGGGGCGGAGTCGCACGTCTTAATCGTGGTCCTGACGCTCGCCGCTCCGCGCGAGCCTCGCCTGGGCCGACAAGTGGCACGGCACAATCTGTCGCCGGTGAACTTAACCGAAGGCAGCGCATTTCCGGCACGGGTCTTGAATACTTTGCCGGCATGAACAAACGCAAAGCTGATCCGCGACTCGTCTGGCTTGCGAGCGTGCTCGCCGCAGCCGCTCTGGTCATTTTTCTCGCCCATCAGGCCTAAGGCTGGTGGCGATCCGCCCGCGTGAACCGCAGGCTCTGCGGCTTGACGGCGGTCGCCGTCTCAGTCAAATTAGAACAAATAGAGAACAAGAGCGTTGGAAGAGCACGGGACGCCCACGCGCGGGCCGCCGATCCCTTCGCCACGTCAGAGGCTTAACATGCTTGATGACCTCCGCCAACGCATGCGCGCGCTTGAGCGCCCCGCCACTCTGGAAGGCAGCGTGGCGGTGCTGCCTTTGGGCGTGTCGGAGGTGGATGCGGCGCTCGGCGGCGGGCTTGCCCGCGGCGCGCTGCATGAGATCGCGGCGGTGAGTGAGGCACATCTGCCCGCAGCGACAGGGTTCGTGGCGGGGGTGGCCAAACAATCGTCATGCTCGGCCTTGTGCCGGGCAATGGATGGCCGGGACAAGCCCGGCCATGACGGAGGGAAGGCCATCGTCTGGCTTGCCGAGGACATGGGTGCCGCCGAGAGCGGCGCGCTGTACGGCCCCGGGGTCGACGGTTGCGGCATTCCGCCGGAACGGCTGTTCACCGTCTCCGTCGCGCATCGGCGCGACCTGCTCTGGGCGCTGGAGGAGGCGCTGCGCTGCTGCAGCGTCAGCGTCGTGATCGGCGAGATACGCGCCGGCGCGCTCGACGGTGTCGCCGTGCGGCGGCTCTCGCTCGCCGCGGCCGACAGCGGCTCGCTTGCGCTCTTGCTGCGTGCCGCTCCGCCCGAGGATGCCTCGGCGGCTGCCACACGCTGGATCGTGGGCGCGGCGTCTTCACGAGGTGAAGACCCCCACTTCACCGCCCGCTTGGTGCGCAATCGGCGCGGACCGCTCGGATCCTGGATTTTGACTTGGAGTGACGACGATGGCTTCGCAGCGCATGCTCAGCCTCTGGCTGCCCCGCTTGGCGACCGACCGCATCGCGCGGTCGCGTGAGGACGCGGCACGGCCTGATGGGCGAGGCCTCGTCACCTACGGCAAGCGCGGCAATCTCGACGTGCTTACCGCGGTCGACGAAGCCGCGGCGCGTCGCGGCTTGAGCGTCGGGCTCGCGCTCGCGCAGGCGCGCGCGATGCATCCCGCGCTCGAGGCCGTGTCCGAGGACCCGCAGGCCGACGCCGATCTGCTCGAACACATCGCGGACTGGGGCTTGCGCTATACCCCGCTCACCGCTTGCGATGCGCCGGACGGTTTGCTGCTCGACATCACCGGCTGCGCGCATCTCTACGGCGGCGAGGACGCGCTGATCGCCGATCTTTCCGCGCGCATCGACGCCGCGGGATTTTCGGCGAGCATTGCGGTCGCCGGCACGATCGGCGCTGCTTTCGCCGCCGCGCGTTTCGGTCGCGCCGGCATTCATGCCAACGGTAGCGAACGTGCCCTGCTCTCAGCTCTGCCGCTGTCGGCCTTGCGCCTCGATGCCGAGATCGCGGCGTCGCTTGCGCGAGTCGGCCTCAAACGCGTCGCCGACATCCTCGATCTGCCGCGCGCGCCGCTGACCGCGCGCTTCGGCAGCGGCCTCTTGCGCCAGTTCGACCGTGCGCTCGGCCGCGAGCACGAACCGCTCAATCCGCGGCTGCCAGTCGCGCCTTATGTCGCCGAACAGCGCTTTGCCGAGCCGATCGCGCGCGAGGAGAACGTGCTTGCGATCACCGGGCGGCTTGCGGCACGGCTTGCGCGCGCGCTGGAGCGGCGCGGCGACGGCGCGCGGCGGCTCGAATTGACGCTGTTCCGCACCGACGGCGAGCTGCGCCGCATCGCCACCGGCATATCGCGGCCCTCGCGCGATCCGGCCGCGATCCGCGCGCTGTTCACCGAACGGCTCGCCGCGCTCGCCGACGCGCTCGATCCGGGCTTCGGTTTCGATATGGTGCGGCTGTCGGTGCTCGTCGCCGAGCCTTGCGCGCCGGAGCAAATTGGAATCGGCAACGAGGACGGCGAGGCCGAGCTCGCGCGCCTCGTCGACCGCCTGAGCGCGCGCTTGGGCGGGCAGCGCGTTCGCAAATTGATCGCGCAGGATAGTCATCTTCCGGAGATCACGGCGGCGAGCGTGCCCGCGCAGGCGGCCGGCACCGACGACGGCTGGACTGCGTTCAGGCGTCATCGCGTCGAGGCGGAGCTCAGCCCCCGGCCGCTGCGCCTGCTTGCGCGTCCCGAGCCGATCGAGGCTTTGGCGGAAGTGCCGGACGGGCCGCCTTTGCGCTTTCGCTGGCGGCGCGCGCTGCACGAAGTGATCGCCGCCGACGGCCCCGAGCGTATTGAGGGCGCCTGGTGGAGCGGGCACGGCGGGCCCGCACGCGACTATTTCCGCGTCGAGGACAGAAGCGGTTTGCGCTTCTGGCTCTTCCGCGCCGGGCTTTATCGCGAGGCGCTGCGGGACGATGCGCCGCCCGCTCCCGCGCCGGGCTGGTTCATGCACGGGATGTTCGCGTGAGACCTCATGGTGAGAAGCGCGGCGAAGCCGCGCGTCTCGAACCATGAAGCCGCATCCTTCGAGACGCCGGCCTCTGGCCGGCTCCTCAGGATAAGGCGGATAGAGGTTCAGTACCATGCGTTACCTCGAATTCGCCGTCGCTTCGAACTTCTCCTTCCTGCGCGGAGCGTCGCATCCGGAAGAATTGGTGGTGCAGGCGGCGCATGCCGGGCTCGCCGGCATCGGCCTGACCGACCGCAATTCGGTCGCCGGCGTCGTGCGCGCCCATCTGATCAAGCGGGAACACGCGCTGCCCTTGCGCTTCCATCCCGGCGCGCGGCTCGTCTTTGCCGACGGGACGCCGGACATTCTCGCCTATCCGCGCGACCGCGCCGGCTGGGGTCGGCTCACGCGCCTGCTCACGGTCGGCAATCTGCGCGCCAAGAAGGGCGAATGCATTTTGTATCTCGATGATCTCATCGCGCACGTGTTCGGGCTCGAGCTGGTGGTGCTGGAGACGTCTTCAAGCGTGTCCCGAGCGCAGCGCAGCGCGAAGCAGTGCACTGCAGACCCGAAACCTCGGTTGATGTCAATTTCAAATCGTGACCCCGGATCAGCGGCGCACCACTCCGCTGCGCTGCGTGCTGCGCCGCATCCGGGAAACGCAATCTTGCGCGTTGTAAAACACCTCCGCTCCGCCGCGCCGGGACGCGTGTGCCTAGCTGCAACGATGCACTATCGTGGGCGCGACCGCGCACGGCTGGCCGTCCGCGCCGCGCTTGCGCGCGAGGCGGGCGTGCCGCTGATCGCGATCAACGACGTCACCATGCATCATCCAGACCGGCGCGAGCTTGCCGACGTGCTCACCTGCATCCGCGAGAAGCTCGTCATCGACCGCGCCGGCCGGAAGCTCGCCGTCAATGCCGAACGGCATCTCAAACCGCCGGCCGAAATGGCGCGCCTGTTCCGTGACGCGCCCGACGCGATCGAAGAGACGCTGCGGCTTTCCGACGAGCTGACCTTTTCGCTCGACGAATTGCGCTACGAATATCCCGACGAGCAGATCGAGGGCTTTGCCTCGCCGCTCGAAACGCTCAGGCATCTGACCTACGAAGGCGCGGCACAGCGCTATCCGGGCGGCATTCCCGGCAAGATCCGTCGCATTATCGAGCACGAACTCACGCTGATCACGCAGCGTCAATACGAGCCTTACTTCCTTACCGTCTACGACATCGTGCGCTACGCGCGCTCGAAGAACATCCTCTGCCAGGGGCGCGGCTCGGCGGCGAATTCCACCGTCTGCTACTGCCTCGGCGTTACCGAGGTCGATCCCAGCAAGATCGATCTCCTGTTCGAACGCTTCATCTCCAGCGAACGCGACGAGCCGCCTGACATCGACGTCGATTTCGAACACGAGCGACGCGAGGAGGTGATCCAGTACATTTATGAGAAGTACGGACGCAAACGCGCCGGCGTCGCCGCGACGGTGATTTCCTATCGCGGTCGCTCGGCGATCCGCGAGGTCGGCAAGGCGTTCGGGCTCTCCGAGGACACGATCAGCGCGCTCGCCTCCTCGATCTGGGGCGGCGAAGGCGGCGCGGTGTCGCGGGATTCGGTCAAGCGCACGGGACTCGATCCGACAACCCCGCGCATGCGCAAGATCGCGGCGCTCGCCGAAGCGATCAACGGCTTCCCGCGGCATCTCTCGCAGCACGTCGGCGGCTTCGTCATCACCCGCAGCCGGCTCGACGAGGTGGTGCCGATCGGCAATGGCGCGATGCCGGACCGCACCTTCATCGAATGGGACAAGGACGATCTCGACGCGCTGAAGATTTTGAAAGTCGACGTGCTCGGGCTGGGGATGCTCTCGTGCATCCGCAAGGCGCTGGATCTGGTCACAAAGCACTACCCAAGAGCGCTACCGCAAGCACGAATCCAGCCGCTTGGCGCAATAACACGCGCCGATCTCTCCTCCATCCCCGCCGAAGAAAAAGCCGTCTATCGCATGCTGTCGCGCGCGGACTCGCTCGGCGTCTTCCAGGTGGAGAGCCGCGCGCAGATGACCATGCTGCCGCGGCTCCGCCCGAAAGAATTCTACGATCTCGTCATCGAGGTCGCGATCGTCCGCCCCGGCCCGATCCAGGGCGACATGGTGCATCCCTATCTGAGGCGACGGCAGAGCCAGGAGACGGTCGAGTATCCCTCCGAGAAACTCAAGACGATTCTGTCCAAGACGCTCGGCGTGCCGCTGTTCCAGGAGCAGGCAATGAAGATCGCCATCGTCGCCGGCGGTTTCACGCCGGGCGAGGCCGACAAATTGCGCCGCGCGATGGCGACGTTCAAGCGCACGGGCACCATTGGCACGTTCCGCGACAAGATGATCGCCGGCATGCTGAAGAAGGGTTATCCGCGCGAGTTCGCCGAGCGCTGCTTCAGGCAGATCGAAGGGTTCGGCGAATACGGCTTTCCGGAAAGCCATGCGGCGAGCTTCGCGCTGCTCGTCTATGCCTCTGCCTGGCTCAAATGCCGCTATCCGGACGTGTTCGCGGCGGCGCTCTTGAACGCGCAGCCGATGGGCTTCTACGCGCCGGCGCAGATCGTGCGCGACGCGCGCGAGCACGGCGTCGAGGTGCGCCCGCCGGATATCAATTTCTCAGATTGGGATGCGACGCTGGAGCATGGGCCCCGCGCGTCCGAGCGCTTGCATGATCTGCACCGCGAGATGAGGTCCGACATCCGCACCACGCACGCGATCCGCCTCGGCCTGCGTGAGATCAAGGGACTGAAGGAGGCTGATGCGCGGGCGATTGTGGCCATGCGCCGTCATCCCGAGGTGCGAGGCGACGACGTCGCCGAGCCTCGAAGGATGGCGGCGCCGTCATCCTTCGAGAGCGGCCTTCGGCCACCACCTCAAAATGACGGCAGCTACGACTCCGTCCGCGATCTCTGGCTGCGCACGGGACTTTCGCCGCACGTACTCGAGCGGCTCGCCGATGCCGATGCGTTCGGCTCGTTCGGACTGTCGCGCCGCGACGCGCTGTGGGCAGTCAAGGCGCTCGGCCGCGTCGGCGATCGCGATGACGATCTGCCGTTGTTTGCCACGACTGCAGCACACCTCGCCGTCATGCCCCGCGAAGATGGGGACGATGACGCTCTCCCAATCGGCGAACCTGAAATCCACCTCCCGCCGATGCCGATCGGCGAGGAGGTCGTGAACGACTACCGCTTCCTGCGCCTGTCGCTGCGCGCGCATCCGGCGCAGTTTTTGCGCGCTGATCTCGCCGCACGCAGGATTTTGAAAAACGAGTTACTGCGCAATCTCGCAAAGGGTAAGCGCGCAAAGGTCTCCGGCCTTGTCACCTGCCGGCAGCGGCCGGGCTCGGCCAATGGTGTGATCTTCATGACCATCGAGGACGAGAGCGCGATGGCGAACATCATTGTCTGGCCGAAGGTGTTCGAACGCCTGCGCCCCGTGGTTCTCGGGGCGAGCTATGTCGCGGTGCGCGGGCCGGTGCAAAGGGAAAACGAGGTTATCCACGTGGTCGCCGAGGACATCGAGGATTTGACGCCGCTGCTCGGCCGACTCGCCGAGGCCGGGACCGATATCGACGGGCGCGTGCGCTGCGACGAGGTGCGCCGCCCGATCGAGGAACTGCGCGAGGCGCGCGCGCAAGGCGGCCGCGAGAGCCGAGTTGTGCGCCTCCTGCGCGAGATACCGGAGCTGGCCGCCGATCTAGACGTGCCCGCCCGAGGCTCCGCGCACGCGCCGTCGAAGCGCGCGCGATCAAATCCGGCCTCACGGAGTAGCAGCCGCCATTGAAGCGATCCGCCTCCCGCTGCGACCGGCGCGGACTCCGAGAACACACGCGATAAAAAAGGCCGCCACCGTGGGAAAGTGGCGGCCTCAGTCAGATAAGGGCTGGGGTTGGGGGGTTGGGAGCCCTTATCAGCTAACAAGCAAGCTCGAAATCCACGTCCGTCGCCGCTGCGACGCAAAGTTGCTGGAGTGCTGCGCGTTCTTCCGCCAACCGCCGCTCTACGAACTCGCGCTCGTGCGGCATCAAATATGTCGTAAGAATCTTCTGGTATTTCGCAACGTTGGCTCGGTGAACGAACTCAGCCATGTTCATCTTAATTGACATCGATCAATCTTCCGCTGCCCAGCACGACCGTTCCGGGTCTCGTCAGCGCCAATTCTCATCAACCCTGCCCAGAGCGATATTGTCCTTTTGGGCAACCCACATCCCATCAAGGTGCAGCGGCGCAAAAAACGACATCCGCCGTCCACATGAAGGCAGCTTTTTGATTGATTATGATCAACGCGACCAATCCGCGCTTAAGTATTCATGGAAATGAACAACTTGCTTTAGTCCCATGCCCACTGCTTTTCACCTTGCCGCCCCGAAGCGCTGCCGGTTGATCGCGGCGGTGCTGGTCCTTGCGGCTCTTATTTGGTCCATTGGAACGACATATTCGGCGGACGCCACGAAGACGCAAACCGTATTGATCATCGACGATTCCGATCCTGATGCGCCGTTCAGCCGGGAGCTTCGAGCCCAAATCCATTCAACATTGGACGCCGAAGTGCCTGCCGGCTACACGGTGTATACGGAATTTTTGAATTCAGGCCATTTCAACGAGCCGACCTACGACGCGGCTTTGCAAGCGTATATCAAAGAAAAATTCCGCACTCATGGCATCAGCGCGATCATCTCTGTCGGATTGGCCGCGCTCGATTTTTCGGTACGGCTTCGGTCCGACCTCTGGCCCGACGTGCCGATTGTTTTCATTACGTTTGACGAGGCACGAGCCAGACAGGCTAACCCGACCAACACGACCGGAATTGTGGCGCCCAAGCGGTTCCCGGATCTTGTCAAGGCTGCACGCATTCTTGCTCCCGCCGCCGGACGGATCGTGCTGGTCGGAACGCCACTCGAAACGCAACCTTACCGGCGCCAGTACCTGCGCGAAATCCGGGAGCTGTCGCAAAGCACCGACGTGATCGATTTCACAGGGCTTGCATTCCGCGAACTGACATCGAGACTCTCGAAACTTCCAGACGACGCGGTTATCGCCTCGGTCCCGGTCTTCGAGGACGCGTCGGGACACATCCACAATCCGGTCGAAGCGATGCGCGTGCTGGCGTCCGTTGCCAACCGCCCAATCGTGACGGACGCCGAATTCCTTCTGCCAGCCGGCGCGGCCGCTAGCGTCCTTCTCTCGGCAGCTGATCTCGGACGCGACATCGGAAATCTGGCGGGACGAATTCTGAATGGTGAAAGCGCTGCGACCATTCCGGTCCAGACTCGTGATTACAGCCGGACCGAATTCAATGCCCAAGCGATGGCGCGGTGGAATATTCGCGAGGAGACGCTCCCTCCGGGATCCAAGATCCTATTCAGGGAGGTGACGGTCTGGGAACGGTACCGCTGGCAGATCCTGACAGCCGTGGCCGTTCTGATTTTCCAGAGCATCGTCATTACGATCCTTCTTTTTGAGCGCTACCGTCGTAGGGCGGCCGAATGGGCCTCGCATCAGCATCTTCTGGAAGTCACAAAGATGGACCGCGCTTTGACCACGGGCGTGATGTCATCCTCGATCGCGCATGAGTTGAACCAGCCGCTGACCGCGATCATGAACAACGCCGAAGCTGCGGCGATGCTCCTGAATGCCGATCCACTCGATCGGGATGAGCTCAAGGCGATTATCGCCGATATCCGACGGGACGACGAGCGCGCTGCAAATATCATCACGCATCTACGGATGCTCTTGCGGCAAAGCGAGCTGAAGCCCGCCTACTTGGCGTTGAACGAGGTGCTGGCGGACTCGATTTCCCTTATCGAAGCTCAGGCGCGTGAATACGGCGTGACACTGCAAACCAAAATTCCTTCGACGCCGATCCACGTGCGGGCCGATTCCGTGCACATCCAGCAGGTCATCCTGAATTTGGCGCTGAATGCCATCGAAGCGATGCGCGACCTTCCTCCGGAACGGCGATTACTTGAGATCCGGCTGCAGACAAAGGACGACAAAGCGATCACTTCGATCTCCGATTCCGGGCCCGGCATTCCCGCAGAGAAGATGGCAACAATCTTCAGCCCGTTCGTGACGACGAAGGCCGAGGGAACGGGACTGGGTCTCTCGATCGCCCGCACGATCATCGTGACCTACGGCGGCCGGATATGGGCCGAGAACAACATCGCGAAGGGAGCCATCTTCCAGTTCAGCTTGAATCTCGTTCCTGCCACCGACATTCAGGCCGAAGCCGCATGACGCCGCCCCCCGCACACACAACCATCCATGTCGTCGACGACGAAAGCGCCGTGCGCACCGCTATGGGACGACTCCTGCGCGCGATGGGATACGAAGTGTGTCTCTACGGATCGGCGGCCGAATTTCTCGCGCGACCGCCGAAGCCCGAACGCGGCTGTATGCTGCTCGACGTGCAAATGCCCGGCTTGAGCGGCCCCGAGTTGCAGGATCAGCTCACAAAATCCGAATGCCTGCTTCCCATAATCTTCTTGAGCGGCCATGGCGACATTCCGACGAGCGTTCGTGCAATCAAGGCCGGAGCGGAGGACTTCCTGGCGAAGCCGGTCCGCAGAGAAGTGCTTCAGGATGCCATCGAACACGCGTTACGACGTTACGACGAATCCTACCAACGTAATACCCGGATGAACGTACAGCGGCAGCACGCCTTGCAATTGACCCGCCGCGAACGCGAAGTCTTCAGTCTCGTCGTCCGCGGGAAACTCAATAAGCAGATCGCGCACGAGCTCGGCGCGTCCGAGCGCACGATCAAAGCCCACCGTCACAATATCATGAGCAAGTTCCAGGTGAGGTCGCTGGCGGAGCTTGTGTCCATCGCCGAACA
>Ga0207777_1000253_pt1 | contig 14000 bp, 10 predicted proteins | sample LuqExpMetageno35_FD_187793 | JGI IMG/M metagenome (GOLD analysis project Ga0207777, IMG submission 187793) | Tropical forest soil microbial communities from Luquillo Experimental Forest, Puerto Rico - Sample 35 (SPAdes) | ecosystem: Environmental > Terrestrial > Soil > Tropical forest ...
CCCCGCCGCCAAAAGAAGCGGGCGCAACAGATGGCTTCAAGATATCGAGAAAATTACCTCACTCTTCCCATCGCCGACTTTTGCAACAAAATCGGCACAAAGCGGACATTTCAACCGCATTCGCGTTTGTCTGCGGTTGGCGAATAGCGAACCTCGGTGGATTCTAGACTGCGGCCCTTTGTCTGCCTTTGATCCCGATCGGCAATCAGATCAAGGCTCGTACTTGAACGACAATGCGACGCGCGTACGAAATGCCGTGACCTTTCCGTTCTCTACCTTCATGTCCATCTTGGTGACTTCGGCCACGCGTAAATCACGTATTGAACCAGCGGCCGTTTCCACCGCATGTCGACCAGCCTCTTCCCAGGATTTTTCGCTAATACCTACAACATCGACAATCCGGTAAACGGCATCCGATTGCTTCTTTTGCATTGGATCGATCCTTTCGAGGATGAACTGAACTCGCGCGCCAGCACGATGTGGCTCTCTTCCTTTTCGTTATCGAAATTTTTGGCAGCGTAGCATGATGGCGTGGGCAACTGCGTCAGCGCCGCTGACCCATTGACCTTCATCGTTGCACTTACCGATTTACGTGATCTTATTTGCCAGCATTTTCGTTGCGCTGTCATCTGACATTAGGAAAAAATGCGATCCAATTAGTTAGGGCATATTCTTATATTGGCGGAGTACGTCTGTCTCCTGCAAGCGAAATAGTTTTTGTGCAGGAAGCGGAATCACCCGCACTCCCAACCTAATCAAAATGCCTGATGGGATTTCGGAGAGCCTGCCGCGTGGTTGGTCGCGAATGACCTTCGTTTATTTCGTCGGCGCGTCGAGACCCTGACGAAAGCGCTCATACGAATCGAAAATGACATCTTTGCCGTATTTTCGTTCAAGTCGTCGCACGGTAAAATGGCCGCGCGCGACAGACTGGAAGTGATCGATAAATGCATAGTTGATTGCAGCTCCTCCGAGCGCACCTATGACAGGAATGGTTTGCGCAGCAGCCTTTTGTGAAACGACGAACCCGAAGCGAGAAGCAATCTGAGCAATCAAGCGCACGAGCACAGGGCTACCTTCCTCAACGATGCCCCGTTCAGCAATGAACCGGGCAGCTTCCGTGACGGAAGTCGCAAAAACTCCACGCACAACGAAATAGCCTCCCTCCGCAGCATCATCGGCTGCAGTCCGACCACCTAATCCAAAGACTTCAACGCATGACAGGCTCGACTCCGGATCAGCTAGGTTCTCACCTTCGCTTCGCGCGATGTCGAGAATGGATCGCAAGATGATAATGGTCGAGACGGGAAGTTCTAAAGGCAGCGACAAAATTCCAAGCGCCCCTCCAGCGGCACCCGAGGCAACCGCTAAAGCTTTGTGCAGCATCTGGGAGCTTTCTTGAGACCCACCTCGAATTGTGAGGAGCGCAACCTTAACGGCAGCTTCGAGGCTTTTTGTTGTGGCCGTAGCGATAGCTTGCGAAGCGCCAGCAGGCAGAGCTCGCCCCAATAGCTCAACAGGCTTACCAATCATGTTGGCAAGGCGCGCGGCCAGACTGGCATGCTCGAGCAACTGAACAGCATTGCGGAGTGCATCGGTGTCGCTTTTGTCCATCATCATAGACGCCAGCCTAAAGGCAATATCGCTTTAGCACGTGAGGCGATTTCACGCATGAAATCATTCTTGGTCGCCTCGGCAGTCGCGATAGGGGTTGCGGCCTTCACAGCAACGCTACCGAGCATAGCCTACGCCCAACATAATCATTATCATGGCGGGTACGGTTGGGGTTGGGGCGGATTTGCCGCTGGCGCTGCCGCTGACGCAATTTTAGGCGGGATGCTCGCTTCGCCCTACAATTATGGCTACGGCTACGAACCTGCCCCAGCAGATGCCGTGGCCTACTGTGCGTGCCGGTTCAAATCATATGATCCTCGTAGCCGCATCTTTTTAGGTCGCGTCGGAGACTGTCGCGGAACGCCGCTGCCATCGGCCCCTGGATCAAAGCACCTGATCGGATTTCTGAGAGACCGCCGCGAGGCGGTCTTTCTGGTTGTATGTGATAACGCCTTCTCGCCGTCTTAATACGGAATACTATGCAAACATTCTTACGATTTCTACTAACCGGCAATTAGGGATTGCTCTCCATAATTCCTTTCCCATGTGGGCGCTGAAACACTTCATCGGATGCATAGGCTTAGCCATAACGTTGGATTATTTGACGTTTAATGGATATTGCACCGATGTCTGCAGCCAAATGCTTTCGCGAGCTTGCGGGCAAATGCTGTTCGAGTTGCAGCACTTAAAAATGTTTCTTTAGCCCGCAGCTAGAGCGTGTATTTATAAGCAGCTAGAGCGTGTATTTATAAATTGAGGCTAGCGAGCACCTACGCCCGCAAAACTTCACGTGCAGTTTATTAGGCGTAACGCCACAACTGGCTGTAAAATACTAAAACATTCGACATATCGCCGACGACTGCCGCTACGCTACGAGCACGGGGGTAAAGCCCAAATGAACAAGACTGCCGCTGCCGCGCTTATCTGCATCGTTGCCTTATACGGTGTCGACTATGTGTTGTTCAGTGGCGTCTATTTCGATGTTCTTAGGCGCATGACTTCTGAGATTTATTTTCATGTTAGATAGGTCAGATTTTATCGCTGCAGTTGCGCACGATAGCTGCGGTAATACTGCAACCCCTCAAATTTGGTGATGATTACCCACGATCTCAACATCTCCAAAATTGTTCTTGGGCCAACAATTAAAATGGAAGAATTTTTCGTGCTCCAGCCCAACTGAGGGACTTTCGATGTAGCGAAAGCACGATCACGGCTATCGTGCGGATACACGCGACTTGAGGCTGTAGCCATATTTGCCCACTTGCACTCCGGACGCCCGCCCGCCGGTTTCCGACGGGCGCACAAGCTGAACAAATAGTGATTATTGCGGTTTGTACTCCTCGCGCTTGCTGTTCGATATCTTGATTAGCGACTCGGCCGCTTTGCGATCCTCTTTAAGAAACGCAGCGAAGCCGGCGGGCGTAGTCGGCGCTGCCACGACGGCCTGATGGTTCAGGTAGTCGATGAAACTCGGCTCGCTGAACAATTTGAAGAATTCGCCATTGATCTTGTTGACGAGGGAGGGCGATGTGTCTTTCGGCGCAGCAAGACCCCACCAGCCTTGGCCTGGATAGCCATCAAGACCGGCCTCCGCCAAAGTTGGGACATCAGACAGCAGTGGCGAGCGCTTTTCGGACGACACGGCAAGCGCTTTCACAGTGCCGGCTTGAATCAGTCCGAGGAAATTTCCAATGCCAAAGCGCGTCAATTGAACTTGATCGGCTGCAAGCGCTTGCGCGGCCGGGCCGCCGCCCTTATAAGGCACGCCAACGATTTTTGTGCCCCACTGGTTGTTGAGCCATTTCAGGAACAGGTCAGGAAACGAACCGTCACCGAGCGTGGCGTAGTTGAGCTTATCGGGCTTGGTCTGCGCTAACGCCTTGAGCTCGGCGACAGAATTCACACCGAGCGCCGTCGACACGAAGAGTCCTTCATTAAGAAAAAACAGCCGCGTGACCGGCACCAAATCGCGGTCGGGATCATAGGGCAGATTGTCAAACAGCAGCGGATTGTAGGACATCGTGCTGTGATAGATCACGCACAGGGTATAGCCGTCCGGCTTGGCTTGCGCGCAGGCCTGGGCTGCGACGATACCGCTGGCGCCGCCGCGGTTTTCGATAATCAATGGCTGGCCTAGACGCGGCTGCAATTCGGCAGCGGCTTTGCGCATGATGACGTCGGTGACACTGCCGGCGGCGATCGAGACGATCAACCGGATCGGTCGGTCCGGATAGATTTGCGCTTGCGCTGACGCCGCGCAACAAACGACAATAAGGCCGAAAACGATGCTTCCAATCTTTTTCATGGCGTTTCCCTTCCCCGGTTTTGTCGCGCTTATAGTTTCCCGTCGAATGCAGCAGTCGCGAAGTCGTCGATCATGCGGTAGCACTGCCTCGCAGCGCCGGGATCAAAGCACGCAATCCCGGGCACGTCGGATTCGACCTCGCAGAACGAATGCAGCAGACCACCGAAGATCGACATCTGCCATTTCACGCCTGCGGCTTCCATTTCGGCTTCGAAAACATCACGGTCGTGCTTCGGCACGACTGGGTCTTTTGCGCCGTGCATGATGCAGATGGCGGCTTTGATGTCTCCGGGTTTGGCGGGAAGTGGCGTCAATAGATCACCGTGCAGGCAGATAACCGCTTGCAGGTCGGCGCCGGCGCGCGCGAGTTCAAGAACATTGCCGCCGCCAAAGCAGAATCCGACCGCGGCTTGGCGCTTGAGATCGCCGATCTTGCGCTTGGCGCTCTCGCTACGAAGGGCATCGAGGGCGGCGGCGACGCGCCGGCGCCGCTCAGGCGCATCGGCTCGTAATGCGTTGGCAAGCGGACCCGCTTCTTGGGGGCCGGCGGGAATTTTTCCTCCGCCATACATGTCGGCGACGAAGGCTACATATTTGCTGCCGGCGATAGTTGTAGCGCGCTTGATGGAATCATCGCTTACACCAAGCCAGTTCGGCGCCATCAACAGCAGCGGCCGCGGCCCGCTGGCGCCATCATCGTAAACCAGCGCGCCCGTGCAGGCGATTTCGCCACCCTGATAATTGATCCGTTCGACAGCCACCCACCTCTCCCTATCTTTTACTGTTCGAGAATGATTTCCCCGATCAGCCCGGCGTCGTATTGCGTGAAATAAAGTCGCCCGTTCGAGAGGGAAGCGATACAGCGGGCGCCACTCGCCGACGTCGGAATGTCATATTCGCCGATCAGAGTTCCATCGGGTGCCATGTGGCCGATCTTGTTGGCGAAGTTTTCGGTACACCACAGGTTACCGTCGGGCCCCACGGTCACGCCACGCAGGGACGCGTTCGGTGTCGGAAACTTGAAGTCTTGGAATTTGCCGTCGCGATCGAGACGGCCGAGTGCGTTGGCCCCGGTTTCGACAAACCAGATACTGCCGTTGGGATGCGTTACCATGGCGCGCGGCTGACTGTCATGGGTCGGGATGTCGAATTCGTTCACCGCTCCGTCGACGGTGATGCGACCAACCCGGTTGCCGGCCGCCTCGCTGAACCAGAGCGCGCCGTCGCGCACCACGATTGAAAGTGGCTTGCTGCCCGGCGTAATGCCGACTTTGAATTCGGTGATTTGCCCCTCCGGCGTGATACGGCCGATCTGGCTTACCTCCGTTTCCGAGAACCAGACATTGCCATCCGGTCCGAGCGCAATGCCATCTGGTCCGGCGTTTTGGGTCGGCACCGAAAACTCGGTCAGCGCGCCGCGCGGGGATAGGCACCCGATCTTGTTAGCTTTTTTTTGCGCAAACCAAAGATTGGCGTCGCCGCCGAGCGTGATGCCGATCGGTGTTGCGCCGGAAGTCGGCAAAGCGAATTCAGTAAACGTCACACTTTGTGGATCGAAGCACCCGATTTTTGCCGCTCCGCTTTCGCAGAACCACAGATTGCGATCCGGGCCTTCGACGCAGATGTAGGGCGCGCTGTTTGTGCTCGGAATCTGATGTTCGCGAATCTGCACTTTGCGCGTCGCCCACTGAACCAAGGTCGCCCTTTCGGCGTTGACCGACATCGGCGCTCTCTATACCGCGATACAGTACAAGCTATTTCATGTTATAGTACAAAATGTTGCAACGATGCCCAGTGAAATTTTAGCCGCATCGAAAAGGACCTGGCGCGAACACTACTCGATATTCAAGCGGGAGCGAGAAGGGAGCCGCCGGCGAACTAGAATTTCGCGTATGGCATATTGCGAGAATCCGCTATTGGCACGAAGCAATCATCAAGCTCGCTGCACAGACAGAAGGTCAGTTATTGGGGGTAAAGCAGACATCGCGCTGACTTGTCGGTATGTCCCGCTAATGACCCACAGCAGAAATCACGCGCTCACGATCGTGGTAGGAAACGCAGAAGCCGGCAGATCGAGGCAGCCTCCATTTTGACGGAGCCCTGTATGAACTATTGTGACACGCCTTCAACTGCGATGATTCGGAATTTGGCATATTGATCGCCGGGCTTCCGAGCCTCCCTGTATGCTGCTGAAGAAAGTGTCGCTACCGCTTTGTCCAAATTTTCGAAAGCGAGCACGACAAGGCGGCTAGCTGGCGCCCCTTCAATCGTTACTATTTTCCCTCCGCGGGCAAGATATTTGCCGCCGCCGTCTGCAAGTACTTTTCCCACCTTTGGGCCATATGCCTTCAACTCTTTTTGGTATCCGTCTTCATTGGAAACGGTCACTTCCGCAATGGCATAGGCCGGGGGTTTGGCCTGCGCATGGAGACTTTGAACTGCTAGGGCACCGAGGCCGATACCGGTAAGCAATGCCGATGCGACTATGTAACGAGTTTTCATTGTCATCTTCCCTGTGGGCCCAGCCTTACTGGCTAGTTTTAAGGTAACTTACGTATGAACGCTGTTAGTGGCAACGCGTTGATGAAGGATGCGCACAACCCCGACAAAATCCACTTGTCCGCTGTTTTACGGGCGCCACATTGATAGCCTATGATTTTTCGGCTCACCCACCGCTCACGCTTCTCGTTGCCCGCGAATTAGCGCTTGTGGCACAAAGCGGACATTCCGCAGTCACAAATCAATGTTCCGCTTTCGAGGGCAAAGCGGGCATCATGTAAACGCACGATCTGCGGTCATTGCTTGTTTGATCCGGTGCACGGTGCCGGTACCGAGCCCAAGTTTTTTTGGCGACCTCGAGAATGCCGTGGCTATTAGCTGTCATGCAAGCATCCGCGGATATCTGCTTTTGGCGCAACCGCGGACATTGTTGGATTTTCGCTCGCGATGGCTCGGTCGCTATTGATGCTGTGGACGGCGCCCACTCTACGGCATCGCTGTGCCAAAGGGTGGCTGCGTGAAGCAAACCACAATGAGGGGAGCCGTCCATGGGCGAGGTTAGCACGATTGGTCTTGATACTGCGAAGTCGGTGTTTCAGGTGCACGGGGTTAATGACGCTGGCGCGGTAGTGATCAGAAAGCGCATTAGTCGCGCGAAGGTATTGGAGTTCTTTGGCAGCCTGCCGCCGTGCCTGGCCGGAGTTGAAGCCTGTCCATCAGCACATCACTGGAGCCGCGAGCTGCAGGCACTCGGCCACACGGTGCGGCTGATGCCGCCAAGCTATGTGAAGGCCTATCTCAAGCGCAGCAAGAACGACCCAAAGCGAACAAATAGCGGAGCTATGTCCCGCTAAGTACAATTCTATCAATAGCCCTGACCTATTGATCTGCATCATTGTATTTGGCGGTAAATTAATACTAGTTCAATAAAAAATGAAGCGCTTCATGAGAGGAAACTCTTATGGTTGAAGCTCGCGTCGATCGGAGGCTTGCCGCCATTCTGGCAGCCGATATTGCTGGCTACAGCCGGTTGATGGGCGTTGACGAAGAGGGAACCCTTCGGCAACTGAAAACGCATCGCAAGGAATTAGTCGATCCCAAGATTACCGAGCACCGGGGCCGAATCGTTAAGACCACCGGCGATGGGATGCTGGTGGAATTTGTCAGCGTAGTCGACGCGGTGCGTTGCGCCGTCGACATCCAGCGTAGCATGATCGAGCGCAATGCCGAGGTTCCGACCGAAAGGCGCATCCAATTCCGCATTGGAATCAATGTCGGCGATATCATCAGCGACGACAATGATATTTATGGCGATGGCGTCAACGTAGCGGCACGGCTGGAGGCACTCGCCGATCCGGGGGGAATCGACGTTTCGCGCAATGTTCACGATCAGGTGTGCGACAAACTCAGCTTCAGTTTCGAGGATTTGGGCGAGCAGAATGTCAAGAACATCGCTCGGCCGATTGGCGTTCACCGCATCGATCTCACCGAGACTAACCGGCCGGCCGTCATAAAATCCGCGGCAGCTATCCCAAAATATGAGCTTGCGAGCTCTCGACCGTCGATTGCCGTACTGCCATTCGCAAATATGAGCGGCGACCCGGAGCAGGAGTATTTTGCCGACGGTATTTCCGAAGACATAATCACGGGTCTGTCGAAACTACATTGGTTCTTCGTCATCGCGCGCAATTCGTCATTCACTTACAAGGGAAAGACGGTTGACGTGAAGCGCGTGGCCCACGAACTGGGCGTGCGTTATTTGCTGGAGGGCAGCGTGCGCAAGGGCGGCAACCGCGTGCGCATCACCGCCCAATTGATCGATGCCTCGACTGGCAATCACATCTGGGCCGAGCGATACGACGGCGAGCTGACAGATATTTTTGCCTTGCAGGATGAGATTACAGAAAAGGTTGTAGCTGCGATCGAGCCAAAACTCGTCGAGGCGGAGGGTATCCGCTCACAAAATCGGTCGCCTGAGGAGCTTGGCGCCTGGGACATGGTGATTCAGGCAAATTCCCTATTCTGGCGTTTGACAAAGGTTGAAACTGAAGCCGCAACCGATATTCTTAGACAATCCGTTGAGCGTTATCCCAGCTATGGGCCAGCACACAGTATTTTGGCCTTTGTCCTTCTGATTTCAGGCTATGTCGGTTGGAGCGATTTAGAGCGGCAGTTGCAGGAAGCTGCGCGACTTGCCGCTCGGGCGGCCCAACTCGACGACGGCGATCCCTGGGCGCATCTCGCGCTCGGATTTGTGGCGTTCGTGCGTCGGCAGACCAAGGTGGCGGCGGCGGAATTTCGGCGCGCCCTCGAGCTCAACCCGAACTTTGCCGCCGCCCACGGCTACCTCGGTTGGACACTTGCGTTCGATGGCCAAACGGACGAAGCTACAAAACACTTAGAGGAAGCGGTTCGCATGAGCCCGCACGACCCGCAGAATGCGATTTTTAACACCGGTCTTGCCGTCACCCATTATCTTACGGAACGTTATGCGAAGGCGGTCGAATACAGCAGCAAATCGCTGCAACAGCGTTCGGCATTCACAGCCGGTTATCGAATCCACGTAGCGAGCTTGGCGCAGAATGGGCAAATCAATGAAGCACGCGAAGCACTTGCTCGCTTGAAGGAAATGCATCCCGATCTCTCAATTGACTGGATCGAAAAAAACGTTCCTTACACGTCGGCGCCAATGCTCAAATTCGTCGAGGGCATGCGCAAAGCCGGGCTGGAATAAAATTCATAATCTCATTTTTGGAGGGACAGCAGATGGAGGTCATTCTCATCGGCGTACTGCCTGCGGGGTTGGATGCACTCGTTCAAGGTGAATGGCCTGAACATAGGCGACGTCTTGCAAAAGCCTTTGGAACGGGAACTTGATTGCGCGAAAAGGAACTCCGCATAGCACTTGTCTGTTTCGGCGGCGTCTCGCTCGCGGTCTACATGCATGGGATCACCAAGGAGATCCTGAAGCTGACCCGCGCCTCCAGCGCCCTTCATAACATCACCAATCGGGCTAAGCGCTCGACAGCAACATTTTTTGACACTCGCGACAGGTCCGATCCCGAATACGACACCGAAACCATCTATTTTGATCTGCTGCGCGACATCGGTCGAGCGGTTGAGCTGCGGGTCATCGTCGATATCGTCGCAGGCGCCTCTGCCGGCGGAATCAATGCCGTCATGCTGGCACGGGCGTTAAGTCACAACCTATCCATGGATCGGCTGCGCGACCTCTGGCTTGCGAATGCCGATGTCACCGAACTCCTCGCACCCGAAGCGAGAGCGCACCGATGGAGCAAGTTGCTTCTTCGACCATTCTTTTGGGCGGCAGGCCCAAAACTCATCAGCGACCCTGAAGTGCGCTTCAAGCTGTCGCTATTCATGCGATCTCGCTGGTTCCAGCCACCGCTCGACGGGCCTAAGATGGCAGCACTGATGTACGATGCGGTCAACGCGATGGGAGCGCCACGCGACCCGGCATCGTCCCTCCTTCCATCGGGTCAAGGGCTCGATTTGTTCGTAACAGTGACGGATTTTTATGGCTCCCATCAACTCATGCAGATTCACGATCCGCCTGTTATTCACGAACGTGAGCACCGCCATGTGCTTCATTTCAAATATCGCCGTCCCGCAAGCGGAGCCGTCGACAGCGATTTCGAACTGGAAAACGCGCCGGCGTTAGCGTTCGCCGCGCGCGCGACGTCGTCTATTCCTGGGGCATTCCCACCCGCGCGGATTCTGGAAATGGACCAGCTTGTCAAAGCGCGAGCGACCGACTGGCCGCGTCGTTCGGGGTTCATGGCCCAAAATTTCGAGCAGTATGCCCAGATGAATGTGGACGTGGCTTCCGTGCCATTCATCGACGGCAGCGTCTTAAACAGCCGGCCATTCCGGGAAGCGATCACGGCGATCCGCGGCCGCCCCGCCTATCGCGAGGTGGATCGTAGGCTGGTCTACATCGATCCGAATCCGGCGCCTGCCGGCTCACCCGCGCACCACGGCATGCCGGGGTTTTTCGCGACGCTGAAGGGCGCGCTGTCGGACATCCCGTTGGCCGAGCCTCTGACAGATGAGCTAAATTGGATCACCTCCTTCAACGCGCGGGCGCGCCGGCTCAGAGCCATCGTCGAAAGCGCGCGGCCCCATATCAACCGCCTGGTTGCCGAAGTGATTGGCGCTGACCGCGACGAACGAGTCAACGACGATCGAATCCGAAGCTGGCGCGAACGGGCCAATAGCAAGGCAGCCCACGATGCAGGCTACGCATACGAAGCCTATGTACGTCTTAAACTCACTTCGGCGCTCAGCTTCGTCAGCAAATTGATCATGGACATCCGTGGCGTACGGCCGGGAACTCCGTTCGCCCGCGCCATCGCGGAAGTCGTCGATGCCTGGGCGCTCCAGGCCGGAGTGACATACGAGCCCGCAGACAGCCAAGCGCTGCCGGCGGAGGTTGCAACAGATTCTGAGATCACGACGAAATGGGCCGCGTTTCTTCTGGCGTTCGACGTCGACTATCGCAAGCGCCGGCTTCACTTTCTTATTGAGGGCCAGAACCGGCTTTACCAAATGCTCGGTTCTAAAGGGTTTGAAGATCTCGATGGCGCTGCTGTCGATCGGCTTAAGCGCAAGTTCTACGAAGCTGTCGAGAGGCTAGAGCAACGGAAAAAGGCTGCGTCCTTCAATACGGCCACGGGCAATCTGGTCGAGGACATCTTTCGGTCGGCACCCTCCCCTAGCGAGGTCAGGCAGATCGCTAAATATGCTCAGTCCTTCGTTGCGCGGCACAAAGAGCGGCTCGATTTGCTCATCAAGCATCTTGGCATGGATATCGACCTCAAGACCAGCACACGAGACGTCGATGCTCTTCTTGCCGAAACCGGGGGATGGCCGCCCGGCGGGCTGCGCGAGGTATTCGTGAATTATCTCGGTTTTCCATTCTGGGACGTTTTAACGTTTCCGGTCTTGCCCTGGCGGGAGGCCGGCGAATTCAATGAAATCCGCATAGACCGAATCAGCGCACAGGATGCCACTGGGATCGAGCGGTTTGGAACCTTCCACCTGATGGGCACTACGTTCAATCAGTTTGCGGCTTTTTTTTCGCGCGCGTTTCGCGAGAACGATTACCTCTTGGGTCGCTTGCACGCAGTTGATCGTCTGATCGATATCGTCTGCGACGCCGCCGGCCCAGAGGTTCAGACTCCAGCTACGATTGCCGCTCTGAAGAAAAATGCCATCCTTCGGATTCTAGATGCAGAGGAACCGCATCTGTCCACGTGCAGGAACATGATCGCGGAACTTCGCGCCGCACTCAATGCCGATTAGCAGCCTAATTTCTTGTAGACTAGAGATTGTTGCACCTGGAGGCATTCACTGAACGCTGCATCGACCACACGCGTTCAAAGATTACTAAGCACTATCATTCGCAGATCGCATTGTGCGCCGACGGCAGCTAGGTAGTCGCCATCGGCTTACCGGTGTTGGATTGGGGGCTGGCGATCATGGCGGTACCATCGACAGGTCAATTGAAAGCGTCGATACAATCCATATTGAATGAGAAGAAAAGACCACCAGGGGCAGGTTTGCCGGTTAAGACCGCCAAAGTGCACACTTCGCCTTAAGCGGCGCGCGGCAGCTCACCGAAATCGCGCAGGATGCGTTCGCCCGATCGCCGCAGCGCGGCCTTCTTCTCCGCAATGTTGCCAAACAAAAGTTGCCCGCCGCGTTTCACCACGTGGCCGCCGATCAGCACCGTATCGACATTCGATACGCCGGCCTGCATCACCAACGACGAAAGCGGATCATGAACTGGGAACATATTGAGATCGTCCTTGCGCAGCAGAACGATGTCCGCCTGCTTCCCGGGCGCGAGCGAGCCGATCCGGTGGTCGAGATGCGCCATCTTCGCACCGTTGATCGTGATCCAGGCGAAGGCGTCTCGGCAGGTGATCGAAATCTTGTCGAGCGCCTTATTCGTCGCACTCAGCGACTGCATATGGTCGATGTTGCGCTGGGTCTGCAATGTCGTGCGAATGATGCCAAACATGTCCGGGCGGGCGGATATCTCAACATCGGAACCGACCGACATCGAAGCACCGAGTGCCCTGAGCCGTCCGGTGAGCGGATTGCCGAAGCCCATCTGCAACTCGACGTCGGCGGTGACGGTGAATTGCACCCCACGTCCAACGAGCTGGCGTAGTTCTTCGTCGGTTAGATCATTGCCGTGAACGATGTTGGTCCTATTGTTGACGAGGTCATCCGCAACCATCCGCCTAAACCCATCGGGACTAACAGGCTTGACCCCAGACACATGCATACTGGCGACGAGGTCAAACTCGCGGGCGAGTTGCAGATCTTGGTGCGTCACGTCGTACTTGGAATAGGTCGGCCCGAGGATGGCCAGGCCAAGCGTGACGCGCGCATTGCGGCTCGACAGGCGGCCCTTGAGCAACCGCTCCACTTCCGCCCGCGGCATCGGGATCTCGCTGAAATGCTTCTGGCCGGGCTTCGGATCAGGTTTGGGTGAGCCATGCAGAAATACGGCTCGCACGCCGGATTCCTCCAAACCGTCAATCGCCGCGTCGGTATGCTCCGGGCTTCGGTTATTGTGGCACCAGTCGACCATGGTGGTGATACCGGAGTTGATGCTGGTGAGCGCTCCCATCAGATTGGCGATGTAGATGTCGTCGGGGCGAAAATGGTTCGCGAGCCCGCGATGCATGGCCTGACCGTATTGCGGCATCGTCCAGTCACCGGCGATGCCGCGCAACCCCGTCTCCCAGGTATGAATGTGACTGTTGATCAGGCCGGGGATCACGATCATTTCGGAGGCATCAATGATATCTGCATCGGCCGCCTCGATTGCCGGACCGATTGTGGCGATGCAATCATTCTCCACTAGCACGTCGCCGCGAAGATCGCCGACGGTTCGGTCCATCGAGACAATCGTGCCATTCTTGATGAGAATACGTGACATTGTGGAAGCCCTTCTTGTGTAGCGTTCTTGTCAAAGCGGCATACGAACGACCGGCTTGATCGTGCGTCCCGCCTCCGAGTCCTCAATCGCCATGTTGATTTGATCAAATGAATAGAATTTGACCAGTCGGTCGAACGGAAAACGGCTCTGCAAAAAGAGATCGATGAGGTGTGGGATGAAGACCTCGGGCGTCGCGTCGCCCTCGATGATGCCGCGCAACGACTGGCCGCGCCCCATCATGCTTTGGGTATCGAGTGCGACCTCGGTGCCATCGGGTGCCGCGCCCACCATGCCGCAGATACCGCGCGGAGCAAGGCTGTCAACCCCGCTACGGATCACTGCCGGCAGTCCGGTGGACTCAAACGCAAAGTTAACGCCATTTCCCGTTATGCGTTTAATCGCTTCGACTGCTTTCTCATTCCCCGCGTTGATCGAGTGCGTGGCGCCTAGCTCGCGCGCCATCGCAAGTCGTTCCTCGAACAGGTCGATGGCAATGATGGTGGTCGCGCCGACGAGGCGAGCGGCCATTACCGCGCTCAGACCTACCGTGCCGGCGCCAAAGACAGCCAGCGAGTGGCCTGGGCCCATCTTGAATGAATTGATGAT
>Ga0207777_1000257_pt1 | contig 13918 bp, 15 predicted proteins | sample LuqExpMetageno35_FD_187793 | JGI IMG/M metagenome (GOLD analysis project Ga0207777, IMG submission 187793) | Tropical forest soil microbial communities from Luquillo Experimental Forest, Puerto Rico - Sample 35 (SPAdes) | ecosystem: Environmental > Terrestrial > Soil > Tropical forest ...
TGGCGCGAGGGCAGGCGAATGGGCGAGCGTTTGGCAAGCCACCATTGTTATTTATTGACAGCTGGCCCCCAGTGTTGCGTCGACCGGTTGAGACCACCACCCCAAAGTGGATATTGGATACGTGTTATACTGTAGTGTATCTAGTACCCGCGCCGCCGCATCTTTTTTGCGGCCTTGCGTGCTGCATAACGGGCGTCGCGCTCGGCTTTTTGCTCCGCGGCCAGCGCCGCATCGCGTTCGGCCGCTTCAGCCTTGGCGAGCGCCTCGGCTTTCTCGGCCTCGCGTTGCGCCTGCGCGGCGAGTGCGGCGGCACGCGCCGCTTGCGTGGCCAGTTCGACCTCTCGCGCCTTCTTTGCGGCTTCGCGCTCCGCGGCGCGGGCGGCGCGCGCCTCAATCACGGCGATCCTTTTAAGGCGCTGCTGTTCGAACGCGGGGTCTTGCTGAGCGGCGCGAAACTTTTCCAGCATCGCTTTTTTGACAGTGGCGGCATTATTCCGACGCTCTAGAAGGTCGGGGCTTCTGAAGCTGCTCATTCTTTCTCCTAGGGGGAATTTCGAGGCAGGAGATATATGGCGTTCTATTATGGCAACTACAATGTCGCGCAGGCCGAATTCACCGGTTTAAGCGGCGCGAAAGAATGGCTGGGGCATTAAGACGGAAAGCTGGGATTCTGGGGATCAGATTGGGCCATCGGCGCTAGGCACCGGCATCTGATCTGATTTCGGAGAGACCGCCGCCAGGCCGTCTTTCTTTTTGCGCCCCAAGATCAAGACGCGATATTTTGCTGGCGGCCGCGATTGGCACAAAGCTAACATCCAAGAGCTTACGGCGAATGTCCGTTTTGGGGATCGCAAAAAGATGGTACGGTTCGCAGGAAAATGTTGAAACGCGAGACCTTCTCTATCGAGACGATCTACGTGCCGGTTAAGCGGAGAGGTACGCGAGATCCGAAGCGCGTAGAGGAAATCGCACGAAGTATGTTGGTGGATGGCCAGACGACGCCAATCCTTGTTCGGCCGGACGGCGCGCGTTTTGTGCTAGTTGAGGGTCTACACCGACTGGAGGCCGCAAAAGCATTGGGCGAGCAGACGATCGTCGGCTTCCGTGTCGACGCGCGTAAGCATTGAACAAATAGGACGCAGCATCTTATTTGGAGGAGACAGGCCGCCTCAGTTGGCGGCGCCGTTATTTCAGAGAGGTGCGCAAGTGTGATGTCGCCCTGATGTAGCGGATTGACTCGTCATCTGAATCAACCCTATCTTAAAAATGACGGTTCCCCATCGGGGGATCAAAAGGGAACGCGGTGCGGACTTATAAGTCTTATCCCGTGGCTGTCCCCGCAACTGTAAGCGGCTTTTTTTCGTCACTAAGCCACTGGGGTCGAGTCCCGGGAAGGCGACGAAAATTGTAAACCGCGAGCCAGGAGACCTGCCGTCAACAGTGATCATGCGCGAGCATGTCGGCCGGGGTGTGCAGACAGGTAGCCGAACTGAAGATCCCAAGTGGGTTCTTTGGGGAGACTTCGATCGCGGTGATGTGCCAGTTGGCGTGCCGCCTGAGGTGCTCCCGTGTTTCCAATCATCAATGCCGTTCGACGTGGCGCTTGTCGCGTTTGCGATTATTTGACCAAAGCAAGCGTAGGCGCCGTTGGTGTTGGCATTTGGTTTAATGCGGCGCTTGCTCAAGAAGCAGAGTCGCCAACCCAGCCGGTTGCGCTTCCGCAAATTGTAGTGAGCCCAACGACGATCCCCACGCCATCCGGTCAAATTGGCAGTTCAGTCACCGTTATTACTGCAGAGGACTTAGAGCGTGATCAACGAAAAACGGTCTCGGATGCGCTCAATGTGGTTCCCGGACTCAATGTTGTGCAGACCGGGGGTGCTGGCGGGCAGACCTCAGTCTTTATGCGCGGGACGAATGCGAACCATGTCAAGGTGTTCATCGATGGCATTGACGCCGGTGATCCGAGTAATCCGAACGGGGCTTTCGACTTCGCGCATCTTCTAACAGGCGACATCGAGCGGATCGAGGTGCTGCGTGGTCCGCAAAGTGGCCTCTATGGCTCGGATGCTGTCGGCGGCGTAATTTCAATCACAACCAAAAAGGGAGAGGGCCCACCGAGGGTAACAGCAATGTTGGAAGGTGGATCGTTTGGCACATTTAACCAGGGTGTGCACCTGAGCGGTTCGCAGACAAACTTTAATTATGTATTCAATGTCCAGAACCTGCGTTCAATGAGCATTCCGGTAACGCCGCTCAATCTGCTCGCACCAGGCGAAGCGAGAAACAACGATAATTACAACAACTGGACATACTCAACGAAACTTGGCGCTGATCTGTCCGATAATGTCGCCGTCAATTTGGTGGGGCGCTACACGGAAGCAAAACTCGGGTTTACTGGAGACAATTTTGGCCTTTTCCCGGTTGAATTGCCTGAGGCAATACAAAGTACCCAAGTGAATCATAATTTCTATGCACGAGGGGAAGTGGTCTGGTCGCTTTTCGATGATAAATTCAAAAATTTTTTCGGTGTCAGTTACACCAATCAATGGAATTATAACGTCAACCCAAATCCTGACTTTTTTTTCACATCACCATTAGTCGCGCCGCCGACGACCAATTTAGGAATACGGACGAAATACGACTGGCGAGGCGAGGTAAAAATAGCGTCTGGGCAAACGCTTGTGGTCGGGTTGGAACGTCAAACTGACGCTCTTCGTACCGATACGACAGGCACGACGGACGCATTCTTCAATTATACTCAAACGACGACGACTGCGAGCACAGGAAACAAGGCCGGTTATGTCGAACTACAAGCGCAGTTCGCGAAGCGTTTCTTTTTGGTGTCAAACATTCGCTATGACGATAATGAAGCCTTCGGCCCCCATACGACCTGGCGCTTAGCACCGGTTTTTATTGTTCCTGGGACTGAAACAAAGCTCAAGGCAACCTATGGCACCGGCTTCAAGGCGCCAACCCTAAACCAGCTTTATGTCAACAACCCCTCGTTTTTATTCAGCGCCAATCCCGGTCTGCTGCCGGAAGTAAGCAAGGGGTACGACTTTGGATTCGAGCAATCCCTACTGCACGATCGGTTCAATTTCGGAGCAACTTATTTTCATAATACCATTACGAACCTTATACAATTCGTCACAACTGATCCGCTCACTGGTGCTTCGTCGCTGGCGAATGTCGGGTTGGCGAAAACGCAAGGCGTTGAATCATTCGCATCTGTCATCGTGACCGATCAATTAAAAGTTCGCGGTGACTATACCGCTACATTCACAAGGGACGAGACGACCGGTTTGGGATTGTTGCGGCGCCCTAACAACAAGGCAAGCCTGTCGGCAATCTGGACGCCGATTGACCGGCTCTCACTCTCCACCACAATCCTGTACGTCGGTTCCTGGGTTGACATTAATCGCAACGGTTCGATCCCGAGACTCGATGCTCCGCAATATACAACGGTCAATATCGCGGCGAATTATGAGGTCGACAAGCACCTTACGGCATTCGCTCGGGTAGATAATTTATTCAATTGTCAATATCAGGACCCAACTGGCTTCCTGCGGCCGGGGTTGGGCGTGATTGGGGGAGTGCGCGTTGCAAATTGATCCTGACGTCTAACCAATTACGATTTGTACGGATAAGTCTGTTTTTTGGGCCGCGTTGTGCTGACGCGCTGCCGAAAAGCCCAATTGCCCCTAAATGCAATGGACCGGTTTTCAATCGGCAAGTTATTTGTAAGCGCGAAAACAGGACGCAGACTATGCAATTGAGGACTCCAACTAGGCACCACAGTCCCGATGATGATCCGGAGCCCGGCACGCCAGGCACCGGAGAGGACATCTGCCCTGACTGCAGGGGAACCGGCAAACAGGTAGCCAAGGTGAAGGGTAAGCGGGGTGACGAGCCCTGCGAACGCCGCGACGGTACAGGGATCATCATCGAAGGGCTTGGTTAGGCACGAATAAAATTTTACGACACGATTTTCTATCCAGATCTCGGAGAGACCGCCGCGTGGCGGTCTTTTTGTTTGTGTTGTTGGTTGCGATGGGCACATCGCGTCAATTCAGACTCATGCCTCGAATAGTACGGCACGCCCTGGGACGTCTTTTTATTTCTTTTTCTTCTCGTTCTCCTCTTTATGCATGCTGAAATAGATCGGAAGCGACCAAGTCGGCAGCCACAGCGGGAGCGAGTCAACTACGAGGCGTTTGGTATTGTCGTGCTGCTTGGCTATCTCCTCGGCTTCAACAGCCTCTTTGGATTTCTTTTGCTTGCTAGCAGCCGCAGCCGGTGAAACAGCAAAAGCCGCAACGACAAGCAGTAAAATGAGTTTCTTCATATGCCCGCCTTGGGCAATGTGGTTGTATCAATAGGCAATCTTATCGTTAGTATCACCAGTCATGCCTCTGGTTTTGCAATAGGGGGCGCCCGCAACTCGCTGGACGCGACTGCCAACCACGCCGCATTACTGCCCAGCGATGGGTGAGGGCGGTAACGAAAATAACCTTTTCACTTCAAAGTGCCCTAATCGCCCTCACCTTATACCTAAATCGCTGACAACAAACGTTTGTGTGACATCTCTCGGCCGCACCAGCATGACAACCGGGAAATCCTACCGCCAGAGTGACCAGCCATGGTTCCGCGCGGCGGTCTGGGCTTTTCGCTTCTTCTCGCCGACGCCCTCGTCGCGGTTATTGTGCGCTACCCGTTTGTGGTGCTTGCGATGGGTAACCTTCACCGGCTTATCCGCATCGGACGTACTCGTCTTGGCGAGCCGCGGCCATCCGCTAGCGGCGATCGCAGGCCCCGGACGCTCCGGCACGGATTGCGGCCGGTCGCCGGTCGGTACCGCCTGTACGATGCGATAGCCCTTCGCTTTGAGCTCTTTGAGCAAGGTCGGCAGCGCCAGGGCGGTAGCCGGATGGATATCGTGCAGCAGAAGCACGCCACGATGGTCGTGCGCCTCGATGCGGCTGATCGCCTTGCGCACGATCTGCCGGGCGGTGATGCCCCGGAACCAGTCGTCGGCAACCTCGTCGGCGCTCCAGACCGCCAGAGACTGTGAGGCGAGGTAGCTTTCCACCTGCTGGCTGCGCGCAAGCCCCGGGATGCGGAAGAACGGCGCCACCGCGTGCGGATCGCCGACCGCGGCCTGCACCGAGGCAATGCCGCCGTCAATCTCGTGCTCGATGCGCTGCAGGCCCATGTGGTCGAAATGGAGCGGATGGTTCTGGCTATGCGTGCCGATGACGTGACCAGCGTTATAGATGCGGCGCACCTCATCCGGGTAGGCGGTGGCCATGCGACCGACCAAAAAATAAGTGACCTTCACGCATTCCGACGCCAGCGTCTCTAGGATGCGGTCGGTATAGGGCGGCAGTGGGCCGTCATCGAAGGTGATCGCAACCTCGTGGTCGTTGAGCGGCAACGTATGGCGGTACTGCATTCTGCCAATATTCGGCAGTGCAGCGGGGTCCACCGCAATCGTGCGGCTGGTCCCGAGTGCGTCCGGGTTGCCAGGGCAGGAACCAGCAAAGGCCGGAGCTAGTCCCCCGACCAGGCAACAAAGTACCACCGCGGCAATACGCATTTGCGCCTCCAGCACCCCCATCGCGCCTGCAGGCGCAACCTCCGAATTGGAGTGGCTCTCAATACCTATCACGATCAACATTAACCGAAAATTAACCAATGTTGCTGCTCCAAAGCTTTGGGTGCGGATGGCAAAAAAACCGGCGTTTTCATTTGACAATGGCCTGCCTTTCGACGGGTACAACGTGAACGATACGGTATCCCCGTCGCTTCAGCTCGCGCAGGAAGGACGGCAGCATCTGGGCCGTTTGCGACTTGGTATCGTGAAACAGCACGATGCCGCGCCCGATCTGCTCGATGCGCGCGAGAATCAGGCGCAATTCCTGGTTCGCGCTCATCGGATTCCAATCGCTCGCCCAGACGTCGGCGCCGAACACCACGATGCCGCGCGCACTCATATGGTCGAGCAGCGGCTTGCTAGAGGCGAAGCCGGGAAAGCGGAAGAACGGGGTGACGGGCTTGGTCCGGCGCTCACCGTAGACTGCATATTCGTCCGCCTCGATCCCTCGATCGATTTCGGCCTCTGCCTTGCCAAGCGACATGTGGTTGAGCAGGGGGTGGGCGTAGCTATGATGACCGAGGCTATGACCCTCGACCAAAGCGCGGCGGGTGATAGCGCTGTGGGCCTCGGCGTTTCTGCCCACCAGGAAAAAGGTGGCGCGCACGCATTCCGCTTTAAGGGCGTCGAGCACTTTCGGCGTGGTGCTGGGCCAAGGACCGTCATCGAAGGTGAGTACCAGCTCATGTTGCGCGAGCGGCAGGGTGCTCGGGAATTGCTTACGGCCGACCCGCGGCGTGCTTTCGGCATCGATGGCCAGCACCCGCTCTGTGCCGAGTGCATGGCGATTGCCCGGGCACGGCTGCGCCGCGGCGGCCAACGGAACCATGGTCGCGGCCAGCGCAAATGTAAGAATGCGGCACATCGGTCGTCGTTCGCCTTCAGCCAGGCCTGAAGTTAATTATACGCCAGCCCGATTACTTTTTTTTCACCCTATTTCCTGACCCCTCATTAATGGTGAATCCGTAGCGTCGATAACAATAACCGCAGCGTAGCGCGGGGGGTTTCCATTGGGCGGTGAGGCCATTATCGAAGCTACTGGCACACGCCCTGGCCGCTTGCGGCAGATGTGGGGGAAGCGGCAGCTGCCTCGGCCCGCGCGGGATCCGGCCGAGGCTCCGCGCACCCGCACGCGGCGCATGCTCGCCGCGTCGCGGCTGATCGTCGTGTTCGCCGCCATCGCCATGGCCGCGACCGTGTTGAGCGCTGCCATCGGTTACGGCCTGGCACGCCAGAGCGACGAGCGTTTGTGGGCCGAGCAACGCGCCTCGCTGCGCAACGCAATCGATGAGTTCCGCGCGCTGTTCGGGCAGCCCGATACGGTCGATCCGCGCTTTGTGCGTATGGTCGAGCAGACTGCCGGCCTCAAGGATCTCAAGTTCGAGGTGGATCCCGGCGCCCACGACCGCGAAATGCAGCCGGTGATCAATGCGAATGGTCGCATTACAGGTTTTTTCACTTGGCAAAAGACCTCGCCGATGGTGCGGTCGGTGAGCCGGCTAATGCCGCTGATCATCGGCATTGTCATGGTGCTGATGGGTTTCGCTGGCTTTTCGCTGTGGCAATTGCGACGAGCGCGGCATGAGCTGGCGGCAAGCGAAGAATGGGCCGCGCGCGCGGCGGATATCGACAAGCTCACCTGCCTACCCAATCACGCCAAGATGCTCGAATTGCTCGACATCGCGTTGGCTGAGCGCGGCGACGATGAGGTGACGACGTTCGCGCTGATCGAACTCGATGGTATCGCCGATGTCATCGCCCATTTCGGAGTATTGAGCGGCGAGGAGCTGATCGTTGCGGTGGCGGCACGGCTGAAGGAGGTGCTGCCGGGCAACACGCTTTGCAGCCGCATCGCCAGCGACGAATTTGCGCTGGCGCTCACCGGCGGCAATGAATTAAATGCCGAGGCGATCATCCGCGCGGTACTGGAAAGCATCGCGCGTCCATACTCGTTCGACACCATGGTGCGGGTAAGCGCGCATGCTGGCTTTGCACAGACTCCTGCGCACGCCTCGACACGCGGTGAGCTGACGCGGCGAGCGGAGCTTGCGCTGCGTGCCGCCGCCAAGAAGGGGCCAGGCACCATGGTCGCTTTCGCACCCGAGATCGATACCGTCTCGTCCGACCAGAAATTCATTCACCGTGAGCTCCCGCGCGCTCTCGCGGCCGACGAATTCGAATTGCATTACCAGCCGATCGTCGCCGCCAGTGGCAGGCGCATCGTCGGCGTCGAGGCGTTGCTGCGCTGGACGCACGCAACGCGCGGCGCGATCCCACCGGCCACCTTCATCCCGGTGGCCGAGCAGATGGGCCTGATGGATACGCTCGGCTCCTTCGTATTGCGGCGTGCGCTGGCCGAGACCAAGCGCTGGCCCGACCTCTATGTGGCCGTGAACCTGTCACCGTTGCAGGTGCGCGACAGCGCGATCGTCGACCTGGTGCGCTCGGCGCTTGCCGAAAGCCACGTGGCGCCGTCACGGTTGATGCTGGAAATCACCGAGGGCGTGCTGATCGAAAATCCGGATGAAATCGTCAAGCGCATCAATGATCTGCATGCGCTCGGCGTGTGCATCGCGCTCGACGATTTCGGCTCCGGCTATTCCAATCTCGGCTATCTGCAGCGCTTCCCGCTCGACAAACTTAAGATTGATCGCAGCTTTACTGCCGCGCTTGGTAGTTCGGCGAACGGTGGCGTGATCATCCAGGCGATTGTGGGGCTCGGACGCGCGCTCGGCGTGTCGGTGCTCGTGGAGGGCGTGGAGACCGAGCAGCAAAGAGTATTGCTAAGGCTCGCCGGTTGCGACGAAATGCAGGGCTTTCTGTTCGCTAAGCCGGCGCCCGCCAAGGCCATCGACCGGCTGTTGGCGCAGACGCAATCCGCCAGCCAGGCACCGGAGACGGTAGCCGGCGAGGCGCTGACAGGGTGATACCTGAGCGATAGGATCGCCTCTAGATAAATATAATTGCGGAGGCGACGCGATGATCACCAATGCCTGGGCGGGCTTCGATTTCGGACTCGGGTTCGATGTCGAGATGCTACGTAAGTCCGTCGGCGATTTTGCGCAGGACCGCATCGCGCCGCGGGCTGACGAGATCGATCGTCAAAACGAATTTCCGCGCGACCTTTGGCCGGAAATGGGCGGGCTTGGATTGCTCGGTATCACGGTGGAGCCGGAATATGGCGGCACGGGGCTCGGCTATCTCGCGCATTGCGTGGCAATGGAGGAAATTTCGCGCGCTTCGGCCGCGGTCGGGCTGTCGTACGGCGCCCACTCCAATCTCTGCGTCAATCAGATCCGCCGCAACGGCACCGACGAACAGTGCCGCAAATATCTACCCAAGCTGATCTCCGGCGAATACGTCGGCGCTTTGGCGATGTCGGAACCGGGTGCCGGCTCCGATGTTGTGTCAATGCGCACACGCGCGGACAGGAAGGGTGACCGCTATGTCCTCAACGGCTCCAAGATGTGGATCACCAACGGCCCGGTTGCCGACACGCTGGTCGTCTATGCCAAGACCGATCGCACCGCCGGCGCGCGCGGCATTACCGCCTTCATCGTCGAAAAAGGCATGAAAGGCTTTCAGCCGGCGCAGAAGCTCGACAAGCTCGGCATGCGCGGGTCCGACACGAGCGAGCTGGTATTCACCGACTGTGAGGTGCCGGACGCCAACGTGTTGGGTGCAGTCGGCAACGGCGTCAACGTGCTGATGTCGGGCCTCGACTACGAGCGGGTAGTGCTCTCGGCCGGCCCGCTCGGTATCATGCAGGCCTGCATGGACGTGGTGATCCCTTACGTGCATCAGCGGCAGCAGTTCGGACAGCCGATCGGTCGATTCCAATTAGTGCAGGCTAAGCTCGCTGACATGTATGTGACGATGAATGCTGCCAAGGCCTATGTCTACGCGGTGGCACGAGCTTGCGACGAGGGGCGCACTACCCGCGAGGATTCCGCCGGCGCCATTCTCTATGCCGCCGAGCGCGCCACGTGGATGGCGCTAGAGGCGATCCAATGCCTTGGCGGTAATGGCTACATCAACGAGTTCCCCACCGGTCGCCTGCTACGCGACGCCAAGCTTTACGAGATTGGCGCCGGAACCAGCGAAATCCGGCGCATGCTAATTGGGCGGGAGATTTTCGAGAAGACACGGTAGCGCGTGATCGCGAAACGTGGGACCGGTTTTCGGACAAGATCAGACGCATATAGATAAAATGCGTCGTATTAACTTTTGCGCGCCGCGAATCAGCTAGGGCATTGGCCGACACCATCGAGCATGGGGACAATGGCCATGATGCGGGTGCGGCTAAAGGCCGATGGGCGGATTGTGGAAATCCTGCCCGACGGCAGCGAAAAACCGGTTGATCACAGCGATCCAGCAAGCTTCGTGCGGCATGTGCGCGCGCGCTGCGGGCTCACCCAGGCGGCCTTCGCCGAGAAGATCGAAGTGCCGATCGAGACCGTACGCAACTGGGAGCAGGGCAAGCGCTCACCGCGCGGTCCGGCGCGCGCGCTGCTCAAAGTGATCGATCGCGCGCCGGAAGCGGCCTTCGCAGCGCTGGGTGGAAGGCGGCGTTAGTCATTCCAGTTATTCAGCGGCGGCGGTGACCCGTTGGCTCGGCGCGTAACGCGCCAGCCGCATCAGCATGAACATTGCGAAAAGCGTTGCGATATAGACCATCAGCTGCAGTTCGGTCGGCCGTTCGGTGTAGCCGATCAGCGCGTGCAGCATCTTGCCGAAAAGGCTTCTCTCCGACAGCAACCAGGAGGTATCCCACACTGTGTGCTCCAGCACGACCGCCAGCCCGGCATTGTTGAGGAATTGTACTGACTGCGAGGCCATGCCTGCGGCGAGCAGCGCAATCAGCCAGCTCGTGACCGAGAAGATGTAGCGGCTGGGGATAGCCAGCAGCCCGAAATAAGTCAGCGCGGTGAAGCCGGCACCGGCGGCGATGCCGAGCATGCCGCCGAAAAGCAGAGCGCCGGCGGAGGTGCCGGACGCCATGATGCCGTAAAGGAATAGCACCACCTCCGAACCCTCGCGCAGCACCGCCAACCCGACCACGATCGCGAGCGCTGCGAGCGGCTTGGCGCCTTCGCTCACCGCCGCGCCGACATTGCGCATTTCCTCGGCAATCTCGCGGCCGTGGCGCGCCATCCAGGCGTTGTGCCACATCAGCATGACGACTGCGACGCCGAGGATGCTGGCGTTGAACAATTCTTGGCCGGCGCCTTCGAAGGCCTGCGAGATCGCGCCGGCGAAACCGGCGACGATGCCGGCGCCGAGCACGCCGCTGCCGATACCGAGATTGATCCAGCGGCCGCGACCGGCGACACCACGTGTGGCAGCCATCACGATGCCGACGATCAGCCCGGCTTCGATAACTTCGCGAAAGACGATGATGAGGGCGCCAAGCATAAGCCTTCCACAGTGGTTCGATACCCTCACAAAAGCATTTAATGCACTCGATGCAAGTGCTTATTTTTACTCTTGAATTATTCCAATGTCAGAGAGTTTCCCGATGCTGGCCTGTCCTGTCATGTCGGATTAGGAGTACGCGAAGATTTCTGTAGGAAATACGCCCGGCATAAAGGGCGTGGCGGCCGGGAACTGGCGGCAAGCCGACCGCGGCGCGGACCGGGTTGGCAGGGCGCCATTGAGGAGGCATGCTTCGCGCCCGCCCGCTGGTCAAGCCGTTGATAACAGCCGCGAAGCAAGGAGATTATAATGCAAATTGTTGAAGCCCATGGCGCCCGCATTCCCCAGATTGGCCTTGGCACCATGACCTTGAAGGACGATGTCTGCGTCCAAGCGGTGAGAACCGCGCTGCAACTCGGCTACCGCCATCTCGACACCGCCGCCTTCTACGGCAACGAAAAGGAAAACGGCGCAGGTCTGCGCGCCTCGGGCATCAAGCGCGAGGACGTGTTCATCTGCACCAAGGTACGGCAGGGCGACTTGATGCCAGATGATTTTGCTCGCGTGCTTGACCAGAGCCTCGCCAATTTGCAGCTGCCTTACGTCGACCTGTTACTAATCCACTGGAACAACCCAGACATTCCGTTCAAGTTATCGGTCGGCGCGCTCTGCAAAGCCAAGAAAGATGGCAAGACCAAGCATATCGGCGTCGCAAATTTCACTACGTCCATGCTCGACGAGGCCTGGGCCGTCACCAGTGAGCCGCTGGTTTGCAACCAGATCGAGATGCATCCCTTCATTAACCAAGACAAAGTGCTTGCCGCCAGCCGCAAGCACGGCATGGCGGTCGTCGCTTATTGTCCGATTGCACGCGGCAAGGTGCCGGGTGCCGAAGCGCTTGAGCGTATTGGCAAGGCGCATGGCAAGAGCGCGGCGCAAGTGTCGCTGCGCTATCTGGTGCAGATGGGCGTCGTCGCTATTCCGCGTACTGCTACGCCCGATCACTTGAAGGCCAATCTCGACGTGTTCAATTTCGCCCTGACCGACGCCGAGACGGCAGAACTTAGGAGGCTGAACGCTACTAATATGCGCGTGGTCAACCCACCACACGCTCCTAGATGGGATAGCCCGTGACGCGCTTCGTAGTCGCAACAATCTTGGCGAAGCTGGTGGTATCGCCGGCGGCCGAAAGAAAATGGCATGGATGTGGTCGAGGCCAACGGGTTTAACATCCCGATCATCGGGCTTGGCACCTGGGCGCTGCGCGGGCACGAGTGCGCACGGATCGTCGAGCAGGCGATCCGCCTCGGCTACCGCCACATCGACACTGCGCAGCTGTACGATAATGAGCGCGACGTAGGCGAGGGCGTCCGCGCCTCCGGCAAGCGGAGGGAGGTGATGGTCACCACCAAGGTGCAGCCGACCATGCTGGCGCCACCCGATCTCGAACGCTCGGTGAAGGAAAGCCTTGCTAAGCTGCAGCTCGATGCCATCGATCTCTTGCTGATCCACTGGCCGAACCCGCGCATACCGCTGAGCGAGACACTGGGCGCCATGGCCAAGATAAAGCACGAGGGCTACGTCAAACAGATCGGTGTGTCGAATTTCACGGTGGCGCTGCTCGAGGAAGCTATCAAGGTGACGAGCGAGCCGCTGGTCTGCAATCAGATCGAGTGCCACCCATTCCTCGACCAGGACAAGGTCATCACCGCCTGCAAACGGCACGGCATGGCTGTGGTTGCCTATAGTCCGATCGCGCGCGGCGGCGCCATCGGCGACAAGGTACTCGGACGCATCGGTGAGGCTCATGGCAAGAGCGCTGCACAGGTCTGTCTGCGCTGGCTCACCCAGAAAGGCATCGCGGTGATCCCGCGCACCAGCAAGGTCGAGCGACTGACGGAGAATCTTGCCAACCTGGAGTTCGATCTGTCGGACGCGGAGATGAAGGAGATCACCGGGCTTGCGCGTCGCCGTGGCCGTATCGTTGACTGGTCCTGGTCGCCGAAGTGGGATTGAGCGGTGACTGCGAATCTCATTTCGGATAGTGCGCTGGTGATGTTTTCCGGCGGGCAGGACTCTACCGTCTGCCTGGCCTGGGCTTTGCAACGCTTCGCGCGGGTGGAGACGGTCGGTTTTGACTATGGCCAGCGCCATTCAATCGAGCTGACCGTGCGTGCGCGTCTGCGCGAAAGCCTGGGGGCATTGCGGTCCGAGTGGCGGGTGCGACTCGGCGATGATCACGTGGTGAAGCTCGATGCGCTTGCAGCCATCTCAGACACTGCGCTCACCCGCGAGACCGAGATTGAAATCACCGAGAGTGGATTGCCAACTACCTTCGTCCCGGGTCGCAACCTAATCTTCTTCTGCTTTGCCGGCGCGCTGGCCTATCGGCGCGGCGCCCGCCACATTGTCGCCGGCATGTGCGAGACCGACTATTCCGGCTATCCCGATTGCCGCGACGATACCGTCAAGGCGATGCAGGTCGCGCTCACGCTGGGGCTCGATCGGCGCGTCACGCTACATACCCCGCTGATGTGGATTGACAAGGCCGATACCTTCGCCATGGCCGAGGAGATCGGCGGCAAGCCCTTGCTTGATCTCGTGATCGAGGACAGCCATAGCTGTTATCTGGGTGAGCGTGCGCAGCGGCACGATTGGGGCTATGGCTGCGGCACTTGCCCGGCCTGCAAGTTGCGGGCGCAAGGTTTTGCCAAATTCATCACTAAGCGAAAGACGATATGACCGCAAACGATCGACGAAAAACACTCGAAGGGACGATCTTTCTCGTCTTCTTCTGCCTGACCATTCCGGCCGCCAATTGGATGATCGGCCATGTAGGAACGGTCT
>Ga0207777_1000260_pt1 | contig 13874 bp, 11 predicted proteins | sample LuqExpMetageno35_FD_187793 | JGI IMG/M metagenome (GOLD analysis project Ga0207777, IMG submission 187793) | Tropical forest soil microbial communities from Luquillo Experimental Forest, Puerto Rico - Sample 35 (SPAdes) | ecosystem: Environmental > Terrestrial > Soil > Tropical forest ...
CCTGATCTCCTGCGTGCTGCTGTGCGTCGCGGTCGGGTTCATCCGCCGCGGCACGCTCGGCCAGCGGATGCTCGCCGTGCGCTCCAATGAGCGCGCGGCCGCCGCCGCGGCGATCAACCCGCGCACGGTGAAGCTGTACGCGTTCATCATCGCCGCGGTCATCGCCGGCGTGGCCGGGGTGCTGTACGCGTACAACTTCGGCTCGGTGAGCGCCGACCGGTTCGACGCCTTCACCGCGCTCAGCCTGATCGCGTTCGCCTACGCGGGCGGCATCACGCTGATCTCCGGCGCGGTGTTCGCCGGCCTGCTCTCCGCGCAGGCGCTGATCCCGTACGCCCTGGACAAGTGGTTCGGGCTCAACGGGAACTGGTTCCTGCTGGTCGGCGGCATCTTCGGATTGGGCCAGTACCTGATGTGGCTCGTGCCGGCGTTGATCGCCAGTCCATACGGCGGCGTCATCGCCGAGCGGACCGAGCGGATCCGGCTCATGGTGATCGCCGATGTGTTGTGCGCCGTGTGGCAGATCGGCCTGGTGCTCGTCGCCGTCAGTGGCGCGCCGATCGGGATCGCACTCGGGCTCTCGGCTCTGACCTCGGTCACCAATGTCGTTTACAGCCCCGCGGTGGCCGCCACCATACCGTCGATGGTCACCGAATCCGATCTGGTGGCGGCCAACGCCATCAACGGGACGATCGACAACCTCGTGGTTATCGCCGGTCCTGCCGTCGGCGCGGTCCTGATAGTGCTGGGATCCCCGTCATGGACCTTCGCCGTGAACTCCGCGAGCTTCGCCGTGTCCGCGTTAATCGTGGCGCGTATCCGCACGCGGAGCCGACCGGTGGACGTCACCGAAAAAGGGACGGTGGGGCCGTTCCGCCAGATGCTGGTCGGCATGCGGACGATCCTGCACAACACATCGGCCCGACCTCTCGTCGGCCTCTGCGCCCTGGCCAGTTTCCTCTACGGCACGGACACCGTGCTGTTCGTGGCTGTCTCCCAGCAACGCCTCGGCACCGGTTCGGAAGGATTCGGCTATCTCCTGGCCGGTTTGGGGATCGGCGGGATCTTGATGGCTCCTTTCATGGACCGGCTTGGGAAGTCGAAGAACCTGGCGCCCATGATCCTGGCCGGCATTTCGCTGTACTGCCTCCCCACAGCCGTCCTCGCGTGGACCCACAACGCCACACTGGCCTTCGTCATCCAGATCATCCGTGGCGGCGCCACATTGGTCGTGGACGTCATGGCCATCACGTCGCTGCAAAGGACGGTGCGCTCCGACGAATTGGCCAGGGTCTTCGGGGTGTTCTGGGCCATCGTGTTGGGGGCGATCAGCCTCGGTGCGCTCATCACGCCGCAAATCGTCTCCGCTATCGGACTCAACGGCGCCCTGTTCATCATGGCCTTGGCCCCGTTCGTGCTGGGTCTGCTCGGCTATGTGTCGCTGCACCGGATCGACCTGGCGGCGGCGGTTCAAGCCGACGCGTTGGCTCCCCGAGTGGCCCTGCTCGAACAGCTCGACATGTTCGTCAGCGCGTCCCGGCTGGTGCTTGAGCGCCTCGCGGCAGCCGAATCCGAAGTGGACTTCCCCCCTTCGGTTCCGATCGTGGTCGAGGGCGATCCGTCCTACGCCATGTACGTCCTGAAGTCCGGGGAGGTCGAAGTCCGGTCCCGGGGCGAATCGGGCGGACCCGAAGAGCTGCGCGCCACCCTGCAGGCACCGGCGTACTTCGGAGAGATCGGCGTGCTGGGGCACCTCCCGCGGACGGCGACCGTGATCGCACGCACCTACTGCGAGTGCGCCCGGATCGAGGGTGCTGCGTTGTTCGAGGCGCTCAACGCCACGGGGCCGTCAGCTTCCCTGATGGATATCGCGACCAGCCGGCTGAGCGTCGCCTATCCGTCACAGGAATTGGGCTACGAGAGAGCTGCCGACTAACTGAGTCGTAGCCCGGGCCCACCCCAACTCGCCGTGACGGTGAACCCATTGCCGGCGAAGGTTTCGGCCACGCCTCCGGTCGAGGCGATTTCCAAGCCCTGGGAGATTGCCTCGACGGGACGCGGGCTGGACGTCGGGGTAGGAGTGACCGGGCACGTCATTGTGCAATAGCCAGTGGAAGATGGCTTTGAGATCCAGCGTGCCCGATGCTGTCGGCGTGGATGGCCGGTCTGCCTCGGTCGCGCCGAGCTTGAACACCGTCGCCCTGCAGCCGGGGTAGCCGGTGGGGGATGAGCCGTCTTCCTCGGGCTGCTGACGTCACACGCATGCCAGAGCGTGCCGTCGATGTTCACGTTGTCGGCGACGTCGGCCCATGGGCCCGTCGAGGGACTGGGCGCCATGTACCCAACCTGAGATTGCAGCGTCGACGGTCACAGGATCCCGCCGCAGGCGGACTGAGCGTCGCCAGTCGATTCCGGAGGGCTTCCGCCGGGCCAGAGTCTGGGCGGCGGACTGGTTCAGATCAGGACTCCTCGCCGCCTCCGGACGAAGAGGTCCGCGGAAGCAGCGAGGTCGCTCTGCATCTGGCTCTGGGACTCGAGGATCTCGTCCGCCCACAACATCTGGAGCGTCGTCTGGGCACGATCGACTCGCCGCAGAGCGCGCACGTCGTCGAATGCTTTTCGTAGCGCTTCATGCAGCGGTTCGTCGTGAGAGGGGGGACTGGTGAGGGACTCTCGACGATCAGCCAGGAAGTCTCCGAACTCCTGGAACCACCGATGGCTGGTGGCGTAGCGATCGCGCAGGACGGCTTCGGCGATAGCCACGGATGGGATCTCGGGCGCTCCTGCATCGGGAGGATGTATGGGCAGCATCGAGAGCGTGAAAGCAGCGAGTCGGAGGCGATTCGAACCTGTGAAAAGTCGTGCGATGGTCTCAACGGGCACGACCTTGGCACCGCGCTCGGCGAAGAACTGCCGGTAGGCGTCGTCGAGCAGCAAATAGGCGCGCTGGGACCTCCGTTGGGCCGGCTCGGTGTCGATGTGCAGTCTCGTGTTCGTGAGCCTTTCGACTGCATCAGACAGATAGCCCGAGCTCGCGGCATAGGCGTCGCAAAGCGCCCGCCCCAGCGCGGCGGTGGCGCCGCGCGGCCAAAAGAGGAGGCCGACGAAAATGCTGACGCCGCAGCCGATCGCGACGTCTTCGATTCTCGTGAGGCCGACCTTCCATCCGATGGGCTGAATGATGTTGAACAGGATGACCACGACGACGGTGAACGCGGCCTGTCCGGCAACGAAGGAGATGATGGAGGCCGCCATGCCCGAGACGAGTACCGCGACCGGCAGGACGACCCAAAGCAGCACCGAGTGATCCGCGATTCCCACCATGAGAGCCGAACCGACGAGGAAACCGATCGCCGTCCCTCCGACCGCCCGCAAGGCGGACGCGCCAGTCCCTACGGCGTTGGAGCGAAGTACCGACAGCGTCCCGAGGACGACCCAAAATCCGTGCTGGACGTTGATGACCTCCACGACAGCGACCGCGAGGGCCAAGCCAGCTGCGCCACGCACCGCATTGCGGAACCACACGGAGCGAAACGACAAATAGTCGGCGATGCGATGCAGCAGTGGGCGTGCGTGTTGAAGCGGCGTCTGGGCCGGGCCCATACGACGATCGAGGACCACTCGAACCCCCGCCGCCTCCAGGGCGGCGTCGGACACCATCTCGGTCGCGATGCCGAGTGCTCGCGTTTGGAAGCCGGGGTCAAGTCTCGACGCGAGACTGCGATCGCCACCAGGGAAATCAGCGCCGTCTGCCCTGGACTCCGAATATTCGTCGATCAGCATCGTCACATCGGCGTCGAGCTCTGCCTTGACTAGGCGATCGAGACGATCGGTGGCGTCCTCGACGGCGCGTATCAGAGAGGGGTCGGATACGGGATGGGCCGCCCCGTCGCAGATGAGCGACGCGGCTCTTCCGAGCGTTTCGGCGACCGCCGCGGTGATGGCGCGTTCGAGCCCCTGCGTTGCTTCGCCCGAAGCCATCGCAGCGTTCCCGGCGACCCATTCGATCCGGCCGACCAGCTTGGACAGTGCGACCGCCTCCTCGGCGGAACCGACGGGTGGGTACGGCGTACTGGCGAATTGCCTGCGCATGAGCGAGAGCTCCGACTTGACGTTCGCGTGCGCGTCGGCGTCGGGAATCCCACTGGCCCGGGCGCCGGCCAAGGTCCCGAGAGCCGACGTGGCGGCCGACAGCCGGCGCCGAATCTCGTCATGCCATGGTGGCGGCCACATCAACAAGCAGGCCGGAATGCTGAAGGCCCCAGCAAGCGTCCATCCCAGGAGTCGAGGCCCGATGGCCGATGCGGGCTGGGCGACCGCGACGGGCAGGACGAAAATCAACAGTGCGGCCGTTGACGCTGCGGCCACCTGCGGCGCAATGATGCCGGCAAACAATACGGCAAAGCCGACGACCGCCATCAGAACCACGGCGGTGACCTTCTCCGTGGACGCCAATGTGCCGACGACGATGAACAACACACCCACTGCGAACAAGACCACGTAGGAAACGAAACGGGTCCTCGGTCGACCCGGAAACTCCACCAAGAGCATCAACGCGAAGGAGCCGAAGGCACCGAAGAGCCCGACCTGCGGATTCGAGAAGAACCCGTGGGCGATCGCAAACACCGACGGCGTGATGATCGCCGCCCTGACCGAGCGCTTGGTCACAAGGAGATCGCGATCCTTGGCCCTGAGCCACTGCACCGGACGCCACCGGTCGTCGACCGGATCCTGACTCAGCGGAGCTGCGGGGTTGGTCATAGGAACTCGGCTCATCATTTCGGAGCCGCGGTGCGAGGGCAAGCGGTCGCAGGTCCGCTGGCTCGGATTCGATAGTTCGTTCTCGTCGCCGTCACGCGCACGACCTTTGCTCACATCACGCGGGGGGCTGGCGCGGTTGTTCGATCCAGATCGCCCTTTGATTGACCGGTTCCCGGTTCGTTGAAGCGACTCGGCGCATGTGATTCAGCCGAAGACCCTCTGCCTCGGCAGCGGTTCGTGATCGACAAGCCGATGCCAATGGCCGCGGCTCATCACGGACGTGCCGGAGACGGGCCTTGGCCGGTGTTGGCAGCGACCCACCCATGGAGGCAAAACGTGACCGGACAGCGCTCCCAACCAACCAGACACACGAAACCTCCGCTCTCCTCCGACCGCTTCAATACCCCGATTGGGACAACCTGCGTGACGAGATGGCACCTTGTTGACTCTGAGGGTTGACATAGGGGTTGACCATGTCTGCAAGGGGTGTGAGACTCTTTCGACACGTTGCTCACTGCCCTGCGGTGATGACCGCGTCGGAACTTGGCCCCATGTCCTCGCACCTTCTTGAGATGCTCGACGAAGATGAGCGGCGGGAGGTCCTCGCGGCAGCGAGACGCAGACGGTTCAAGCGCAACGAGGTGGTCTTCCACGACGGCGACCCCGGGGAGACACTGCACCTGGTCGTCGAGGGCCATTTTGCCATTCGTTTCACCACACCGTTCGGCGATCAAGCGATGGTCCGGGTGTTTGGCCCCGCCGACTACTTCGGTGAACTGGCGATGCTCTCCGCTGGTCCGCGATGCGGAAGCGCCATCTCCCTCGATGGCGGCGAGACCTTGAGCTTGCATCGTGAGGACTTCGAAGCGCTCCGGGCACACCGGCCCAAGATCAACGAGGTGTTGACGAACGCTGTGGTCGCAGAAGTCCGCCGCTTGTCGGCTTCGTTGATCGAGGCGCTCTACGTGCCGGTCGAACGTCGCGTGTGGCTCCGCCTGATCGACCTCGTGGCGTTGTACGGGGGCGACGCGCCGGTCGTGATCCCGCTCACGCAGGACGACATCGCCCAACTGGCCGGCACCACGCGCCCCACTGCGAATCGTGTACTGCGTGGAGGTGAAGAACAGGGTGTGATTCGGTTGGCGCGTGGCCGGATCGAGGTCCACGATCGAGCCGCGCTACGACGGCTCGCGCACTGAACGTCCCCCTTCGCGACGGGCACACCGGGATCGTCTCGACCTCGTTCGCCTTCGTCACACGACCGACGGATTCGATGACGAACGGTCCGAACGTTCGAGAAGGCGTCGCTAGCTGATACCTCGGGCACGTCGACCTACCCTCCGGCCTTCGGTCCGATGCGAGCAACACAGGTGACTGCGAGGCTTTCGGGGTTGGCCTGCGGGCCCGACACGGCGCCGCTCTAAAGAAGCAGGACATGCCCCGCCGGAGCGACGAGCCGGCAGAGGCGAAGCGGCAATCGCGCACTGGGAAACCTTCGCCGCGCGGGTGCCCCGACTGTGTCGGCGGGAACGCACGCCGTGTGTCCGCCGACACAGACCCCGCTGGCATTGACGATCAGCCTGCTCTTATGGCAGTGAACAACCACAGAGCGTTCGAACTGCGAGCGGTTCGATCAGCAACGCGGTTCCGCCACAGGCGCCGAAACGCCAAGCGCTGGCGGGTACCGCTCACCATCGCCGCCTTCGCTACCGTCGCCACCGTCTGTGGCGTGTTGATCCTGCCCAGGTCGGGGGCATCGGCGATCGCGTCGAGCCGACAGCTCAAGACGACCGCGCCCTCGTTACGGACGAACTCCTCGGCTTCGACTGCCACGCCGGCTCCTCCCGTCCCGGCCCATCTGACGGTGGACCTCTTTGGAGACTCACTCGGCTACCAGGCAGCGCCCTACCTTGACCTCTTCTTTGCAGAGGCCGGCAACTACACCGTGTCGAACAACACGTTCGGCGGCACGGCAACGTGCGACTGGCTCGGCAGGATGGCCACCGCGGCAGCCGTCCACCCGGATGCGGCAATTTTGGTGTTCTCGGGGAACGCCTTCACCCCGTGCATGCACGGAGTCGTCCCCCGCAGTCCTGAGTTCTACGGCCTCTACACCGCCGACACTGAGCAGGCCATCGGAATCTTCAGGGCGGTCGGTGCCCACGTCTTCTTGGTCGGGACCCCCATCGCCGAATCCTCGGTGGCCGGGTGGGATCGCCTCGACGACATCTACCGGCTGCTGGCCCGGGCGAACCCCACCACGGTGACCTATGTGGACGCCGCTTCCGCCGTGGAGTTGCCCGGCGGGGGGTTCACGTGGCAGCTGCCGTGCCTCAGCATCGAGCCGAGCTGTGGTGCGAACGGCACCAACATCGTGCGTGCACCCGACGGCACCCACTTTTGTCCGGACGGAAGGCCAGCGACCGTCGGTGTCACCGGACCGTGTGACGAGTATTCGTCCGGGGCATTCCGATTCGCCCTGGCCATTCTGAGCGCGGTGGCGCACTATCCGGACGGCGCGCCGGCTCTACAGACCCGGATCGCATAGAGCGGGGCGCAGGCAACGTCTGGATCGTTCGTTCATGGCGAGACGGGTGAGTCCCCTGCGGCCCATTTTCTCCACGGATGACGGTGCCAGGCACGGCGGGTGTGAGGCGGACATCCGTCATGCCAGCACGCTTGCCTTCAGGGTGCTGCGATACCCTGCAGCGCGCGTGAATGAGGAACCGGAGCAGATTGCGATCGCCGACCTGCCGGGCGGCTTCGGCGCCTTAGAGGTACTGGGTGCAACCGCGGACCGCGCACGCGCGGGCGACGACGTGTTCCAGGAGTCCCTGCGCGCCGCCTTGGCCGACCGTGCCGTCCTCTGCCTCAGACAGCCTCAGGCCCTAGAAGACGCCGACCTGCGAGCGGTCGCCCAGGTCTTCGGTCCCATCAAAGATCCGGTGGGGCTGACCAAGGACGGAAACACCCTCCGATACAGCGAGGAGCGTCAAATTGTCGACGCCGGGTTCGTCCTCACCGATGAGCTTCGCGCCGAGCTCGGGGACCTCAATTTCGGTGGCCTCGACGCGCAACGCCCTGGTCTGTTCGAGACGTTCCACACCGACGACTCCTACACCGAAGCGCCCGCGGCGGTCACCGTGCTGCACGCTCGCGAACTCCCAAGCGACGGAGGGGGCCCGACCTGGTTCCTCGATATGCGTGCCGCATACCGCGCACTGAAGCCCGAGGTGCAGCAACGCATTCTGGGGCTACGGGCGCTGAATCGCTACGACAACGGGGGTGCCTTCCCGCCCCGCGTCTCGGCCGAAGGACCGTACGAGGCATTGGTCGACGTCATGCACCCGATCGTCCGAGCACATCCGATCACCGGATTACCGGCGCTCTACATCGACCTGGATCGAGCCACTTTGATTGAGGAGATGGAGGCTGAAGAAGGTCGGAGGCTCTTGCGATTCCTTCAGGATCACGCAGAACGGCATGCACCCACCTACGCACATTCCTGGCAGGACCACGACGTTCTCGTCTGGGACAATGCTTCCGTCCAGCACCGTGCGAGCGGCGATTTCCGGCTGGGTGAGCCACGGCTCTTTTGGCGTTACATGATCGAAGGGACGGTGCCACGAGCGTTTTCGAACGAAAGCCACGTGACGTCCGACTGATCACACCTGGAGTTCTCGAAGGGCACCCCGAAGCCGAGCAGCCTCCGGCACGTCGAGCGGCCCGCTCTCAGTTCGTTGGCACGAGGAGCTGCACGACGAGCGTTCGGCTGAGCCACTCGGCATATTCGGGCGCTTCCCACCGCTGAATCGACCGCAGGAGAAGAAAGACGTCGACGCTTCCGATTGCCCACGCGCTATCCGTCGCCTCCGCGTGCGGCCGCCGCAAGCGATGCTCGGGGATCATGCCGATCATGCTCGCGAACGTCTCGTGCCGCCGCTGGTGTGCGGCGACGAGATTGGCCGCCGCCTTGGCGTCGACGGCCGCCGCCTCCCGGTAGGCCACCCACACCGGAGCGAGGCGCTCCATGGTGGCGGCGATCAGTGCGGCAATCATCTCGACCTGGCGCTCGGGAACTGGCTCCGCGGCCACGGCGGCATACGTCGGCCGCTCCAGCAGCGTGACGTCCTGGTCATCGCCGGCGACGGCAAGGTCGGTCACCAGATGCAGCAGGTCGGCCTTGCTCTGCCCCGCGCTGTAGACGGACTGGAGTGCCACCCCGGCTTCTCTGGCGATCTGCGCCATGGTCGTAGCGACGTAGCCCTTGGTCAGAAACAGGCCCCGGGCGGCCTCGACGACTCGCCGCTGCGTGGACCGGCGCTCCTCTTCGGCGCGCTCGCGCCTGCGTCGGGCGTCGTAGGGCCGCTTCGTGGTTCCTGGTTTCACCATGGCTCTTGACATTAGACCATAAATCTGTTCAGAATCTAGCTCTAACCGAAAAATGGGAGGCAGATCATGACCACGACCACTCCAACGAACCCCGGATGGCGGATCCAGTTGGCGATCCACCGAGCCGTCCGCCGGGACGCCGACCGGCTTGGTGCGGCCATGGCCGGCGTCGGCGCGATCTCGGATGCGGTAAGGGACTACTGGGGCGTGACGGCATCGCAGCTCCACCACCACCACGAGTTCGAGGACACCGTGGTGTGGCCACTGCTGGGGCAACGCCTCGGCGACCCGGTCGACACGCTCCTGGCTCGCAATGCGCATGAGCATGAAGTCATGGCCTCAGCCATGGACGAGTTCGACACCGCGTTGACGACGACCGATGCCACCTCGGCCCGGATCGCCCTGGTGCGGATGCGAGAGACCGTCGAGAGTCACCTCACACACGAGGAAGCCGACGTGCTCCCACTCATCCCCGAAGCCTTCACCCCCGAGGACCTTGCGTTCTTTCAGGCCGAGGACGCCAAGACCAATGCGCCCAACGTGTTCCTGCCCTGGATGCTGGACGACGCTGCAGACGAGGACCTCGAGTTCTTCACTGGCCACATGCCAGCGCCGGTCCGGGAGAGCCTGGAACGCGTCTGGATGCCGCAGCGACGCCTGATCGTCGAGGCATTGCAGCACACCGCGTCGGTCGTGTCGGCCTGATCAGCGACCGCCGCGGGCGGCGAAGCGATCATGTGACCCCGCTTCGGCGGGGTCACTGACGCGTCAGGAACGAATGGGAAAGGGAGGTCTGCGTCTCTGCTGTCGAGAGCGAGCTGCATGAATGTCGCGGTCCCCGGAACCGGAGAGGCGACGACACCCGGTGCCGTTGCGTCGGCCAGCGGTGGGCAACATTGTCCCGGCGTTGTGGGTGGCCCGGTTCCATCGGCTCTACTGAAATCGCGGGCTCGATGTCACCATCACTAGTGCGGGGACGGTGGCTGAGGAGGTCCAATGGGTCCTCACCACCACGGGGTCCGATGCTCGAAGGAACAAGCCATCACGGGCGGCTTGCGCACAAGGGAGATTCGAATGGTGGGAGTGTTTCTGAACGCGTTCGTTGCGGTTGCGACCGCACGCGAGACGCTGTCCGCTCGGGCTCGTTCCGAGCGCGGTGCCAACTTGATGGAATATGCGCTCGTCGTTGGTTTGATCGCCGTCGTGGCTGTGGTCGTCGTCTCCGCACTGGGCGGGGGCATCTCCGGCCTGTTCCACAGCGCCAACACTTGCGTCGGCGGCCTGAACGGCACTGCTTGCTAGACGTCGGCGGCACCCGCCGCTCCGAACGACGCAACTCTCCGCCTTGGCGGGAAGAGCTCCATGTCGGGAAGGACACTGTTCCCGTCCCTCTCACACGGGGCCCGGGTCAATCTTCAAGACGTCTAGTTCGTGCCATCCCGATGCTTGTGCCAGGCAAAGGCCGGATCCATCAGAGCAAGGGCAGCGCGAAAGACGGCCAAGAAGACGAGGGACACGTTCACCGGCTCGCGCCAACCAGGGGCTGAGGCTGATCGACCCTTCACGACGCGACCGTCGCAGCTAGGCCAGGTTCACCTTCCCGACGGCACGGAACCACTCCAGGGTCTGTGCAAGGCCGTCGTCGAGCGTGATCGGGTGGTAACCGAGTCGCTTGAACGTCTTGGAGTCCTCGAGGCGCTTGCGCTCGGGTGTCTGCTTGGCCGCCTTCTCCGCGATGGCGATGAGCGTGGGACCGAACACCTTCACCAGTTCGGGGTCGTCCGACGGCGGGACGTCGACGACGACGCGGTCGAGCCCGGCGAGGCGACACATGCGAGTGCACGCGTCGGCGGTGCTCACGACGTCTTCGGGCCGGCCATCGAGCATGTAGCGCTCCCCCGCCACACCTTTGTCGAGCGCCAAAATGCAACCGCGGGCGATATCCTCCGCGAACACCCAGCTGACAGGGAACTTGAGGTAGCGCTCGATACGCCCGCGTGCTGCGGAGAGCAGCACGCGGTTGAAGCTCGTCATGCCGAGTGCGTTGCTCACGACTGGTGATGGCCCGAAGATCGCACCCGGATGCGCGCTGACCACGTCCCTGCCTCTCTCGGCCCGGGCCATCGCGTCGAGGAAGGCGGCCATCTTGGTGACGGTGTAGGGATCCTGGCTCGGTCGCTTCGAGACCGGCGCGTCCTCCCGGTCGAGGCCGCACGCGGTGTCAAAAAAGGTCCCGGTGCTGACGGCGACGACGCGACCCAGGTCGAGCTCCTCTGCGGCATCGAGCACGTTCTTGGTGCCCCCGATGTTCACCGCCTCGAATTCGGCCATGTTCTGGCTCGCACCACCGAGCAATGCGGCGCAGTGAATGGCCGAGTCACTGCCTTTCGCCGCCTCGAGCACGGCCGCCGGATCGGTGACGTCGCCCGTGACGACCTCGACGCCGAGCGCCGTGAGCGGACCGGCGTCCGCCGTGGCGCGAGCCAGGACCCGGACGCGGTCACCGCGCCCGATGAGCAGCTTGCAGATGTTGGCGCCCGCGAGTCCCGTGGCCCCGGTCACCAGGACGGTCTGGGCCATCGTTAGGAGTACAGGGCAGGCTCGTCGATCGCCGAGTCGACCTGGTCGGGGCTGTACGGGATGACCGGCGCGTCCCGCCCGAACACGTCGAGCGTGTGAATGAAACGATGCAGGCCCATGGAATTGGCACAGGCGAAGCCGAGCTCGATGATCTGCGCCGCCGTGAAGTGCTCACCGAGCCGGCGGTAGAACTCGTCGTCGATTGCATGGTGGTCGGCCGAGAGCAGGTCGAGGAACTCGACGGCCAGGCGCTCCTGCTCGTTGAGCTCGGACCCGCTGGGCGCGACGAGACAGGCCACGTCCTCCTCCGTGATCGAGTCGTGCTTGCGCGACTGCATGCAGGGCTGACACTCGCCGAGCTGTGCGCTGCGGATGCGCAGCAGCTCGAGGATCCGCCCTCCGAGGAGCGACTGCCGCCCCCAGGTGGTGCGAGCCGCGTTCGTCATCAGGATCTGCTGCGTCTTGTAGGCGAAGATCTGCAGGGGTATCGGTGTGGCATAGAGTCCGTCGGCCACCCCCTCCTCGATGATCCGGCGCGGTTCCGGCGCCAGCTCGTCCAATGGAATCGGTTCGATCCTCGGCACACAACCCCCAGACCGCCCCGGGACGTACCCGCGGGCTCTCTCGTTCGGCGACGTCGCTACTGTACTGTCCCCTCGTGCCCATCGACCCGTCCTCCGTCCTGCTCACGGACCGCGTCGCCGTCGTCACCGGCGGGGGGTCCGGGATCGGCCGCGGGATCGCCCGCGGGTTCGCCGCCTTCGGCGCCAGGGTCGCCGTCTGGGAGCAAAACAACGACACGGCGACCGCAGCGGGGGACGAGGTGGGCGGCCTGGGGCTGCCGACCGACGTGCGCGACTCCGGACAGGTCGACGCGGCACTCGAGCGGACGGTGGCTGAACTGGGCCCTGTCAGCATCCTCGTCAACAACGCAGGCGGAGTCTTCAATTCGCCGCTGCTCGAGACGTCGGAGAACGGGTGGGACGCCCTGTACCGCTCCAACCTCAGACACGTGATCCTCTGCACACAACGGGTTGCCCGCGTCATGGTGGAATACGGGATCCGCGGGAGCATCATGAGCGTCACATCGATCGAAGGTGTACGCGCGGCCCCCGGTTACGCCGCCTACGCGGCGGCCAAGGCAGGGGTCATCAACTACACGAAGACGGCGGCCCTCGAGTTGGCGCCTTACGGGATCCGGGTCAATGCGTTGGCGCCCGACATCACGCTGACGGAGGGCATGGCCCAGGTCGCGCCCCCGGGCGCCGAGAAGCAGTTCGGCTTCACGGTGCCCATGGGCCGCGCCGGGCACGTCGACGAGATGGCCGGCGCAGCCGTCTTCTTGGCCAGCGACCTCTCGAGCTACGTCACCGGTCAGACCATCCATGTCGACGGGGGCACGCACGCCGCGAGTGGCTGGTACCACCACCCCGAGACGGGCGCGTACTCCTTGGGCCCGACGGGGACCTAGGCGGACGCCGCCGGCGAGACGTGGGCGGCACCGGCGCGGCCGGCGTCAGTCCTCGTCGCGCAAGCCGACGTGCGCCGACATCCCGCCGTCGACGGCGATCATCTGCCCCGTGATGTAGCGGGACTCGTCGGACGCGAGGAACACCACCACGTCTGCGATGTCGTCCGGCTGGCCGACGGCCGGCGTCAGGGTCGCCTTGGAGAGCCCGGCCAGGGTGGCCTCGTTCAGGTGGGCCCGCACGGCGTCGGTGATGACGAGGCCCGGCAGGATGGTGTTGGCGCGGACGCCCTGCTTCCCGTGGCTCGTCGCGACGTAGAGGGTGAGCGCATTGACGCCCGCCTTCGACACGCCGTAGGCCGTGCGGGTGCGGTCGCCCTTGAGGGAGGCACCGGACGACATGTTGACGATCGAGCCGCCCCCGCCGCGCACCATGTGCGGTACCGCGTGCTTGCACATGAGCATCTGGCTGCGGAGGTTCACCGCCATGGTCTGCTCCCAGACGTCGAGGGACAGATCGGTCACCGCGGTGTCGGCGTGCAAGAAGTCCGAGTCGGTCAGCGCCGCGTTGTTGTGGAGGATGTCGAGGCGTCCGAAACGCTCGACCGCAGCGTCGACCGCAGCCACCACCTCGCCCTCCTGCGACACGTCGGCGTGGAGCGCCGCCGCCTGA
>Ga0207777_1000261_pt1 | contig 13794 bp, 13 predicted proteins | sample LuqExpMetageno35_FD_187793 | JGI IMG/M metagenome (GOLD analysis project Ga0207777, IMG submission 187793) | Tropical forest soil microbial communities from Luquillo Experimental Forest, Puerto Rico - Sample 35 (SPAdes) | ecosystem: Environmental > Terrestrial > Soil > Tropical forest ...
GCCCACGCCCGCCGAGCTGGCCGTCAGCCACACCGACCTCAAGCCCGAGGAGCTCGAGCACCTGCAGCGGCTGCTCGGGAGCTGGAGCGTGCTGGCCGACCTCTCCTTCTCGGACCTGTTGCTCCTGGTCCCGGTGCGTCCCGCAACAGAGGCGCCCGAGGGGGACGACGGCGCGGCAGCGCAGGCGGCGGCGCAGGACCCCGAGCTCGTCGTGCTGGGCCAGATGCGCCCGAACAACCGGCCCACACTGGTCGACCAGGACCTCGTGGGCACGACGGTCAACGAGTCGCAGTGGACGCTCGTCGCCCAGTGCCTGCACTCGGGCGAGATCGTGCGCGGCAGCATCCACCATCCGATCCTGGGCGAACAGGTGCCGGTCGAGAACATCCCCGTGCGGCTCAACGGTCGCATCATCGCGGCGCTCCTGCGCGTCTCCCTGGCGCCGCTCAAGGGCCCGACGAGCATGTACGAGCGGACATACCTCGACGTGTTCGAGCGCCTGGCCGACATGGTGGCGCAGTCGGCCTTCCCCTTCCCCGAAGAGGACGTGGGCACCGAGGAGGCGCCGCGGGTGGGCGACGGGGTCGTCGTCGTCGATGCCGACGGTCGCGTCGAGTTCGCCTCGCCCAACGCGCTGAACGCCTTCCACCGCATGGGGATCTACGCCCAGCCGGAGGGCCGTCGGTTCGGGGACCTCGACATCGAGGAGTCGGCGGTGGAATGGGCCCTCGCCGCCGGGCGCCCGGTCGTCGAGGAGGTGGAGCGGCGGCCCGACGTCATCGTGCTCGTGCACTGCATCCCCCTGCTCTCCCACGGCGTGGTGACGGGGGCGATGATCCTGTTGCGCGACGTGACCGACGTGCGCCGGATCGGCCGGCTCCTCCTCTCGAAGGACGCGGCGATCCGCGAGGTGCACCATCGGGTCAAGAACAATTTGCAGACGATCTCGTCGCTGCTCAGCCTGCAGGCCCGCCGGGTCGGCGACCGGGCGGCCCGGGTGGCCCTGCACGAGGCCGAACGGCGCGTCCGCTCCATCGCCCTCGTCCACGAGATCCTGGCGCGTGACCCGAGCGACCAGGTGCCCTTCGCCGAGATCGTGAGCTCGCTCGTGCAGATGGCCGAGGACTCCGTCGTGTCGTCGCAGCCCATCGCCATCGCCGTGCACGGCGACCTCGGCGAGGTGGCGGCGGTCGTCGCCACCCCGCTGGCGGTGGCGGTGGCCGAGCTCCTGCAGAACGCGGTCGAGCACGCCTTCGATCCCGAGGCCGCAGGGGGCCAGGACGGCGCGGCGGGACTGGAGGGTGCGGGCGGCGGCGCCGGCTACGCGCCGGTGGGCCACGTGGACCTCACGCTCTGGCAGGAGGACGGCGCGCTGCACGTCGAGGTGCGAGACGACGGGCTCGGACTGCCGGAGGATTTCGACATCGAGCGGTCGGCCACCCTCGGGCTGTCGATCGTGCGCGACCTGGTCGTCAGTCAGCTGGAGGGCACGATCGCCATGGAGTCGGTGCCCCTGTCCGACGGTGGCGGGACCCGGGTGGCGATCGCCGTCCCGGTGCGGGCGCCCCGGTGACCGGGTGACGGGGTGCCGAGCGATCCCGTCGTGCGAGTGCGGCGCTCGGCGCCGCGCGCTCAGAAGGCGGCGCGCTGCGAGCGACGGGCGGCCAGCCAGGCCTTGCGGAGCTTGCGGCGCTCTTCTTCCGAGGTGCCGCCCCAGACGCCCGACTCCTGGTTGGTGGCCAGCGCGAAGTCGAGGCAGGGCTGGATCGCCTCACAGGACCGGCACACCCGCTTGGCCGCCTCGATCTGGTCGACGGCGGGACCGGTCGTTCCCACGGGGAAGAAGAGGTCGGGTTCGGTGTTGCGACAGGCGGCCGACCGCCGCCAATCGTCTTCGTCCCAATCGACGGTCCGGTTCCACATCAGAGCCATGGGGGAATGCCTCCACCTGCATTGTGATCCGATTCACATGGTCGGACCCCGAGGGTGTCCGTCAGTGAACCGTGGTTTTCCGACGAACAACGTTAGTGACCGAATTCACTTGCGGCAAGCAGTTTTTGGTGAATCTTCGCGCTCCGTTCGCGCGGCATTCGTGTGCGTGGCTTGCCCGGTCGAGCCGTGACGGCCGTCTTTGCTCATAGGGGTTGCACAGAGGACGGCTTCGTCGAGAACACGCTCGAGGCCTTCGCGGAGGCGGGTCGCCGGGGCGCCGACGGGGTGGAGCTCGACGTGCGCCTCACGGCCGACGGCGCCCTGGCCGTGCACCACGACGCCGAGGTCCCCGGCGCGGGGCCGGTGTCCTCGCTGGCGGTTTCCGACCTGCCGGCCCACGTGCCCCTCCTCGGCGACGTCCTGGCCGTCTGCGACGGCATGGTCGTCAACGTCGAGATCAAGAACCCGCCACAGGACCCGGGCTTCGACTCGAGCGAGGCGGTCGCGGGGCTGACGGCGGCGGCCATTGAGGAGGCGGGGTGGACCGACGGGGTGTTGGTCTCGTCGTTCCAGGTCGCGACGTTGCGTGCGGTGCAGGCCGCCGACGGCCGGCTCGCCCTCGGGGCGCTCTGGGGGTTCGGCGACGACCCCGGCGCGGCCCTGCGGGACGCGGCCGAGACCGGGATCGGCGCCGTGCACCCCTTCGTCAGCATCGTGACGCCCGAGCTCGTCGTGGGTGCTCACGCGCTGGGCCTCGCGGTCAATGTCTGGACCGTGAACGCGCCGGACGACCTGGCTGCGATGGTGGCCCTCGGCGTCGACGCGGTGATCACCGACCGGTTGGCGGACGCCCTGGCGGCGGCGCGGACGACGGGCCAGGCGCCGCGGGGCGAGGGCCCGATCGCCGCCTCGTAGCCCGGCCGACCGGTCCGGACCGGTCGCGGACACGCCCGTGCACGGGCGGAATGGCGTGGAGCGGCCCGGGTCCACCAAGATGGTCCGCCATGAACGTCGTCGTTTGCGTCAAGCAGATACCCGACCCGGCGGTCCCGGGCACCCTGAATCCCGACACCAAGACCCTGGACCGTTCGGGCAAGCTCATCATGGACGACTCCGACAATTACGGCGTCGAGATGGCCCTCCAGCTCGCCGGGGGCGACGGCGACGAGGTCACCCTCGTCTCCATGGCGCCGGGCGGCGAGACCTCCGGCCTGCGCACCGGCCTCGCCATGGGTGCGGCCAGGGCAATCCTGGTCAGCGACGACGCGCTGGCCGGCAGCGACGCGCTCGGGACGGCCAAGGTCCTCGCCGCCGCCATCGGCCGGGCCAATCCCGACCTCGTCGTGATGGCGACGGAGTCGACCGACGGCTACACCGGGACGCTGCCGGTCCAGGTGGCCGAGCTCATGGGCCTGCCGTCGGTGACCTTCGCCAAGGCGATCTCGGTGGACGGGGGCAACCTCAAGGTCGAGCGCCAGACGGAATCGGGATACGACGAGGTCGTGTGCCCCATGCCCGCAGTCGTCACGGTCACGGCCGGCGTCGTCGAGCCTCGATACCCGTCGTTCAAGGGGATCATGGCGGCGAAGTCGAAGCCGGTCGACAACCTCACCGTCGCCGATCTCGGCCTCGACGCGTCCCAGGTCGGTGCCGCCGGCGCGCGCCAGGAGATCACGGACGTCTCGGCGGCCGAGGAGCGGACGTCGGGGGAGATCGTGGTGGACGAGGGCGACGGCGCGCAGCGCGTCGTGGCCTTCCTCGAGCAGCTGAAGGTGGTCTGAGATGGCGATCGACAAGGTCTGGGTGCTGGCGGAGGAGGCCGACGGCGCCCCGACGCCCGTCACCTTGGAGCTCCTCACGGAGGCCCGCGCGGTCGCATCGACCGTCGAGGTGGTCGCCTGGGGCCCCGACGTCGCCGGCCTCGCCGGCCCGCTCGGCGACTACGGCGCCACCACCGTCTACGACGTCGGCGACCTCGATGGCGCCCTGCCGGGGGTGCCGGTGGCGGGCGCCGTGGCCACGCTGATCGAGAGCGGGAACGCCCCCGACGCGATCTTGCTGCCGGCCACCTACGAGGGACGCGACGTCGCGGGCCGCCTCTCGGCCAAGCTGGACCGCCCGGTGCTGACCAACGTCACCGGTCTCGTCGAAAGCGACGGGGGGCTGGCCAGTCAGCACCCGGTGTTCGGCGGGAGCCACATCGTCACGGCGCGTTTCACCGGCACAGGACCGGCCATCTTCGTCATCCGGGCCAAGTCGTTCGCCGCCGAGCCCGCCGGCGGAGGGGCGGCGTCGGTGGTGCCGGCCTCCGTGCCCGAGCTCGCGTCGACCAACACGGCCAAAGTCGTTGAGCGCCACGTCGAGGAACGCAGCGGGCCCAAGCTCGACGAGGCGGCCGTCGTCGTGTCCGGTGGACGGGGCCTCGGCGAGGCCTCGAACTACGCCCTGATTGAGGAGCTGGCCAAGCTGCTGCACGGCGCGGCCGGGGCGAGCCGGGCCATCGTCGACGCCGGCTGGGTGCCCTACTCGCACCAGGTGGGACAGACGGGTAAGACGGTCAAGCCGACCGTCTACGTGGCCTGCGGGATCTCCGGCGCGACCCAGCACCTGGTCGGCATGAAGGGCTCCAAGAACATCGTCGCCATCAACAAGGACTCCGAGGCGCCCATCTTCTCGGTGGCGGACCTGGGCATCGTGGGCGACGTGCACAAGGTGCTGCCGGCGCTGATCGAGGCGCTGAAGGCGAAGGCCTGACGGGCAGCCGGGCCGGTTCAGGCCCGGTGGCGGCATCGACCCCGGGGCGACGACGCGGGTGGCCCGCATGACGCGCCGCCGGTGCCCCGTGGAGCGGACCGCCCGGCAGTACATTCGGCGCAGCACCTGATCGCCGCCGATGCTCTTCCCAACCATCGACTTCGCCATCTTCTTCGCCGTGGCGTTCACGGTGAACTGGCTCCTCAACCCCTACGCGGGCTGGTGGAAGCTGTCGATGATCGGGCTCAGCTACGTGTTCTACGGCTGGGTGGGCTGGAGCTACTGCCTCCTCTTGCTGGCGACGACCGTCGTCGCCTTCGCCGGCGGTCAGCTGGTCACGATCGCACCCACCCAGCGCGGCCGCCGCCTCGCCATGGCGTTCAGCGTCGCGGCGTTGCTCGGAATCCTGGGGTGGTTCAAGTACTACGGCTTCGTCTCGGTGAACGTGGACAACGTGCTGCACGGCGTGGGGATGGGCCAGGCCGTGCCGCTGTTCCAGGTGGGGCTGCCCATCGCCATCTCGTTCTTCACCTTCATGGCGATCAGCTACGTGGTCGACGTGTACCGCGGCACGCTGCACCCGGCCCGGCCGCTGGATTTCGCGGTCTACTTGTCGTTCTTCCCCCACCTGCTCGCGGGGCCTATCGTGCGCGGCGGGGAGCTCCTGCCGCAGATTCGGCGACGCCGCGACGGGGACGCGATCGACTACTCGCGCGCCTTCTGGCTCATCCTGGCCGGACTCTTCAAGAAGGTCGTGATCTCCTCCTACGTGGCCAGCGCCATCGTGACCCCCGTCTTCACCTCGCCGGGCCAGCACTCCGCGCCCGAGGCGATCTTCGCGGCGTGGGGTTACGCGGTGCAGATCTACTGCGACTTCAGCGGGTACACCGACATTGCCATCGGACTGGCGCTGCTGCTCGGGTTCCGCTTCCCGATCAACTTCAACGCGCCCTACACCGCGCGCAACCTCCAGGACTTCTGGCGCCGCTGGCACATGACGCTCTCGCGCTGGCTGCGCGACTACCTCTACATCCCGCTCGGCGGCAACGCCGGCTCGGAGGCGCAAACGATCCGCAACATCATGATCACCATGGTGCTCGGCGGCCTCTGGCACGGCGCGGCCTGGACCTTCGTGATCTGGGGGGCCCTGCAGGGGGTCGGGCAGAGCGTGGGCCACCTTCGCCGGCTCAGCCGGACCCGGCGCGGGCTCCCGGCCGTGGCCGAGGGCCCGGTGCGGATCTGGGTCCAACGCGTGCTGACCTTCCAATTCGTCTGCCTGGGCTGGGTGTTCTTCAACGCGTCGAGCCTGTCGCAGGCCTTCGCCGTGCTCGGCCGGGTCTTCACCGGCTGGGGGGAGGCTTCCCCGCTCGTCACGCCGCTCCTCGCGTTGACCGTGTTCGGCACGTTGCTGGCCCAGTTCGTCCCGCCGATCAGCGTGTCGCGCCTGCAGGCGTCGTTCTCACGGCAACGGACGGCGATTCAGGTCGGGTTCCTCGGCGTCGCGCTCCTCGGCATCACCACGTTCGGTCCGGTGGGCGTCGCGCCCTTCATCTACTACCGCTTCTGATGGCCGAGCGCGAATTCGTCATGGCCGACGTCGCCGACCCGCCGGCAGCCGCGCCGCAACGCGAGGACGCGACGGGGTCGAACGGTCGGCGTCCGCCGCCGCCGGACCGGCGCGCTCGGGCGCGCTGGACGAGGGTCCTGGGCCTCGGCGCGGGGGCCTTCGGCGTCTGGTTGCTGTTGTTCGCACCCACGCTGCAGCACAACGCACAGGTGTCGCCCGTCGGCACTCGCCGCACGGTGAGCCTCGATTTGGTCGGGCCGATCGCCGCCCTCAGTCGTTCGCTGCAGCTCTCGCACCTCGTCTCGGCCACCGGTCGCTCGAACCGACTCCCGGGCGGGACCGAGGGGCTCATCGCGGTCGGGCCGGCCGTCCACGACTCGAGGAACGCCCGTCAGCAAGAGGTGCCGGGCGCGACCACCACGACCACGGTGCCGCCGAACCCCAAGGAGCCGACTGCCGCCGCGCCGCTGCGGGTCCTCATCGTCGGGGACTCGGTCGGGTTGGACATGGGCGGCCCGCTGCAGTCGGACCTCGCCTCGACCGGCGTGGTGAACGCTGCGCTCGACGCGCGCGAGAGCACGGGGCTGACGCGCCCGGACTACTTCAACTGGCCTGCCGAGCTCACGTCGGACATGCGGACGGCGCAGCCGCAGGTGGTGGTCGTCATGATCGGCGCCAACGACGCCCAGGACTTCCTCGGTCCACCCGACGTGCCCTACGGCTCGCCCCGATGGAACGGGCTCTATGCCCAACGGGTGTCCCAATTCATGCAGATCGCGGGGAGCAGCGGCGCCCTCGTCGTCTGGGTCGGGATGCCGCCCATGCAGAACCCCGGCCTCAACGCGGAGATGGCCGACGTCAACACGATCGACGCGCAGCAGGCGGCGCAGGCGACGCCGCCCGTGCACTTCCTGAGCACCGACAAGTCGCTGGGCACGGCGCAGGGCGGGTACACGGCCTTCGTCACCGACGCGGGGGGTCAGATCGTGAACGTCCGGACGCCCGACGGCACCCACCTCACGCCGAGCGGCGGGCAGGTGGCCGCACAACAGGTCGTCGCCGCGCTCCAGGGGCTCGGCTACCACATCCCCTGACGCGGGACCGCGCTCACGACGGCGGCGAGGCGCCTTCGAGGTGCAGGTCGCGTTCGAAGCTCTCGGTGTCGAGTGCGCGCAGGCGGAGCGCCGCCCGCCGTGGCCGCAGGTAGGCGAGCCAGTAGGCGCCGGCGCCGACCAGCACGGCCGCCAGTGTCCACCCGAGCGCCGTCGTGCCGAGGCCCACGTACTTGAGGCCCGAGGCGAAGATCACGAAGGTGATGACGGGGCGGATGTAGCGATCCGGCGCACGCGACGAGATGAGCGAGCCGGCCAGGACCGCGGGCACGCTGCCCACGACGATCGAGAGCGTCAGCCCGAACTCGACGTGGCCGAAGGCGAGGGCGCCCAGGGCGGCCGCCACGGTGAGCGGGACCGCCTGCGTGAGGTCCGTGCCGACGAGCTGGTTGGCGCCGAGCAGCGGGTAGAGGAACAACAGCAGCACGATCATGAGCGACCCGGAGCCGACCGAGGTCATGCCGACCACGAACCCGCCGATCACGCCGATGGCCACGGTGGGGAGCGGCCGGACCGTCACCTCGCCGATGAGGCCGTGGCGCCGCCGGCCCGAGCGCCGGTCGAGGACGTAGCGCAGGATCATGGCGGCGGCGCCGAGCAGCAGCGCCGTGCCGAGGGCGATCTGCACGCGGTCCTCCGCGCCCTTCGAGTTGCCGAAGAGGTGGAGCGCGTACGCGCCGAAAAGGGCGGCCGGCACCGACCCGAGCACCATCCAGCCGACGAGCCGGTAGTTCACCGTCCGCTTCGTCATGTGCACCACGGCGCCGACCGGCCGCATCAGCACGGCCGCCACCAGGTCGCTGGAGATGGCCGTCGACGGCTTGATGCCGAAGAGGAGGATCAGCATCGGCGTCATGAGGGCACCGCCGCCGGCGCCAGTCATGCCGACGAGGAACCCGACGACGGCGCTGGCCAGGACGATGTAGGGGTCGATGGACACAGGCTCCGGGTCCGGGGACGCGGGCGGTTCCCGCCGTCTCGGACTTAATTGATATTACCAATGGAACTAGTCAGGAATCCACCCTCCCGGGCCCATCTGGGCCGGCCTACCGTCAGACCAGGGGCCAGGGGTAGGGCGGCCAGTCCCCGTCGTCGACCAGCTCGGGCAGCGCGTGCAGGCTGAGCAGCCAGGATGCCCGGTCCATGGTGGCGGCGACCTCGGCCGGCTCGAGGAGCCGGCACAGCTCGGCGGGTGGCCCCTCGTGGGCGAGACGTGCCAGGTCCTCCTGCACGGCCGCCTCCAGGGGCTCGCCGCCGAAGTCCCAGATCACGGTCCGCAGCTTGTCGTGGGTGTTGAAGCACAGGCCGTTGTCGATGGCCCACAGGCGGTCCTCGGCCAGCAGCACGTGCCCGCTCTTGCGGTCCGCGTTGTTGGCGACCACGTCGAAGGCGCACAGGCGCATGAGCGCGGGATGCCACTTGGGCTCGTCGCGCAGGGTGAAGTAGTGCGAGGTGCCGTCCTCGTGCACGAAGCGCTGGACCGAGCCGATGCCGAACGGGCCCTCGGGCCGCTCGACCGTCTCGGGCACGAGTCCCCACCCGAGCGTCTCGGACAGCACATAGGCCGCGATCTCGCGCCGGAACAGGCCGCCGGGGAAGTCCCAGAGCGGACGCTCGCCCTTCGAGGGCTTGTAGACGGCGAGCAGCTCCTCGTCGGCGAGCCGGCAGGTCACGAGGAGGGTGGCGTTCGAGCTCCCGGCGATGCGGCCGTGGACCTCCATTTCTCCCTCGGTGAGGACGCGCTCGACCGTGACCGACGACACCGCCGCTCAGGTTGCCGGAGGCCGGTGCCCATTGGTGCGCGGGCAGATGTGGCCGGCGGGGTCGAGGGGGAGCGCGCACAGGGGGCAGGGCGGCCTCCCCGCTTCCACCAGGGTCGTGGCGTGGATGGCGAAGCCGGCGGCCTGCTCGCGCGACAGCGCCACCCGCAGCACGCGCCCGCTCTCCTCGTCGTCGTCGTCCTCGTCCTCCTCGTCCTCGCCCCCGATTTCCTCGAGCACGATGACGATCCGGTCGAGGTCCTCGTCGTAGGAGACGCCGATGGTGCCCACCACCCATTCGAATTCCTCGGTGCCGTAGAAGTCGAGGTCCTCCGGGAGCTGCCCGGGTCGCCCCAGCTCGCGCACGATGCGGCCCAGGTAGCTGGCCAGGACCGCCACCTGTTGCTTCTCGACCTTGACCGTGGTCTCGTTCAGCCCCTGGCGGCAGTAGAAGAGGAACAGCCGCTGGCCCACCTCGCCGATGACGCCGACAGTGCAGTGGTCGGGCGCGTCGAAGTCGTAGTCATCGCTCACCGGGCCCACCACGGGTGCGCCGTCGCGCTCACGAGGGCACCAGCTCGCTCAGTGTGCCGGTCGAGTTGACGCACATCACCAGCGGTCCCGCGCCGGTGAAGAGGAGCGCGGTGATGGAGCAGGGGGAGATCACGAGCCGCTGCATGAGATCGAGCGGGACGCCGGCCGCGGCGGTCACGATCGCCTTGATGGGGTCGGCGTGCGAGACCGCCACAATGGTCTGACCCGGGTGCTCGGCCACCAGGTCGAGCACGGCGTCCGTCGAACGGAGCGACATCTCCGCGAAGGACTCCCCGCTCGGGAAGCGGAACCCGCGCGGCCAGCGCTGCACCGTCGCCCAGTCCTTCGACCGCGTCAGGCGTGCCAGCGGCTTCTCGGTCCAGTCCCCGACGTCGAGCTCGAGGAGTCCCGGAGCGGTCCGTACCCGCAGGCCGAGGGCGCGGGCGATGGGAGCGGCGGTCTCGCGGGCGCGCTCGAGCGGCGAGGCGTAGACCGCCACCGGCGGAGTGGCGAGGCCGGCGATGCGGTCGGCCGCCGCGGCCGCTTGCGCCAGGCCCTTCTCCGAGAGATGGAGCCCGCCGGCTCGCCCCGGGAGGAGCTTGCCCGTGGTCGGCGTTGTGCCGTGCCGGACGAGGAGCACCGCCGTCGCCCTCGGGCCTCGGCGGGCTCGCCGCGGGGACGGGCGAGCACCGGCGGGTCGGGGGGACGGCACGAAGGCCCATCGTAGGCTCTGCGCCGTGGCGCCCGACCGTGGTCCGAGCGATTCGTTGGCCGCGGTGCAACGTGACGTCGCGGGCTGCCGGCGCTGCCCACGCCTGGTCACCTGGCGCGAGCAGGTGGCCCGCACGGGCAAGGCCGCGTACGCCGGCCAGCGCTACTGGGGTCGCGCGGTCCCCGGGTTCGGGGATGCCGGGGCCAGCCTGCTCGTCGTCGGCCTGGCGCCGGCGGCACACGGGGCCAACCGAACGGGTCGCATGTTCACCGGCGACCGCTCGGGGGACTGGTTGTTCGCGGCGCTCCAGCGAGCGGGCTTCGCGTCACAGGCGACCAGCGTCGCCGCCGACGACGGGCTCACGCTGCGCGGTGCCTACGTCACGGCGACCGTGCATTGCGCGCCGCCGGGCAACAAGCCGCTGCCCGAGGAGCGGAGCGCCTGCGCGCCCTATCTCGCCCGCGAGCTGGCCCTGCTGCCCCGTGCCGTGGTGGTCGTGGCCCTCGGCCAGTTCGCATGGCAGGCCGTGAGCGCGCACCATGCCCTGCGCCCGCGCCCGGCCTTCGGCCACCTCGCCGAGCACCCCCTGCCCGACGGACGTCTGCTCCTCGGTTCGTACCATCCGAGCCAGCAGAACACCTTCACCGGCACCCTGACCGAGCCGATGTTCGACGCCGTGTTTGCTCGGGCCCGCGACGTGATCGCAGCCGCATCCCGAGGCGCAGCGCGGGCATCGGTGGGTCAGGAGACAAGGTCGTAGAGCAGCCGGTAGTAGCGGATGCGCCGGGGTTCGGGCTCCACGCCGTAGCTCTCGTAGAAGAGCGGCTCGAGCCGTTCGCCGAAGTTCCAGCAGGTGCTCCAGGCTCCCACCGCGATGTCGGACCAGCGGTCGGCGACGCCGAGCTCGCCGAGGTCCAGGTAGCCGGTGACCGCGCCCCGGTCGAGGAGGACGTTCGGCGGGCAGTAGTCCCCATGGCAGACGACCAGGTCCTCCGTCCACGTGGCGGTCGCCTCCAGCTCGGCGAGGGCGGCGTGCGGGCTGAGGTGCGCGTGCTCCTCGTGGAAGCCGCCGGGGTCGATGTCGTTCTCCGAGACACGTCGCCGGACGTGGTCGAGTGTCCGGGAGCGCTCGAAACGAAACGGGCAACGGTCGGGCTCGACCGCATCGTGGAAGGCGCGGAGCCCCCGTCCCAACACGCGCACCAAGGCGGGGAGGTCGTCGCGCCAGCACGGGTCCGTCGCGTCCCGTCCCGGGAGCGCCTCGGTCAGGAGCACCGATGCCGTCCCGACACGCTCGAGGGTCACGACCGCCGGCACGGGCAGGTACGGGCGGGCCCAGCGCATCCGCTCCGCTTCGCCCTCCAGGGTGGGGAAGCGCCCGGCGCGATCGATCTTGGCGAAGCGGACGGTCCCGTCCGGCGCGGTGAGGCGCCAGGTGGTCACCTCCGGCACGAGCTGGTAGGCCAGGACGGCCTCCCATCCGGGGGCCAGCACGGCGAGCTCGGGTGGTGGGGCTTCGCCGGGACGGGCGCGCACCGCAGCAGGGTAGGGGGTGCCGGCCCGACGGGCTACCGTCTCGCCCAGCCCGAGGGAGGATGGAGTGCCAGAGCACGACGACGTCATGCCGGTGGACGCGTCCGAGGTCACGGCATGGGACCGCGCCGCCGACGTCATCGTGGTGGGGTTCGGCGCGGCCGGGTCGACCGCCGCGTTCGCCGCGGCCGAAGCAGGCGCCGACGTGCTGGTGGCCGAGCGCGCGGGCGGGCCCGGCGGGGCGGCCGCCCTGGCCGAGGGCATCGTCTACCTGGGCGGCGGCACGCCGATCCAGACGGCGTGCGGCTTCGACGACAGCGTCGACGACATGTACCGCTACATGATGGCGGCCTGCGGCCCGGACCCCGACGAGGCGAAGATCGCCCGGTACTGCGCCGAGAGCCTCGGCCACTTCGACTGGCTCGTGGCGCGCGGAGTTCCCTTCGACCCGACCTTCTGTGCGGAGACATCCATGGCACCGACGGGCACCGAGGGCCTGGTGTACTCGGGGGGAGAGGACGCGTACCCCTTCAACCAAGTGGCGCGGCCCGCGCCGCGGGGACACCTGGCCAAGACGACGCGCGCCACCGGCTGGCTGCTCATGCAGCACCTGTCGGCTGCGGCCACCGCGGCCGGTGCCGACGTCTGGGCCGACACCAGGGTCGACCGCCTCGTCATGCACGACGGTGAGGTGGTCGGCGTGCAGGGCCAGCGGTTCGGCCAGACGGTGTCGTTGCGGGCGCGCCGGGGCGTGGTGCTGACGGCGGGCGGGTTCATCTTCAACGACGACATGTTGCGCCGGCACTGCCCGCCCCTCGTGCGAGGCAGCTTCAAGGTCGGCACCGAAGGGGACGACGGGCGGGGCATCCGCATGGCCCAGGCGATCGGCGCCGCCACGCGCAACATGTACGCCGGCGAGGTCTCACTCCCCATCACGCCGCCGCGCACGCTGATCCACGGGATCCTCGTCAACGGGAAGGGGCAGCGCTTCATCAACGAGGACACGTACATGGGCCGCGTCGGGCAGTCCGCGCTCTACGAGCAGGACGGCGAGGTCTATCTGATCGTCGACGAAGGCTGTTACGAGGTGAATTGGATGGGCCTGGCGGCCTCGTGGGTCTGCGAGACGGCCGAGCAACTGGAGGCCGAAATGGGACTTCCGACCGGCTCGCTCGCCGGCACCGTCGACCTCTACAACCGTCACGCCGGGGCAGGGGAGGACCCGCTCTTCCACAAGGACCGGTCGTGGGTGCGGCCGCTGGTGCCGCCGATCGGCGCGTTCGACCTGCGCATCGGTCCGGCGCCCTATGCCCCCTTCACCCTCGGGGGGCTGGAGACGACCGTCGAGGGGGAGGTGCTCGACCTGGGTGGCGGTCCCGTGCCGGGCCTGTTCGCCGCGGGGCGCACGACCGCTGGGGTGTGCGCCTTCGGCTATGCCAGCGGGCTCTCCATCGGCGACAGCACCCTGTTCGGCCGCTTCGCCGGGGCGCGGGCTGCGGCCCGGCCGGACCGCGCCTGAGTCCCGGGGCCTCCCCCGGCAGGCGTCACTGGCGCAGCGCCGCGTACTCGATCACCCGCGTCATCACCGTGTCGTCCGCCTTGGCGACCGACCCGCAGTCGAAGGGCGGCTCCGGGTCGTACTCGATCATGAGCTGCGCGGCCCGGGCCGCCGTGCGGTCGGCCAGGAGCTCGACGAGCCTGAGCGCCATGTCGATGCCGCTGGACACGCCGGCCGCCGTGATGATCCGGTGGTCGAGATGCTCGACCACGCGCTGCGCGGTCGGCTCCGCCCCGTGCTCGGCCAGTTCGCGATAACAGGACCAGTGGGTCGTCGCGGTCAGGCCCACGAGCAACCCGGCGGCGCCCAGCACGATCGAGCCGGTGCACACC
>Ga0207777_1000266_pt1 | contig 13695 bp, 7 predicted proteins | sample LuqExpMetageno35_FD_187793 | JGI IMG/M metagenome (GOLD analysis project Ga0207777, IMG submission 187793) | Tropical forest soil microbial communities from Luquillo Experimental Forest, Puerto Rico - Sample 35 (SPAdes) | ecosystem: Environmental > Terrestrial > Soil > Tropical forest ...
CGGCCAGCGCGATCCGCTTCGTCGTGAGCTCTGCCATCACGTGACGACGACGCGGACGCGACCAAGGTTTTGCACGCGGCCAAACGGACTCGTGGCATCGCCCTGACGCTGGGACGTCGCCCGCAATGCGGGGAAATAGGTCCCGGGCGCGGCGAAGGCATACTGCGCCGCCACCGACAGCTCGGCGTAGGCGCTGTCCGTGTCCCCGAACTGCTGCTCCTGGGGAAAGTCGCCGCTGCCCTCGAAGTCCCATTCCACGTGCACGACCGTGCCCGTGCCGGGGGGCACAACCACCAGACCGGTGAATTCGACCTTCTCGCCGACCCGCACGTCGGCACGCTCGGCCCCGTTCGCCCGGAGGCGGACGACCGGTTGGATCCCGCGGCGCTCCGCGGCGGTGGCCGGCACCCGCACCTGTCCGTCGACGACGTCGTACGCAGTGCTGGGCGGCGGCGCGATGCCCCGCTCCACCCAGGCGCTCACGTCGCGCAGTGCTTGCTGGAGCACACCGGTGTAGCTGACGACCCGGGTCGTCCGCGCCGGCCGGGCACCGCCGGGGTCGTTGGACATCGTGGTGTGCATGGCGCGCTCGACGAACCAGAGCCGGTACGAGTCGTCGAGCCGGGGTCCCAGCGCGGCCTCGACCCGGCTGCGGTACCAGTCGGCCTGCCAGGGGACGGCCGCCTCGTCCATCAGGGCCTCGACCACGATCATCTTCCCGGCGAAGCGACCCGACTGGATGGACCCGGATCCCTGCCGGGCAAAGCGCGGTCCCATGACCCCGGGCCGTTGCGGATAGACCGGCACCCCGCTCGCCGTGAACTGGTCCCAGACGGGGTACTCCGCCGAGGGGACCTGGTGGCGATGGTATGTCTGCGCGGCCAGATAGACGCTGTTGTCGATGTGGACCTCGTCACCCACCCTGATGGCGCCGAGCGCCGTGAAGTGCGCCTCGCCGAAGCCGGTCATCACGTAGTCGCCGATGACGCCCACCACGTAGAGCACGTGCCCGGCGGCCGCGCCGCTCGTCATGATGAGGCTCGCCCCCCGCAGGTCGCCGTCGGGCAAATCCTCGATCTGGAAGGCGGCCGGAAGCTCGGCCCCGCGGTCGCCGAACATGGCCGACATCGACATGGGCAGGCCCAGCTCGGCCGCCTCGGCCGAGCTGATCACCTTCTTGATGCTGGTCTTGTGCTGCACGCGGCTCGCCGACAGCGATTCGGTCGGGTTGGCGCCGAGATAGCCCGGCACCGTCCAGAAGTCGTCGAAGTACGTCGGGTCCCAACGCACGACGTTGTCGATGAGACTCGAGAAGACGCCGGTGTACCCGTGGGCGATCCGTTCGACGTCGAACCACGCCTGCGGCGGGAACCCCATGCGGGTGACCTCGGCGAGTGCCTCACGTTCCTCCTCCGTCAGCCCGGCGAACATGTCGCCACTGCCGCCGGGCTCCAGTGCGTCGACGATGGCGGCGAAGCGGTGCCGGAGGATCCGGATGGCGTGCGCCTGGACCGTGAAGAGGTTCGGCATGCTGATCGGCGACCCGTGGACGAACGGAACGGCGCCGTCCCACACGTCCGGGCAATTCTCGAAACAGCTGATCGTCTTGTAGGCGCCGCCGCTGCCGCCATACACGTAGCCGTAGGGACGATGGTCGCCGTACATCTCCGCCGCCAGGACTCTCGAGTACCTCGCCGTGGCCGCGCTGGCCCGGAACCCCGCGATGGTCGAGTCCTCGCCCGGGAACATGACGGTCCGCCCCTGGTTCGACTCGACCAGGTACCCCCCGCTGTCGTGGGCGAACTCGATGGTGCGGCCGATCATCCCCGCCAACAGCGACGGGGCCGCGTGCTCGGTGCCCGAGATCGGCATCAGGGGATGGAAGAACCGCCCGTCGTAGCGTGCGGCCGGCGGGAAGTAGAGCGAGAACCGCAAGTCGGTGCCCTCGAAGCCACCATGGACGTAGCGATGGCGGTCCGGCTCGTCCCGCCACTCGTCCACGTCGACGAAGGGGGTCTCGTACAACGGGTCGGTGCCGTGGCCGGCCACGAACGCGCCCACCGCTCCTCGCTGCTCTGCGCCCATGCCCGCATCCCTCCCTCCCGAGTAGGAGGGCGTCCGCGTGGGACGTCCCCCAGCTCTTGTAGAGCTATCGCTTTACGTTGTATAGCGGCGCCCTGCGTCGACGCGGCAAGTGCGTGGGGTAGGGCAACCGGCTCACGGAGGGCGGGGTCTGCATCGCCCAGCCCGACGTCGTCCCGCGAGCTCAGGCGGCGAAGGGAATCCTCATCACCTCGGCGAGGTTGCCGCCCATGACCCTCGCGACGTCGTCGTGGGGCAGGCCGTCGAGCTCCTTCACGTAGGTGAGCGGCTCGGCCATCCCCTCGATGTGCGGGTAGTCGGAGCCGAAGACCACGCGGTCTGCGCCGATCAGTTCGATCAGTCCCATCGGGTCGTCCTCGTGGAAGGGGTGGACCCAGATGTTCCGCTTGAGCACCATGAGCGGGTCCTCGTCGTACAGGTGTGGCTCACGCTCGTAGGAGTGGGTGATCGCGTCCACGATCGGGCGGACCCAGGCGGAGCCGTTCTCGACAGGAAGCACGCGCAAGGTGGGGAACCGGCTCAGCAGCCCGTGGCCGATAAGGGAGGCGACCGTGTCGAAGATGCCGCGGCTCTGCGTGTGCGCGATGTCCGAAAAGGCACTCTTGCCGCCGGCGAAAGGCAGAAGCTCGCCACCATGAGAGCCGTTCCAGTCGTTGTAGTAACGGGTGAGCCCGTCGTCCGACGCGTGCATGCCGACCGCGACGTCGAATTCGGCGACCTTGGCCCAGAAGGGGTCGAACTCGGGCAAGGCGAAGGAGCGACGACCCTCGTAGCCGGGCACCGGCGCCGGGCGGATCAGGATGATTTTGGCGCCGCGCTCGACCACCCACTCCAGCTCCTTGATGGCCTCGCTCACGATCGGAAGGGTGATGATCGGCGTCGGGAAGATGCGGCCCTCGTAGCCGAAGGTCCAGTGCTCGTGCATCCACTGGTTGAGGGCGTGCACCACGACGTGTGTTGCCTTGGGGTCGTCGGCCAGCCGCTCCTCGAGCAGGCTGGCCAGCGTCGGCCACATGAGGGCGCGGTCGAGCCCGAGCTCGTCCATCAGCTTAAGCCGGGGTTCGGGCGAGAAGAAGGCGTCCGGCGAGCGCATGGCTTCTCCGATCAACTCCCGCCGCGACTTGCCTTCGGGGTTGCCCTCCTTGAAGTACGCCTCCTGCGCGCCAGGACGACCGACGACCTCGAAGGTGGGGTTCGGGATGTAGTCGGAGATGACGTTGCGGAGCGCGATTTTGGTGCGGCCGTTCACCTGCACGTACTTGACGAGCCCGTCGTATTCCCTCGGCAGGAACTTGGTGAAGGCGTCCGTCGTCTCATACATATGGTTGTCGGCGTCGAAGACGGGGAAATCGACTGCGTTGGCCATGACCACCTCCGGTCGGTGACGGGCGATTTTCAACTTTGACGTCAATATTATCCCACGGGTTCAGCGCAGCGTTGGGGTCCGAAATTTCTGGCCCTGACCTGGCTGTTTGCCCAGATCAGGTGCCTAAGCCGATTTGCCGAGGCTCAGGCCGGTCCGGCCGCCTGGCGCGCCACGGTCATCGGGGCGGGAGGCGTCCCGGCGGGTTCGGTGCCGACCCGGCCACTGCGCACGATGGCGCGCTCGTCGGTGCCGAGGTAGCTGGCGATCACCCTCGAGTCGTCCCGCACCGCGGCCGGAGGCCCCTCCGCGATCACGCGGCCGGCCTCGAGGCAGTACACGCGCTGCGAGATCCCCATGATCAACGGCATGTCGTGCTCGATCAGGAGCACGGACGCAGCGAGCTCCTCTTTGATCGTGCGAATCAGGGGACCGAACGCCTCGGTCTCGCGCTGGGCCAGTCCCGCGGTGGGTTCGTCCAGACACAACACCTTCGCGTTCAAGGCGAGAAGCCCGGCGAGCTCGACCACGCGCCGCGTGCCCGTCGAGAGGTCGCTGATGTAGTGCTCGCGGTAGCCGCCCAATCCGAGGAAGTCGACCAGCTCTGACACCTCGGCCAGCGCAGCGCGGTTGTGCCGGCGCGCCCGGGGCAGACCGAGGGCGGTGGAGAGCATTCCGGCCCGGCCCTTCGCCTCGAGCGCCACCAACAACGTCTCGTTGACCGTCAACTCGGGGAACAAGGTGGCGGCCTGGAAGGTCCGCCCGAGCCCGAGTGACGCCCGATGGCCGGGTGACCGCCCGGACACCTCCTCCCCCAGCAATGTCACCGAGCCGCTGGAGGGCACGAACCCGCCGACGGCGTTCATGAGGGTGGACTTCCCGGCGCCGTTGGCGCCGATGAGGCCGACGATCTCCCCGGGTTGGACGTCGAGGGTCGCACCGTCCACGGCCGTGATGCCGCCGAACCTCACGGACAGCTCGGACACCGCCAGCACCGCTCCGGCTCCTTCGGGCGCGGGCTCCGCTCCGCGGCGTACCGCCGTGGGGTAGGCCTTGCGCTCCGTGACCGCCTTGACACGCACGCGCTTGTCGGCCCACGCCAGGATCGCGTCCCGCACCGCGTAGGTGACCTGATTGAGCCCGCGGGGGAAGTACAGGAGGACGACCAGCAGCCCGAGGCTCGAAGTCAAGAGCCCGACGAGCTGGTTGTTCGGCGCAACGGCAGGGATGCCGATCACGAAGATGGCACCGATGACGGCACCGCTCACCGAGCCCATGCCGCCGATCACCACCATGGCCACCAGGTTGAGCGAGTCATTGACCAAGAAGAAGTTCTCGGTGAACGCGATGTTGGCGAAGGCGCCGGCCAGCAACGCGCCTCCCAGCCCGGCCAGCGCGCCCGCTACCGAGAAGGCCTGCAGCTTCACCCGCACCGTCTGCACGGTGTACGCGGCCGCGGTCGTCTCGTTGTCGCGCACCGCCTTGATGGTCCGACCCACCCCGCTGTCCCTGAACCGGCTCAGCACCAGGATGACGAGGGCAAGGACGACGAGGACGACGTAGTAGTAGGTCCGCTGGCCGGGGAAGTCCAGGAACCACAGCTTGCCCGGAGGAAACGGCACGTTCGCACCATCGGGCGAATCGCTCGAGAAGAAGGGCAGGAAATAGAAGTACTGCTGCGCCGTGAGGGCGAAGACGAAGGTCACCACCGCCAGGTACAGTCCTCGCACCCTGAGCGAGCCGATGCCGATGGCAAGCGCGAGGATTGCCGAAGCGACCGTCGTGGCCGCGATGGCGACCCAGAAGGGGACACCCGCATTGACCAGTCGCGCCGCGAAGAGCGCGGCCAGGCCGGCGAAGGCCATCTGGCCCAGCGACAGCTGACCGAGCCAGCCGGTGAGCACGGTCAGGGACGACGCACAGATGGCGAACGCCATGACCGCGGTGTAGAGCTGCTGGCGGGACGGTTCGGTCACGAGGATGGGCAGGACCACCGCGATGACGCCCAGAAGGAGGATGCCGCCCTTGTCGATGTTGCGCGCCCACCAAATCGGGCGCAGGCGCTCGGGGATGGGATGGGCACGCGGGCTGAACGCGAAGACCTGCGAGTCCTCCCCCTCGCGCTTGGCGAAGATCACCGCGACGAACACGGCAATGAAGAGGAGCAGATCCGTGATGCCCGGTGTCGCCAAGAAGTTGTACGTCAGCACGCTCTGGATGACGCCGATGGCCAACGCGGCCAGGACGGTCACCCGGAAGGACTGCATCCGGGCGATGACCGCCGCGGCGAGGGCCTCGGAGAGTGTCTGCGGACCGAGCGTGGCCAGGCCAGCGGCCGTGGACGACTCGCCGGCGATCAGGACGACCGAGAGCGTGGAGAGTCCGGCGGCCAGCGCCCAGACCATGGTCGAGACGAGCTTGGGCGAGATGGCCGAGAGCCGGGCGAGCGGCGCGTTGGAAGCGCACGCCTTGACCGTCTTGCCGATCATGGTGCGGTCGAGGAACCAGGTGAGGATGATGATGGTCACGGGCACCAGGATCAGGATCGCCAGGTCGGCGCCTCGCACGTTGACGCCCGCGACGGTCCAGGTCCCGTTGAAGGCCGTCGGGTAGTGCGCGCTCGAATCCGAGGGCTGGGGGATCTCGATGGAGATCGCCTGAGCCAGCCCGGCGATGCCGATGGTCGAGACCAGCACGACGACACGGGGCGCGTTCTTCAACCGGCGGATCACCGTCATCTCCACGGCGGCCCCGAAGACGAGCCCGATGAGCAGCGCGATGGCCAAGGCGGCCCAGAACGGCACGCTGTACTGAAGGACGAGGAGCGACAGGGTGACCGCACCAACGACGCCCATGTTGCCGACGGCAAAGTTGATGATGCGCGTGGCGCGGTAGACAAGGACCACGCCGACGGCGATGACTGCGATCGCCAGCCCCTGGACCACGCCGTCGAAGACGATTTGGGAGTTGACCCAGCTGACCGCGAGCATCACACCGTCACCTCGCCCCCGAGGAACACGGCGCGGGCAAGGTCGTCCCGGGACATGAGATCGGCGATGGCGCCCTCGAAGCGCACTTGGCCCTTCTCCATGAACACCGCACGGTCCGCGATGGCCGCCGCGACGTTGAGCGACTGCTCGACGATGATCATCGTCACGCCCTCGGCCTTGAGTCGGCTCACGACGTCGATCAGCTCTTGGACGACGATGGGCGCGAGACCCAAGGACAGCTCGTCGATCATCAGGACCTCAGGCTCGTGCAGGAGCGAGATGGCGAGCGCAAGCATCTGCTGCTGGCCGCCCGAGAGGGTGTCGGCCCGCCGTCCCTTGGCATCGACGAGCGCCGGGAACAGGCCGAAGACGCGGTCCATCCGGCGGCGAAGGTCGGCGCGGTTCCCCCGATAGGCGAAGCCGCCCATCTCGAGGTTCTCGGTCACCGTCATCTCCCCGAACACGCCCCGTCCGCCCGGTAGCAGGTGGATGCCGAGCCGGGACCGCTGCTCCGGTGTGGCGTAGGTGACGGTCCGGCCGTTCAGGCGCACGACGCCGCGGTCCGACGTCACCAACCCGGCCGCGACCTTGAGCGCCGTCGACTTGCCGGCGCCGTTCGTGCCGAGGAGCGCCAAGACCTCGCCGCGGCGCACCTCGAAGCCGACCCCGAAGAGAACCTGCACATGGCCGTAGCTGAAGTCCACGTTGTTGAGCTGCAGGACGGGGATGGCGGCCGGGTCGGCGGCCTGGCGGCGGTGCTCCTCGAGCTCCTCTTGCAGCTCGACCACGACCAGCGACAGGTCGTTGCGGATGTAGTGGCTGCCCCGGATGATCATGAACGCCCCCACGATGGTGGTGGGAATCATCACGATGAGCACCGCCGCGCGCGGCCCGAAGGCCTGGTCGAGCCCGGCCGAGAGCACCGCGCCGCCGGTGGCGCCGAAAAAGAAGAGGTAGATGGCCCCGACCGCGCCGGTGAGGCCGCGCAGGTGGTAGGGAGCGACGGAGATCAGGACCGGCCCGACCATGGAGAACGCGCTCAAGGTGAGGACGGTGACCGCGACGGAGAAGACCGCCCACAAGACGGCGTCGGGCATGAAGTACTGGATCGGGATCAGCACCGCGACGGGCAGGATGACCTTGCCGATGAGCGCCAACGCCTGAGCCGGGTCCCGGTGGTAGAGGCGGTCGTAGTAGCGGCCGACGAACGGAAGGGCGACCAGCACGCCGAGGGAGCCGATGGTGCCGATGAGGCCGCGGCGAAACGCGTTGAGTCCGTATTCCTGCTGCAAGAAGAGGTTCCCGAGGACGGGCGCCGTGAAGAGCCCGAAGCCCATGGCCGAGAAGGCGATGAGGCAACTCTTCATGGTCCGGATCCTCAGGATGCGTGCGAAGGCGGCCTCCAGCGACGGCGGCACGGGCTGCGTGTCCTCAATCACCTGCCCGAGCACGTCGAGCTTCTCGTGCTGCCCCCGCGGAGGCTCGCGGAGCCGGAACGCGATGGCGGCAACGGCAACGATGGGGACCGCCAGGATGTAGAAGGCCCAGCGCCAGCCGTTGGGACCACCGACCGCCGAGGCGATCGAGCCCACGAGGATCGGGCTCAGCGCGGTGGCGATACCCGTGGCCATGCCCATGGCGGCGCCGATGCGACCGCGCAAGCTGATCGGGTACGTGTCGGCCAACAACGAGCCGTGCACGGTTTGCGTCGATGCCTGCGAGATGCCGGCACCGAACCGCGCGCAGAAGAACAGGAAGATGTTGGTGGCCAGTCCCGACAGGAACACCATGGCGCCGAAGATCAGCGTGGCGATGCCGATGATGGGGCCGCGGCGGAAGCGGTCGGCGAGCCAGCCCATGGGCAGGATGCCCAGCACCAGGAACGCGCCGGAGATCCCGGCGACGAACACGATCACGCCCGAGCTCACGTGGAAGGACGACCGGATGTTGGGCGCGAGGACGCTCAAGCCCGAGCTCTGAAGGTTGTCCAACGCGACGATGACGGCGAGGATCGCGAAGGTCGACGTCCCCGCCTTCTTGAGCCCGTCGTGCAACGAGGTGCGTTCTTCGCGCGTGCCCGGGAGCAGGTCCTCGGGAAGCAGGACGTCCTCGGGGTCCTCGGCGTGGTGGCGCTCTTGCGCCGTGTCCGACAGCAGCCGCGCCAGCTCGGCGGGGCTCTCGCCGGCGCGCGCGCCAGCAGCCGGGTCGCTCACCGCGGGTCCGTCGCCCACGTCGTCACATCGCCCACCCCGGGATCCCACCGATGCACCGGCGGGATGATAGGCCCATTCTTCGCATCCGTCATGCGCGTTCTCATTCCGGAACGCACCCCCTGCCGTTCCCCCGCAGTGTGACAGACGCCGCCGGGCTATGCAAAGCTTTGCATCGCCGTGCTCCATCCCGACCGACTCCTCCCGGCCGAGCCCGGGACCAGGGACATCGCCCGCCGGCTCTACGGCGCCAGCCGCACCCTCCCGCTCGTCTGCCCGCACGGGCACTACGACCCCGCCGTGCTGGCTGCCGACCGCTGGCCCGCCGATGCGGCGAGCCAGCTGGTCACGAGCGACCACTACCTGCTGCGCCTGCTCTACAGCCAGGGGGTCCCCCTGGAGTCGCTCGGGGCCGTGCCGACGGGCCCGGTTCCGGGCGAGGTCGATGGCAGGGCGGTCTGGCGCGAGCTGGCCCGGCACTACCACCTCTTCCGGGGCACGCCCTCCAAGCTCTGGCTCGACCACACCTTGAGCGAGGTCGTCGGCGTCGCCGACCCGCTGACCCCGGAGACGGCCGACGGCGTCTACGACGCGTTGGGCGCCCGCCTGGACGACGAGGCCTTCCGGCCCCGGTCCTTCCTGGACCGCTGCGGCGTGCAGTTCCTCGCCACCACCGATGGGGCGCTCGATACCCTCGAATCGCACACCGCACTGCGCACCGCGGACTGGGACGGTCGAGTCGTCCCGACGTTCCGCCCCGACGACGTCATCGACCCCGACCGGCCGGGCTTCCGGGACCACGTGGTGATGCTGGCCGAGCTCACCGGCTCCGACACCTCGACCTGGGGCGGTTACCTCGAGGCCTTGCGCATCCGCCGCGGCTGCTTCGTGGCGGCCGGCGCGACCGCAACCGACCACGGCCACCCGTCGGCGCTGACCTGCGACCTGTCCGTCGGCGAGGCCGCAGACCTGTTCGGACGCGTCGTCGGGGGCGATCCACGGCCCGGGGACGCCGAGTGCTTCCGGGGCCAGATGCTCGTCGAGATGGCCGCCATGAGCATGGACGACGGCCTCGTCCTGCAACTGCACACGGGTTCGTGGCGGAACCACAACCCCGCGCTGGCGGCGCGCTTCGGGCCGGACATGGGGGCGGACATCCCCACGCGCGCCGACTACGTGCATGCGCTCAAGCCGCTCCTCGACCGCTTCGGCAACGAGCCGGGCCTCACCGTGGTGCTCTACACGCTCGACGAGTCCACCTACGCTCGAGAGCTCGCGCCGCTGGCCGGCCACTATCCCGTCCTGCGACTCGGCCCACCCTGGTGGTTCTACGACAGCCCCGAGGGCATGCGTCGGTACTACCGGCAGGTCACGGAGACGGCGGGCTTCGCCAACACGGTCGGGTTCAACGACGACGCTCGTTCCCTGCTCTCGATCCCGGCGAGGCACGACGTCGCCCGCCGAGTGAACGCGGGGTACCTGGCCGAGCTCGTGGCCGAGCACCGGCTGACAGAGGGCGAGGCCGCCGACCTCGCCGTCGACCTCGCCCATCGACTGGCGGCAGAGACCTTCATGCGGCAGGGATGGTGACCACCGGACACGGTCCGGCCTGCCGTGTCCACCGAGCGTGATTGCGAGGACATCGATGCTCCGCCCACAAGACAACGAGGCCAGAGAGACCAAGCGCCTCGACGGGATCTGGGACTTCTCACCCGACCCCGACGGCACCGGACGAGCGGAGGGATGGTGGCGCCGGCCCCTCCCCTCGGTGCGGCCGATGCCGGTCCCGTGCAGCTACAACGACGTGTTCGTCGACCAGGCGCTCCACGATCACGTCGGGGACGTCTGGTACCAGCGGACCGTGTTCGTGCCAGGGGGATGGGACGGGAAACGGATCGTCCTGCGCTTCGACGCGGCGACGCATCGTGCCGCCGCGTGGGCCGACGAGGCCCTCGTCGCTGAGCACGAGGGCGGCTACACGCCCTTCGAGGCGGACGTCACCGAGGTCGCCCGGCCCGGGCAGCCCCTGCGCCTGACCGCGGTGGTGAACAACGAGCTGACATGGCAGTCGTTGCCGCCGGGCATCGTCGAGGTCATGCCCGGTGGACACCGGCGTCAGCGCCAATACCACGACTTCTTCAACTACGCCGGCCTCAATCGCTCCGTCTGGCTGTATGCCACTCCGCAGGAGCACATCGCGGACGTGACGGTGGTGACGGACGTCGACGGAGACGGCGCGACGGTGCGGTACGCCACGGTCGTCGAGAACCGCGACACGGGCGAGGTCCGGGCGGAACTGCGCAGTGCCGAGGGCGACGTCGTGGCAGATGGGACCGGGACGGCAGGCGCGCTCGAGGTCGAACGGCCGCGACTGTGGCAGCCCGGCAAACCCTACCTCTACGAATTACGGATCGAACTCACCGACGCCGGCCAGCTGCTCGACCGCTACACGCTGCCGGTCGGAATCCGTACCGTGCGCGTCGAGGGGACGAGGTTCCTGATCAACGAGGAGCCCTTCTACTTCAAAGGCTTCGGACGACACGAGGACCTGATCGTGCGCGGGCGTGGTCACGACGACCCCTCCATGGTCCACGACTTCGCGCTGATGCAGTGGCTCGGCGCGAATTCCTTTCGCACATCGCACTACCCCTACGCAGAGGAGGTGCTCGACCTCGCCGACCGGCTCGGATTCGTCGTCATCGACGAGACGTCGGCCGTGGGGTTGAACTTGGGCATCGGCGGAGGGCTCTTTCGGGTCGATCCGAAACCGACCTTCTCCGAGGAGACGATCGGAAGTGCGGCGCAAGCAATCCATCGACAGGCGATCGACGAGCTGATCGCACGGGACAAGAACCATCCGAGCGTGGTGCTCTGGAGCCTTGCCAACGAACCCGAGTCGCATACCGACGAGTCACGGTCCTACTTCGAGCCCCTCTTCGCCGCAGCCCGAGAGGCCGATCCCAGCCGGCCGGTCGGCTTCGTCAACATGATGTTGGCCCAACCGGACGCCTGCAAGGTCAGCGAGCTGGCCGACGTCATCATGATCAACCGTTATTACGGATGGTACGTCGAACCGGGCGACCTCGCCGTCGCGGAGGCGGCGCTCGAGGCGGAGTTGCGCGGTTGGCTCGACAGACACACGAAGCCGATCGTCGTGACGGAGTACGGCGCCGACGCGATGCCCGGGTTGCACACGGTCGACGGCGTCGTGTGGAGCGAGGAGTACCAGGTGGCGCTGCTTGACGCGTATCACCGCGCGTTCGACCGCGTCGAGGCCGTCGTGGGAGAACACGTCTGGAACTTTGCCGACTTCGCGACGAATCCCTCGTTCATGCGCGTCGAGGGAAACAAGAAGGGCGTGTTCACCCGGGATCGGCGCCCGAAGGCCGCCGCGCGCCGTTTGCGCGAGCGGTGGCGCGACGACGGGTGACACGGCCGGTCGACTCGCGGACCACCAGCGTCCCGAAGAGCTCGGTCTTCGCGGTCCGCCCCTCCCTGAGCAGGGCCACCGCGGCTGCCCCGGCGTCCTCCGAAGGGAGGCTGATGGTCGTGAGCGACGGTGCGACCATGGCCGCCAGCGGCACATCGTCGATGCCGACCACGCTCAGATCACGAGGAACGGAAAGGCCCACCCGCGTCAGGCCCGCAATCACCCCGAGCGCCATCTGGTCGTTGAAGGCGATGACAGCTGTCGCGCCTGTGCGCCGCAGGGTCTCGACCGCGTCGGTGGCGGCCTCGAACGTCGGCGCGGACGCGTCGACCATGGCAACGTCGAGCCCGGAGTCCGCGCTCGTCGTCCGGACCGCGGCGCGACGCTCACTTGCGGCCCACGAACCACTGGGTCCGCCCAGAAACGCCAGCTTGCGATGACCGAGCGACGCCAGATGGAGCAAGGCATCGTGCACCGCCGGCGCGCTGCGCAGGAGGACCGAGCCGTGTTTCGGCACGGGCCGGTTCACGAACACGGCCGGTTTGGATCCGAGTGCATCGAGCTCGCGGTGCAACCGCCGGGGGGAGAGGACGACGAACCCGTCGACGTCGTGCACGAAGGTGCGGGCCGCACGGAGCTCCTCGCGAGGATGCTCACCCGTGTCGGCCAGCAGGACCTGCAGATCGCCAGCTCGGGCAGCCCGCTCCACGGCGCGCACCATGGAGGCGAAGTGCGGGTTGGTGATGTCCGGCACGATCACGGCGATGTTCCCCGTGCGCCCCGTCTTCATCACTTGCGCGGCTCGATTGGGCACGAAGCCCAACTTGGCCACTGCGGCCTCGACCCGTTCGCGAGTCGCCGGCGCGACCTTCTCGGGCCGGCTCAGCGCACGCGACACCGTGGCCGGATGCACGCCAGCGCGTGCTGCCACATCGAGGATCGTGACGCGCCGTGTCTGCCGCACCGCGGTGGACGTTACACCGGGACCGATCTCCTGCTGCGATGACGGTCGCGACCGACATGCGTGCTCGGCTGTCTTCGCGCACGGTCCGCCGCGCCCGCGGGGCCATTGTGCCGGCCTACGACCGCGAGCCCGGCACCGGCCTCACCCACATCGGTGTCGGTGCGTTCGCACGGGCGCATCTGGGTACCTATATGGACGATCTCCTCACGCAGGGCCATGCCGCCGCGCTCTGGCGCGGCGTGTCGCTTCGCAGCCGACGGGCCGAGGAGCAACTCGCCCCGCAAGACTGCTATTACAGCGTGACGGAACGAGAGCCTGGCTCGGAACCGTTGGTGCGCGTGATCGGATCTCTGGCATCGGTGGCGACCGGACCCGCCGCCGCGATTGAGGCGCTGACCGCGCCAACGACCGAGCTCGTCACGGTGACGATGACGGAGAAGGGCTACGACCCGGTCAAGGTGGACCACGCCGGCACGAGCGACATGGACTCGGCCCCAGCCCTGCTCGCGCTGGCCTTGGCCCGCTGGCGCGACGCAGAGGTGACACCGCCGGTGATCGTGCCCCTCGACAACGTCGCCGACAACGGCGGGCTGCTGCGGGCGCGAGTGACCGAAATCGCGGCGCGGTTGGAGCCG
>Ga0207777_1000268_pt1 | contig 13669 bp, 10 predicted proteins | sample LuqExpMetageno35_FD_187793 | JGI IMG/M metagenome (GOLD analysis project Ga0207777, IMG submission 187793) | Tropical forest soil microbial communities from Luquillo Experimental Forest, Puerto Rico - Sample 35 (SPAdes) | ecosystem: Environmental > Terrestrial > Soil > Tropical forest ...
GAATAAATGAAATAAGCCACTGTGCGCCAGAGATCGCATTGACCCCCATCAAGAAAACAAGCTGTACCCTGTGGCGCAGCCCTTTGGCGACGTCTCGGGCCCATTGTGCGAGCGGATCTAGCCCAGCTTCCCTTCAGCAGAAGCTGTCCGCCGGCCGACGAGTTGTTCTGGGTCGGTGAGTGGCACTGATCGTCCGTCCGCCCGATCCGCTCAAATGCACGACCGGATGTAAGGCCGGTTGATCTCCCACAACTCGTCGAGCAGCTTTTCGGCAGCGACGGCGGAATTCACCACAGGATCGATCAGGAGCGCCTGCAAGGCGATCTCCTTCGAGGCACGCACGGCGGCTTCGACTGCAAGATCCTGCACGTTCACCGGCATCATCAGGAGCTTGGCGACCGGATCGGGCAGCGGCCCAAGCGAGACCGGATGGACGCCGCCGGCGTCAACCATGATGGGCACTTCGACCGCTGCATCGTGCGGCAGATTGGGAATGGTTCCACGATTGGGAACGATGCCGGATTCGACCGCACGTTTCTTGTCGTGAATAATCCCGCCGATCACCGCCGCGCCGCGTTCTCCGGACGGCGTCAGCCAATCAGGGGGCAGCGGGGCGCCGGCGAGCACGCCTTCGAGCGTGCGCGCAAAGTGCGCGCGCCCGCGCTCGTCGGCGGCAAAATCGTAGCCCTGCTCGCCCGCTTCCCAGCCGTAGGCGAGATATTCGCCGAGATGGTCGTCGCTGCACGTGAACCAGTACCCGAAGCTGCGGAATAGACGGCGCGTCAACGGGAGGTAAGCCGGATTAAGATTTTTTTCTCGCGCGCGTAGCCGCGGATAGAGGTCCTCGCCAGTGTCGCGGTCTCGAATCGTCAGCAGACACTGGAAGTGATTGATGCCGGAGCCCGCAACTTCCACCTGCTCGTAGGGCAATCCCATAATGTCGGCCACTGCGCCTTGGCCCATGAAGATGCCGTGGCAGAGGCCGAGTGCCCTAATCCGGCTGTACTTGCCGAGCGCGAGCACGATGCGACTTTCCGGATTGGAGAAATTGATGAATAGCGCCTTCGGACACAGCTGCTCCATGTCGCGCACAATATCGAAGACGAGCGGCAGTGTGCGCAGCGTGAAGAACAGGCCGCCGGGGCCGCCATTTTCACCGAGCGTGTGGCGGATGCCGTATTTTCGTGGAATTTCGAAATCGAGCTTCCACAACCGGGTGCGGTCAATGGCGGTCGCGTTGACGACAAAGCTTGCGCCGTTCAGCGCCGCGCGGCGGTCGGTGGTCTGCTCGATGATAAGGCCGGCGCGGGATTTTGTGTTTAGCAGTTTCGCGAGCGTGGCGACTTTTGACAGCGTGTCGAGATGGCGGCCAACCAAAGTGAGCGTACAGCCGCGTAGTTCGTCCGCGCTGAATACGTCGCGTAGCATGTTCAAGCCGAACGACATGCTGGTCGCACCGAGAAAGACAATCTTGGCCGGATTGCTCATGCCGTCACCGTAACAGCGGTGTGGACTTGCTCCGCCTCGGCGTTCATGCTGGTCATCGCATTCGTGAGGAGCTCATAAACTTCGTCACGAATCGTCACCGTTCCGAAATTCGAATTCTCGCCGTCAAAGCGGCCTTCGACTGGCTGGTCAGCATGCTCGAACCAGTGATAGCCGACGACGGAGGGCTTGCGCAGCGCAGATGTCACGTAACGGCGGAAGGCAGCTGCACGCACGTCTTGGGTGGTCACTACCGGCCCAGCGCCGTTGGTGTTTGGCAGGCCAGAGTCCATTGCGCGGAAGGAGAATTCGCCGATCAGGCACGGCTTGCCAACGACAGCGTAGGTGTCGATGTTTTTCTCAGGGTCATCGCCGTAGCAGTTGAACGAAAGCACATCGGCGCGTCGGCCGCAGGCCTCGACGATGCCGTGCCGCGGCGGATAGGCGAATCGGGCGCCGAGCACGAGATGGTTTGGATCGGCGGCTTTGATCGACGCCGTCGTCAAAGAGAAATAGCGTTCGGCAATCTCATCGGCAAACGCATCGCAATCGGCAGCGTACGATGCGCGGCCGGGACTTTCGCGATTTGCTCTCTGTTCATCCCGGTCGTTGCGCGCGTAGGACGGCTTGCGGCGGTAGGGTGGTTCGACATGAGTGAGCGCGGCAAGGCTCTGCCAGTCGCCCGCCGCACTGTGCCATGCCGCATCGAATTTTGCGAAATCGCCGTAACGCGCGCGTAGGAAGGCAAGCGCCCCGTTGCGGCCTGGCGTTCCCGGGGTAAGCGACAGAAACAGAGTGAGCAATTCGTCTTCACCGCGCCAGTCCGGTCCCCAGCGCAGTTCGTTGTCGACGAACCAGCCGATGATATTTGCATCGTTGCGTCGCGGCGCACACATTGCGGCAGCGCGCTTACGCACGTGCCGTTCGAAATCCGGGTCGAACACGTCGGGGAAATCCTGACGCAGTTTGTCTTTCGACGTGTCATTCGTCTGCCAAGCAAACGACATTCCAAGATCGAGATTGGGCGTGAGCGCGAGCAGCACGGGCGCAGCCTTCGCCACGGCCTCGTCCGACCAGGAGCCGAGCGTATTAAAGCCCCAGGCAACAATGCGCGCAGCGGCGGCGCGCCGCCACGCATCCTCGCTGCCATACTTCCGCGCGCAGTTTTCAGCATAGGGAATGCGCCCGCTGTTCTGGATCTTGTCCTGATCGAAGCGCACTGTGTTGATCCCCTTCGAGAGAAACTGCCCGCCGTCGGGATCGACCAGCCAAAAAATGCCGCCGCGCTCGGCCACGCGGAAAAACCCGCTTGGCTTTTGCGCGCCGTCGGCAATACCGCCCCACCGAGTTCGTACCATTTGCGCTTTTGTCATTTCCTGGGCGAACCTGCCGACACGTTGCCGCAACGACACGCTAACATCTTGATTTGTCTCAATAAGAACGATCCACGCGTAGCCTAGCCTAACCGCGCCAATGAGACAGAGAGGAAAGAAGCCCTTGGCCGCCGGCGCGTTCCCGATTGAGAGGCTAGCCCGCGACTTCATCTGGGGCGTATCCACTTCGAGCTATCAGATCGAGGGCGCGGCGCACGAGGATGGCCGCGGCTTGAGCGTGTGGGACACGTACAGCCACCGGGGCAAGATCAAGAACGACGACACCGGCGACATCGCCTGCGACCACTATCACCGCTATGGCGAAGATATCGCACTGATGCAGAAGCTCGGCGTGAACGCTTATCGCTTTTCGGTCGCCTGGCCGCGCGCGCTGCCGCAAGGACGCGGCGCGCCGAATGAATTGGGCCTCGCATTCTATGACCGGCTCATCGACGAATTGCTTTTGGCTGGCATCGAGCCTTGGATCTGTCTCTATCATTGGGATCTGCCGCAGGCACTCGACGATCTCGGCGGCTGGACCACGCGCAATATTGTCGGTTGGTTTCACGACTACGCAGCGCTGATCGGCAGGCGATATGGCGACCGTGTGAAGCGCTTCGCGACCTTCAACGAGCCGTCGATCTTCATTCTATTTGGGCTCGGCTTCGGCAATCAACGCGCGACGGCCAATGCCGATGCATTGCATCGCAGCATTCATCACGTAAATCTAGCCCACGGAGCGGCGATCGATGCGTTGCGTGCGAATGTGCCGAATGCGTCCCTCGCGGCCATCCACAATTATCAGCCATGCCTGCCGTCCTCGCCGGCAGACGCGCGGGCAGCCGCACGAGCCGACCTCTACTGGAACAAGGCCTATACCGACCCGCAATGTCTCGGCACGTATCCGCCGTACCTGCTGGAAAAAATCACGCCGCACATGCAGGCAGGCGATCTCGAGCGCATCCACCGCCCGATGGACTGGTTCGGCTTCAATCACTATAGCCCGGTGTTCGTCAAAGCAGACGACAAGGAAATTGTTGGCTTCGGTTTCGGCGACCGGCCGGAAGGGACCAAGCTTACGCCAATCAACTGGCCGATCATGCCGCAGGCGTTCGGCGACACGCTCGTCGAACTGACCCAGCGTTACAAGTTGCCGATCTATATCACCGAAAACGGTATGGGCGGATACGATGAGCCCGACGCGCGCGGCGCCGTGAACGACGAGAAACGCATCGAATTCCTGCGCGCCTATATCAATGCAATGAACGACGCGGTTTCGCGCGGCGCCGATGTGCGCGGCTATTTCGTCTGGTCTCTGCTCGACAATTTCGAATGGGACGCCGGCTACAGTGTGCGGTTCGGCCTTGTTTACGTCGACTATCCGACGCAGCGGCGCATTCCAAAGGCCTCGTTTGAATGGTACCGCAACCTTATCAAGGCGGCACGGGCGCGATGATGCAACAGCCACGCAGCTCAGGCGACCTGGTGCTGGCCGACATCGGCGGGACCAATGTGCGTTTTGCGATGCTAAGCCGTGGCGAGGTCACGCAAGTTGAGCACATGGCGGTTGCCGATCACACACAGTTCGCTGATGCACTCGCAGCTTTTCTGGCGCGACAGCCTGAGACGAAAGCTGCGCACCGCATTTTGTTCGACGTCGCCGGCGTGGTGGATGGCGAGTATTGCCGACTTACCAACAATGATTGGGTGGTCGACGGGAAGGAGTTGCGGGCGCGCTTCGGCTTTACCGACGTACACCTCATTAACGATTTCGAAGCGGTAGCCTGGTCGCTGCTGGCGCTGAAAGCGAAAGACCTCATGCAGCACGGAGGTGGCGCGGCGCAGCCAGATGCACCGATGCTGGCGATTGGGCCGGGAACCGGTTTCGGCGTTGCCACTTACGTGCCGCGCGCGGGCGGCTTCGTGCTGCATGGTGAAGGCGGTCATGCGACCATGCCGGGTGGTTCCGCGCGCGAGGATGCGATCATCGCGCTCCTGCGCAAGGAGTTCGGACACGTGTCGGTCGAGCGTGTTCTCTCCGGCCAAGGTCTCGAAAATCTCTATGGCGCCATTTCCGCGGTCGACGGCAAGCGCGTGGCGGAGCGAAAGGCTCCCGAGATCATGCAGGCCGCTGCCGCCGACACTTGCGCGGTAAGCCGCGCTGCGGTCGACATGTTCTGCGCCATGCTCGGTGAAGCAGCAGGCAATCTGGCGTTGAGCTTCGGCGCCGCGGGCGGCGTCTATCTTGCCGGCGGCATCCCCAAGCACCTGCGCAAATACCTGCCGCAATCGCAGTTTCGCGCGCGCTTTGACGCCAAGGGCCGGATGAGCCCATACGTTGCCCAGATTCCGGTCTATCTCATATTGCACGACGATCCGGCCTTTCTCGGGCTGCACGCGCTCGCTGCACGGCGCGGCTGGAGCGCATAGCGAGGCACCCTGGCAAAGATCGTCACGCTCACCGTCAATCCCGCGCTCGATCTCTCCACGTCGGTCGAGCGCGTGCTTCCGTCCGCGAAGCTGCGCTGCGCCCTATATCGACGCGATGCCGGCGGCGGTGGCGTAAACGTTGCGCGGGTGGTGAGGCGTTTCGGCGGTGATGTCGAAGCGATTGTCACCATCGGCGGATTCACCGGCCACCTGCTGCGCAGCCTCATCGAGAAGGAAGGCATTGCCGCGCGCTATATCGAGGTTGCTGCAGAAACGCGCGAGAATTTCTCGGTCAATGAGCGAACAACGGCCAAGCAATTCCGTTTCGTCCTGCCTGGCGAGCCGCTGCGCGAAAGCGAATGGAAGCGGTGTCTTGACGCGCTCGCTGCCACGGCGCCGGCGATCGTCGTCGCGAGCGGCAGCCTTCCGCCGGGCGTCCCGGAGGACTTCTACGCGCAGGCAGCAACCGCAGCGCACAAGGCCGGCGCCAAATTTTTCCTCGACACGTCCGGCCAGCCGCTGAAAGCAGCGGTCGAGGCTGGCGTCGACCTGATAAAGCCGAACCTGCGCGAAATGTGTGAGCTGACCGGCGGCCAGCTCGATAGTGATGCCGCGCGCGTTGCTGCCGCACGCCGATTGATCGGGGCGAGCAACGCGAAGATTGTCGCACTCTCGCTAGGACACCTCGGCGCACTGCTCGTCACCGGTGACCAGGCGCTCCGTGCACAGGCATTGCCGGTCAAAACCGTCAACTCGGTCGGTGCCGGAGACAGTTTTCTCGGTGCGCTAGTCTACAGCCTGGCGAAAAACGAGCCGATTGTAGATGCGTTCCGGCTGGCGGTTGCCGCGGGTTCTGCTGCGCTCATTCACGAGGGTACCGAACTCAGCCGTCCGGCTGAAGTGGCGCGGCTAGCGCCGCAAGTCGTGATTGCGGCTGCTTGACTGGTTGCCATGGGTTCTAACGATTGCCGTGGTCTGAGTGATTGCGTGTGCCGCTGGCGATGCTTTCTTTTTCTTCCAGTTCATCGAGCGTCAGGAGCAGCGTCGCGACGCGGTGTGCCGAGGACTGCCAGTCGGCAAGGCGGCCGTAATTGTCCACCAGCCAATTGAACGCCGTTTGCACGACAACAAACGCAGCGGCCGACTGTGTCAGCTCGCCCAACGTCATTGCGCCGCTCAGATATTTTGGCACGCACAGAAACGACGCCACGACCGGCGCAAACAGTACGTTCCCTTGCGAAACTAACGTCGTGCGCACGAGCTGCCAGCATAGTTCGCGCCACCACAGCAGCACCGCCTGCAACTTGAGTTGCAACGTTTGCCGCAGTGTGGTTGTCGGCGGACGCTTGGACTGTCCATTCGCCTCACGGAAAGCATCGACCGCAGCGCGCAACTCGGCCTCCGCCTGGTTCGAACGCTCGATGACGCCAGTTAGGTGATGGCCGAAGAAAATCATCAGGGCCGTTACGGCGGTCGAATAGATGATGACGCCGAACACGAGATAGCCGGGAATGGTGATCACTGTACCGAACGCGGGAACGTCGACGCTGCCGCCGATACTCCACAGCACGCCGAAGAACGTGAAGGAGGTGAGCACGGACGAAAACAGAGCGAGCGTGAGATCGACGGGCGCGTCGGTTGCTATGCGCACGTCGACAGCGATGCGGTATTCGGGATTCTCCGTCCCTTTTGTCAGATGGCCGAGCTGGCGAAAGCGGTCATTGGTGAGCCATTTCTCGATGACGTTGCGCGTCATGAATTCGCGCCAGCTGCGCTGCGTCGTCATGCGGCCCCACACCGAGGCCGCCTGCAACAGGATGCTGGTCAGCGCCAGCGGCACAAAGATCTCTGCCTGAAACAGCAACGCGGCGCCATCGCGCCGCTCGACCGCGTCGAAAAAATTGCGGTTCCATATATTGAGCAGCACCTGAATGAGGAGCTGCAGCAGGACGATCACGATCAGAAGCCCTGCGAGGGCAGGCCCGCGCGACGCGCCGATCCGCCAGAATTTCGAGGCCGAGTGCCAGAAGCGCGCAAGGAGCTTCCTGTTTTCGAAAATCTCCGCGGCATGGCGAAAAGGGCGCATTGTCTCACGAGTTAGTTGCAACAGGACCGCATAGTATTCGGACGATTGATCCGTACAAGCCTGCTACCGTGCGCTGGTTACCCGCGACAGTCTGGAGCCGGATATGCCCCATTCGCGCTGCCTACCACGCCCGCCGCCGACCTTGCACGTGTCAACGCGTACTGGAGCGGACTTAAGCACGCGGACAACAAGATGCCGTTCGCCCGCGATTTTGAACTGCCGAAGCTGCCTGATCTGGAAGACCGACTAATGGTGGTCGAAATATTCGAGCAGCCGCAGCGCTTCCGCTTCAACATTGTCGGCCAGAAAATCCACGAAGCTTACGACGCCGATCTTGCCGGAAAGTTCTCCAACGAAATTGAACTCAAAAGGCCGCTGGCCTATTTCGCGGCGCAAGCGAACGCGACTATCAAAGCGCGCGCGCCGACGTATCACAGGGACGGCGTTAAGCGTTTACTCTTGCCGATGTAGGACGAAGGGCACATCGCGAGCTTGCTCTGCGCAATCGCCGCGTAGCTGGGCAGCCTCTAAGGAACGACTATTACGAGACAGGGCGAGCGGTTTGCGAGCTTCTGCGAAACGCTACCAAGTAGCAGGCCGGAGAGCCGGCTTTGCCCGCGCCGTCCGACCACCAACAGATCGACCTTCAGGCTTCTTGTGAGGTCGATGATCGCTTCCGCCGGATCGCCCCAGCCGGTTTGCAGCTTGATCTTGGCCGCGCCGCCTCTCGTGGCCCGTCTACTCGCGCGACGCAGAACTTTGTCGGCCGCGGCTTGAAGTGACTTACTGAGATCGCCACTCTTGCTCGCGAGTTGACGCAACTCGGCACCCGTGACGCTGCCGCCGATTGTCACAATGATGAGCTCGGCGCCGCAGATCTTCGCCACGCGCGCAGCGGCGTCGACCGCACGGCCGGCGCTGTCCGACCCGTCGGTAGCCACTATGATCCGTTGTATTCTGCCTTTATTTTTCGACGCTTTCGCCATCGCGACGCCCACTAAGGCGTCCTTCCGCCTAACCGTCAAGCGTCACAGCGGCGCTTTCCGCGTCGCTGACAACCTGCATGGTGCGCAGGATGCTCGAGGGATTGACACTGATGGAGTCGATGCCGAGCTGCGCCAAATAGCGCGCGATCTCGGGATAATTGGCCGGGGCCTCTCCGCAGATGCCTATATGACGCGCGTTGCGCTTGGCGCCGGTGACCGCGAGCCTCAGCATCTCCAGCATGCCAGGGTCTCGTTCGTCAAAATCGAAGGCGACGATTTCGGAGTCGCGATCGACCCCCAGCGTAAGTTGCGTCAGATCGTTGGAGCCGATCGAGAAACCGTCGAATAGTTTGGCAAAAGCGTCGATTTGGATGACATTGTTCGGGATCTCGCACATGACGTAGATCTCGAGACAGTCTTCGCCGCGTCTGAGACCATGATCCGCCATGGCATCGATGACACGTCGTGCTTCGTCCAAACGGCGACAGAACGGCACCATAATGCGGATGTTGGTAAGGCCCATATCGTCGCGCACGCGCTTGAGCGCCGCACATTCAAGCGCGAAGCCAGCGGCATAGGCGGGGTGCGCATAGCGGGCGGCGCCGCGGAAGCCGATCATGGGATTCTCTTCTTTTGGCTCGAAGCTCTCGCCGCCCAAGAGCCGCGCATATTCATTAGTCTTGAAGTCGGACAGCCGCACGATCACCGGCTTGGGATAGAATGCTGCCCCGATGGTGCCAATGCCTTCAGATAACTTCTCGACGAAGTAATCCGCCGGCCGTGGATAGTTGCGCACGAGCTTCTCAATCTCCTGACGCGCCCGTGTGGAAGTGACCTTTTCCGGACTAACCAGCGCCATCGGATGCACCTTAATGTGCTCGGATATGATAAACTCCATGCGCGCTAAGCCGATGCCATCATTGGGAAGCATTGCGGTCCGGAATGCGAGTCCGGGATTGCCGAGGTTGAGCATGATCTCCGTACGCGGCCTTTTGATCTCGCTCAGCTCTATATGCGTGGTCTTGATCGGAAGGACTCCATCGTAGACGCGGCCAATATCTCCCTCGGCGCAGGACACCGTCACAGGGACGCCAGTCTTCAGAGCCTTCTTTGCATCAGCAGCGCCGACCACGGCCGGAATGCCGAGTTCGCGCGCAACGATGGCCGCGTGGCAAGTGCGCCCGCCGCGCTCCGTGACGATGCCGGCGGAAAGCTTCATCACCGGCTCCCAATCGGGAGTGGTCGTCTCCGCTACCAGGACCTCGCCGGGATTGAAATCCTTGAGTTGCTGCGCGTCGGCGATGATACGCACGGGACCGGCTGTGATTTTCTCACCGACCGCGCGCCCAGTCGCGAGCACTGTGCCCCTCGCACCAAGCGCATAGGTCTCGAACCCAGTCGGCGCCCGTTGCGACGCCACCGTCTCTGGCCGCGCCTGGATGATGTAAATCTGCCCATCATTGGCATCCTTGGCCCATTCGATATCCATGGGCACGGGATGGCCTGCCATCTTCGAATAGTGATCCTCGATCGCGATTGCGTCGCCGGCAAGCTTGAGCACTACCGCGTCGGCGATGCAGAAGCGTCCGCGCTCGATCTGGGGGACCGGGACATTCTTAGTGCCCTTAGTGCCGCCGCTGCCGTCGGCATAGACCATGCGCAAATGCTTGCTTCCCAGCGACCGCCTCAGGACGGCCCGATGACCAGCGCGGAATGTCAGCTTATGCACGTAGAACTCGTCGGGGTCGACCGTTCCTTGCACGATGTTCTCGCCCAGCCCGTAGATTGCGGTAATAAATACGACGTCGCGGAAGCCGGATTCAGTGTCCAACGTGAACATCACGCCGCTGGCGGCGCTGTCCGCTCGCACCATCTTCATTACGCCGACCGAAAGCGCGACCTTAAAATGGTCGAATCCCTTGTCAATTCGATAAGAGATCGCGCGGTCGGTGAAGATAGATGCAAAGCAGCGGCGGCAGGCTTCAAACAATGCTTCCGCACCACGAACGTTCAGATAACTCTCGTGCTGGCCAGCAAAACTCGCCGACGGAAGGTCTTCCGCGGTGGCCGAACTTCGAACAGCGACAGCGAGGTTCGCGCCGTATTCCGCTTCAAGCCGGCGATAGGCACGGTGAATCTGCTCGCGTAGCGGGCCGTTCGCCGTCGCCTCGTAAACGATTTCGCGCGCTGCGGCGGCGTGCTCGGCCAGAATGTCGACGTGCCGTTTGTCCAGCCCGTCCAGAAGCTGATGCAGTCGCTCCCATGCCTTTGCTGCGGCCAGCGCATTCCGGTACGCATCGGCAGTGACCGCAAAGCCATTGGGAACACGTACACCCACATTGACAAGCACCGAGTACATCTCGCCCAACGAGGCGTTCTTGCCGCCCACCAGCGGGACATCGTTCAAGCGAATATCAGAAAACCAGCGTACGTAATCTTTGTTGTCTGCCATTTTGAGCCTTTATTTGCAGGTTGCTATCAAAATATACGCAGGATTGGCGGCATTGATTTCAATCAACAGCTGCATCATAGGTCCGGTCGCGAATGAGGGTTTTGGGTTCGAAAAAAGAGGAGCCAGATCCTCGCACCAATCGGCGGCCGCTGCCAGGCGATCAGGATAGCCATAGCAATTGTCGCCGGCTTATTGCTTGCGACGTCGGGGCTCAGCTTCGCTGCACAGAACTCCAGAAATACGGTGCCAAAACGCTTCAGCGGCGCTACGATAAAGAACGTTGATGTGGTGTAAACTCGCTAATTGGTATGTCGCGCGTCCCACCCTTCGACTCGCACAGCACGTCGAATTGGTCGTTCAGCCCGGGTATAAAAGCCGGACCGTCCGTACGGTGACCCAGGTCGCTGGTAGTGGCGCGAATGCGGGCGCCATCGTGAATTGCTGTTCCAGCAGTTGTCGATCGGCAAGTTCATATTGGAAGTCCTCGCAAACCCGATGGTATGCACAGAGCCTTAGCCCAAGAGAAGAACGGAAGCCATGAACGTCGGGTCACGCGCCACTCTGGCTGAATCCCTTCGAATTCTCAGAACATTCTGGCCGATCGCTTTATTTGCAGGAATCGCCGGCGGCGTGAGCGGCCTTGCTAGCGCATCTTTGCTCGCCATCGTGAACCAAGCCGTGCATGGTCCAAGCACGAACTTGCTTGGCATTCTAACCGGCTTCGTAGGGCTATGCGTGCTGGCGCTTGCCGGTGACTTCCTCGGCAACGTCGGAAATAATCTGGTCGGACAGCGAATAATTGCCCAATTGCGCAAAGAGTTGTCGCTGAAGATTCTCACCGCGCCCCTATCTGAAATTGAACGTTTCCAGCCACACAGGCTGCTGACAGTCCTCACCCACGATGTCGATACGATCGGTGGCTTCACGTTCAACTTTTCGATGGTCGCCATTGCTTTTTCGGTCACGCTGGGTTGCTTCGTTTATCTTGCAATCCTGTCACCCCCGATGTTCACGATCGTGCTGCTGGCAATTATCCTGATGTTTGCGAGCCAAGTAATTGCAAGCCGAATGGAGGTCGACTCCTATTATGGGGTCCGTAACGCACATGAGGAGTTACAGAAGGATTATCGCACCATCATCGAAGGCGCGAAGGAAGTGCGAATCAATAGGCAAAGGCGAACGCAAATTATCGATCGACTCACGGGCAACATTGATCAAATTGCCGAACGATTCATCCATGCAATGCGCGTATTTTTTGCAGCGCGGGCATTTAATTTGCTGTTCTTCTACGTGACTATTCTTTTGGTACTGTTGCTCGCTACCAATGCACATGTCCATGACACAGCCCTTAGTGGCTTTATTTTGGTTCTGCTTTATGTGAGGAGCCCAATCGAACAAATCGTCGCCGCCCTACCCTTATTTGGCCAAGCGCAGGCTTCCTTCCGAAAAGTCGCCGAATTATCGGCTGCCATTTCGGGAACAGAAGATCTCTCGCTGTCTGAGACATTTGCTGCCGGAGAATTTGCTGGCGCAACAATCGAACTGCGTGACGTGCGCTACCAATTCCCCCCGCAACACGGGGTCGAGCCCTTCGTGCTGGGACCGATAAATCTGGCCATTAATGCTGGCGAAACATTATTTATCATAGGTAAGAACGGATGCGGAAAAACGACGTTGATCAAACTCCTGGTTGGCCTCTACACGCCGCAGCAAGGCCAAATATTCTGCGATGGAAGACTAGTGCAACCGCGGGAACTGGATGTTTATCGTCAGCTCTTCTCTGTGATCTTTTTTGATTACTATCTTTTCGATAATCTCATCGCCGCCAATTCAGCAAGCCTCCCTTGTGTAGAAGACTATTTAAACCGATTAGAAATTACTCAAAGAGTGAGGATCCAAAACGGAGTGTTTTCGACGATTGATCTCTCAACAGGCCAACGCAAGCGCCTAGCTTTGATCCACGTCTTTCTTGAGGATCGGCCGATTATCGTGCTCGACGAATGGGCCGCAGATCAGGATCCGGCTCTCCGACGTGTCTTCTATGAGGAACTCTTGCCCAGTATGAAGCGGGCTGGAAAGACGCTAATCGTCATCTCTCATGACGAGGCCTATTTTCACGTTGCTGATCGCGTGATTGAGATGGACGCTGGTCAGATCGTCAAAGGTCGGTCGTCTTTCGGGGCCCTAATGCACCCGTCAAGTCCGCCGGGTGGCGATACGGAAGTTAAAGAAGTCGGAGGCTCATCGGTTCTCGATGGCTAAATGGCTTCCGCTCAACTCTGCGCCTGACCGCGCCGCGGGTGCGATTGCGAATAGGCTCGGGGCCCAACATTGTCACCGTGTGTTGACGATGGGGCCGGAGCAGGCAGCCCGAAGTCGTAGAGTCAAGCGGCCGTAGATATCGGGAGTATTGCTAAGGCGATAATGGGCGCTGGGCATCACGAACATAGACGCGGCGCCACCGGCTTGCAGAGTTCGGCGGTACGGTCAGCGACGAGGTTTCCGCCGCGCTGGAGCGTTGTTCAGAACACTTTGGGGCCGATTTTAGGGCCGCTCGAAGCGTCAATCGTTCTGCACCGGGGGGGCCGGCGTTGTGTCAAAGCATCGGTGATCGGCAGCCTGCTTCTTCAGGAAGGCCGCGCCGGCGTGGTGTTCCGCTGGTCACCCGCGCGGGCCCGGAAACGTTCAGCCCAATCGATCGTTATTTTTGGGGGTGGCATCACGGCATGGAGAATGATGATGCAGAATTCACGGCGCCGCCTTGCAGCCGCATGTCGATAATTCGATCTCGAAGACGATCAATGTCCCCCAACATTTACCATTCGACGAGTTCAGCCGTATCTATGATCTCGCTTAT
>Ga0207777_1000269_pt1 | contig 13660 bp, 9 predicted proteins | sample LuqExpMetageno35_FD_187793 | JGI IMG/M metagenome (GOLD analysis project Ga0207777, IMG submission 187793) | Tropical forest soil microbial communities from Luquillo Experimental Forest, Puerto Rico - Sample 35 (SPAdes) | ecosystem: Environmental > Terrestrial > Soil > Tropical forest ...
AAACTCCCGGTGGATGTTCTGAAACTCATCTACGAATCAATGCCCTTCAGTGTCAAGAGTCATAAACTGAAGACGCGCATCGCGGGGCTTGGCAGCCTCGGACATCCGAGAGTGATGTCACTTGCCACTTGGCACGGCGCGCATGTGGTCCGGGAAGCCAAGCAACTGACTCCCTCAGCCTGGATTTGGGCACAGCAACTCAGGACCTATACGATTCTCAGTCGGAAATTGGTGGAAAGCGCCGTGCGTATCCTCGATCCCCACGTCCATTTTGCCGAACACTGGGTCGTTCGCCGCCTGGCGCCGGATTGTTGCCATATTGAAATTCAAACGCTCCCCGAAGAACGCGATGAAGAGAAGCTCGTCTACTACATGGGCTGGGAGACTGCGAACATTCATTTCGGCAGCCCAAAGGCGATTCCCGCCGTAAAACGTGACCTGGCCCGCCGCAAAGGCCGGTGGCTCCACAAAGCCGCGAAAGCGATGCAGAGCGTCACGCTCGAAGACTGGAAGCTCTGGCATCGCAAGTGGGCAGGCACACATAAGAAGTAGTCCGCCAGATCTGCGCGAATTCATTCATCGACTTTTAACAACACATCCGGAATAAATCGCAAGCGCGCCCGGTCCACCCAATAGCCAATTCAGCCGCGCACTGATGGCAAATCGAGATTGAACAAACGAGCTGACAGGAGGTCCTTCGAATGATCCGCACAGGTGTGTCCTTTTTGCTTCTTCTTTGTGCAGCGATTTGCATGACGCTTGTGGGCGTAGCGCAAGATGCGCCTACCGAAGCGCCCGCCGGCTTTGAAACTCCCACTCTGGTACAAAATCCCGGGTCGCAGAGTCACAGCAACGGCATTGTCCAACCACCGGGCGATACCTACGTCCTCGACCAACAAACTTACGAACAGGAGAATGACCCGAGCACTGGCTTGGGCCCTCTCTACAACGCAAGAGCGTGCTCCGATTGCCACCAAAATCCGGTGAGCGGTGGCGCGAGTCAGTTCACCGAACTGCGCGTCGGCCATCTCGACGCGAACGGCGTGTTCCAGAATCCCCTGGTAAGCATCGCCGATAGCCCTACCTGCGTCCCCGGCACTCCCACGTGCATCTCCGGCCGTTCGATCGTGAATGACCGAGCGGTGGTCCCGGAAGCGCAGGAGCACATCCCGGCGACAGAGAACATTCGCGCGCTGCGAGCGACCCTCATCACCTTGGGGGATGGCTTTGTCGAGGCGATTGACGACGCCACGCTGAAAGGCTTTGAGGCTTCGCAGAAAGCGTTACCCGGCGGCCACATACACGGTGAAGCGATCGAAGTACCCATCTTCGAAGCGAGCGGCCAAACGCGCGTCGGCCGCTTCGGATGGAAGGACCAGCATGGCAGCTTGCTCTCTTTCGCCGCCGACGCCTATCTGAACGAAATGGGCATCACCAATCGGTTGCGCCCTCATGACACCACAACCATCGGAAAAAGCACGCCCGATCCCGAAGACACACCCGACAATCTCAACTTGGCCGCCATCGATCATTTCGCGCAATTCATCCGCGGCACCAAGGTGCCCCCTCGCGATCCAGTCTTGACAGGAACTCCGGACGCGCTAGCAGGGCAGGCGCTCTTCGAACGGATTGGCTGTAAGATTTGCCATGTGGAAACGATCGTGACTGCCCCCGCCGGCACGGCGATCAACGAGGGCAACTATACTGTTCCTGATGCCCTGGGAAACAAGATCATCCATCCCTTCAGCGACTACCTGCTCCATGACGTTGGCACCGGCGACGGTATTGTGCAGACTGCGGCTTTCCCGGAAACCGCCCCGAAGCTGCGTACCGCGCCGCTCTGGGGTCTGCGGATGCGCCCGCGCTATATGCACGATCTGAAGTCCCTCAGCCTGGAGAACGCCATCGGCCGTCATCGCGGTGAAGCCGAAGAAGTGGCGGACCGTTTCCAGGAATTGTCTGCCGCTCAGAAACAGCAGCTGATTACGTTCCTCAATTCTCTATAGCTTGACGGGACTGCGGCTGGCTAGCGCATCCGGCCGCAGTCCACTTTCCCGCCCCTCTCTCCCGTGCCGATTCCCTAGAACTATCAGACCTTGACCAAAGACTGTCCCACAGGGCAGTAGATTCCCACTTCCGCAAACCGTACCTTACCTGAGACCGAGATATGCAGAGTTCCGGGGGCAGCGTCCGTATCTTCCGTTCGATGGTGTGAGGAGTTTGCCAGCTTTTTCTTGAGCTGCCGCCCAGAACTGTCTTGCTTCCCGGTGGTTCAGTCCTCGACAACTGAGAGGTGGGAAGATGATGGACACGGAAGCTTTCCGCGAGTTCAAGACCGGGTTGACGTATCTCCGCGACAATTTTGCCAACCGCGCCTTGTCGCACATCCAGCGCGCTTCCGATCTTGAAAAGAATAATCCCTATTACATGTCGTACCTTGGCGTTGCGCTTGCCCGCACGCAACAGAAATGGGCTGACGCGGAACGCTTGTGCGACGCCGCCGTGCGCATGAAAAGGAATCAGGCGCAGCTCTATCTGAACCTGGCGGAAGTCTACATGGTCGCGGGACGCAAGGAAGACGCCCGGGAGGCCCTGGTCGCCGGAATGAAGTACGCTCGCCGGGATATCCGGCTGAATATCGCCATGGCCAAGCTCACTCCGCGCCGGATGCCTGTTTTTTCGTTCCTGGAACGCAAGCACCCGCTGAATCGCCACTTCGGGATGCTGCGCCATCGCACGCTCAGAGCCTTTGGGCGCGAGGACTAACTCCTACGATTTTCCCCAACCCCCCAAACGCAAAAGGGGCGGGTGGCCAAAAGCCATCCGCTCTTTTTGTTTTTCTGGCCCGTCATTTGCCACGGGGTATAATTCAGTCCTCCGGGGTAGGTCCGCCGACACACCCGCCTCGACGGAACGGAAATGTCTGACTCTCGTATGCTCAAGCTCGTCTTGCTCTCCGGCGTTCTCCTTCTTCCCTATTCCTTGTTATCGCAAAGCATGTCCATGTCTGGAATTGCAGGGGGATCGGCTGCCTTCATCGACCGCAACTTGGAAGTGAATGTCAAAACCCAGGATGGGAAGCCGGTCGACGGTCAAGTCATGGTGCAGTTGCTCACCGTAACCGGCAAGTTGTATGCGCAAACTACGGCAAGAAACGGCCAGGCGCGATTCGATTCGATCTCGCGCGACGAATTCCGCATCCTGGTAACCGCGCCGGGCTACCAGCGCGGTGAATCCCGGGTCGATTTATCGGTGAACACCAAGTTGGCCAGTGTCGACGTGATGCTGGCGCTGATGGGGGATGCCGAAGATGCTGCGGCCGCCAGGAGCGCCGCAACGATGAACCCGAAGGCCCAAAAGGAATTGAACAAGGCTGTGGAAGCGTTGCGCGCGAAGAAGCCCACTGACGCGCGCAGCCACTTGGAAGCGGCGCAGAAAGCGTCGCCGGAAAGTGCGGACGTGGAATACGTCTTCGGCATCTACGCAGCCCGGACGAACGATTCCGGTCACGCCATGGCCCACTGGAACAAGGCGCTGTCCTACGATCCACGGCATCTGAGCGCGCTGCTCGAAGTGAGCCAACAGCTCATCAGCGAGAAGAAACCGGCAGAAGCTTCTCCTTATCTCCAGCGCGCCTTGCAGGTCGACCCTTCCTCCTGGCGTGCTCACGCTTTCTCAGCGGAAGCCGCTTATATGGTTGGGAATCGTGACGAGGCAATTAAGCAGGCGCAGCGGGCCATCGAATTAGGCCACGACCGGGCCGCCACCATGCAGCCGTTCCTTGCGGGCGTGCTATTCGAAAGTGGCGACACGGCGCGCGCCATTTCAATCATGCAGGCGTATGTGAAAGCGAATCCCTCGGACGCCGCCTCCGCAAAGCAACTCGAGGAATGGATGAATCCGGCAGTTCCTGTCGGGATCCGGACTGTAGCTAAAATGCCGGTGTCGGCCGAGGTGCCGCTCCCGCCGAACTGGATGCCAGCGGACATCGACGAACAAATCCCGCCGGTTGAGTCCGGCGCGGTCTGCGCGCTGGACGAAATCCTGCAGAAGAGTGGCGAACGGCTTGCCACTCTCGTGCACGATGTCGATCGGTTTACGGCCACGGAGTCGATCGTGGACGAGACCATCAACAGATCGGGCATGCCTTCGGCGGCGGAAAAGCAGAAGTTCGCCTACACCGTTGCCATTCAAGAGATGCGCCCCGGCTTGCTCTCAGTCGATGAATACCGCAGCAATGAGTTCGGCCACACCGAATTTCCGGACGGCGTGATTACAACGGGGTTACCCGCGCTGGTATTGGTCTTTCACCCGTTTTACGCGGGCAATTACGAGATGAGTTGCGAGGGCCTGACGCGCTGGAACGGGGCGCTGGCCTGGCAGGTGCACTTCCGCCAGCGGCCCGACAAACCCATCCAGCTTCGCGGATTTCGCGTCGGAGCGTTGGGCGCGGTGCATCCGGCGGCGTTGCGGGGCCGCGCATGGATTGCCGCGGACACAAATCAGATCGTCCGTCTGGAAACGGACCTGGTCGCACCTATACCGGAGATACGCCTGAATGCCGAGCACATCGCTGTGGAATACGTCGCGGTAAACTTCCGCAAGGAGAATGTGGATTTGTGGCTGCCCCGTTCCGCCGAGGTGCATTTTGACTGGCGAGGCCAGCGCGTCCATCGCCGCCACAGCTTCGACAACTATTTGCTCTTTTCGATCGACGAAAACGAACGCATCGGCGCGCCAAAGGGTGAAAAGCAGCCTGCTGCGTCAGACAGCTCTTCCGACACTCCTCCGCCCTCCTGATCGACTGCAATCGGACACACGCAAAAAGTGGCTGAAAAGCTTAGCCTTGCCAGGACATTCGACTGTGCTGGTTATTTGCGCTGGACGGATGGCCCAAAGCTGTAGCCGCCCTGGAAGCCGATCTCCATCAGAATTTTGAATCCGATTCCGTAGAGTCCGTTCGGCAGCGGGTCGCGGCGCACCACTTCTGCCAGATACTCACGGGTCATCGCAGCCGGTTCTTTCGAATACGGCATGGAAACGAACAGCCGCATACCTACTTCGTATTCCGGTTCGCTGGAGTGGAAATACACTCCGGTGCGCGAGACGCTCAACGTGCCGCGAATGTCGTCGAACGGAGTGCGCTCCGGGTCCGACGGCCGAATTCGCATCAGTTGCGTGATTTTGCAGCGACGGCTCGCGCGCCGCTCCGTCTGCCTGCGCGCGGGGGTGCCGCTATTACCGGAATTTGCTTTCACAATGAAGTCCAAAGGGGACGCCATGCACTTTCACCTTTCCTGGGTAACACCATGCTTTGAAAGGAGGATAAAGCGCCAGTCCCGGAAAACCCATAGTGGAGCCGTACTCGCCCGGAGTTTCGGCTCGCTTCGGACATGGTAGTACGGAAGTACCGGGCCCGCAATCGGGCCGGCCAGCGGAAATCCCGGGGAGGAATCACGGGGCCAGCTCCGTGCCTCTTCCCTCTGTTTTCCGATTAGGGTACTCTACCGGCAAGTTCTCAAGACCTAAATCCATCACTTGTACCCAAACTCGCTTCGGGAGGGTTTTCCCGGTGGTCAGGAAACTATCTGTTTGGATCACGCTCTGGCTCATCTGCTCGGTTTCGTTTCCAGCCCGTTCGCAAGCACCGACGATCTCCGAATTCGATCGGCAGCGCGCCCAGCAAATGCTCAAGGCCGTTCAGGAAGAAGTCCACAAACACTATTACGATCCGAAGTTCCACGGCGTCGACCTGGCCAAGGAATTTGCCGAAGCCAAACAACGTATCGAAAAAGTCAACACAATGAATATGGCGCTTTCGAACATTGCGGCGGCGTTGGATTCGCTGGACGATTCCCACACCTTTTTTCTCCCTCCCTCACATCCCATCCATCTGGAATACGGTTGGCAGTACCAGATGATCGGCGATCGTTGCTTTGTCACTCAAGTTCGTTCCGGCAGTGACGCGGCCGCCAAAGGCCTCAAACCCGGCGATCAGCTTCTGACGATCAATGCAATCGCCCCCACACGCGATACCACGTGGAAAATTCAGTACATGTACAGCGCACTGCGTCCCCAGCCCAATCTGCGGCTTGTTCTACAAGACCAAGCGGGCCAACAGCGCACCGTGGACGTTACGTCGCGAATTCGCGAAACCAAGCGCGTTACAGATCTCACCAATGGCGCTGACTTCTGGAACATCATTCGCGAAATGGAAGCCTATGACCACAACGTGAGGACTCGTTTTGTCGAATACGGCGACGATCTGATCATCATGAGGCTGGCCGAATTCGCGTACACCCCCGGGGAAGTGAGCGAACTGATGGGTAAGGTCCGCAAACACAAAGCACTGATCCTCGACCTACGCGGCAATCCCGGCGGCGCCGTCGAAACGTTGGAATTTGTCGCCGGAGACCTGTTCTCCAAAGACGTGAAAATCGCGGACCGGGTGGGAAGGAAAGAATCAAAGGCGATCATGACCAGGGGCTCGCACGATCTATTTACCGGCAAGCTCATCGTATTGGTCGACAGCAGATCCGCTTCCGCTGCTGAAATTTTAAGTCGGCTGGTCCAAATCGAAAAACGGGGCATCGTTCTTGGGGACCGGAGCTCCGGCAGCGTCATGGAAGCGAAGCATTACGACGAACAAATGGGGGCCGACGTCAAGGTTTTTTATGGCGTGTCGATCACCGATGCGAACCTGATCATGAGCGACGGCAAGAGTCTTGAGCACGTCGGAGTCACACCTGACGAGTTGATCCTCCCGACGGCCGCGGATCTAGCCGCAAATCGCGATCCCGTTCTGGCGCGTGCCGCGGAACTCGCTGGTGTGCATATCAGCGCTGTAGACGTCGGCAAAGTTTTCCCTTACGAATGGCCACCCGATTGATGACTGCTCGCTGAAAACCAAAAAGGCTGGATGACTTACTATGCCTTTTTGTGCAATCCTCTCTTTTCCGTGAAAATTGTTCCGCAAAAAGGAAGCTATGCCCAAGAAATTCAAGGACTTGACTGAGCGAGAAATCCTCGCACTTGCCATTACCAGCGAGGAGGAAGACGGCCGGATCTACGGCGAATTCGCGGACGCCTTGCGCGAATCCTATCCCGCCACTGCCGAAATGTTCGAAGAGATGCGCGCCGAAGAGGCCGTCCACCGGGATCGTCTGCTCGTGCTCTTTCGCCAGCGCTTCGGAGAGAATATCCCTCCCATTCGGCGTGAAGACGTTCGCGGATTCCTTCAGCGGCGTCCGGTTTGGATGATGCGGCCGCTCGGCGTCAAGGTTGCGCGCCGCCAGGCGGAAATCATGGAAATGGAAGCCAGCCGCTTCTATTCCCGCGCCGCCAGCCGCACTACTGACGTGCACATGCGGGAACTGCTCAACATGCTCGCCGACGAAGAGCGCAAACACACTCGCGCTGCCGGCGAGTACGAAGAAAAACACCTCACCGAACAAGCCAAAGAGATGGAGGAGCAGTCACACCACCGCTTGTTCGTGCTGCAGTTCGTGCAGCCGGGGCTTGCGGGGCTCATGGACGGCTCCGTGTCTACCCTAGCGCCACTTTTTGCAGCTGCCTTCGCGACGCAAAAGAGCTGGGATGCCTTTCTCGTGGGCATGGCCGCGAGCGTCGGCGCGGGAATATCGATGGGGTTCGCCGAATCGCTCTCCGACGATGGTTCGCTGACCGGCCGGGGGTCACCCTGGATCCGCGGAACGGTCACCGGATTGATGACCACGGCCGGCGGCCTTGGTCACACGCTTCCTTATTTGATTCCGGATTTTCGAATGGCGACTGGGGTAGCTGTCGGCGTTGTCGCCGTTGAACTCGGGGCCATCAGCTACATCCGCCACCGCTACATGGACACGCCGTTCCTGCAGGCAGCGTTTCAGGTCATCGTCGGTGGCGTGCTGGTCTTCCTGACTGGTTGGCTGATCGGCAGTTCCTAGCCTCTCCGTAACTTTTCAGGTCGCTCGCTCACGTTCGTGGAAAGGAATTTCTTGCACCTATACATCGTATAGTATACGCTGTATAGGTGCCTAACAACGATGCCACTGCGAGCCGGATCGCCCAGGCGGCTCTCCGTATCCTTGAGGCTGAGGGCCCTCAAGCGGTCAGCATGCGCCGCATCGCCAAGGCCGTCGGCATTACGCCGATGGCCATCTACCACCATTTCTCTGATCGCGATTCCCTTCTGACCTATGTCACCGATCGCGAGTTTGCCAAACTGCTCGGCTACATCGAGGCGCATCCGCTGCGGGGCGGCGCGGAAGCGAGACTCGTCGCTGTTATGGAGGGCTACGTCGATTACGCCTGCGCGCGCCCTCGCGTCTTCGATTATGTCTTTTCACGCCCTCGCCCCGGCGCCCGCCGATTCCCGAAGGATTTCCGGGCCCGCCGCTCGCCGACATTGAATCCCGTGGCGGATGCAATTGCCGCGGCGATGCAGGAAGGTCTGTTGAAGAAAGACGACGTCTGGGAAATTGCCTTCGCGCTTTGGGCCCACGTGCATGGCTACGTCATGCTCTATCGCGCCGGGCGTATCGGGCTCTCCGAAAAACAATTTCGCGATTTGCTGCACCGTTCGATCCGGAGGTTCCTCCATGGACTCGAAGCCTGAACCCGTTGCGGTTGCCGTTCCGCGGCTTGCGCTGCCTGCGGTGCTCGGTGCCGCGTTAGTCTCCGCGCTGGCCTTCTATTTCGGCACGGGTCTCCATCCCATCTGGTGGCTCGCCTGGCTTGCGCCTCTGCCATTGTTGCTGGTCGCGGCAAGACTTTCGGCCCGCGCCGCTTTCGGGGTCTCCTGGTTGGCGGCTGCCGCAGGCGCGCTGAATTTGTGGCATTACTTCCGGCACGACCTGGAGAGTCCTCTGCTGCTTTGCATCGTCGTGGTGGTTTTGCCGAGTGTGATCTTCGCGGCCGGAGTGTTGTTTTTCCGCCGTTGCATACGCAACGGCAGCACGCTGCAAGCCACGTTGATCTTTCCTTCGTTCTGGGTGGCCTACGAATACCTCCAAGCGATCACGTCACCTCATGGCACAGCACTGAATCTCGCCTATTCCCAGATGAACTTTCTGCCGATTATCCAGGTGGCCTCGCTCACTGGCATTTGGGGCATCAGTTTCTGTGTGCTCCTGTTTTCGGCAACCGTGGCAGCGTTGGCCAGCGTGCGAAATCGTTTGCAACAAAACCGCCGGCTCGCAGTCTCGGTGGCTGCTGCACTAATCGCAGTCTTCGCCTTCGGTGTAACGCGCCTGCACGTGCGACAAAATGCCGACGCTACTACCATCGCGCTCCTGGCGTCCGATCTGCCCAAAAATAGTTTGCCGACCACCGAAGAAGACAGTATGCGTTTGCTTCGCGAGTACGCCGCGCAAATCGATCTGCTTGCGCCACGCCATCCCGCCGCTTTCGTGATTCCCGAAAAAATTGCCGTTGTTCGCGAATCTTACCTGCAATCCGCAGACTCCCTTTTTTCCTCCGCCGCGGCGCGCGCTGGGGCTGTAGTAGTAGTCGGATTAGTTCGCCGCGATTCTCGGGGCCTTTGGAACGAAGCTCGCGTCTATTCGCCAGACGGCGGGCCGGCCCTCACTTATGAAAAGCACCACATGCTCCCGCCGTTTGAATCACAATTCGTGGTTGGCACATCTCTTATAGCGCTTCACGAACCATCGGGCGTCTGGGGCATCACGATTTGCAAAGACATGGACTTTCCCCCGCTCAGCCGTCGATACGCCAACGTGGGAACCGCGCTGCTTCTCGTCCCGGCGTGGGATTTTGACTCCGACGGCTGGCTGCACGGGCGCATGGCCATTCTGCGTGGCGTCGAGTCCGGTTTCAGCATTGCACGCGCACCGCGCCATGGCATTCTGAGCATCACCGATGATCGCGGGCGCGTTCTGGCGGAGCGTCCGACGAATGCCGCGCCCTTCGCGACGCTGGTCGCACAAATCCCGGTCGTGCACCACGACACCCTGTATTCGAAATGGGGAGACTGGTTTGCCTGGGTGTGTATCGCGATCTTCGTGGCGACGCTGGCGACCTCTCGCAGAAAGCGCAGCTAGCTTTGCATTTGTTGCCTAATCGCTGTGAGCCGGAGCGTGCACCGGGACCGGCCTGCGCAACTGGTGGCGGCGCAACCACCCTTGTAGTTTGTCGAGATAGATGTACACAACCGGAGTGGTGAACAGCGTCAGCAGTTGGCTCATGATCAGCCCGCCGACAATGGTCACGCCCAGCGGGCGCCTCAGCTCCGCTCCCACGCCGGTTCCAATCGCCAGCGGCATGGCGCCAAGCATCGCAGCCATCGTTGTCATCATGATGGGCCGGAAACGCAACAGGCAGGCCTTATAAATGGCCTCTTCCGGCGTCTTCTGTTCCTCGCGCTCCGTTTGCACCGCAAAGTCGATCATCAGGATTGCGTTCTTCTTCACGATTCCGATTAACAGGATGATTCCGATCATCGCGATGATGCTCAGGTCCAAATGCATCAACTGTAGCGCCAGTAGCGCGCCGATTCCCGCCGAAGGAATAGTCGAAAGAATGGTGATGGGATGGATGAAACTTTCGTACAGGATACCTAACACGATGTAAACCGCGCCCAGTGCGGCGAGCAGGAGAATGAGTTGGTTGGAAAGCGAGTCTCTAAATGCCTGGGCGGTGCCCTGAAATGTGGCGTGCACCGTGTTCGGGACACCCAGTTGCAATTTGGCCTCTTCGATGTGCTGTACCGCGGGCCCCAGCGATGCGCCCGGAGCCAAATTGAACGAAATGGTGATGGCCGGGAAAATTCCCTGGTGGTTCACCGACAAAGCGGTATTCGAATGCTCATAGTGCGCGAACGAACTAAGCGGCACGAGCTTTCCGGTATTCGACGCGACATAAATATATTTCAGACCCTCCGGATTCTCCTGAAACTCCGGCGCCACTTCCATCACCACGTGATACTGGTTCAATCCCTTGTAAATATTGGAGACTTGCCGCTGCCCGAAGGCATCGCCCAATGCGTTGTCAATATCCTGAGCTGAAACTCCCAACCTGCCCGCGGTGTCGCGATCGATCGCCAGATAAGTCTGCAATCCTTTATTTTGCTGGTCGGAATTGATGTCGCGCAGTTCCGGAATCTGCCGCATGCGGTCCATCATGATGGGCGCCCAATGGTACAAATCGTCCAGATTGTCGGCCTGCAGTGTGTACTGATATTGCGCACCGCCGAATCGTCCGCCAATCGTCACGTCCTGCACGGACGACAGAAACATGGAGGCGCCGGGAATATCTGCGGTCTTACCTCGCAGTCGCGCGATCACATGATCCGCATCCATTTTGCGCTCCGCCAGAGGCTTCAACTGTGCAAACAGACGCGCTGTGCTTGTGCCGTTCCCGCCTCCCGTAAACGCCGTCACTGTATCTACCGCAGGATCGGCCATCACAATGTCCACGAAGGCCCGCATCTTCCTGGACATCTCCGCAAAGGAGGTGTCCTGATCCGCCTGGATAAACCCATTAATTCGGCCGGTATCCTGCTGCGGAAAGAATCCTTTGTTCACGCTCGTGAACATGTAAACGCTCAAAACTGCCGTGCCGATGGTTACAAGCAGCATGATGAATTCGTACTGCAAAACCCACTTGAGCGCATGCTCGTACCCCTTGAGCATTCCGTTGAACCCGCTCTCAAAGAGCCGGTAAAAGAACCCATGTTTCTTGTGGATATCGTGCTTCAGGAACCGCGCGCACATCATCGGCGTAGTCGTGAGCGATACAAACAGCGACACCACGATCGCCACACTTAGCGTCACCGCGAATTCCCGGAACAGGCGTCCGACGATTCCACTCATCATCAGAATCGGGATGAACACCGCAATCAGCGACGCGCTCATCGAAAGCACGGTAAAGCCAATTTCGCTTGCGCCTTTCATGGTTGCCGCGAATGCTCCCAGCCCGTTCTCCATGTGCCTCGCGATGTTTTCAATGACCACAATGGCGTCGTCCACGACGAAGCCCGTCGAGATCGTCAGCGCCATCAGCGACAGGTTGTCCAGGGAATATCCGAGCAGATACATCACCCCGAAGGTGCCCACCAGTGACAACGGCACCGCTACGCTGGGAATCAGTGTCGCCCAGTAGTTCCGCAGGAACGCAAACACCACGAGCACTACCAGGATGATGGAAATGATCATCGTGCGTTCTACTTCGTGCACCGACGCACGGATCACCAGCGTCCGGTCGATAACCACTCTTAAATCCAAGGCCGGAGAAATCGAAGCGCGCAGCCATGGCAGCGTCGCTTTCACACGGTCCGCGGTTTCGATCATGTTCGCGCCCGGCTGGCGGAAAATCCCGATAATCACGCCGGGCTTGCCGCCCGGCAGCCCCAGGTTGCGAATGTCTTCCACCGAATCCTGGACCTTCGCAATATCCTCCAAGCGCACCGCCGCGCCCGCATGGCCCGCAACGATCAGGGGCTTGTACTCGTCCGCTTTGAAAAGCTGGTCGGTGTCCGACAACATCCACGCGCGGCCGTTATTCGAAACCGATCCTTTGGCTAAATTAGAGTTGGCCGATTGCAGCGCCTTCCGGACTTGCTCCAGGCTGATTCCGTAGCTGTTCAGCTGCTGCGGATTCACCTCCACGCGGACTGCGGGCCTCGATGCTCCCCAAGTAAACACTTGCCCCACGCCGTCGATCTGCGCGATCTTCTGCGCCAGAATCGAATCGGACGCATCGTAGATTTGTCCAATTGGGATTGTGTCGGAGGTCAACGAGAGCAAAATTACCGGGGAGTCTGCGGAATTGACCTTGCGGTAGCTCGGCTGGGACGGCAGGTCAGCCGGCAGTTGGCTGCGCGCCGCGTTGATGGCTGCTTCCACGTCGCGGGCCGCCGCATTAATGTCCCGATTCAAATCAAATTGCAGCGCGATTCCCGTGTTTCCGAGTGTGGAGCTGGACGTCATCTGCGTGATGCCCGCGATCCGCCCGAATTGCCGCTCCAGCGGAGTCGCGACGGACGACGCCATCGTCTCCGGGCTCGCTCCAGGCAATCCTGCACCCACGCCGATTGTGGGCAGGTCTACTTGCGGCAGAGGTGCCACGGGTAAATAGCGGAACGCAATGACCCCCGACAGGAAAATCGCAATGGTGATTAGCGATGTGGCGACGGGCCTCAGGATGAACGGTGCGGAGAAGTTGGACTGGAAATTCATCCTGGATCAATCTCCATGCGCCGGCTCTTCCACCGGGTTCGCGATTCCCAAGTTCAGACGCCGAGCCAGCCATTCGAAAGCCAGGTACACCACGGGAGTCGTGTAAAGCGTCAGCAACTGGCTCAAGATCAATCCGCCAACAATCGTAATGCCCAGCGGGCGGCGTAATTCCGAACCCACTCCTTGCCCCAGCGCCAGTGGCAATCCGCCCAGTAACGCCGCCATCGTGGTCATCATGATCGGCCGGAAGCGCAGCAAACACGCTTCATAGATGGCGTCCAGAGGCTCCTTTCCCTCCTTACGTTCCGCTTCCAGCGCAAAGTCGATCATCATGATCGCGTTTTTCTTCACAATGCCGATCAGCAGGATGATGCCAATGAGCGAGATGATGCTGAAGTCCGTTTTGCACAGCAGCAAGGCCAGAATCGCCCCGACTCCGGCCGACGGCAACGTCGACAGGATGG
>Ga0207777_1000270_pt1 | contig 13642 bp, 9 predicted proteins | sample LuqExpMetageno35_FD_187793 | JGI IMG/M metagenome (GOLD analysis project Ga0207777, IMG submission 187793) | Tropical forest soil microbial communities from Luquillo Experimental Forest, Puerto Rico - Sample 35 (SPAdes) | ecosystem: Environmental > Terrestrial > Soil > Tropical forest ...
AGAATGCGCTAACGGCCGGGGTCGGCGATTTGGTCGCCCGGTAGGCAATCCCGGCGGGTGCGTCCCATAGCGTGCCGCGGACGGCCAGCTTACGCAGTCCGAACAGCTCCGCATAGGGCAGCAACATGGTCGGAATATTGAGGATGAAATCGTCCTCCCGCAGCAGATTGAGCGCCGCCGAGATCGAGGTGGTTTCGACGCCGATGCGTGGCGGCTGCAGCTCATTCGCAGCAAAGAACGAGCTGACTCGACTGGTTCCGACATAATCGTTCACCAGCGCGAGCCACGCGTACTCGAGCAGCTGCTTCGCCGAGATTTCGCGACGGCCGGCGAGCGGATGTTCGGCGCGCGCGACCAGTACGTGCTGTAGGTCGATGAGTTGTTCCTTGACGAATTCCGGGTGCGCTGGGAAGTCGAGCGAGGCGCAGATCACATCGAGTTCGCCGCTAAGAAGCGCTGGGACTAGCGTGTCGATAACGCCGGTGCGCAGCTTGATCTTCACTTTCGGCTGCTGGCGGCGGAATGCCGCGATGATCGGCGGCAGGATACGCACCGCCCAGACTGGGCCGGCGCCGACATTGACGGTGCCGCCAGTTCCGCCCTTGATCGCCTGAATCTCGGCGACCGCATGCCGGTATTCGAGATCCATCAGTCGCGTGCGTCGCGCCAGGATTTCGCCGAAGCGGGTGGCGACAACGCCGGTTGGCAGCCGTTCAAATAACTCGACGCCGAGAATGTCTTCGAGTTGGCGGATGCTCTTAGTCAGCGCCGGCTGGCTGATGTGCAGCTCGGCAGCGGCGGCGCTCATTCCCTTATGATCGACGACCGCGAGAAAATGACGCAGCAGACGTGAATGCATAGCCTGGCCTTGGCTTGTGACGTTTCCAATGCGGCCGATTTTTCCGCTTGTTTATTGATTAGAATAGAACATTTAGCCGAATTTGCCTATTGCCGTAACGCCGCACGCCAATGATACGGCGCCGTTACTCTCTTTATTGCATTATCTATCGCGATCGATCCTAGGTCGTCAGCCGCGCAGCACAGAGGGCAGCCAGAGCGCCAGCGATGGAAATATCGTCAACAAGGCCAGCACGACAAGGTCGGCGACTATGAACGGAACGATGCTCTTGTATAGTTTCTGCAGCGGGATGTCCGGCCGCATGGCGTTGATAATCAATATGACAAGACCGATCGGCGGGATCACGAGCCCAAGCTCGACAATGATCACATTGATGATCCCCCACCAGATGGGATCATAACCAAAGTGAACAATGATCGGCAGCGCAAATGGCAGCGTCACGATCATCGCCGCAAGTTCGTCGAAGACCGAGCCGAGAACCAGATAAGCGCCGAGCATCAGCACAATAATGCCCATCGGCGGCAGATCGACGGTGCTCAGGAGCGCGATCAGCTGCTCTGGTATCTTCGCGAGGCTGATAAAATAGGTAAATACCGACGAGCCGATCAAGACAAAATAGATCATCCCGGCAATCACTGCCGTGTTTTTGAAACCGATGACGAGCTTATCCAGCGTAATCGTGCGACGAATGAGCGCAAACACGAAGGAGGCCACCGCGGCCACCGAAGACGCTTCGTTGACGGTAAAAATCCCGCTATAGAGACCAACAAAGACGATGGCGATCAGCAAAACCGCAGGCGCTGCCCGCCGGACCGCGACCAGCTTCTCCTGCAGTGACACAGGCTCCGACGTCGGCGCCATCGCGCTGTTCCAATGCACGACAATCGCGATCGTAATTACGTTGGCGGCGATCGTGATCAATGCCGGAATAACGGCCGCGATGAAGACGTCGAAGATGTAGGTTCGCGCCACCACGCAATAGAGAATCATGCTGAGCGAGGGCGGAATCAACGCTTTCAGCGCGCCACCGGCAGCGATGGTTGCGCCGGAGAAGCTTGGCGAATAATTGCGCTTCAGCATCTCGGGCAATGCGACTTGGGTGAAGGTGGCGACCGTCGCAGGCGATGAGCCGCAAATAGCGCCGAACGCGGCGCTGCCGCCGATGGTGGCGTAGGACAGTCCCCCCTTGCGATGCCCTAGCAAGGCGGCGGCCGCTGTATAAAGGTCGTTTGAAAATCCGGAAACGTTGACGAAGGCACCCATCATCAAGAACATCGGCACAGCAGCGAGATCAATGCTGCCGAGAACCTGCGATGGCTCCGATGCAAGAAATGTGAGCGCCGGCCCCCAATCGGTCTGCAGGGCGAAGGCAACGATCCCGACCGCAATCATCGCGAACGCGAGCGGTACATGCAGTGCAACCAGCGCGAATAGCGCGACGATTCCGGAAATGCCAATCGCGGTCGAGGTCATAACGCGCTCTCCGAAGACCATTCCGGACGAGAGCCGATGATATCCCGGACCAGGACGAAGGCCTGCACGGCCACAGCCACCCACAGGACCGCGTCTACCACAAACCAGAACGGCGCTGTCGGCAGGTTGAGACGCCAGGTCACGTCTCCTGCCCGCATCGTCTTGACGCCGTGCAAATAGAACTCCCAAGCCATGGCGATCATGACGATCTCCGTGACGACGCCCGCAAAAACGTCAATCGCGCGAACGCCCTTGGCGGGCAGAATCTTGTCGAAGGCGCGCAGGGTGATGTTGTTGCTGTGCAAGAGAACGATTGGCAGACAGCAGGCGCCGCAGTTCGCAGCCACTAGATCACCGATCTCGCGCACGATATCGAGGGGATAATTCGCGAGCGCACGTAAAAGTCCGTCGCTCAGCGTGAAGGTCGCGAGAATCAGCAGAACCGAAAGTCCGGCAACGGCGAGTGCGTTCGCCGTGCCGGTTACAATCTTTTCGATCGCCTGCACGCCTATTTTGACCTGATCTGGGCGAGCAATTCGCGCGCTTTGGCCAGAGTCTGCGCATTGCGTGGATCCTTGGCCGCCCATTCGGCGGTCACCTTCTCGTAGGCTGGCTTGGTGGCGTCCAGATCGCTATTCGACGGCAGAACAACCGTGCGTTTTTTGTCGGCCTTGAACTTCTCGATGACGCTATTGTTATGGGCGTCAAGCTCCTTTGCGTAGAGGTCATTGGCCCATTTCAGCGAGTATTTACTGATTACATCCTGCGCCGCCTTCGGCATCGATTCGAATTTGGCCCGGTTCATCATTAGCGTCAGCGGGCCAGAGCCGAGCGGCAACAGGTAGTCGTAACTGGTGACACGATCAATTCCGAAATCCACAACGGCAGTCGGCACCGCGACGGTGGCTTCAATCGTGCCGCGCCCCATCGCTTCAACCACCTCGTTCGGCGGCATCAGAACCGGCACCATTCCCAGTTCCTTCACGGTCTGACCGATGACCGGACCGACAATTCGCACTTTCATGCCTTTCAGATCCTGAATCGACTTGATCGGGCGGCGCGAAAAGATGTTGTAGTGCGGGTTCATGAACGACCCGATGACGTAATAATCGGAATAGCCGCGCAGGCTGTTCGACTTCACCAGCGCTTCATAAAGCTGCACCCCTTCCTTCAGATTGCGCAGCAAGCCGGGCAATTCGAGCACCTGGTCGTCCGGAAAGCGTCCAGGCACTAGGCTGGGATTTACCCAGGCGATATCCGCGACGCCATCCAGCAACAGTTGCGGTTGCGCGGGCAAACTCTTGCCTAATGCGCCATTCGGATAGGCTTCTATTTTCACCGCACCACTTGGGTCGGCGTTCACCGCGTCGAGCCATGGCTTGATTGCTTTGACGTAATTTGTCTCGGTATCTGACGCAAAAAAAGACAGTTTCAGAGTCACCGGCTGTGCGACCGCCGACATCGGTAGAAGCGCAGCCAAACACATCAGAACTTTCCAGAGCCTATTCATTCCGAGCCCTCCCTTCAGGCACCCAATCGGCCATTTGGCCTTTTGATTCATGCGAGGCCCACGAAAGGGCCCCACTGCTACGGCGAATCATATCTGATATCGCATCGGTTCAACGGACTTGAACATTTTTTCCTCCCCGGCGCATCCATTTAGCGCCTTCGCTCACCGTCAGAACATCGGTGAAATCAACCAAGCGCAACCAAATGCGGCGCCTATGAAGGTTACGAGATCATTTTAGCAGAATATGGTCCAATGATTTCCGGCGTCGAACCCATAACTGCCATCTATAAGGTTTACCTCGCTTACGAGGTGCACTATCACAAATACCTTGGCGATTGAGGGAGCAATCGGGTGCGGGAGCAAGCCATCGCAAGTTTTCTCGTGTTCATTGAGCGCGCCGAATAGAAAAAAGCTATAGCGTCGTCAATTCACCTTCTATGCCAGAGATATCCAGCATGAAACGTCAGGTCATCGTAACCTGCGCCATCACCGGCGGAGGCGACACAGTTGCCAAGCATCCCGCCATTCCTGTCACTCCGGAGCAAATTGCAGTCTCCTCGCTCGAAGCAGCCGAAGCCGGCGCGGCGATTGTCCATATCCATGTGCGCAATCCACAGACCGGAAAGCCCAGCACCGAGTTCGAACTCTATCGCGAAGTAACGGAACGCATCCGTGCTGCGAACGGCGATGTTATTATCAATCTCACCACTGGTCCGGGCGCGCGTTTCGTTCCATCGAACAAAGATCCCGCCGTCGGCGGAGCAGGAACGAACATGATGACGCCCGCGGCTCGTGTGCGCCATGTCGAAATGTTACGTCCTGAGATTTGCAGCCTCGACATCGCCACAATGAATTTCGGTGAATTCGCTTTCGTCAATACGCCGGATTATATCCGCACCATGGCTCTTGCAATCGCGGACGCTGGAGTGATGCCCGAACTGGAAGTCTTCGACGTCGGTCATTTGCGGTTGGCGCTGCATCTTCTCGAAGCAGGAGCAGTGAGGACACCCGTCCTCTTCCAGATTTGCCTGGGTGTTCCATGGGGGGCGCCGGCCACATCGGAGATGATGATGTTCCTGCGCGGTCAATTGCCAAAGGATTGCGTCTGGACGGGATTTGGGATCGGAGGGCAACAGTTCCCCATGGTAGCGCAAGCGGTTTTGCTCGGCGGACATGTCCGCGTGGGGTTGGAGGACAATCTGTATCTCGAACGAGGTGTCTTGGCCCCGGGCAATGCCGCGCTCGTTGAAAAGGCTGTCAAGATAGTGACCGCGCTCGATGCTGTGCCAGCAAGCCCGGCAGATGCGCGTCGTATTCTCGGTCTACCACTTAAGCCATTGTCAGGTGGATCTCTTTGAAGTGCTGCGGCACACTCCACCGAAAATGAAATTCCGTGCGCTCTTACGGGTTCGGTTAAGGCGCGGCACGGTTGTGGTCTTTGACGGCTCCCTTGCGGAGATTGAAAGCTCGCCACACCTTTTCCGGCGTAAACGGCATGTCGATCATAATGTTTACGCCGGCACGAGCGAGAGCGTCCGCAATGGCGTTGGCAATAGCCGGTATCGACCCTGTTGTGCCCGCCTCACCACAACCTTTGATGCCAAGAGGGTTGGCGGTCGATGGCACCTCATGGAACGTCGCCTCGGGCTCGGGGAAATTAGATGCGCGAGGCATGGCATAGTCCATGAATGATCCAGTTACGAGTTGGCCGCGCTCGTCATATACGCAATGTTCGAACAGCGCCTGTCCGAGTCCTTGAGCGACCCCGCCATGAAGTTGACCGCGAACAATCATCGGGTTGATGATCACTCCGAAGTCAGCGACCACAGCATAGCGGGCGACCTTGATCACACCGGTTTCCGGATCGACTTCGATTTCGCAAATATGGCATCCGTTCGGAAAGTGGAAATCCTTGACCATGAACTCACCGCTCGAATCAAGGCTTTGGGGAAGGTGATCCGGTAGCTTACCCGGCGCCCGCACGCGCGCGGCGAGTTCGCGCACGCCGATCCCAAGATCGGTCCCGGCAGCGCGGAACATGCCAGCGTTGAACTCGATGTCGTTTTGCGATACCTCCAGCACGTGCGCCGCCAAGCGGCGCCCTTTCTCGATTATGAGATCGCAGGTCACCTTGATGGCGGAACCTGCCATGATCATGGAACGCGAGGCAAAGCTGCCCATGCCGCGCGGAATATCGAAGCTGTCGCCCTGGCAAATGCGAATAGAGTCGAGTGGAATGCCGAGCTGGCAGGCAACGACTTGTGAAAAGCTTGTTTCGTGGCCCTGGCCTTGCGATTGAGTCGCCAGCACGACCGACACTGTGCCGTCATCGCCAAAGCGAATATGGGCTCCCTCGAACGGAATACCCCCCACCGCCTCGATGAAGAACGAGATGCCGCGCCCGCGAATCTTGCCGCCTTTCTTGCTCGCCTTTGCGCGCGCATCGAAGCCGTTCCAATCCGCGAGGTCCAGCGCCTTGTCGAGCACGCTTTCAAAATCGCCGCTGTCATATGTGCGGCCCGTCGGCGTCGTATAGGGAATTGCCGAATTAGGCAGCACATTGCGCCGCCTGAGCGCAATCGGGTCCAAGCCGATCTCGCGCGCAGCTTCATCGACCAGACGTTCAACGATCAGCGCGCCCTGCTCGCGTCCGGCGCCGCGATAGGGGCCGATCGGGGTTGAATTCGTCACAACCATTTTTTGGCACACCTCCACCAGCGGCGTCTTATAGAGCAGCGGCAAGCCATTGGTGGTGTTGCGGATCGGCATGATCGGCGCGATGTAGGAGCAGTAAGCACCCATCGCATTCAGAATGGTGGCCCGCACCGCAAGAAAGTTGGCCTCCCGGTCGAGCGCCAGCGCGCAATCGATGACCGCGTCGCGCGCGTGATTATCGGAGAGAATTTGCTCGCTTCGGGTGCCGGTCCACTTTACCGGACGGCCGAGGATGCGTGCCGCGTAGAGAATCGCCACGTCTTCCGGATACGGCAGTTCCTTCGTTCCAAAGGCGCCGCCAACGTCATAGGTGCGAATGTGCATCTTGTCCGGCGACGCACGCAGCGTGTGCTCACAGAGACCGCGCAGGAAATAGAGAACGCCCTGTGAAGAAACCGTCAACTCGTAACGATCCGTCGCGGAATCGTGGGACGCAATCGATGTGCGAGGTTCAAGCGGGTTCGCTACCACACGGTTGTTGATAAGCTTCAGCCGCGTGACATGCGCGGCGCTGGCGAAAGCGGCGTCGACCTTGGATGTGTCGCCGAAACGCCAGGTCAGCACCACGTTATCGGGCGCCAACGGCCACAGGTTTGGCGCGTTCGGCTGGATCGCCTGCTCGATGTCAACGACGGCGGGAAGATCTTCAATATCGACCTCGACCTGCTCGGCAGCATCGATGGCCTGTGCAAGCGTTTCCGCCACAACCACCGCTACCTGCTCCCCTACATATCGCACGCGGTCAAGTGCGAGGGCGTGACGAGGCGTATCGACCGGCATGTCCATGGGGAAGCCCGGGATCGGCAGGTAGGGAATCGGACCAATGCCGGAGGAATGAATATCCTTGCCGGTGAATACTCCAATCACACCGGGCAAGCTTCTCGCACGGTCGGTGACAACGGAACGTAGAATGCCGTGCGCATGCGTCGAGCGCACAAAACAGGCATAGGCTTGGTGGGGAACATTGATGTCGTCGGTAAAACGGCCATTGCCGGTAATAAATCGAATATCTTCCCGCCGGCGCAGGGGTTGCGAGCTGCCGAAAGTTTCGCTCATCCGCGTTCCATTTTGTCGCAGCTCAACGACCGGGGTGATGGCTGAACAATGCCACGTTGGAACGATTCCCCGTTTTCGCGGCCAACTCCTCGGTCGTCCCGAATTCCATGCAACGCGACTGGCAATGGCGCACGCAGGCGGGCACCTTGTCGCGCAGACGCCTCGTCTTGCACAGGTCGCAGTGCTGGGTGAAAAATGGCAGATAATCGATCCTCACCCGCCCGCGCGCCTCATACTCGTATTCCCTCACCACGATGCCAAACGTGCCCGGAGCATAATTATGCTCCTGTTGGCAGGCGACCTCGCAGGTATGACACCCGGTGCAATAGTCATAATCGATCAAGATCGCGTACCTAGCCATGGCTTGCTCCTGACGCAGCGATCTTGCTCAGCGTGCAAAGCGTGGTCTTGTATTGCCCGCCGCCAAAGCCAGACTTGCTACATTGCGGACCGGGAATGATCTTGTTGATCTGATAGTCCCATAACCCGAACAGGTCGGGCTCCTTGCCGTCGCGCTCCGGCAGCCACCAACCGTGCATGGTATGGATATGGGCCGGCTTGACCTTGCGCGTGATCACCGCCTTACGCTTGACCCGGCCCATATCATTTTCGATGTACACCCATTCGCCGTCGCCGATGCCGTACTTGGCGGCGGTCTGCGGATGAATCTCCACGATCGGATCGGGCATTTTTTCGCGTAGCCATGGGATCATGCGATGTTCGGACTGGAAGAACAGTTGCGAGCGCGCCCCGGTGATCATAACCAACGGATATTTCTTGAACAGCGCCGGGGTTGAGACTTCGCTCTGGGGTGGTTCGGTATAGAACGGCAGTGGATCGAGACCCCATTGTCTGTAGGTCTCGCAATAGACTTCTATTTTTCCGCTCGGTGTATTGAAGCCCGGAGTCTTGTCCGCACGAAGCAGACCGCGTTCATGCCGCCGGTAAGGTTTGGATGAGCCGTCGGGGGGCATTTTCCAGCCACCCTGATCGACCAGCTGCTGGAAGGTCATGCCCGAGGCCTTCAGGCGGTCGTCGAACAGGTCTTCCGGCGTGTTCCACTGCTGCATGCCTTCCGGATTGAACCGTTTGGCCAGCTCGAAATTAATCTCCCAATCGGATTTGCACTCGCCGACCTGAACCCTCTTCTTGATGCCCGCCAGCGGCGCCCACCAAGCGCGAATACTGTCCTTCTCGGCGAATGTTGCGGCCGGCAGCACGATGTCGGCCAACGCCATCGTGGTCGGGTTGTGGAATAGATCGACCACGACGACGAAATCCAGCTTCTTGAGCGCCTCGTAATGAAATTTCGCCCGCGCCGCCTGGCCGCCGAGTATGTTGGCGGTCTGGATCCATGCCGCTTTAATCGGATACGGCTTGCCACTGTGGATCTGTTCAATGGCCATGTCCGGCTGCGCCCAGGCACGGAAGTTCTTCACCATCGGATAGGTGTCCGCCCCAATACGTTTCTTGGACAACCGGTTGATCAATTCCGAGCCGTACAGATCAAACAGTTCTTCGGTTGAATACGGATACGAGCTGACCCCGTGCGAAGGCCGTGCGATCACCTGTCCACCCGGAATGTCGATGTTGCCGGTGATCGCCCAAAGGCAAATGATGGCATGCGCCACCGCAGTGCCATCCGGACTCATATCGATCGGCACGCCCCAGTGGATTGCCGCCTGCTTCGCATTCGCAAACAGGCGCGCAGCCGCCACGATCTCATTGGCTGATACTTCTGTGATCGTCGACACGCGCTCTACTGGGTACTGCTTTACGCGCTCCTTGAGCTGCTCAAATCCCTCCACCCATTGCGTGACGAACTGTTTGTCGTAAATGCCTTCTTCGATGATCACGTTGAGCATGCCCAGCGCCAGTGCACCGTCAGTACCGGGCCGATTTTGCAGGTGATGCACCGCGCGGCCTGTCGTCCAAGTATTTCTTGGATCCACCGCAATGATCTTCGTGCCCATCCGCATGCAATCGACAATCCAGTGTCCATAGAAGGCGTCGGGACACCCACTTGTCGGATCCTGCCCCCAGGTAATGATGACCTCGGGCCGCACCCATTGCGGATCGTTGTGTCGCGCTTCGAGAAACTGCGAGCAGTCGACGACGGCGAAGTCGCCCATAACCGCTTTCATCGCGCCTAAGCGCGGCGTGTAGCAGGATTGTCCGGACAGCCCCAGCTGACACAAATTGGGGCTTCCAAAACTATAGGCGAGGAACGAAAGCGGTCCGCCTATATCGCGGCCGGTGCCTTGCGCGAATATTACCGATTCGGCGCCGTGCTTTTCTCGGATCTCCTTGAGTCGGCGCTCGCAGAGATCGAAGGCTTCGTCCCAGTTGATCGGTTCGAACTTGCCCTCACCGCGCTCCCCTACGCGCTTGAGCGGTTTTGTGATGCGATCCGGGTGATACACATATTGTTTGAGCGCAAGCACCCGTGGACAGGACCTGCCTTGGTTCCATGGATTGTTTTCATCGCCCTCGACGCGCATAAGTTTTCCGTCCTGGACGAAAAGCTTCTGCCCGCACCCGCCATGGCAACCTGGCCCCGCCGACCACGCGGTTGTCGGATAGATTTCTGTCTTTTCCATCGCACAGTCTTTCTTGCCGAGACGTGCACACGGCTGTGTCAGGCCGCAGTGGTTGTCAAAGGAATGCAGAATGTCAGTGTAGAATGGTGGTTCATGCCGGGGCGAGTCTTGACCTTTCTCAATTTTACGTCCGATTGAAGAGGTCCGGCGAATTCCAGAGCTTTTGCGCCCAAGACCGAGGATAATCGATGGGAATGAAGTCGCCGGAAGGGACAAGTGCCGATTATCGGGACAGAATGTTCACCTGGACGGCGGTTCCTATCCCGCCTTCGCGTGAGAGGAAGCAAGTCGATCGGAGACCGTAGAAACGTGCGTCCAAAATCACATAAATAATTATGGGAGAATTTGATGGGCATCCCTCGGGCAGTATATCCGGCACCGTTCAATATGACGCGGGCGAGTCACGTCGTCGTTACGGTGAAGGATTTGGCCGCGAGCCGCGCCTTTTACGTGGATGCGCTAGGATTTGTCGTTAGCGACGAAGATGCCAACACGCTATATCTGCGCGGCCTCGAAGAAGTGTGCCACCACAGTCTTGTTCTCAAAAAAGCTACCGCGGCCCCGGTGTGTGAGCGAGTCGGCATGCGGGTCTATACGGAAGAAGATCTCGAAAAAGCGAAAGCCCATTTCGAAAAAGCCGGGCTACCAGCCAAGTGGGTTGAGGTTTCACATCAAGGGAGAACACTTCACCTATCCGATGCCGTCGGCACGCCGCTGGAGATTTGCGCGACCATGCCGACCAAGCCGCGCCTGATCGCCCAGTTCCAGCACTTCAAGGGCGCCCATCCCTTGCGGCTCGATCATTTCCAGATCATTTCGCCTGATGTTCGACGCGCCTGCGAATTTTACGCAGGAATGGGTTTCCGCTTGTCCGAATATGTCGCATTCGATGGCACGGATGATCTGGTTTTTGCCTTCTTGCAACGGAAAGGAAATCCGCACGACATCGTATTCGCCAACGGACCAGGTCCGCGATTGCACCACTTCGCGTTCAGCATCCCAGATTCTCATCAACTGATTCATGCTTGCGATGTCGCTGGCAGTTTTGGTTACGGAGCCAAGCTCGAAGCCGGACCCGGCCGTCATGGCCCTGGACACGCCTTATATGCCTATTTCCGCGATCCCGACGGACACCGGCTGGAGTTGTTCAACACCCATTACCAGATGATGGACATCGAAATTGAACCGGTGCGCTGGGATGTCTCGTATCTGCGCAATCGTCCCTGGGGACTTCCGCTGCGCAAGAAGTGGTACGAGGAAGCGTCCCGCTTCGCTGGGATCGAACCCCGCAACCCCGCGCGCACAACCAATCCAGCGACCCTCGAGAGCGTCTTAGCGGAAGAAGACTTGTGAAGGAAACTATCAGACGATGCGGGGCGAGCCATTCATCCGCACCGTGATGCTTGGATCAACGCATAAAAAAGCAACGGGAGAGCGCCATGAGAATCGCAAAACGTGTGGCCATGTCGATGATAGGACTCTCCATGATGCTAACGATGGCCGCGCGTGCGCAAGACTATCCGACGCGGCAGGTCACACTCGTTGTGCCGCTCGGGGCCGGAGGGGCACTGGACATTCTTGCGCGCACATTGGGCGCCAAGCTGGCCGATCGTCTCGGCAAACCATTCGTCGTGGAAAATCGGACGGGCGGCGGGACGGTGACCGCTGCGATATGGGTCGCGAAGGCGCCTGCCGACGGCTACACACTCATGTTCACGCCGAGCGGCACCCTTACAACCAACGCCACGCTCTACAAGAACCTGCCCTACAATCCGGCCGCAGACTTTGTGCCCATCGCGCTTATCGCTAAGGTACCTTTTGTATTGGTCGTTGATCCCTCTCTGCCAGTGCGATCCATTCCCGATTTGATAAAGTACGCGAAGGAACGGCCAGGGACAATTTCATTTTCCTCAACTGGAACCGGAGCCGTACCGCATCTTGCGGCCGAAATGCTCAAGAGCGCGATCGGGATCGAGATGACCCACGTTCCCTATAGAGGCGCCATTCCGGCTTTGACTGATGTCGTTGCCGGCCACGTACAATTGACTTTTGCCGATCCGTCGATTTCGCCACCGCTGATCAAGGATGGCAAGGTCCGAGCACTTGGCGTGTCGTCGCTGACCCGTCTGGGCAGCCTCCCTGATATTTCTCCGCTCGCGGAAGTTGGAGTTCCAGGCTTTGAAGCCGTGTCGTGGCATTTGGTTGTGGCGCCGGCGCATACGCCTCCGGAGATCGTGAACAAACTTCACGACGAGATAAAAACGCTCGTGGCGCAGCCCGAGATCCAACAGCAGATGATCAAAATGGGTTTGATTCCGGTTGATACCCCGTCGGTCGAGCAACTGCAGAGCTTTGTTGCATCCGAAATCGTCCGCTGGGGAAAATTGGTGCAGCAGGCAGGCATAGCAGGTTCGGAATAAACTAAACCGGGGGTGCGCGCCGATGCGTTCTACCGCCAGGGGCGGAAGTAGTGGGAACGAAGCTTGCCGGAACAAACTTGAGGTCAAAGCCGTCTCGAACAGGGATCAATCATGCGCCTCCGTACCCCCATCGCGTCTGCCGCCGTCCTGATTGCGCTCCTCGCCCCGGCCGCTGCGCAAAACTGGCCGACCCGCCAGCCGATCAAGCTTATCGTACCGTTCCCGGCAGGCTCCGCACTCGACACCGTCGGCCGGCCGGTATTCGAGCAGGTCAGCAAGCAGATCGGCCAAACCTTTGTGTTTGAGAACCGGCCGGGCGCCGGCGGTACGCTCGGTATGGCGCAGGCCGCCAAGGCAGACCCTGACGGCTACACCCTGCTGCTCAACTCCTCGATCCAAACCATCGTGCCGACGACGTACGCCAAGCTACCGTTCGACACCACCAAGGACTTCGCAGCCGTCATCCCGCTCGGCCAATTTCCAAACGTGCTAGTCGCGCCGGCCGGCCGCTTTAAAAGCGTGCAGGACCTGGTCACCAAGGCGAAAGCGAAACCGGGCTCGATCACTTACGGCTCGGGCGGAATTGGAGCTGCGACCCATCTCAATGCCGAGCGGTTCCGGCTCGCCGCCGGTGAGCAGGGTTATCTTCTCGGGCCGGACGGTCATCTGGTGACCGTCACGCTCGATCAGGTTGGAGACCCCGATGAACCCGGCCACGAAGGCCGTCTGCGGCCGCTCGTACACCTCGATCGGCGCGCCTATCTGCTCGATGCTGCCGCGATTCAGGACCGCGATGCGGTCGCTCATCGTCAGCGCCTCTTCCTGGTCATGCGTGACGTAGACGAAGGTGATGCCCACCACACGCTGGACCCGGAGCAGTTCGGTCTGCATCTCCTGGCGCAGCTTGAGGTCCAGCGCGCCGAGCGGTTCGTCGAGCAGCAGCACCCCGGGCTCGTTGATGATGGCGCGGGCGAGCGCGACGCGCTGACGCTGGCCACCGGACAGCTGC
>Ga0207777_1000272_pt1 | contig 13599 bp, 7 predicted proteins | sample LuqExpMetageno35_FD_187793 | JGI IMG/M metagenome (GOLD analysis project Ga0207777, IMG submission 187793) | Tropical forest soil microbial communities from Luquillo Experimental Forest, Puerto Rico - Sample 35 (SPAdes) | ecosystem: Environmental > Terrestrial > Soil > Tropical forest ...
GGCCCGCCAGTGTAGAACGGGTTCAACTGGCCGGCGAGTCCGGTGCCTCCGTAGAAGCCGACCGCCGAAAGGGTCGGCAGCAGGGCGTTCTTTGCCGCCTGGCGGCTGATTTGCCGGTTGACCAGGTCGATGTCTGACTCGGCCAGCTCAGGTCGGTCGCCTAATGCCTCGTTGATCAATTCTTGTACCGGCTGATCGGCGAGCGGGCCGACGAGCTCGGATCTGTCCGTGGGGATCACTGGCATCGACTCCAGAACTGGGTCGTCGAGATTCTTAGTGATCGCATTCTTCATCAGAGATTCCTGTAGTTGCAGGTTGGTCTTCGCGATGAGCAAGTCCTGGTCGCGCTTCGAAACCTCGGCTTCCGCGCGCATGACGTCCATCTCTGGTACCGCCTCGAGTTGTAATTGCTTCTGCGCATTCGAAAGGCTCTGCTGAGCGAACGAGAATGACTGCTCGGTGACTCGCTCCTGTTCGTAAGCGCTCACCAGGTCCCAATAAATATCGGAGATCTGCGTGATGGTGGCTACCAACTGGTCTTTAAACGCGATGTCGGAAATCTTCTTGTTGTTTTTGGCAATATGCAGAAAGCGCAAGTTGGGGCCGATACCGAAGCCCGACAGCAACTGCTGCTGAATGCTCACTCGGTAGTAAGCCCCGAGTGTGGGAACCAAGCTGCTGAAAACGCTGTTCGTTGTTTGGCGGTTATTGTTCGACTCGAAGGTGAAGCTGGTACCGGTCGGGAACGCCTGTTGGTAGGCCAGGTTAACGACGCCAGTGTTCTGCTGCAACGAGGGAACGCCGTAAATCTGAATGTTCGAGAGGGGCGTCGTGAGGTGCTCGATTCCCATGTTGCCCGTAATCGCCGGATCGTAAGACTGCACCGGTGCGCCAATGCCGAGCGTAGATTGCACGATTCCGGCCGCGCCCGCGCCTGCCCCGCCTGCACCGCCCGAAGTGCCACCCGCGCCTGCTCCGGGCGCTCCGGTGCCGAATCCTCCTACGCCGCCCCCGGGGGTGCCTTGCACGACGCCGGTGTTGACGCCGCGGAAGGAAGCGCCAGCCTTGGTACGCAGCAGGTCGGTATCGGCAATCGGCAGGTTGTAGCGTGCAATGGCCACATCAAGATTATTCTCGATGGCCAGCGAGATTGCGTCCTTCAACGAGATGTAGAGCTTGCCGTCGCGAATCAGTTGATCGAGCCGCGGCGAGTTGGCGAGCTCCGGCTCGGGAACCGAATTAGAGCGATAGGCACTGAAAGGTTCCCATGAATGCGGCATGGCGAGCCGCGGCGGAGTCTGAATGCTCGCCTGCGCGCTGGCGGTGTTCGTCCCTGGGGACGCCGGTGAAACTGTCTGAGCCCGGCCGCTCACCAAGAGCGCACAAAGCATGCCGACGACAAAAGGCGACCTCGAGGTTCGTCGTATCATGACTTTACGGCCTCACCGGCGGGATCCAGATTTGCATTCGACGTGTCGCTGACTAGCCAACCATCGCGCAAGTTGATGGTGCGGGTTCCGTAAGACGCGTTCACGTCGGAGTGCGTGACCTGCACGATGGTCGTCCCCTGGCGGTTGAGTTTGCTGAACAACTCCATGATCTCCTTCGCCTGGCTGGAATGCAGGTTTCCGGTCGGCTCGTCGGCTAGCAGCAGCGCGGGCTTGTGAATCACGGCACGAGCGATCCCGACCAACTGTTGTTGCCCGCCCGATAATTGGCTGGGATAGAGGTCCTTCTTGGCTACGATCTGGAAACGGTCGAGCGTGTCGGCTACCATCGCCTGGCGCTCGCTGCGCGGAATGTCCTTGTATGACAGCGGCAGATCGATATTCTCCTGCACGGTGAGATCATCGAGCAGGTGATAACTCTGGAACACCATCCCGATGTTGCGCTTGGCCAACTCGGCGCGCTCTTTGCGCTTCATCCGGTGGACGGCATCTTCACGAAACCAGTACTCGCCGACCCACTGGTCGTCGAGCAGAGCCAACGCATTCAGCAACGACGACTTGCCAGCGCCCGACGGACCCATGATGGTTAGAAACGCCCCTTCAGGTATGGTGAGGCCGATGCGGCGAAGCACCCAGCTTTCGCCGGCGGCTGTTTTGTAACTGCGTTCAAGATTGTTGAGTCGGATCATGTTCGTCTGCTGCTAGTGACACACGGCTTCATCTCGCGCCGGGCACGCCCGACGATAACGTCCCCGTTACTGCCCGGTGACTACTGCGCTTCCTGCATCAGGGTGCGAAGCTCGTCCTCGGCTACCACCTTGCCGTCAAACAGGTGCACCTCACGCTCGGCATGCGCAGCAAAGCGAGGATCATGGGTCACCATACAAATCGTTGCACCGTCGTGGTGTAACTTCTGCAGCAGTTCCATTACGGCTTCGCCGTTACGGGAATCGAGGTTTCCGGTGGGCTCATCCGCCAACAGGATCGACGGAGATCCGGCAAGCGCGCGAGCTACCGCAACACGCTGCTGCTGGCCGCCGGAAAGTTGAGATGGATAGTGCCGCAGCCGGTGTGCCATTCCCACTCGCTCCAGCGACTCGAGCACTCGCCGCTTGCGCTCTGCAGCCGGCATTCCGTCGCGATACGTGAGTGGCAGTTCGACGTTCTCGTAGACGCTGAGATCGCCGATGAGGTTGAAGCTCTGAAAAATGAATCCGATCTCGCGATTGCGGATGCGAGAACGCTCGGCAAAGTTGAGGTTCTCAACTGTCTGGCCGTTGAGCTTGTACTTGCCGCCGGTCGGGGTGTCGAGTAACCCAATGACCGCGAGCAGAGTAGATTTGCCGCAGCCCGATGGTCCCGACATCGCAACGTACTCGCCTTTGCTGATGGAAAGATGAACTCCAGCCAAGGCGTGCGTCTCGACTTCATCTGTATAGAAAACCTTGGTCAGATTCTCAATTTCAATCAAGGGAACTGTTTCAGTCATGATCTGTCCATTCCATAGTTGTCGCATCTGCTAAATTGGAATTGCATGGTTTACTCAAGCCGTACGCGATCCGTGTTGTCCCATCGCGACATGTCAGACAAGATGACGGTGTCGCCTTCCTTCAATCCTGAGCCGATCTGGATCAAGTTCACCGAGGCTCTCCCGGTTTTAACCTGCGCGCGTGAGGCAGAGTCGCCTTGGCGGTCGAGCACGAACATCGAGATTGTGCTGTTTTCCTGGCCGAACGCCGGACGTCCGACATAGAGGACGTTTTCCAGCTTCTCGAGATCGATAGTCCCATCGACGCTCAGATCGGGACGCGCTCCCTTGGGCAACTCGCCCGTGAGTGATACGTCAACCGTTACCGTTCCGTTCTGCACCGCGGGGTCGACACGGCTGACAGTACCGGAAATCACCCCATTGTGTGTGTCAATCGAGGCAGGTTCACCGATCTGCACATCGCGGGCCTGGGTCTCTGGAATCTTCAGGGCCGCCATCAGATGATTGGGCTGGACAACTTTCGCGAGTTCGGCCCCGGGTAACACGTGCTGACCTTCTTGCAACGGCACTTCTACGAGCACGCCCGCAACTCCGGCGCGCACTCTCAATTTCTCCAGTTGCCGTCGCTTCAAGTCAGCTAGCGCGCGAATCTGCTCGATCTTTGACTGCTGCACTGCGAGTTGCGAGGCGATTGCCTTCTGGTTGATCTTCAGCCTCTCGTCTTCGATCTGGTTGCGGGTGTCGAGTTCCTCAGCCTTGCCCTGCGAGGCCTTTGCAGTCAGTCCGGAAACGACCCCGAGGTCGTACAGCGCCTTGTCGGTCTTCGCCTGCCGCTGTGCCTCGCTGTAGTCGGCATTCACCGTGGCCGCGCCGGCGCGCTGTGTCATCAGGTCGCTGTCCAGTTTGACCTTTAAGCTCTGGTACTCCGCTTCAGCGGCTCTTACTTGGAGCTGAGCATCGAGGGCTTCCTGTTCCAGTTGCGGGTTACTCATCTCAACCAGAACGGTGTCGGGCCCGACTAGCGAGCCGGGCAGTTTGATGATGCGAATCACGGTTGCTTCGGTTTCAGCGGGAATCTGCCGGACATCTTCATGGCTGGGGACCAGCGTGCCGAGTCCCCGCACCTGGCGGAGCATGGATCCACGCTTCACTGTGTCGGTCCAGATGGTTGCGCGCTCTACAGTCGGTGCCGCAGGCTTCAAACGGTAGACACCAATGGTCAACAACACAACTGCCAAAACTCCCACGCTGCCCCAGATCATCTGTCGGCGACGCTTCTGGCGTTTTAATTCAGGACGGGCGATATCCATTGCGACTTGTATTAAGCAACTCGACAGCCAACTCTGCCGTTCGCTCACTATTGAATCAGAAGCGGTTAGGACCACTATCCTCGGATAAAGCCAGGGTCAGGTGTCCCGTATCAAGCGAAAAGTGTCCATTTTCGGACAGCAGTGCTTCCTTCGGCCTGAGTAAATACAGTTGCACGAGCAACTTACCCAAAATAGTAGGAAACCGGCATCTGTAACGCCGCCAGGCGTCCGACCTCCAGCTACATCGGTCTCCAGGTGGTTGGCGATTGGACGGTCACGCTGTTCATTTGATAGCACCATGGGGGCTACAACACCTGCGCCGAGATGACTACGAGATCCAGGATGCGAGCATCGGCTGACACTGCGAAGCGTAAAACGCCGATGACGACGATGAGATTGGCTACAACGGCGAACATCACGCCCGTTTGCCAGCTCAAGTCGCGTCTTCCGTTTATAGCGTCCGGAGCCGGACACTCGATTCCTGCCACGGACAGCTACTTTGTTCAGCCGAATGGCAGTGGCACGTATTCCCAGCAACTGCCTTTAGTGGTAAGAATGCAATAATTGAACTGGCTGCCCGCCTCTCGAGAGTAGTGCAGATGGAAACTGTCTTGCTGGATCTTCGGTTCCTGGCTCGTCAATTGCTGAGGAATAAAGGCTTTACCGTAACGGCCGTGCTGTCGCTGGCGCTCGGCATAGGCGCGACCACTGCAGTCTTCAGCGTCGTTTATGGTGTGCTGCTTGATCCCTACCCCTACAAAGACGCAAATCGCATGGTGCACGTAGAGTTGTTCGACAATAACGGACGCCAGATGGGACTCGTGTTCAACACCGGGCCGGAGCTGAGTGAGCTTAAACAAGCCAAGTGCGTGGACGACGTCTTCATGATGAATAACTCCAGGGCGACCTTGACAGCGAGCAATCAGCTACCAGTGTCCGTGCAGTTGGGCGAGTACACGCCGAATTTGTTTGAGTACATGGGAGTTCCCCCAGTGTTGGGCCGACAGTTCACCTCTGCCGACCTCACCGACGGCAAGGCCTCGCCGGTCGCGGTCCTGAGCTACCTGTTCTGGCAGAAGCAGTTCGGCGCCAACCGTGACGTCGTGGGTAAGACGATCGAAATGGACCGCAAGGTTTACACGATCTTGGGCGTGGCGGCCCCTCGCTTTACCTGGGGCGACTCCGATGTATACGTTCCGAAAGTCCCGACCAACGATCCGCACGACTACGGGCTGAGTTTCGTCAAACTCAAACCCGGGGTGACATTGGCGGCAGCCAACGCGGAGCTTGAGCCACTCATTTTTCAGTTCCGCGATCGCGACCCCAAGGGATACGCTCCGGTGACGCGCGTCAAGACCGTGACGCTCAACGAAGACCTGCTGGGGCAGTTCTCTGGAACTTTGCTGCTACTGTTTGGTGCGGTGGTGTTGCTGCTGGTGATCGGCTGCGCCAATGTGTCGATCCTGATGCTGGCGCGAGGGACGGCGCGCATGCATGAGCTCGCGCTTCGCTCATCGATGGGAGCATCGCGCTGGCGGATCATGCGTCAACTACTGACCGAGTCGGTCCTGCTTTCCCTCGCCGGGGCGGCGATCGGCGTGTTGCTCGCATACGGAGCAGTCCACTGGATCACCACCGCGATGCCGTACTACTCATTTCCTCATGAGGCTTCAATTCACGTCAGCCTGCCAGTGCTGGCGTTTTCGGTCCTGGTGGCGATTCTCACCGGAATCCTCTTTGGAATATCGCCTGCTCTGCAACTCTCCCGCCCCAACCTGAGCGAATTGATCCAGTCAGGCTCCGGCAGGCACTCCGGTGGGGGAGGCGATCGTAAGACCCATCGGCTGCTTATCACCGGGCAGGTCGCGCTTACTCTGGTGCTGTTGTCGATCGCAGGCGCCGCCACACGAGCATTTCTAACTGCCTATCGGGTGCCCCTTGGCTACGACGCCGACAGGGTTACGAACCTTGTTCTCGCGTTGCCCCGCAAGTCCTACCCGGGCTGGATGGAGCGGGCGAACAAATTAGATGCGATCCGACAGGCGGTTGCGTCCGGTACGGGAGTGGAGCAGGCCAGCATCGTGAGCACCTGGACTCCTCCGATGCGGGCCTACACCGACAAGATCGAGATCGAAGGCAAGCAGGATTTGACCGGCATTCAGTCGCAGTTGGTTCTTGTCAGCCCTGAGGCTTTTGCGACCATGGGCATTCCGCTTGTACAAGGCCGAATCTTCACTCAGTCGGAACTGATGCGACCTGCCCACGTTGCGCTGGTGAACCAGGCATTTGTCCGCAAATACCTGTCGGACCGTGACCCCATTGGACAGCATGTGAAAGGACCGACGTTAAAAATGGAGCGGCCCGATTTTGTGATCGCACAAGACAACGATGATTGGTTTGAGGTTGTCGGCGTGGTCGCCGACGCTCGCAACAACGGCGGATTCCGTCAGAACGAAACCAATAGCAAAGAGGCACCGATCGAACCAGCATTCTATGTTCCGTACACGGTGGTTATGGTTCCTTACGTTTCCTTGATGGTGCGGACAAAAGGAGATACAGACGCCGCAATGCATTCGGCATTGCAGAGACTGCAGGCAACCGACTCGGAAATTGCAGTTGTTGCGCAACATCCCTTGACCTGGTATCTGGAGACACTGATCTGGGGGCAGCAGCGCTTCATAGCCGCGCTGTTCGCCGTCTTTTCGCTGCTCGGGCTGGTGCTGGCAGGCACCGGTCTTTACAGCGTGGTCTCGTATTCGGTCAGCCAGCGAAATCAGGAGATGGGAATTCGAATGGCGCTGGGAGCGCAACGAATCGACATCATCCGTCTGGTTTTGAAGTCCGTTGCCGCGACTGTTGGCGTCGGAATCGTCGTCGGACTCGCGGCAAGCCTCGCTTTGAACAAAGTTGTGGCGCATTGGGTGCAAAGCAACTCACGGGATCCGCTGACCCTGTTGGCCGTTGCTGTGATTCTGGTGACGATTGCACTCTTGGCGTGCCTCTGGCCGGCCCGACGCGCAGCCACGCTGGATCCAATGAAGGCGCTGCGCATGGAATGACTTCAAGTCAACACAAAACCCGGGGCTGCGTGCCCTGATCACTCCGAGCGCAATGCCCGGACCGGATCGGTCTGCGTTGCACGCCAGGCAGGGACGAGACTGGCAAACGTAGCCGCAATGACCATCACCGCGAATGCCAGCGCGAATGACAGCGGATCGCGCGGATTCACTTTGTAGAGCAGATACCCAAGCAAACGCGTTAAAAGCAAAGCCGCGCCTGCTCCAAGAGCGACCCCGCCTGCGGTCAGAGTGAATCCTCTCGACATCATGAGCCGGAGCAGCTGCGCAGGTGCCGCGCCCAGTGCCATCCGCAGCCCCAGTTCGCGTGTGCTCTGCGACACCGCATACGACATGACACCGTAGAGACCGATCCCTGCCAACAGCAGCGCCAGGCCGCCGAAACCGCTTAGGAGGGTGCCCGCGATGTGTTGCGATGAGGCCGAGCGGTCGATCTGTTCCCGCATGCTAATCACTTCGTACGGCGCGAGGTCCGGGTCTAGAGCATGGATCTCGCGGATCAACTGTGGCGCCATGGTCTGGGGCCCCTGCGGCGTGCGAACAAACAGGCCGACCTGGGTTGAAGGATTCTGCCGCAGAGGGACATAGAAAAACGGCTTGTCCGGCTCCAGGAGATTGCCGTACTTCGCCGCCTTCACCACCCCGACCACCCGCATCCACCGGTCCTTGACCTCCAGCCGTTTGCCGACCGGGTTCTCGCCCCGCCAGTACCTCGCGACCATCGTCTCATTCACGACCGCTACGAGTGGAGCACTCTCATCATCGGCGCGCGTGAAATCTCGGCCCGACAGAAATGGAATCCCCAGGGTCTGGAAGTAGAAAGGGCTCACTTCGTTGTATTCCACAGTCGGCTGTTGATCGGGCAGGGCGTCGTAGCCATCCACCTCGATTGGAGCCGAAGAATACGTCCGCAAGCTGAAGGGAGTGATACGCCCGTAGGCCGTCGATTCAACTCCACTCAGCCCCTGAACGCGGTCCATCAATTTCTCTTGGAATGTATTTGCGCGCTGCGCATCATATCCGGCTGCGAATAAGTTGACCGAGGTCAAGACCACGCCTTGCGTCGCGAAGCCGGGACTCGAGGTTCGAATTCGTTGTAGGCTCTGGATCAGCAACCCGGCTGCGACGAGCAAGATGAAGCTCAGGGCGATCTGGAGCACGACAAGGGCAGAACGGATCCATGATCCATGGCGGGCGCCGACCACCCCGCCGGCTTCGGATCTCAGCGCGCCGGCAAGATCGACTTTGCTGGACTGGATGGCGGGCACCAACCCAAAGAGCAACGTCGAGACTAGGCACACCGCAGCGCTCAACGCGAGCACACGCCAGTCCATGTCTCCCGCTATTCGCATCTGGACTCCACGCGGCGGAATGATCCGGACTAGAGCATTGCGGCACCAGACTGCAACCAGTAGTCCGCCGACGGTCGCGAGCGTGGAAAGGATCAGTCCTTCCGTCAAAAGTTGCTTCAGTAGTCGCCGATGGTCAGCCCCAATCGCTAGCCGAATCGTCATCTCCTGTCGGCGGGCGAACGACCTTACCAGCATCAGATTGCCGACGTTAGCGCAGGCGATCAGGAGCACGAAAAACGCGACGGCCAATGCGATTCCGAGCGTAGGGAGCAACAGTCCTGCGCCGTTGAAAGGGGATTGCCACAGCGGTATCAGCCTGATGCCGCGCCCACGGTTGGTCTCAGGGTACGCGGTCTCCAGGCGGTCTGCGATGCCAGAAATCTCCGCTTGGGCCTGGGCCAGTGACACGCCGGCCTTGAGCCGGACGAAGCCCTCGATCCAGCGGGCGCCGCGGTCCTCTAGATTGTATCCGGCGGAATCAAACCTCTCCTGCATGGAGGCCGGAACCCAAAACTGAAACGGATAGCCTACGAAAGTACCGTAAAATCCCTCGGGCGTGACCCCAACGATTGTGAGCGGCAAACCGTTGAACATTTGTGTCTTGCCAATAATCAACGGATCTCCGCGGAAGCGATCCTGCCAGAGCCGGTAGCTAATCACGACTACAGGATGGGCACTGCGCCCGGTATCTTCTTCTGCTGCAAAGCCGCGTCCCAGCACGGGACGCACTCCCATGGCGTCGAAGTAGTTCGCCGACACAATGCTGCCGGTCGTGCGCTCCGCCCGATCGCTTATGCTCAGGGTGGTGCCGACGATCTTTTCGGCCACAACCGCGTCAAGGAGCCTGCAGTTCTTCCGAAAGTCGAGAAAGTCGGGCCACGAAATCTCATCAAAACCCTGTGTTCCGCGAACTGTGGCGGCCAGTACAAATAGGCGCTCTTGGTGGGCCACGCGCGGGTAGGGCCGGAATAGAACTCCTTCGATCCAACTGAAAACTGCGGCATTGGCTCCGATCCCCACCGTCAGGCAGAGGATCGCCAGAAGTGAAAAGCCCGGGCTGCGCCGGAGCGTGCGGAATCCGAAGCGAAGGTCTTGTTGAATGTGCTCAATCCAATTCACTCCGCGCATGTCACGACACTCCCGCTTGAATTGTTCGAACCGCCTGGCAGCCGGTGCGCGGCACAGCAGGCTTCTTCCGGGTCCATTGCCTTAGCGATGCATTCGTCGATCTGGCACTGAGGGCGAAACTGAAACTCGTTTCCGAGTTCACAGTCGGCGTGTTGTTTGCGAAACGAGGAACGCAGACGAAGCTCGTGCAACGAACGCATGAAGCACGTACCCGTTCGCTGTTCCCCAGTAGCAGAATCGATCGCATTTGAGAGGCAGTTCCACTGGGCTTCCTGTTGCCTCAGGTACTTTGCGCCGTCTCGAGTCAAAACATAGAACTTCGCGCGCCTGTTGTTTTCTGATTCACCCCAACTCCATTGAATCCACCTCAGTCATCCTGTATCTGCCCCGTGTCAATAAATGACCGGACGATACCCTAGACTCCCGTCAACGGTCAAGCGAAGCAGGCCTCACCGCAACTCTACTTCGCGGAGAATAGGCAAAAGCGAGCCATTCTTTTCCATGGTCACAGGTCGGCGAGCGATTTGGTTCCGCTTAACAAGGGGCTTATGTTGCAGTTGCGATGCTGCCGCTTGCGGGAATGGAGATCCCGGCGGCGGTCGAGCCGCATTCAGGGCAGATCTTCATCGACGATATCGACTAGCCGCTTAAGCGGCTGGTCGCGCGGGACGCCTTGCTGGAAAGAGATCCATTGAACAGCACAAAAGCGCCGCGAATTTCGCACATTTGGGCTGAAATGAAGGGGAAGTTCTCTGTCACGCAGACTACATGGCGGCGTGCGCAGTATCCGGCAGAGACGGTACGAAAGAGAGATTGTGCCGCCGAGTCTGGATTTGGCGGTTATGACAATCCTCGCCGCATTCGCTCGATATAGGCGAGGACTCGGGTGCGACTGGTGTCGGCGCCAAGCTCCAACACACTAGAATCTCTCCATACTTCCTCCGCCACAAAGGGGTCGGAGAGGTCGAGTACGCGGCCATCGGCAAAGTTGGTGATGTTCTGCCAATCGCAGCGCCAGTCGCCGCGTTCGGCAGACAATCGTCGAATGGCTTCTCCCCGGATATGCGCGCGACCCATTGCCGGAGGCGTAGCGGTTGCGATCTCGATGTCACCCACCGCGTCAAGACGGTGCTGAAGGGCACCCGCGGCATCAAGAGCATTGAAGATTCCTTTTTGCCCCAACTCGCTGAAGCGGGTATCAATCTCGAAGAAGCGCGCGCGCATCCCGAGAATCCGCCTGAGGTCATCCCAACGCATCTCCTTCGAGCGAAGAAAGGACGTCAGTCGATCAGCCTCCTCTCGAACAGGACTATTTGGACCCACGATGGCTTCGAGACGTAGCAAAGGCTCGGATACTCCGGCGTTCCGCAAAGCTATAGCAAGACGGTTTGCAATCTCGTTCCAGAACGTAAGCCGTGCCCAGGGAATACCCATTTTTGCGGCCTGATCGGCATAGAGCGAGTACTTCAGGCTCCAGTCGAGCATGCGGTTTGTGCTCGGCGGATCTTCGGCAAGACGATCCAAAACTTCCCGCCAAAGCAAACAAACATCGGTGGCCCACGATGGCATGAAGCTGTAATGTAGGTGGTCTTCAGCCTGACGCAGGTAGTGGCGCTGAATCTCGATGGCCGTCATGCGCCTCCAGTTCTTCATGTGCGCTGGCTTCTTGCACGACGGATCGGCGGCAAACATACGAAGGGCCTGCAGGGGCGATTCGAGTTGGACATCTCCTCCCGGATTTACGCCAGCCTCGCCCATGGCAACGATCAGCGCGGTGGTGCCGACCTTTAGAAACAGAGCTGTCTGGCTGCACAGACTCTCACCGCAAATGATGTGCAGCCTGTGCGAGCCGTCTCGCGACAGCGGCTCGTTCTTCGTGTGATAGATTCCGCGGCGGCACGTGCTGTCGCTTGACTCGATGCACTGAAAGTGGGCGATTCGAGGTGAGAGAGAAAACTCCAATCCTGCAGAGAGTGGCTGAAATCCGCCCGCCCCCGTGTAGATGATGCGCGATACGAGGTGGGGCACGAGTTGTGGCTGCAAGATGGCCGGCGACATGCAATGGCGGTAGGATTCATGACTGCCCCAGGTCGCCTGGGTATCGGAGTAGTCTACATTGCACAAGGAGCAGATCACCTCGGTGCCGGGCCCGTGCTGAGCGGCAGCGGCGGCAGCGAGTTGACTGATGATGCGGTGCCCGGCATGCACGTACCGGACTACGCTGCATGGATCGGTACACTCCGGTGACGACATTTCCGGGTGCTGGCCGCAGTCAATGTAGAAGCGTGAGCCATTCTCCAGGAACGTGCCACCCGAGCAGAAATCGGGCAGGTGCACCAATTGCTGGCGCGCGGCATGCATCATGCCGTGGATGACGGCCTCGCGTTCCAGCGGTGCGCCGTGGCGCAGCCCCGTGACGGCGTACTCGGTTTCAACCCCGAACAGTGGAGCACAGCGAGGCATTGCTACTGCCCACCTTGCTGGCGGCCGGCGCGAAGGAACGATTCACTGTCCCCGTTGCCTAACGCGCGCCGAATAGCGGCGTCGGCCTCGGAGAGCAAATCATTGGCTTGCGCCCGAATCGTGTTGAGGCTGCCATCGGCAGAGTCTCCGCTTGCGGATTGCGAATGACGGTTATTCTGACGGACAAGAAAACGCATGGTGATATCTCCTCCCTGTTCTTGTTAGTGAATTGACTCGCGAGGTTGGCAAGCAGACATCGAAGAGTCTGTGCCGTCCTCGGTGATGGGCTGGCAGGAAGCTACGTTGATCGAATCGAGCACCTCAGCCAGGTTTTCGCACCGTCTGAAGATTGACTCGGAGTCCGCCCGAGTTAGTGCGAGCGGCGTGCCCAGGCTGATCTTGCGAGTAACAGGCCAGTATCGCGGTCCGCGCAACCGGAAACTGATGACATCCCAGTCTACGGTATCGATGACGTCATCGCCGGCACAGCGCAGCAGCATCGCGCGAGTCCATGCGCGTGTGTCATCGGGCGGAGTTTCGGTAAGTTCCTCAATGCGCTGGTCATCCACGAATACTTCGGTGAAGCCAGTTTTCTGATACGACCAGAAGAGGCCGTCATCATCGAGGCTGGAATATACCAAGTCCAGCACCTTGAGTTCGGGCGAACCCCAGTTGAGTTGGGGACGCCGATCCAGTGTGCGTTCCAGCGTCATCAGCTTCAGCACCCAATCCAGCCGCGGCGCCAACAGGTGAACGTCCCCCGCCCTCAGCTTTGCCAGCGTGTCTTCCCAGAGGTCAAGAATTTCGGAGGCGCGGGGAACAATGCCGTCAAAACCAACTTCGTCGGCAAAGCGGCGCGCGTCTTGCAGAAAGAGCTCCTGCAGTTCAATCGCAGTGAGGCGCTTCCCCGACGCCAGTGGAACGCAATTCTTCAGTTCGACATCCTGACTGATCTGGACCACCGCCTCAACGGGATCGTCGAGGACCAGGGACGCGTTGCGCTGCTCGGCTTCAATCATCGCCAGAATGATTTGCATTACGCCCACTTTGAGCAACGTTGACCCTTGCGCCAGTGTGCTGTCGAAAAAGATGGAGTGCAGGCGTGCGTAGGAATCCGGCTGCATGGTGTAGCCTGTGGCACCACAAAGGGCCTCATCGCGCGAATTCACGATGCCGCGACGATAGGTGGTCGGCAGGCTCGTCAGGGATTCGAAGAAATCAGCCCGTTGTGATAGCTGATAAGCCGCCTGCAGAGAGCCGTTCTCAGAGCCAACCTTGCCCTGGCCGGTGTAGATCAGACTGGAAACCTGGAAGGAGGCCAGATACGGCAGG
>Ga0207777_1000279_pt1 | contig 13493 bp, 9 predicted proteins | sample LuqExpMetageno35_FD_187793 | JGI IMG/M metagenome (GOLD analysis project Ga0207777, IMG submission 187793) | Tropical forest soil microbial communities from Luquillo Experimental Forest, Puerto Rico - Sample 35 (SPAdes) | ecosystem: Environmental > Terrestrial > Soil > Tropical forest ...
TCCAGACGCGCTGATTTTCGACCCGCAGTACCTGGGCGTGAAGCGCAGTGACCGTGTGGTTTTCGTGCAAATCACCATGAGCTTTGGGCGCAAGCCGCAGCAGAAGAGGCAACTGTACAAAAGGATGGCGGAGATTCTGGCGGAGAATCCCGGAATACGAAAAGAAGATCTGCTGATCAACCTGGTGGAAGTGGCATGGGAGAATTGGTCGTTCGGGAATGGCGCGGCGCAGTATATGGATGCGTGATTCCGGCGTCCGAAGAATTGTTATACAGTCGGCGCATGCATTGGCTGGCAAGTCTCCTGAGAGTTGTGCTAAGTGCGGGGCTGGTCCTCAGCTTCGCTGGAAGATCCTGCGAACAACAATCGAGCGAAAGCGCATCGCACCTGGGGTTTGATCGGAACGAATATCCCGGGGACGAGGCGATGGCGACATTGCGAAAGCAGTTTGTGTTTGTGGGGTATTGGTTAAGCCCGCCTCCGGGAGGGCAGACAAATAACTGGAGTGGAAAGCGCGAAAAACTGGCGGAACAGGGTTATGGATTTGCGTTGTTGTATGTCGCACGGCCAGGAGGTTCACTGAAGACAGCGTCTGCTGCGTCCGCTGCAGGTGAAGCCGATGCGAAAAGGGCGACGGGGAACGCAAAGAAGGAAGGATTCGGGGAAGGTTGGGCAATTTTTCTGGATGTGGAAGAGGGTGGACGATTCAACGATCCGCGGCATGCCTATTTTCGGGCGTGGGCGGAGACGCTGACGCGCGAGCACTACCGGCCGGGATTCTATTGTTCGGGAATGGTGGTGAAGGAAAGCGGAGGAACCAAGGTCATTAGCTCGGATGATATCCGCGCGAGTTTGGGATCTGTGGATGCGGTCTATTGGGTATTCAATGACGCGTGTCCGCCGTCGCCGGGATGCGTGAGCAATAAGGAACCAGAGCCGCCACAGACCAGTGGAGTGTCGTACGCAGCGATGTGGCAGATAACCCGTTCACCGCGCGAAGATACAGCGAAGAATTGCCCCGGTTACTACGTGAAAGACAAGTCGTGCTACGCGGCGATCGACACTGCGAAAAAATGGCATTTGGATTTGGATGTTGCGAGTTCGACGAATCCTTCGGGGCCGAAATGAAAAGGGCGGCGCATGGCCGCCCTTCCGCTTACGAGTGCGCCTCGATTACAACTGGCCGAGCCCACCGTCGACGTTAAGTTCCACGCCAGTGATGTAGGAGGCGTCGGAGGAACCAAGGAACGCGACGACGCTGGCGATCTCCTCGGGCTGCCCGAAACGCTTCAAGGGAACTTTCTGGACTATCTCTTTGGCAAACTCGTCGATGGCCTCCTGCGGTAGGCCGGTGCGGCCAAAGATCGGAGTGACGATAGGACCGGGCGCCACGGCGTTGACACGGATATTGCGTGGAGCGAGCTCGGCAGCAGCGGTACGGGCCAGCGAACGCAGTGCCGCCTTGGTGGCGGAATAGGCGCTGGTGTTCGGCTCGCCGATGCTGGAGACAACGCTGGTGTTTAGAACGATGGAAGCGCCGTCGTTCAGGTAAGGAATGGCCTTTTGAACGGTGAAGTAGGCACCGCGGATGTTGATGCCGAATTGTTCGTCAAAGAGCGCTTCGGGAGTGTCGGTGAGCGGCGCAAACTTAGCGACGCCGGCATTGACGAAGAGAACGTCGATTTTGCCGAATTTGTCACTTACGATTTTTAGCAGGCGTTCTGTCTCCGAGAGTTCAGCCGTGTCCGCCTTGACGACGAGGACATCCTTGCCAAGAGCACGCTCAGCTTCGTCGAGCGTCTTTTGATTCCTGCCGGAGATGGCAACCTTGGCGCCTTCGTCGAGCAGGCGCTTGGCGGTAGCCAAGCCAATGCCGCTGTTACCGCCGGTCACAACGGCGATCTTTCCTTCAAGTCGCTTCATAAGAACCTCCACCGTGAGAACTTTTATCCGCTACGTCGATACTTCGATGAACGTCTAAATATTCGGTTACACCGAGTTTGTTAAAAAACCATAACTGCTGGCGGCACAAGCAGGTGTCCGATAGACTGCCGGTATGAAACGCGAGCTGATCGAGCGAATTTCGAAGGCGCTGGCGGACGAGACGCGGTTGCGGATCTTCGAGGCCATCAGTTCATCCGGAGAGATGAATTGCAGGCAACTGGTGTCTATGAGAGGCGTGACGCCGGCAACGGTTTCGCATCACCTGAAAATCCTGCACGATGCGGGTCTGATTCGATGCCGGAAAGAGGGGCAGTTCGTCTACAGCGAACCGAATCCGAAGACAATCGGAGAATATTCGCGGGCGCTGTTGGCGCTCTCGAAGAGGGCGAAGAAGCCCAGAGATAAGTCCAGGCGGGCTAAAGCCCACGCTACAAAGTAGGGTTGGCGGGAAATTTCAGGTAGGGCAGGCGGACGTTCTGGATGGAGAGCTGGTCGGCTCGAATTTGTGTAGGTGCCTCAAAACCTGTTGCGCCCGCGCTGGTGACGAAATCGTCCTGGTCAACGCCGTCGCCGCTGACCCCGAGCCCGCCAACTAACACGCCGTTGCGGTAGAGACCGACACTTCCCGGAAAAAAGATAATTCCGCTTTTATTCACGTTGGGTGGCCCGCTCTGAAAACCTTGCGTGCAGGGCATGGCCACGTCTTGCTGGTACAGGTTGAAGAAGGGGCCCGGGGAAGAGCCGTCGATGCCGGGAGGGAAAAACGACTGTGCGCCGAAGCCGATGGTGCGATTGGTGACGGCGGTGCCCGATGGAACCTGGTTCAGATCGGCGGCAGTGCGGGAAGAGCTGTTGAAGTAGACCATATTGCGGGCTTTCGTCACGGCTACGTCGATGCTGAAGACGGTGGAGTCACTCATACGACGAAGTCCGATGATGCTGCCGTCGAGATCGGCGACCGCGATCACCATGCGAGCGCGCGAGCCAAGAGGGAGGCGAATGGCGGCGCGCGTCTGATTCGCTGTGTTTTCAGCGTTGGCGAGAATTTGCTGGACCTCGGCTGAGGTGAGTCCGCCAATAGGGCCGGCGGCCGGAGCAACGAGGTCGCCCTCGGGGGGCTGGCCGGTGCTGGCCGATGGACCGAAAAGAAATGTTCCGGTGAATGTGCCGGGATTAGTTCCAGCGGGCGCTGTGGTTTGATTGACGAACGGAAGGGCGATGCCATTGATGTAGACGACGCCGGGAGGGGCGGGGGAGGGACCAAAGCCGTTGGAAGTAGCCGCCTTGAAAGCGGCGAATTCGGCGATGTCCGAGGAAACACCAGACACGCCGACGCCGCCTACGACGACACCGCTGCGAAAAATCGGAACGCCACCGGGATTGACGGCATTGGGATCGCCGTCGTTGAGATCGGCTTTGCCGGTGATGATACCCAGGCCATTGCCGCCGGAGAGCGCCAGCGAGGGCTGGATGGCCTGGCCAGCAAGAAAATTCGTAGAAAGCGTGCAGCCGCGGTTGGTGTTTTCTATGCCGTAGAGCGGGGCGTTGGAAGTGTTGGTAACCCCCGGCGGAAAGTGAATGCCAGAGATGAAGCGAACGGTGCGGGAGGAGAGGGGGGCCTGATTGTTGCTGAAGTAGGCAGCAGTTCGTGCGAGGGCCAAGGCGAGGTCGTTGATGTCCACAGTGGCGCCAAAATTCCCGGTCGCCGTCGAAGTGGCGGAGGGCTTGCGATAGACGGCAAGAACCGCGCCACCGCGGTCGACCACGGCGATGACCATGGTGGGAGAGTCGGAGGCTTCCGCGGCTGCCTGCACGACATTCTGAACATCGGAAACACTGAGCGGCGCGGCGCTGGGGGACGGCGTGGGAGCCGGGGCGACGGTTGGTGAGACGCCACCACAACCGACCATGAGGACGGCAAGAGCGACCGCAAGGCCCAGTGCCAGGATCATGCCGACGGCAAGGGTTTTACGGCGCTCGGTCAAAGCGCGGCGCGCGGTGGTCTGTTTGCGAAAGGCCAGTGGCATAGGGTGAAGATTCTTTTTCAGTAGACATGGCGGAGCGGAGAGCAACAATTGGCAATCTGGGCACAGACGGCGTAAAGGTGAATGGCAGCGAGCAAGCGGGCGGTTATTGATTGACAGTTCGCAGGGTGCACGGAAAACGGTTGCCGGGGCAGGCCGAATCCGGTGTAGTTGACGGAGACTGCTGCAACTTCGATTCGCCTTAATTTCTTGAGCCGCATGTACTTCTTCGCTCCGAGCCAACTGCGGAAGGCCGTCCCTGGGCTGATCGCTCTCTTTGCCGCGCCTTGCATGCTCCTGGGAGCGCAGCAGGCGCAAACCTCCTCGTACACCAGCACAAGACAAGAAACTCCGATGAAGCGGATCCCGCGGGAACAGGCGGCTACGACCGCTGCAATTGATGGTGTGATACGCGGGAAAGGGAGAGGCGAAGGGGGACGCGATGGAGGGGAGAAAGCCGTTCCAGGAGTACGCGTAATTGCAAGAAACACTGCAAGCCAAGCGGAAATCGCTGCGATTACTTCGGGAGACGGTGTGTTCCGGATATTCCCACTGATGCCTGGAGAGTACGAGATCCGGATCGAGGCAGCCGGATACCAGGCGCTGACCATTCCCACATCGTCGGTGCATTCGGATGAGGTGCTCACGTTTGAGATTCTTCTGATGGCGAGTGGCGAAGGTGGGGAGCTGATGTCGCGATTGCCGCGGCAACCGGAACTGGGACCGCCGTTGCCTTCGGCGGCTGAAGCGGCGAATGGAAGTTATCGGGAGTTGCGACACCGGCTGGACGCTGATCCAAACTACATCATCGAGTTGGCTCCGGACTATCTGCCGCCGGCAGCGGATGTTTTTGGCGTGACCGCAAACCGTTGGGAACTAGCGCAGCCGAATTACCGGAGGTATGTGGCGCCGGGCGACGTCGTGTATGTGAGGCCGCACTGGTATGACCCGTACAACCACAACCGCTGGAAGGGTGACGAGCCGATCTGGCCGGAGGTATTCGGTCAGCAGGTGTTTTTGAATTTTACCGGTACCGCGCAGACGTTTTTGGATGGCAGCCGGGTGCCGGCTCCGAGCGGAGTGAGCGCGACACGCCCGGGGACCGCGGACTTTTTTGGGGATGGGAACCAACTGTTCCTGGATCAGACGTTCCGCTTCAGCTTTGACTTGTTTCACGGAGACACATCATTCAAGCCGGTAGACTGGCGCGTGCGAGTTACTCCGGAAGTGAGTCTGAACTACTTGAGCGTCGGTGAGTTGGGAATTGTGAGCCCGGATGTGCGGAAGGGAACGACGCGGTTTGACAACCATATCGGGCTGCAGGAAGCGTTTTTCGAATACAAGCTGCACGATCTAAGCACGAATTACGACTTTGTGTCGGCGCGCGCGGGGATTCAGGAGTTTAACGCGGACTTCCGGGGGTTTTTGTTCGTCGATGAACAGCCGGGCCTGCGAGTGTTTGGGGACTGGAAGAGCGACCGGATCGAGTACAACGCGGCGTACTTCAATTTCCTGGAAAAAAACACCAACGGCGGATTGAACACGTTTGGGCTGCGCGGACAGCAAGTTGTGTTGGCGAACGTGTACCTGCAGGATTTCTTCTTTCCGGGGTACACCGCTGAATTTGTCGGTGCGTTCAACAAGGACGACGGGGGCGTGCATTACGACGACAACGGATTCCTGGTGCGTCCGGCGCCACTTGGAAACCCTGTGCCGCACGGGATTCGCGTTGGGTACTTCGGGTGGCTGGGCAGCGGGCACATCCGGCGAGTAAATGTGACGCACGCATTTTATGAAGCGGCGGGCAAAGACATGTTCAACCCGATCGCGGGACGCAGTGTGACGGTGAATGCGCAGATGGCCGCCGGAGAAGTGTCGTTGGATCGAGACTGGATCAGGTATCGCGTGTCCGTGTTTTATGCCTCGGGCGATGCGAATCCGCGGGATGGGCGCGCACGAGGATTTGACTCGATTGTGGATTTACCGAATTTTGCGGGCGGGGTTTTCAGTTTTTGGAACCAGCAGGCCATCCGGCTGACTGGAACCGGAGTGGCGCTGACGCAGGAAGGGAGCCTGCTGCCGAATATGCGATCGAGCAAGGAAGAGGGACAAGCGAACTTCGTGAATCCCGGAGTCTTCATCGCAAATGCAGGTGCGGATCTTGATTTAACGCCGAAGCTGAGAGCGTTCGCGAACTTCAACTATTTGCGATTTATGCGGACAGAGCCAATCGAGTACGCGTTGTTCCAGGCGGGAATTCGGCATTCGATTGGGGAGGACCTCGGCGTGGGGGTGCAGTACCGGCCGCCGCTTTCGGAGAATTTGGTGCTGACGGGCGGGGCGTCGATGCTGCAACCGGGCGAAGGGTTCCGCGATATTTATACGGGACGGACGCAGTTTTCCGTGTTTGGATCGGCGAAGTTTACGTTTTGAAAAGGGCGGAACGAGTGAAGCGGTCAACGAATAAGAGGGAATTGCGGAACTCCGCAGGCAGGGCGAATTTTCGGCCGCTAACGATTTTGTTTTGTGGCCTGATGGCTGCGCTTTTGTTGCTGGTTGCGGAACGTTCGTCGTATTCGAATGCATTCGCACAAGAGCAGAAGGCAGAGGTTCGCGGTCAATCCGAGGAGGAGGCGAATCGAAAATCAGCGGGATGCGTGACGTGTCATACGGCGACGGATGAGCCGACGATGCATCCGTCGCGCGGAGTGCATCTGGGGTGCACGGATTGCCACGGCGGGAATGCAGAAATTGCAGTTGCGGCGGGCGTTGCAGCGAAGTCGGGGGAATACGAAGCGGCGAAAGGAAAAGCGCACGTGCAACCGAGGAATGCGGCATTTCGAAACCGGTCGGCAATTCCGCAGCGCGCTTATACGGAGTGGCTGAAGGAGTCAGCGGAATTCATACGGTTTGTGAACCCGGGCGACTTGCGCGTGGCGCCGGAGACGTGCGGCAGGGCAGGATGCCATCCGAGCGAAACGCGCGCGGTTTCGACAAGCATGATGACGCATGCAGGATTTTTGTGGGGAGCAGCGCTGTATAACAACGGCGGGTTTCCGTATAAGAACACGCATTTTGGGGAGAGCTACGACCGGGCGGGTTTGCCGCAAGCGATCAAGACGGTGCCGGCGCCGACACAAGACGAAACACAAACAAAAGGCGTGCTGCCGGAGTTGACGCCCTTGTACCGTTGGGAAGAGTCGCAGCCGGGAAACATCTTGCGGGTGTTCGAACGCGGCGGAGAGAAGAAGGCGGAGATCGGGAATCCGAACCGAGTGGAAGCACCGGGGAAGCCGGATGACAAGTTGAGTGATCGCGGTTTGGGGACGGAGTTACGCACAGACCCGGTGTTTCTCGGACTGCAGAAGACGCGGCTACTCGATCCGATCTTGTCATTGCCGGGAACGAACGATCATCCCGGAGAATACCGTTCAAGCGGATGTTCGGCTTGTCACGTAATTTACGCGAACGACCGCGATGCGGCACACGCGGGACCCTACGCGCAATTTGGGCATTCGGGATTCAGCGCAAGCGCGGACCCCACGATTCCCAAAAACGAGCCGGCGCATCCGGTCAAGCACGCGTTCACACGGGCGATCCCCTCGAGCCAGTGCATGGTTTGCCACATTCATCCCGGCACGAATATGGTGACGACCTATTTCGGGTTGACCTGGTGGGACAACGAAATGGACGGCGACAAGATGTATCCGCCCGAGCAGCGCAATCCCACCGAGGAGGAGCGCTATCAATCGGCGTTGCGCAATCCGGAAGCGGCGGCGGCACGCGGGCTTTGGGGAGAAGAAACGTTTCTGGAGCACACAGGGAGCGCGGAGTTCAACGCAAAGTTGAAGACCACGCGATTCGCAGACTTTCACGGGCATGGTTGGGTGTTCCGCGGCGTGTACAAGCACGACCGGAAGGGGAATTGGCTGGACAAGGACGGGAAGGAGATTGCATTCGACGACCCGCAGCGGCTCGAAAAGGCGGTGCACTTAGCCGATATCCACCTGGAAAAAGGGATGCAGTGCGTGGATTGCCATTTTGCGCAGGACAATCACGGCACGGGAAAGGTCTACGGGGAGCCGCGAGCGGCGGTGGAGATTGACTGCGTAGACTGCCACGGAACCATCCGGCAGAAGGCGACACTGGTGACGAGCGGTCCGGCAGCGCCAGAAGCGCTGAGGCCGGGAGATCCGCGAGGCCGACGCCTGGAGACGCTGCGAACTCCCTGGGGATTGCGCCGTTTCGAATGGCGAGGCGACCAGTTGATTCAGCGGTCGATGACGGACGAGAAGACCGAATGGGAGGTGGTGCAGACAAAAGACACCGTGACGCCGGGGAATGCGCACTTCAGCATGAAGTCGCTTCGGGCGAAGCTGATGGGGCGGGATGGGCAGGAGTTAACAACGATTCCTGCGGGAGATGAGGGGCTGGCACACGGGAATTCCTCGATGACCTGTTATGCGTGTCACACGTCGTGGACGCCGACCTGCTTTGGCTGCCACTTGCAGATGACGGCGAACGTGAAGCGGCCGATGTTGCATAACGAAGGACTGACGACGCGGAACTACACGAGTTACAACTTTCAAGTGCTGCGCGATGATGCGTACTTCCTGGGTGTGGATGGCACGGTGACGGGACATCGCGTGGCGCCGGCGCGCTCGTCGTGCGCGGTGCTGGTGAGTTCGCAGAATGCGAACCGCGAGTGGTTGTACTACACGCAGCAGACGATTTCAGCGGAAGGATTTTCCGGCCAGGCCTTTTCGACGTACGTGCCGCATACGGTGCGGGCCAGGGAAACGAAAGAGTGCAGCGATTGCCACGTGTCAGCGACGGGCGATAACAACGCGTGGATGGCGCAACTGCTGCTGCAGGGAACGAATTTCATGAATTTCATGGGGCGGTATGTGTACGTGGCAACCGGAGCGAAGGGCTTCGAGGCGATAGCGGTGGCGGAACACGATGAGCCGGAAGCGATCTACGGGAGCGATTTGCAGCGTGTGGCGTATCCGAAAGATTTTGCGCAATTCGTAGCGCGTGGGCGGCAGTTGTTGCCAGTCGCGGCGCACGATGGAAGCGTGCTGGACATTCAAGCACGCGGCGAGTATGCGTACGCCGCAACGGGGAAGGGCGGGCTACGGATTTACGACATCGCGAACATAGATAACAAGGGATTCTCGGAGCGAATCACGACGGCTCCGGTGTCGCCATTGGGTCAGAAATTCTATTTGCCAACGAAGGATGCGGTTGCGGTGGCTTCGCCGACGACATTGGGGGTTGATCCGCTCCGGGTGAGGCTACCGGAGAACGAGGAACAGCCGATTCATTTGATGTACGGATTTTTGTACGTGGCGGATAAAGAAGAAGGACTCGTGATTGTCGGGAATCCGGACTTGAAAGCCGAGAGCCCAGGAGTGGGCACACTGCTAGATGGCGACCCGACGAACAACTTCTTGAAGCGTGCGCTAGCGTTTAACCCAGAGGGGAAACTGACGGGCGCGCGGCGAATCACCATTGCGGGGACGTTTGCGTACGTTCTGACGGACAAAGCGCTCGTGGTGGTGGATCTGGACAATCCGCTGGCGCCGAAGATCACTGCGACGGTGGAGTTGAATGATCCGCAGGCGGTGGCGGTGCAGTTCCGGTATGGGTTTGTGGTGGACCGCGACGGAATGAAAGTGCTGGACGTGACGGATTTGGCGCACCCGAGGCTGGTGAGCGGCGCACTCGTGCCATTCAATGATGCGCGGAATGTCTATGTGGCGCGGACGTACGCATATGTGTCCGCGGGAAAAGATGGCCTGGCGATTGTGGACGTCGAGAGGCCTGAGTCGCCGAAGTTGGATCAGATGTTCACAGCCGAAGGGCGCATGAACGATGTGAACGACGTGAAAATCGGGATGGTAGCGGGAAGCGCCTTCGCGTTCGTGGCGGATGGAAGAAATGGGATGCGCGTGTTGCAGATTGTTTCGCCGTGGGACGACCCGGCACATTTTTCAGGTTTCAGTCCTAGGCCGAGGCCAAAACTGATTGCCACCGCAAAGACAAAGGGGCCGGCGCTGGCGATTTCGAAAGGAATTGATCGGGACCGCGCGGTGGATGAGTCGGGGAATCAGTTGGCGGTATTTGGGAGGCGTGGGGCGCGTCCATTGAACCGGGCCGAGACGGGGCGGCTGTATTTGAGAGATGGGAAGACATATACGGTGGAGGATGAAGAGAAGAACAAGAGATAACGCAGAGGCGCAGAGGACGCTGAGGGGTGCAGAAGGGAAAAACGGATGGTCGTTTAGTGAGCGTTATCGCCTTTTGTTCGCATGAAATTTTCCGTTTGCTGCTACGGTTAAGTCTCTGATTCAAGGAGATTTGGTGTAAGTAAGTCCTTTTCGTTGAACCATTTACACTTTCGGCGCATCTCATATACAGCTAACAGAACGTTCACGGATTCCACGCATAGCAACCATCAGAATAATTCGTGGAGCGCGAGCTTCGAACGCAGTTAACGTGTATCCGTGAGGACGTTTTTGAGCCGTCCAGCCGGCTCCAGCCCGCAAGAGGCGGGCAGAAAGAGGAGTAACTCTTGATTACGAAGCAGTATCTTCTGGCCAGCGACTTCGACCAGACGCTCAGCTTCAATGACTCGGGCGTAGCATTGGCTGAGCTTATCGGCTTTCACGACTTCCATAACAAGGTGAAAGGCCTAGCGAATTTGAACCTGGTGCAGCAGGGTGCCGAACTTTCTTACTTGATTCTGCACGATCCGGGATTCCGCAAGGTGCGCCGGGAAGACCTGATTGCCACCGGCAAGCGCATCCGGCTGAAGCACGACGTCGGTCTGTTTGCGCGATCGCTCGAAAACCTGAAAGACGGCTACAAGTTCTCGTTCTATGTCATTTCAGCGGGGCCGCAGGAGATTATCGAGTCAGCGCTGGAAGGCATTGTGCCGCCGGACCACATTTTCGGGACGCGCTTCCGGTTCAATGAACAAACCGGCGAAGTGGATTCGATCATCCGGGCATCGGCCGGATGGGGCAAGATCACCGTGCTCGAGGAACTGCGGGCGTCGCTCGGCATCAGCCACGATCAAATCATCTACATGGGCGACGGCAGCTCGGACTTGCCGGTGATGATGCATGTGAACCAGTACGACGGGTTGACTATCGCAGTGTCGGAGGCGAAGTTCATTACGCGCGTCGCGCGGCGAACGGTGCTGAGCGACAACGCCATGAGCGTGCTGGTGCCAGTGATGGAAGAAGTGCTGCGATGGGATTCCCCGCAGATCCGGCGTTTCTTTACGCAGCGCGGGTTGACGTTGCGCGAGTGGGACAAGATGCGCACGGACATGCTGACCATTGACGAGAGCACGAATCCGACGCCGGCCACACAGCATTTGGTCTAAGACAACGAAGAAGAGTTCGGCGAATGCCCGCGTTCATAAGAGGACGCGGGCGTTTTTGTTATGCTGTCCAGCGGTTTGGGAGGGAAGGCATGGCGAGCAAAAGAATTCTGATGTTGGTGGGAGATTACGTCGAAGACTACGAGGTAATGGTGCCGTTTCAGGCGCTGCTGATGATGGGGCACAAGGTGGATGCGGCGTGTCCCGGGAAGAAGGCGGGAGAGGTGGTGCGGACGGCTATCCACGACTTTGAGGGTGATCAGACGTACTCGGAAAAGCGCGGCCACAATTTTTCGTTGAATGCGAGCTTCGATGATGTGAAGGCGGCGGACTACGATGCGTTAGTGATCCCCGGAGGCCGCGCGCCGGAGTATATCCGGCTGAACGGGAAAGTGCTCGAAATCGTGCGCTATTTCGCTTCTGCCAAGAAACCGATCGCGGCGCTTTGCCACGGCGCACAGGTGCTGGCGGCTGCCGGTGTGCTCGAAGGGCGGAAGTGCAGCTGTTATCCGGCAGTTTCGCCGGACGTGACGCGTGCAGGCGGAACGTATGTGGACGTGGCGATGACGGAAGCAGTGGTGGACGGGAATCTGGTGACGGGTCCGGCATGGCCAGCGCATCCGGCGTGGCTGGCGAAGTTTCTGGGCGTGTTGGGGACGCGAATCGAACCGTAGTGGTCCAATTAGACCTGAAGAGAGATTCCTCACTTCGTTCGGAATGACGGGTCTCCGGTTAGAGAGAACTAGCAGGTTTTTGAATTCGCGACAGCTGAATTTTTGATGTGCCCAAATCACTTCCGAAAAAGGGTGCGTCGTCGGATAATCGTCTGTTTGCAACTCCACATCGAGGCGAGTGTAGCGACATGGCAAATATCAACGTGAAAAAGGGCGTGATTGGAATCCTGACGGGGGGAGGGGACGTACCCGGCCTGAACCCCGCGATTCGCGCGGTGACCTTCCGGGCAATCCGTGAGGGGTATGAAGTGATTGGATTCCGCCGCGGATGGGCCGGACTGGTCGACATGATCCGCGACGAAAAACACGACAACTCGAATAATTTCCAGCGGCTCACCGAGGACGAGGTAAACCGCGCGGGCCGCACCGGCGGAACATTCCTGCACTCTTCGCGGACGAATCCGGGGAAAGTAAGCAAGAGCAGCGTGCCTGACCACTTGAAGGACCAGTTCAAGGAAGAGAAGAACGATCTGACTACGGAGGTGATGAAGAATCTGGCGTGGTTGGGTGTGGACTACATGATCCCGATCGGCGGCGACGACACGCTGAGCTATGGCGTGCGGCTGCACAAAGAGGGCATGCGGGTCGTAGCGATACCGAAGACCATGGACAACGACGTGCCAGGAACGGACTACTGCATCGGGTTCAGCACCTGCGTTACTCGGACCATTTCCATGACCAACGACTTGCGCACGTCGGCCGGTTCTCACGAACGGTTTATGGTGCTGGAGGTGTTCGGGCGGTATGCGGGATTCACGGCGATGCTGCCGACGATGGCGGGCGCGTCGAACCGCTGCGTGATTCCAGAGCACCGATTCAACATCGACCGGCTGACGGAATTATTGGTGCACGACCGGAACCAGAATCCCAGCCGCTACTCCATCGTGATGGTGTCGGAAGGAGCGATGTTTGAAGGCGGGGAGATGGTGTTCCAAGGCGAAGCGGCGGACGCGTTCGGGCACAAGAAACTGGGTGGAATCGGCGAGTTGGTGGCGGAAGAGTTGACCAAGCGCTCTGCGAAGTTCAATGGCGGAAAGAAGATCGAGTGCATCAGCCAGAAACTGGGATACCTGGTACGCTGCGGCGATCCCGACGCGATTGACTCGATCGTGCCGATGGCGTACGGGAACCTGGCGCTCGATCTGATTCTGAACCGGATCCACGGTCGGCTGGTAGTGCTAAAGAATGGGCGCTACGACAATATGCCCATCGACACAGTAACGGCGACCAAGAAGGTTGTGAACGTAAAGGAACATTACAGCATCGAGCGCCTGCGGCCGGTGTATCAGAGCTTCGAGATGAAGCCGTTATTCCTGATGACCAGCGAAGCGAGCTAGTCTTTAATTGTTCACTTTTGAGAGAGGGAGCGCCTCTTGCGCGCCCCCTCTTTTTTTTGCA
>Ga0207777_1000280_pt1 | contig 13463 bp, 11 predicted proteins | sample LuqExpMetageno35_FD_187793 | JGI IMG/M metagenome (GOLD analysis project Ga0207777, IMG submission 187793) | Tropical forest soil microbial communities from Luquillo Experimental Forest, Puerto Rico - Sample 35 (SPAdes) | ecosystem: Environmental > Terrestrial > Soil > Tropical forest ...
ATCAATGGAGATCCCACAGAAAGTGACACTCGAGATCGTCGACACCGAGCCGGTGGTCAGGGGGCAAACTGCATCCGGCTCCTTCAAGCCGGCGATGCTTTCGAACGGCGTGCGCACCATGGTGCCGACCCACATCACCACCGGCACCCGCGTTGTCGTCAACACCGCCGACGGCTCCTACGTTGAGCGCGCGAAGGACTAAACCCGCACGCTCGCTCGCACCTCTTTAGGGAACAGATCGTCGGGTGTCAGCCGTGTTCCGGTGACGCCCTGCGCGTGCGCGAAGCGGCAGAATGCATCAAGTGTCTTACGGTTGGCTTCGAGGCCGTAAGGGAAGGGGTCGTCGCCGAAGTTCTTGCTGAACTCCGCGGCAATTGCCGCCGCCCACGGCACCGGGAGGCGCGAGGCAGTCAAGTCGCGGATGCGCTCAACGCTGCGCGCTTTGGCGTCATCAAAGGCCTTGAGCAGGTTCATCGCCACCCAAGGGTAGCGCTCGAACACTACGCGGCGCAATGCGATGACGTGCATGATCGGATATATGCCGGTCGCCGCGTGGTAGGCCATTTCGTCCTTACGGTAATCCGGATAAAGCCGCGCGATTTTGCCGCCACCCTGCGCAAAAGCGTTTGGCACGCGTGCGGAAATGGCGGCATCGATCTCGCCCGCCAGTAGCAATGCGGAGATGCTAGTGTCGCGCCGCTGTGAATACTGGATGCCGAGCGGCAGTTTGAACTCGACCTTTTCCTCTCGGCCGGCCTCGTTCATGCCGGCTTGTACCCATTTGATCTTGGAGAGATCGACGCCCGCGCTCTCGGCAAGAAAGCCGCGCGCGTAGATTCCAGCTGTCTGGGCCCATTCAGGAATGCCGACAGTCTTACCCTCGAGATCCTTCGGTGAGGTAATGCCGCGGTCGGTGCGCACATAGAAGGCGGAATGGCGAAACACACGCGAGGGAAACACTGGAATACCGACGAACGGCGAGTTGCCATGCGACGCAAAGCCGATGAACTTGCCGAATGACATTTCGGATACGTCCCACTCGTGGTTCTTAATGAAACGGAAGAAAACCTCCTCGACCGGAAGGTTGAAGGCGGTGAGAACGATGCCATCCGGGCGCACCGTACCGCTGGTGAGGTCGTGCACGTGATCGTACTCGGTGGTGGCAAGCGTCAAATGCAAGCGTGCCGTGCCGCCACTCTCGATGATCTGCGGCTCACGATCGGTGTTCCCTGCCGCCCTGCCCGCTTCGTTGCCTTTCATGCGGTTCCTCGCTCCCCTGAACAAACATTCATACTATAGCTGGTCGCCGCCCTTGTATGCCGCACCACGAGTCCTTTAACGTAATGATGTGGACGGAACAGAACGGAGGAGCCGAATTGCTGCGTACCGTTCTCGTAAGCCTTGCGCTGCTCGTCGTCCATGCCGCCGCGGCGCAGGAGGTGAAGAGCCCGCGCATCTCGCTCGCCACCGTTAATTGGGAGGCGGCGGCGGCAAGCCTCACGGATCGCGCGCCCGGCACGCCTGCCGAAGCCTTTGCTGCGCTAAACGCGGCGACCAAGTCGCGCTTTCCCGATCTTGGTAAAAGCTCGGTGCCAGTGCTGATGCCACTCGACATCGCCGCACTACGCCAACAGCAGGCCGACAAACCCGACGTGCTGATCGATAATTTCCTGCGCGGCGGCTTCCACGCCACCGCTTTCTTCCAAGCCGGGCCTAGCGGGTTTGACGCGGCGTTCTTGCTGCGGGTCGCCGAAGTGTATGAACTGTCCGATATTCGCTATGCCGATCCGATCTATGTCCTGCTCTCCGGTCTCAGCATAACCTATGAGCTCGACGGTCCAGCGCTGCCAGAAGGCGAGCCGGTCAAGAGCCTTGAAAACGATTATCCCGGCATTCGCCGCGTCCTGCACGAGTCCTATATTCGCTACATCTTTCAGCGCTACGGAGTGACCTATGTGGCGGCGATCTACTGCCTCGACACGCGGCCGCGCGCCAAAATCCTAACCTGCAAGCAGGCCGACCGCGTCGCCGAACGATTCCTGCGCGCGCTGACGCTCGTCGGCGGAACACCGGCACCAGAGCGCACGACTGTCGAACCAGTGGCGCTCGACCGCCCCGCACCCCAATCGCAAGATTTCACGTTTTTCAGTCCGGGCTCCCTGATCGCGGGCACCGGCCTGAAGAAGGACATCGGCGGCCGCACCGACTACACCGTCTATGCCCGCCTGCGCTTCCCCATGAAGCAAGCGCCCGACTTCGCCAATTCGCAATCGTTCAACAATTGGGGCGACTGCGATTTCACCGGCCGTTCGCGCGGCAGGCTAAGCGGCCGGGGCACGCCCTATTCCTGCAAGGTGAATGGGCGGCCGCTGGTGTTCGACGAATCGACGAACTACGCCTATCCTTGGCGCGATAATTTCTGTGAGCACCGCAATTTCTTCGTTGGGCAATGCCCGGGCGGCGAAGGCCATCAGGGACAGGATATCAGGCCGAGTAGCTGCACGCTGTTCAACGAGGGCGCTGACCGTTGCGAGCCTTACCGGCACGAGGTGGTGACGGTGTATGACGGCGTGATCCTGCGCGCACGTAAGCAGGAGGCGGTCTACCTGTTTGTCAACACTGCCAACACACATCTGCGTGTGCGCTACATGCACATGAACCCGAACCAACTCGACGACGCCGGCATCGTGAGCGGCAAGAAGGTGGTCGAAGGCGATACGCTCGGCAAGGTCGCCAACTACAACAACGGCGAGCGCGGGACCACCTATCATCTCCATTTTGACATGCAGGTGGCAACCAAGGTCGGCTATGTGTTTGTCAATCCTTATATGACACTGGTGTCGGCCTATGAGCGGCTCATCGGCGCGCGCGGCACGGAAATCAAGGATGGCGATCCGGTGCCGGTCGCAACGCTGGTACCGCCGGTGATCGACCATCCTGATGCGCCGGCGGCGGCCGCCACGACGCCCTCGGTGCACAGCGCCGCAGTGCAGACCGAGGACACCGCAGAGAAGGTGCAGACGGAACCAGCCGAAGCGGCGGCCAGAGAAACTAATAAGGAAGCGGTGAAGGAAGTTCCCAAGAAACAGTCCAAGCGTCGCCATGTGCGACGGCATCGTCACCGGCACACCGCCAATAATTAATTTTACGTGGTGTTTGCGCGCGCTCTACGACTACAATGCCGCATGCCGCGAGATTCCGTTCCCCAGCCCGTACCGTATCTGAACCGCCGCTACCTCATCATTGGTGCGCTCGGCATCGCCGCACAATTCGCCGCTAGCAGAGCCTTTGCACGCCCAGCCGAGTTCGAACGCTGGGTGGAGGCGTTCCGGGCGCGTGCGGTAAAGCGTGGGATTTCCGAGCAGACCTATAACCGTGTGATGGCCACGCTGCAGCCCGACACCAGCGTGTTCGAAGCCGAGCGCTCGCAGCCGGAATTCACCGAGCTCTTGTGGCAATATATCAACCGACGCTGCTCGGAGTGGCGCGTCAACACCGGCAAAGAACGCGCGCGTGAATACGCCGGCCTGCTGACGCGTTTGGAGAAGGCTTACGGTGTCGACCGCTACACGCTGCTAGGGCTGTGGGGTATGGAGTCCTCGTTCGGCGACGTGATGATCAATCCGAAATACATGCGACCGGTGATCCCGGCGCTCGCGGCGCTCGCTTGGGGAGAACCGCGCCGGCGCTCGTACTGGGAAGCCGAGTTGCTCAACGGACTCACCATTGTCGAGCGCGGCTGGGCGCAACCGTCGGAGATGATCGGCTCTTGGGCCGGCGCCATGGGCCATACACAATGGATGCCCGAGGTGTGGCTGCATATGGGGGTTGATTTCGACGGCGACGGCCGCATCTCGCCGTTCGGCAAGCCGGACGATTCACTCGCCGGCACAGCGCGCTATCTGCTCGAACGCGGCAAATATCGCCGTGGCGAATCCTGGGGCTGCGAGGTCAAGCTCGGCAGCGGACAAGCGCGGCTCGCCAACAATCGCACCATGCGCTCATACGCGAAATGGGCGGAGCTCGGCGTAAAGCGCGCCGACGGCGCTGAATCTGCGCGGCCCAACGACCAGGTGAAGCTGTGGCTGCCGGTAGCCGGCGGGCCGGCCTTCCTGATCGGACAGAATTTCCGCAGCGTTTATTCGTACAATCCCTCGACTAGCTATACACTTGCGCTAGTGCACCTCGGAGATCTGATCCGCGGCGATCCGCCGTTTCGCCAGCAATTCCCCGATGGCGAACGCGCACCGACATTGCACGAGGTGATGGAAATTCAGCGCCGGCTGAATGAACAGGGCTTCAAGACCGACGGTATCGATGGTCGCACCGGCAGCGATACCGTGAAGGCGGTCCTGGCGTTCCAGAAGAAGGTCGGCATGCAGCCAGCCGACGGCTATGCGGGGCTGAAGGTGTTGGCAAGGCTGCGGGCGGGATCGTAATTATTCCGCAGCTACGCGCGGGCGCGGGTGGCCGAAATCGTGCTCTGTCATCCAGATCTTCAGAAAATCGACGAAGACCTGCACTTTGCGCGGGATCACCGGCGTGCGTGGATAGACCGCGAGCAACGGCCGCGAGGCGACGCGATAGCGCGGCAGCACGGTGACCAGCGCGCCGGCAGCGAGATCGTCGGCGACCGCATAGCGTGGCACTAGCGTGACGCCGAGGCCCGCGGCCGCCGCCTTGCCTAAGGTTAGCGCAGCGTTCGAGAAGAAGGCGCCACGCACCTTGGCCGAGACCGGTCCCTTCGGTCCTTCGAAACGCCAGATGCTGTCGTTCGGCGCCACGTCGACATGCACCAGGCAGGCATGATCACCAAGATCGGACGGGCTCTGCGGCCTGCCGGCGCGCGCCAGATATTCGGGTGAGGCGCACAGCACCCAATCAATATTCGCGATTTCCTGCTCGCTCACCGCCGCTGGGCGCAGCGTCGAGAAGCATAGCACCAGGTCGAGCCCGCGCTCGGCAAAATCATACGCGCCACGATAGGGCGTATTCTCCAGCATCAGCGTGACGCGCAGCCGCGGCTGCGCCTGGGTGAAGGCGATCACCGCGTCGGACAGATGCATGGTACCGAAGGATTTCGGCGCCATCAGCTTGAGCTTGCCGGTCGGCTCCTGGCGCGTGCGCAGGATCGCACGTTCGTTGCTGTCGATGTCCCGGAACACACGCTCGCAGAATGCGAGATACGCCGAGCCCTCGTCGGTCAGGCTGAGCGAGCGCGTGGAGCGGTTAAGCAGGCGGGCGCCCAGCCGCGCTTCCAGATCACTGACATGGCGCGACACCAGCGCGCGCGACAGGCCGAGTTGACTGGCGGCGATGGTGAACGAACCGGCACGCACCACGCGCACGAAACTTTCCATGGTGCGAAAGCGATCCATTGGGTCTGATTTGTTGAAGTTAATGCAACAATCTTTTGCACATTTAGCGGCTTATAAGCGCTAATGTCAAAGCCTATAGTGTGCGACAAGGGCATCAAGAAATCTGCGGGAGCTAACCCGCGCAAACTTGGAGGGAACGCCTGCCAGAAGTGGCACGCGACCGTAACGGTCGCGCGGGGCGTCAAACACGAATGTCAGGTCAATGTTCCGCCAAGGCGCCCAGACGCGCCGCCTCCGACGATATCGCCGCCCTCGACCGTCCGGTGCCGGCCGGCGTCAATGCCGCTGGCTTCGGCAGCGACGTAGTCGCCGACGCGCTGCGCGCGCTCGATATTCCGTATATCGCGCTCAATCCGGGTGCCAGCTATCGCGGTCTGCACGACAGTCTGGTGAACTACCTAGGCAACGAACGGCCGCAACTGCTGCTCTGCCTGCACGAGGAAGCCGCCATCGCGATCGCACACGGATATGCCAAGGTCACTGGCAAGGCTATGGCCGCGGCAGTGCATTCCAATGTTGGACTGATGCACGCCACCATGGCTTTCTTCAATGCCTGGTGCGACCGCATGCCAATGGTCGTGCTCGGCGCCACCGGTCCGGTCGACGCTGCTAAGCGGCGCCCTTGGATCGACTGGATCCACACTGCGCGCGACCAGGGCGCGCTAGTGCGCGGCTACATCAAGTGGGACGACCAACCGGCTTCGCCGGTAGCCGCGCGCGAGGCCGTACTGCGCGCCGGCTGGATCGCCAATACGGCGCCGCGCGGGCCGACTTACGTCAATCTCGATGCCGAGATGCAGGAGATGAAGCTGGCCGAGCCGGTGACGCCGATCGACGCGCAACGCTTCATGCCGCCGGTGGCGACTGCGCCGTCGGCCGACGCGATCAAGGCGGCGGCCGCGCTGCTGCGCGATGCCAAGCAGCCGGTGATCCTGGCCGGCCGCGTATCGCGCAATCTCGATGCCTGGAACGCCCGCGTCGCGCTCGCCGAGCGGCTGGGCGCGCGGGTCATTACCGATCTGAAGGTCGGCGCGGCATTCCCGACCCAACACCCGCTGCATGCAGGCGCGCCCAGCACCACTGTGCTGACACAAGAAGCAACCGACGCGATCCGCGCCGCAGACGTCATCCTTAGTCTCGACTGGGTCGACATCGCCGGCACCTTCAGACAAATCGGCAGTAACATCGCGCCCAAGGTCGTGCAGGTGTCGGTCGACTATCACCTGCACAATGGCTGGAGCATGGACTACCAGGGCCTGCCGCCGGTAGACGTGTTCCTGGCCTGTGAACCGCACGAAGCGGTGCCGGCTTTGCTGGATGCGCTCGGGCCCAGCGGGCCGCGCGGGATGGCGCCGCTCGCCAAGGAATTTCCCGCACCGGCCGGCAACAAGCTAGCGGTCGATCAAATGGCCGCCGCGCTGCGCAAGGCCGTCGGCGACCGCCCGACTACCCTCACCCATGTCTCGCTATCGTGGAACGCGGCAACCTGGGCGTTCAACCATCCGCTCGACTATCTCGGCTCCGACGGCGGCGGCGGCGTCGGCGGTGGCCCGGGCATTTCGGTCGGCGCGGCGCTCGCGCTCAAGGGCTCCGGGCGACTGGCGGTCGCGGTCTGCGGCGACGGCGATTTCCTGATGGGCGTGACCGCGCTCTGGACCGCGACACATTACAAAATCCCACTGCTGATCGTGGTCGCCAACAACCGCTCATTCTTCAATGACGAACTGCACCAGGAGCGAGTCGCGCGTGTGCGCAATCGGCCGATTGAGAACCGCTGGATCGGCCAGCGCATCAGCGAACCGGACATCGACCTCGCCGCCATCGCACGGGCGCAAGGCGCGCTTGGCTTCGGTCCGGTCACCGAAATCAGCGATTTGGAGCCCACGTTTGCGAAAGCCATCGCCGCGGTCGAAGGCGGTGCGGTCGCGGTCGTCGATGTGCGCGTGCAACCCGGCTACACAGCGGCGATGACCGCGGTGATGACACGGAAGTAAGGTTGTTATGTCGATTACGTCACCCACGTCTGCTAATGACGCCATTCTGGTGGCCGACGATATCGGCGTGCGTTTCGAGACTAATGAAGGCCCGGTCATTGCGGTCGACGACGTTTCCTTCAAGGTCAGGCCGGGCGAATTCCTGTCGGTGATCGGGCCGTCCGGTTGCGGCAAATCGACTTTGTTCAATGTGATCGGTGGGTTGCTAAGCCATCACCAGGGCGTAGTCACCGTCGCCGGCGAGACCATCTCCGGGCCGCACAAGTCGATCGGTATGGTGTTCCAGGAGGAATCGACCTTCCCCTGGCGCACGGTGGTCGACAATGTTGCCTTCCCGCTCGAACTCATCGGTATGCCGAAAGCTAAACGTATCGAAAAGGCGCGCCATTTCATCAAGATGGTCGGGCTCGACGGCTTCGAAAACCGCTATCCGGGTGAGCTATCTGGAGGCATGCGCCAGCGCGTCTCGCTTGCCCGTACCCTCGCTTCCGAGCCGAAGATACTGCTGATGGACGAACCGTTCGCTGCGCTCGACGAGCAGACCCGCCTGCTGCTCGGCGACAAGGTGCTGCAAATTCAACAGGAACTGAAGCAGACTACGCTGCTGATCACCCACAACATCACCGAGGCGGTGCAGATGTCTGACCGCATCCTGGTGATGACCTACCGCCCCGGCAAGGTGAAGCGCATCGTCGATATCGACCTGGCGCGCCCGCGCACTTCCGAGATCGTGACTAGCGAACCGTTCGGCCGCTACGTGGCGAAAATATGGGCCGATCTGCGCGAGGAAGCGAGCCGCGGCATGAAGGACGAGGAATCGCAAGCACTGCATCATCAGGGCCCCTCGTCATGAGCGCGCGCGGCGCATCGGTGATCCCTCCCAATATAGGCGACTACATGTCGGCGCTGCTTGGCGTGTTCTCGCTCGTGCTGTTTTTCCTCATGATCGAAGCACTGGTGCAGACCGGCGTGATCAACCGCTTCATCATCCCTGCGCCCTCGGAGGTCATCGGCAGTTTCTGGCGGGTGATCCGCGAGGAAAACGTGCTCGGCCGCTTCCTGCTCACCGCCAGCGAATGCCTGACCGCCGGCGTCATGCTCACTGTGTTTGGCATCGCCGGCGGCGTGCTGATGCATCGCTTCAAACTATTACAGCAGGCCTGCGAGACCTGGGTCGCCGCGATGGCATCCGCACCAATAGTGCTGATGTATCCCTTGTTCCTGGTGATCTTCGGGCGCAGTGCCTGGACCATCATCATGATGGGATTCATCGCCGCGCTGCCGCCGGTGATCCTGAAGACGATCGAGGGCATTTCCAGCACCCGCAAGGTGCTGGTCAATGTCGGCAGGAGCTTCAACCTCACCGCTACCCAGCAATTCTGGAAAATTCTGTTCCCGGCCGCACTGCCGACAATCTTCGTGGGGCTGCGGCTCGGACTGATCTTCGCGCTAATCAATATCGTCGGCGTCGAATTCCTGATCAATTTCGGCGGGCTCGGCCAGCTCATCAACGAGTTGGCCGAGCGTTACGACCTCGCCGGTACCTATGCAGCGATCTGTTTCGTGATCCTGGTGAGCATTGTGTTCTTCATGGCGCTGGAAAAGGCCGAGCGATGGCTGCGACCGGTCGAATGACGCAAGATCCGGCGGCGACGCTCCGCATCGGCCCGGTGGGGCTGCTGCGCGTGGCCATCATGCTGGTGCTGCTGACGGTGTGGGAACTGCTGGCGCATTCGGGCTGGCTCTATCGTGACGTGGTGCCTTCACTTTTGGCGATCAGCCGCGCGCTGCTCGACCTGCTCTCCGGCCGCGACTATTATTTCCACCTCGGGGTCACGGCGGCCGAAATTCTCGCCGCGCTCGGCATCGGCGGCTTTTGCGGAATGATCGTCGGCATCGCGCTCGGCGCCAACCCATTTCTGTCTAACGCGTTTGAATCGTTGCTCTATTACCTCGGGCCGACGCCGAAGATCATTTTCTTTCCGATCATGATCATGTGGTTTGGGGTGGGGCCGGAATCCAAAGTCGCGCTTGGCACCCTGTCCTGCTTCTTCCCCGTTGCGCTCAGCGTCGCTGCCGGCATGCGCGGAATCGACCGCGTGCTGATCCGCGTCGGTAATAGCTTTCGCGCCAATAGCTGGCAGATGGTGACGAAAATTTATCTACCGGCGATGCGACATCCGATCATTAACGGGGTGCGGCTCGGCCTGGGCGTCGCGCTGATTGGCACGCTGCTGGCCGAGACCAAATTGTCCAACAAGGGCATCGGCTTCCTGATCATCAACGCGTACAGCACCTTCGACATGCCGCGCATGTATGCCAATCTGATCGTGCTGTTCGTGCTCGCAATCGGCGCCAACGCGCTCGTCGGCCGCTTCGGTGGCCTGCATACCATCAAGCGGCTTTGACATAAGGGGGAGGTTACATGAAAAACATTCGATATATAGCAAGCGTGGCGGCGATCGCCGCGGGTCTCATCGCGACCGTGATGCCGGCATCAGCAGCCGACAAACTCAAGATGACCGTCGGACAGCGCGGCAACTGGGATACCGCGGTTCTGCATCTCGGCGAGAAGGCCGGAATTTTCAAGAAGCACGAACTTGAACTGGATATCGTCTACACGTCAGGCGCCGGCGAGACGCTGCAACCGATAGTCTCCGGCAGCGTCGACATGGGCTTTGCGGCTGGCACGCTCGGCGTCATGGCGGCCTATGCCAAAGGCGCGCCGGTGCGCATCATGGCCGCACAGGCGACCGGCGCCGCCGATTACTGGTACGCCAAGAACCCCGCAATCAAGACCATCAAGGATGCCGACGGCAAGACCATCGCTTTCTCGACCAATGGCTCCTCGACCCAGAGTATCGTCCGTTCCTTCATCAATGAATTCAAGCTGACCGCCGCCAGGCCGACGGCGACCGGCAATCCGGCCGCGACGCTGACCACAGTCATGACCGACCAGGTCGATATTGGATGGGCCTCGCCGCCGTTCGGTCTCAAGGAAATCGAAGAAGGCAAGATTCACATCGTCGCCAAGGCGACCGATGCGGCGCTGGTGCGCGGGCAGACCATTCGCGTTAACGTCGTTAATGCCGACACGCTGAAGAACCGGAGAGCTGTGGTCGATCGATTTATGGCCGCCTACCGCGAGTCCATCGACTACATGTATTCGGATAGTCCGCAGGTGATCAAAGATTACGCGGAGTTCGTCAAAGTGCCGGAGCCGATGGCCAAGCGCGTTCGCGACGATTTCTTCCCGAAAAGCCTGATCGATCCCGACGAGATCAAGGGCCTAGAGTCGCTGATGGAGGAAGCTATAACCTTAAAATTTATTGCCGCTCCGCTCAGCAAGCAACAGCTCGCCGAGTTGATCCAGATTCCGCCGCGCAAGAAGTAAGCATCATCCGCAGTTAAGGGTTGTTGCCATGACTACCGCCGTGTATCCGCAGGCCGCCTCCGCGCAGGCCATCGTACTGCCGAAAAGCCGAGGCGCTTATTACGGCGGCGCTTGGCACGAGCCAAAATCCGGACGCTTTCTCGACACGCTCAACCCCGGCACAGGCCTGTCACTCGGCAAGGTCGCCGACGCGGGCCCGGAAGATATCGATGCAGCGGTGGCGGCCGCTAAGGTCGCGTTCAAGGAATGGCGGCGTGTGCTGCCGCTTGAGCGTGCCAAGATACTGCGGCGAATCGCCGAAATCCTCCGCCAGAGCGCCGACGAACTCGCCATGATTGACGCCGCCGACTGCGGCAATCCGGTGCGCGAGATGGTGAGCGACGCCATGGTGGCGGCGGCGCAAATGGAGTTTTTCGCCGGTTTCGTCACCGAGATGAAGGGCGCCTCAATCCCGATGGGCCCGGACGTAGTCAACTTCTCGGTGCGCGAACCGCTTGGCGTGATCGGCCGGATCATCCCATTCAATCACCCATTTATGTTCTGTGCAGGAAAATCCGCAGCCCCCCTCGCCGCCGGCAACACGGTGATCGTGAAGCCGCCCGAGCAGGCGCCGCTCTCCTCGCTGCGGCTCGCAGAACTGATCGGCGGACTGTTGCCGCCGGGCGCCTTCAACGTGGTGCCGGGCGGGCGCGAGGCCGGACAGCATCTCGCGAGCCATCCCGACGTCGCTATGATCGCGCTGATCGGCAGCGTGCCGACCGGCCGCGCCGTGATGAAGGCCGCCGCCGACACCGTCAAACGTACGATGCTGGAACTCGGCGGCAAGAACGCGCTGATCGCCTATCCCGACGCTGATTCTGACGAGGTCGCCGGCGCGGTGATCGCCGGCATGAACTTCACGTGGTGCGGGCAATCTTGCGGCTCGACCAGCCGCGCCTTCATCCATGAGAAGATCTACGACGCCGTGCTCGAGCGTATTAAAGGTCGCATCGCGCATTACAAGCCGGGAATCCCGACCGATCCGGCCACCACCATGGGTGCGATCATCTCAAAGACCCAGTTCGAACGTGTGATGAGCTATATTGATGCCGCCAAGGCGGAAGGTGCGAAAGTGATCGCCGGCGGCGGTCGGCCTGCCGATCCAGCGCTCGCCAACGGGTTCTACATCGAACCGACCGTGTTCGCCGGCGTGAATATGTCGATGCGGATTGCGCGCGAGGAGATCTTCGGGCCGGTGCTCGGCGTGTTCACGTGGAGCGACGAGGCCAAGATGCTGGCCGACGTCAACCAGGTCGAATACGGGCTGAGCGCCTCGATCTGGACCAATGATCTGTCGACCGCGCACCGCACCGCCATGGCGGTGGAAGCTGGTTACGTCTGGATCAACGAGGTCGGCAAGCACTTCCTGGGCGCGCCGTTTGGCGGCTTCAAGCAGTCGGGACTCGGGCGCGAGGAATGCTTCGAGGAGATGCTCTCCTTCACGCAGGAAAAGAATATTCACGTGAAGCTAAAGCCGGCGAAGGCCTAGTAGAGCGGATCGAAACCGCAGTCGACCCAGACTTGGCGGCTGTCCGGCGCGATCAGGAAGCGAATGAACTCCACAGCCTCTGGCGCGACCTTGCTCGCGGCGGTGACGCCAGCGCCGTAGGTGATGGTGAGCTGCAGCGATGGCGGCAGCGAACCGGCGAGCGTAATTCCAGGCACACTGATGATCTCGCTCTTCGGGAAGATGCCGAGCGTCGCCTCCCCGCTCGCGATCATGGCCAGGCCGCCGGCGAGACCGACCTTGTGCGAGACACGGCCGGTGAGCTTTCCGCTCAGGCCAAGTTGATTGATCACTTTGTCGCTCTGCGCGCCGCTCGGCGTCGCAGTGGGTGGCGCATGCACGACGCCGCGTGCGGCGAGCAGCGCGGCACGCAGCGCCTCCGGCGTCGACACATCGGGTACCGGGCTGCCGGCCGTCACGCCGACGGCGAGCCCGATATTGGCGAGCAGTGTGTTGACGCCTTGCACGATATCTTGCGCGATATAGGCATCGATCATCGCCACCGGCATCAGCAGCACATCGAGCGCCTCATGCGCCGTCACCCGCACGGCGATGCCGTTTATGCTGTCGTAAAGCGCGTTGAGCTTATTGCCAGTCCGCTGTTCGTAAATCGTCCCAAGTCGGTCGAACACCGGCTTGGGCGCGCCGCCAGCTATGCTGGTGATCGTCGCCATGATGGCTAGAGCTTGTAAGTCTCGTGCGTTCCGCGGTGAAACATGTCTGCCACCGTGACCAGACGCGACGACAAGCCTTGCGCGTGATGGTGCCGCAGGAAGGTGTCGAGCGTCGTGCGGTTGGGCGCAACTCCATAGGACCAGAAATCCTCGCCCATCAAGGCGCGCGCTTCCATCAGCCGTTCCTCGACGAAAGGCAGCGTCACCTTTGTCGACGAGGTGTCGGACAGTTTTTCCATCGCGATCGTCTTGGCATGCTCGAATGCCTTCAGCACCGCGCCCGGCAACCAAGGATACTGCTCGGCGAGTTCGCGCCGCACGCCGACCAGATGCATGATCGGAAAAATGCCAGTGCGCTTGTAATATTCCTTGGCAGCCGCCACCGGATCGGCGAAAAGCCAGCCGATATTCGGATGCCGCCCGAAACCGGATGGCACGCGCGGGCCGATGAAGGCGTCGATCTCGCCGGCTTCCAGC
>Ga0207777_1000282_pt1 | contig 13456 bp, 8 predicted proteins | sample LuqExpMetageno35_FD_187793 | JGI IMG/M metagenome (GOLD analysis project Ga0207777, IMG submission 187793) | Tropical forest soil microbial communities from Luquillo Experimental Forest, Puerto Rico - Sample 35 (SPAdes) | ecosystem: Environmental > Terrestrial > Soil > Tropical forest ...
GACGTTGACGCTGGGAACGAAGGAAGACATGCAGCGGCTGGATTTGCTGTTTGAGCAGGACACCTTCAAGCGATTCATGCTGCACTACAACTTCCCGCCATTCAGCGTGGGCGAAGTCAAACCGCTGCGTGGCGCGGGACGCCGTGAAATTGGTCACGGCGCGCTGGCGGAACGCGCGCTGGCGAACCTGTTGCCACCGGAAGTGGAGTTTCCCTACGCCATGCGCGTAGTGAGCGACATCCTGGAGTCGAACGGGTCGTCATCGATGGCGACGGTTTGCGGCGGGTCGCTGGCATTAATGGATGCGGGCGTGCCGATGAAGGCGCCGTGCGCGGGTATCGCGATGGGGTTGGTGGTTAGCGACAAGGGCGAATATTCGATCCTCACGGATATCGCGGGCGCGGAAGATCACTACGGCGACATGGACTTCAAAGTTGCCGGAACAAGTGAAGGCATTACCGCGCTGCAGATGGACATCAAGGTGACGAGCATCAGCATCAACATGATGCGGGAAGCTCTGGCACAAGCCAAGAAGGCGCGTTTGGAGATTCTGGCGACCATGGAAGGGACACTGAGCAAGCACCGCGAGACAATCTCCACATACGCACCGCGGTTGTACAAACTCAGCATTCCGACGGACAAAATCCGCGACCTGATCGGGCCGGGCGGAAAGAAGATCAAGTCGATCATCGAGCAGACCGGCGTGAAGATCGACGTGATGGAAGACGGCACGGTACACATTTTCTCGACTAGCGGCGCGGGAGGCGACCAGGCATTGCAGATGGTGCGCGACGTGACCGCGAGTGCGGAAGTCGGGAAGACGTATCTTGGCAAAGTCGTTCGGCTGGCGGAGTTCGGAGCGTTCGTGGAACTGTTCCCGGGCACCGACGGATTGCTGCACATCAGCGAAATTTCCGAGCACCGGATTCGCGATGTGCGCGATGAACTAAAACTCGGCGACCAGGTGCTGGTGAAAGTGCTGGCCATCGAAGGAAACAAGATCCGGCTGTCTCGCAAGGCGTTGATCAAAGAAGCACGCGAGAAGCAGGCGCAAAAGAGAGAGCACCAAACGGCGACTCCTGCGCCGGCGGGGACTCCGGAAGGGAACTGAACGACAAACCCAAGACTCAGGTTCAAAAAGCGAGCCTGGGGCACCCAAAACTAATTCAAAAGGCCTCCGAGAAATCGGAGGCCTTTTTGTTTCGTTTCGGGCATCGCTGGCTCGAATACGGAAGAGAAGAGAGTCTGCAGCATTCGATCGCAAGAACCCCCCTTGGCAAAAGGCGCGAGGGATGGGGCACCCTCAAGTACAAAGCTGGCCGGGATAACAACGAGATCGGAGAGATTCCTCGCTAAGCTCGGAATGACGGAAGTGTGGCTACGCGATATAGTGAAGTGAGTTGCGGGATAACACTTCGACTTGTGGAGAAGCTTGATGATTGGACGGCGGGTCTTACTTGGAGTGCTGGCGATGTTGATGATGTCGTGTGTTGCTAGCGGGCAGCAACGAGTGATTGTTGACACGGACCCTGGGACGGACGATGCGCTGGCGATCTTCCTTGCGCTGAATTCGCCGGAGTTGAAGGTGGAGGCGTTCACGGTGGTGCCGGGAAACGTCGTTGCGGAGCAGGGGCTCAAGAATGCGCTGAAGTTGGTGAGCGTGGCAGACCGGTGCGATGTGCCGGTGGCGGCGGGGGCGAAGCACCCGCTGATGCAGAACACCTATACGGCAACGTACTGGCACGGGAAGAACGGGATTGCGGATATCGAGCTGCCGGCGTCGAAGTGCAAGGTCGATCCACGGTTCGCGCCGGACTTGATTATCGAATTAATCCACAAATACCCGCATGAGATTACGCTGATTCCCGTGGGGCCGCTGACGAATATTGCGCTGGCGGTGTCGAAAGACCCGGCGATCGTAGGGCTGACGAAGAACATTGTGATTATGGGCGGATCGATTTCCGGCGGGAACGTGACTGGAGTGTCGGAGGCAAATATTTTTGGCGATCCCGAGGCAGCGGAGATCGTGTTTAAGGCTGGCTGGACGGTGACGATGGTGGGGTCGGATGTAGGCGAGCAGACGTTGATGCGGCGGAAGGAGTTGACGCAGTTGGAGGCGGGGCACGGGCCGGTAAACGATGTCGTGACCAAGATCTCGCGGTTCTATATTGAGCGGTCAGAGAAGAATGGGTGGGATGGCGCGGCGATGTACGATCCGCTGGCGGTGGGAGTGGCCATCGATCCGACACTAGTGACGCTGAAGGAGATGCACATTGACGTGGAGACGCGCGGGGAGTTTACGCGCGGGGAGACCGTCCCGAACCGGAATCTGCAGGACGAAAAGAATGTGCTGCACGGGGACCACTTCGAGATCGAGGGGTATGACAAACTGGCGGTGAATGCGAAGGTGGCGGTGGCGTCGGACGCGCAGCGGTTTTTGACGATGTTCGTTTCGCGGGTGAAGGGGAGGTAGACCGTCACTGCAATCAGAATGCGCGCCCAACGCCGACGTACTTGTCCGCGCCGCCGTAATAGAAGAGATAGCCCCCGTGCTCCTCGATCATGCCCTCGACAAAGACTACGTTGGGTACTTGCCCGACTTTCTCCCATTCCAATTCTGGCGAGAAGACTGGCTGGTCCGACCTGTAAATTACTTTACGCGGATCGTTCCGATCGAAGATTACAACGCCGGTGCGATACACCAACTTGTCGTCAGCCCCGTTGTACACAAGCAAAATCCCAGCCTTGGTCATGACTGGCGGAGGCCCCGGTTCGACCACGCGCGAATCAAACTTCCCAGGGCGCTTCGGGAGGACCGGCGCCGTTGTTTCTTCTTTCCAATGCAGGAGATCGTCCGATGAAGAAATGCCCATCTGGTCGGCTTTGTCGGCGGCGGTGCCTAGCCAGTACATCCAGTAGCGTCCTTGAATCTTCTCGGTGACAATCGCTCCGGATTTTGTCCATCCAACATTCCAATTGCCTTTGTACGCCGGAAGCAGTACGCCCTTGCGCTCCCAATGAATCAAATCTCGTGATTCGGCCACGCAGAGCTGCGCATCTTTTTTGTTGTATCCGGTGTAGGTCAAAATGTATCGGCCGTCGATCTGCACGAGACGCGGGTCTTCGACTCCTCCATCTTTTTCGTAATTCGCGTCGGGAGACAGGACCGGCTCCGGCCGGCGAGTGAAGTGAATGCCATCGTCGCTTTCGGCATAGCCCAATCGTGAGGTTCCCGCCGCATCTTGCGCACGGTACAACATGACGATTTTTCCGCCATGCCGAATGACGGCTGGATTGAAGGTACCGGCGGACTCCCAAGTGTTTCCCTGCGGGGAGACTATGGGCGCATTTGAAACGCGCTTCCACGCACTGCCAGCTACTAGCACCGCAAAGCTTACAGCAGCGGTCCGCCTCAGAAGGCGGACCCTACAAGAGCTTGCATGGTTGTGGCGGCTAGGCATGGAACACCCGCAACGACAGCAGACTACTTCCCAAACGTCACTTTTTTCGTGATGCCTTCGCCTTCTTTGACGTAGATCAACTGGTTGACGGCCAGGTCCTTGATCGTATCGACGGTGCCGCTAGGCCAGCGAAGCTCCAGGAAATCCACTTTCGTCGCTTTGCCTAATCCGAAATGCACGCGTAGGTCACTCTGGGCAAAGTAGCCGCCTCCGCTGCGCACTTCGTCGATCTGAGAATGCGGCTTTGTCTCGCCTGGCATCTGCACGACACACTTCAGGCGCGCACCAATACCGCTGCGATTCGACTTCGTCCCGATGGTTCGGACCTTGATCCAGTTATTCCCGGTCGACGAATCGCACCGCACCAGTTGGGGCTCCTGATTTACGCAGTTGACGACGAAATCCATATCCCCGTCATTGTCAAAGTCACCGAACGCACAGCCGCGCGAAGCGGTGGGATCGGAGATTCCCGGTCCGCCGCTTTCAGACACGTCTTCGAAGCGGCCATTCCGCAGGTTTTTGTAGAGCAACTTCCGCTGCGAGTAGCCAGCCTCCGTGCGCAACTGTTCTACTTCCGGATAGACGTGCCCATTGCAAATCAAAATATCCGGCCAGCCATCGTTGTCAAAGTCGAAGAAGCCGCAACCCCAGCCCAAATATTGCGTGTGCTTTCCGAGCCCTGCGGGGAAGGTGGCGTCCTCAAAGGATGCGCCGCCCAGATTGTGATACAACGAAGGGGTATCGCCGGCAAAATTCGTCTTCACGATATCGAGATTTCCGTCGAGATCGTAGTCGGCAGCTGAGACGCCCATACCGGCCTGAGGCTTGCCGTCTGCGCTTAGTGCACATCCCGCTTCCACGGCGATATCGGTGAATTTTCCATTCTTGAGATTCTGATAGAGGGCGCTCGCGGTGGAATCGTTGGCCACGTAAATATCCGGCCAGCCATCATTGTCGAAGTCGCCCGTCAAGACACCTAGGCCATAGGTACCGTTCGCAGTGGCGATGCCGGAGTCGACCGAAACGTCCTTGAAGGTACCGTCGCCGTTGTTGTGATAGAGGATGTTCTTGGTGCCGTTCATTCCCGGCGGGCCGCAGGCCACCATCACGCCCTTGTACAAGCACGGGCCCGACTCTGGAACTGGCGCAGTGGCTAAGTCCAGGTCGATATAGTTCGCGACGAATAAATCGAGTTTGCCGTCGCGGTCGTAATCGACAAAGGCGCAGCCGGTGCTCCAGAGCTTTCCGCTGCCCCCGACACCTGCCTTTTCGCTGACATCAGTGAACGTACCGTCGCCATTGTTGTGATAGAGCACGTTCTTGCCGAAATAGGCGACGAACAAATCTTCATAGCCGTCGTTGTCATAGTCGCCGATGCAGCAGCCTTGCCCCCAGCCGGAATGTGCGAGCCCAGCCTTGAGGGTCACGTCCGTGAATGTGCCGTCGCGATTGTTCTTGAAGAGGCGATTGATCGGTTCTTGGCCTTTTGGAAAGCCCTCGAGGCGTGTGCCGTTCACCAGAAAAATATCCAGCCAACCGTCGTTGTCGTAGTCGTAGAAGGCCACGCCACAGCCGGTGGTCTCAAGCAGATATTTGTTTTTGTGCTCGCCGCCGAAGATGGTGGTGGTTTTCAGGCCGGCCTGTTTGGCGACGTTTATGAAATTCACGCCCAGCGGTGAAGGTTCGACCTTCGGTTCTCTGGCTTCCGATGGGCCGAATCGGGCGAGAAACGGTGAGAGTAATCTCTCCAGCGGTAGGACCAGCGCACTACGGCTTAACGATTGCAGAAATTTTCGACGCGTCGATGCCAAGTCCCCAGTGCCTTCCCGAAATCGATTTCGGCTAATTCGCGGATTGTCTATGATAACCGACTCGGGGCAGGTCTCAACTAATGCCCAGCTCCTTCTGCAACTCTTCGAGCGAGAGTCCTTTGGTCTCCGGATAAAAGAGCAGGACCACGACAAATTGCAGCACCATCATCGCGGCAAAGAAGACGAACGGATACCCACCGGATTTTGCCGCCATCCACGGAAACAAGAACGAAATGATGCCATTCATGAACCAGTGGGAGAAGCTGCCGAGACTCTGTCCTTTGGCGCGCACGCGGTTTGGAAAGACTTCGCCGATATAAACCCAAATCACAGCACCTTGGGAAAACGCAAAAAAAGCGATGTAACCAACCAGCAGCCAAACGAGGAGTTCTTTATGCTCGTGTGACAGAAAGACCGCGGCAACTCCTGCGAGGCAGAAGGCGGTACCCACTGAGCCGATCAGCAACAGTGTTTTGCGCCCGACGCGATCGATTAGCGACATCGCGATCATCGTAAAGACGAGATTGGTGAATCCGATGGCCACCGCCTGCAGATCAGCGGAAACCTTGCTGAAGCCCGCATCGGCGAAGATGTCGTTGAGGTAGTAGAGAATCGCGTTGATCCCGGCGAGTTGATTGAAGAGGCCGATGGTGACCGCCAGGAAGATGGGCAGCCGATATTTGCGCGAGAAGAATGGCTCGTTGGCGCTGACATGATCGGCGTCAATCGACTCCACGATGCCCTTCAGTTCCTGTTCGTAGTTTTCTTCGCCGATGAGTTTCAGAACGTTGCGCGCTTCGTCTATGCCGCGCTGCTTTACCAGCCAACGCGGGCTGCGCGGAATCCCAAACAGCATCAGAAGGAAAGCCGCCGCCGGAACCGCTGCTACACCCAGTTTCCATCGCCACTCCGCCGGCCCTGGATTGAAGAGTCCAACAACATAATTCGAGAAGTAGGCCAGCAAGATTCCGAAGACCACGTTGAACTGGAAGAAGCCCACCAGTCGCCCGCGCCAGCGAGCAGGGGCAATTTCGGTGATATACATCGGGCCCAAAACAGATGAGCCGCCGATGGCTAGTCCGCCGATGACGCGAAAGACGATGAGCATTCCCCAACTGCTGGCGAAGGCGCAGCCGAGCGCTGAAATCACATAGAGAACCGCCATGATACGCAGGCTGTCGCGGCGTCCGTACTTGTCGCCCGGGTAACCGGCGGTCATCGCGCCGATGATGGTGCCGAAGAGTGCGCTAGAGACGGTCTCGCCGAGGGCGGTGGGAGTGAGGTGATACAGGTTCGTCAAAGCGGACGTGGTTCCGGCGATCACGGCGGTATCGAAGCCAAACAGCAATCCACCAAGTGCTGCCACAATCGTGCTGCGCAACAGCGATGCGTTCAGTTTCATGGATTTGACCTGAAGCGCCGCGACCACCCGTCCCTGCGCGGCGATAGAAGTTCGCCCGATTGTATTCGATTTTATGTTCGCATGATGAAAAAAAAGACTTACCGCAGAGGCGCAGAGGGCATCGAGAAGAGCAGAAAAGAGGTCCGCAGTGGCAGAAGCTCAAAGGCTATTGCTTAGCGACGACCTGATCTTTGGCGAGGCGCTCGACTTCGGACTTGGGCATCTCGTCCATGAACACAAGGAAGGTGGCGTTGGACCAGCCGAAGCCGATGACGTTGATGGAGTAGCCGCTGGTGGTGCTAGCGTCGGTGGAGCGTTCGACGGCATTGTATTTTTCGCGGATGTTGCCGTCGCGGCGGAAGTTCTCGGCGATGGTGCTGAGGAATTCGTAGGAGAGGCGATTGGCCTCGGCGGCGAAGCCGTAGCGGCGCAAGCCTTCCACCGCGACGAGTTGGAGCGGAGCCCAGGCGTAGGGGGCGTCCCACTGACCGCCGGTGTAGTAAGGGCTGCAGAGCAAACCGCCGGGCTTTTCGAAGTGACTGAGATTTTTCACGACAGCGGCAGCCTGTTCGGGAGTAGCGAGTCCGGCCCAGAGCGGATAGAAGGTCGAAGCGTATTCGTAGTCGGAGCGTTGTTTGTCGGTGAAGTTGTAGTCGAAGAATTCACCATGCGCGGAGTCCCAGGTGAACTCCACGATCTGTTTCTGGCGATTGGCGGCTTGTGCTTTCCATGCGTCGGCTTCTTTGTTCTTGGCGAGAGTGCGGGCGATTTCCTCAAGGTCTTTCTCCGTTTTGTAGAGCAGGCTATTCAGGCAAACGGGGGCGAAGTGGTGCGTGGCGGCGCCAAAAGGAGCGAAGCGGAAGGAAACATCGAAGCCGGATTCGCGCATAGAGCGGTCGCCGCGGTAATAGTCACGAGAAAGCGAGAGCTGTTTGACGCTCTCACAGTGGGTGCGCGCCATGGTCATAGGGACATCGCAGAGTTCGAGGTTGTAGCGTCCGCCGGAAGCCTCAGGGGGATTTTCGTTGGGCTTACGATTGACGAGGAATTTGCTGCCGGGATCGGGATGGTCAATGAAGTAAACGGCAACTTTCTGGTAGTGGTCGGTTTCGTCCTTGAGGCTCTCGGGGGCAGGCGCGTCGCCGAAGTCGTAGTAGCGCGAGAGCCCGGTGTCGCCCGCGAGATGGGGCTCCGTGTTCCACATGGCGTGGTCGCGAACGGCGTAAGAGTAGGCGCGTTCGAGCCAGGCGCGATCGGGTTTTCCCTGAGATTTTTGCGCGTTGTAGACGGAGAGAATCATCGAGGTGAGAAAAGGCGGTTGCGAGCGGCTCAGGTAGTAGGTGCGATTGGCATTGAGGATGGAGCCGTAATGATCAATTTCAAAGAAGAAGTTTTCGATCATGCCGCGAGCCAGCTCGAGTCTTCCGGCCTGCACCAGCCCGCGGATGATGAAGTAACTGTCCCAGCCGTACATTTCGTTGAAGCGTCCACCGGGGACGACGTAAGGGTGTTCGAGGTAGAGAAGGCCGTGTGGATAGAAGGCGTTAGTGTCAATTTCACCGGGATGATGGATGACTTTGGGGAGCGGCTTGATTTCGACGTTGCACTTTGCTTCGAGAGCGCGAACGCCGTCGGGGACGGTGAAATCGGCGGGGACGTACAGGATGGATTTGGCGGAGATCTTTGAGTCGACGATGGTGGAGCAGTCCGTCATGGAACGCGTAAGGGTATCCCAGCCGTTAGTGATATAGGAGAGGATGGGCGCGAGGCCGTCCGTGCTAGCTGTTTGTTGAGGCTGAGCAGACGGCGCGGGTTTGTTGGGCTCGTTGGCGAACAGAGGAACGCTGAGGGTGATGACCACCAAAGTACAAAGCAAACAGCGGTGAATCGAGCGCGACATGGTTACTAGCCTCCGGACAAATCCTGGGTGCATCATGACGTCAAGCGGTCCTTCGAAATTGGTTTGATTTCCGAAAGCCACAATTCAGAAAAGACGTCCGGCCCGCTCAGGCTTAGCGGGCCTCTAACCGCTGAATAGATCCGCGAAGTCAATGCGACAGAGTCATCGACAATGCACTCAATGACAGAGGCATCGAGGAAGATGTGAACTCGGTTTTCTCCGTTCGAGTTGCTTGCAACCCCGAGGCTCCGGTTGTTGAGTTGGAGTTCGGCGCCGGCTCTGGAGGGATCGAAGGAAAGTGATACAAGCGGGCCTGCGGCGGAAGACACTGTGAGCGAGAAAGGCCGCCTTTTCACTGCCAGCTTCAGTTCGCAGGAAGAATCTGGAATCGTGAATCCCAACAGGCCGGCACCGCGGCGCGCGTCTTGCTGCGGAGGAAGAGTAATTTCTTTGCCCCGGAGGGACGCGAGTTCGGGAAGAAAAGCCATGCTGAGAGAGTTGTCTGGGGCGAGGGAAAGGACCCGAGGCAAGGACATGGAGCCGGCCCAGCCGGCGGCGCTGAATTCGGATTCGGGTCGCGTTTCGGGTATCCAGCCCCAGAGGATGCGGCGGCCAGCCGCGTCGAGCTGGCTTTTGGGCGCGTAGTAGGAGCCGGAATCGAGCAGGCCCTGTTTCTCCGGATGGAAGACGAGTTCCTTGCGATCGAATTCACCCACCTGCCAGAAGACTTTGCGCTCGGTGGAGTAGAGAAGAACGAATTTCTTCCCCAAAGGAAAAAAATCCGGGCACTCCCACATCTCGCCTGAATCGACGAAATCTGGAGTTTGCTTCCCGTTGGATTTGCCTGAAGTCAGCGGGTGGAGATATTCCCAGGAGCGGAGGTCCTTGGAGCGGTAGAGAAGAACATTGCCGCCTTTACTGCGGAGGCCCGAGCCCACGCCCATGAACCAGGTATCCTGGTCCCGCCAAAGGCAGGGATCGCGGAAACCAGTGAGTTCAGGTTCGCGGGGAGGCAGCAAGACAGGAGACGCGAGTTTGTGCAAGGCTCGCAGGTCGGGATCAGTGCACGTGGCCAGGCATTGCGTTTCGAAGAAATTGTGCGTGCCATCGCGGAGCGTCGCTTCGGCGGGAGGAACGGATTTCACGGCGGTATAGAGGAACGTAGGAGCGCCATCGTGAAGAACGGCGCTGCCGGAGAAGCAGCCGTCCTGGTCGGGACCGCCGGAGGTGGGCGCGAGCGCAACCGGGAGGTGCAGCCAGTGAATCATGTCTGAGCTGACGGCGTGCGCCCAGTGCATGTCGCCCCATACAGCGGCGTTGGGGTTGTACTGGAAAAACATGTGGTAGTTGCCGTTCCAGAAAAGGGGACCGTTGGGATCATTCATCCAGTTGCGAGCCGGGAGGAGATGGAATTGCGGACGAAGCGGATCTCGCGCGATGCGCAACGACGGAACGGGCTGGTCAAAAGCGGGAACTCTGGGGGTGGCGGCGAAGGCAGTGGACGCGGCGAGAGTCCGCAGAAAATCGCGCCGCGAAGAGGTCATGCAGTCCTCCGGTGGAAGTGTTGTAAGGATGGCCGATGGCTCGGGGGAATCGACCCGGGTCGTCCCATAATACACAAATGTTATACTCGCGGAATGTTTTGTCGTGGGAATCGCAGGAATTTTTCGCGCCGCGTTGTCTTGCTGGCGATGTTCTTTGCTCCGGTAATGCTGCCGGGGCAAGAGAATTCAGCGCCGAGGGGAGTAGTCGACGTAAACGGACGTGCGGTCGATCCCTTCCATCGGACTGCGGGGAAATTGATTGTGCTGGTTTTCGTGCGGACGGATTGTCCGATAGCAAACCGCTATGCGCCGACAATTCAGGAAATCAGCAAGAAGTATAGAGATTCGGCGGAGTTCTATTTAGTTTATCCCGTGCGTACGGAAACCTCGCAACAAATCAAGCGGCATTTGAAGGAATACGGGTATGAACTGACGGCTCTGCGAGACCCGGACTACGGACTCGTGAAGCGGGCAGAGACTCAAGTCACACCGGAGGCGGCAGTGTTTGCGCCGGACGGCAGGCTCTTGTATCACGGGCGAATCAATGACTGGTACGCGGAGTTCGGGCGCTCACGACGAGAGCCGACCACGCACGAGCTGGTGGATGTGTTAAGCGCCGCGAATGCAGGGAAGACTGTGGCGAATGCCGCAGTGCCCGCCGTGGGATGCTTTTTGCCAGACCGGCCATGAAGGGCAAGTCTGCAACGATTGCGACGGTGGTGCTGGTATCGTTCGTGATAGCAGGCGTAGCACCCCAATCAAGAGACAAGAACTCGGGGAAGTTGCCGGGAAAGGGGGCAGTAGAAGTCACGTTTACCCGGGACATTGCGCCGATCGTGTTCCGGTATTGTTCGCCATGCCACAGGCCAGGAGAAGCGGCGCCATTTCCGCTATTGACCTATGAAGACACCGCGAAGTTCGCGCGGCAAATCGCGTACATCACCGAGAAGCGGATCATGCCGCCGTGGCTACCTGCTCCGAGTGAGCTGAAATTTCAGGGCGAGATGCGGCTGACGGATGAGCAAATCGCATTGATTAAGAAGTGGGCTGAGGCGGGCGCGCCGCGGGGCAATGCTGCGGACTTGCCGCCCGAGCCAAGGTTCGCGCAAGGGTGGCAATTGGGAAAGCCGGATCTGGTTTTGCACGCGAGGAAGCCGTATACCCTCCCGGCAGCGGGAACGGACAATTACTGGAATTTTATTTTCCCAACCCAACTGACGGGCACGCATTGGGTAAAAGCAGTGGAGATTCGGCCTGGGGAAAAGCGTGTGGTACATCACGCGAATGTTCTGGTGGACCGTCTGCATTCTTCGCGCAGGCAGGAAAAGCAACCGGGTGCGGGATTTGCTGGAATGGAACTGCGGATTGAGTCCGAGACCTTCGATCCAGATAGCCATTTGTTTTTCTGGAAGCCCGGATCGGTTCCTCACGAAGAGGCAGACGGGATGGCCCTGCGACTGGATCCCGGGGACGATTTCGTCCTGAACACGCACCTGCAGCCGTCTGGGAAGACAGAGCAGATTGAGCCGAGCATCGGGCTTTATTTCACCGATAAGCCGGCAACAAAGTTCCCGATGCTGCTGGAGTTACAGAACGATAAGGCGCTGGACATACCGGCGGGAGCGAGCGATTTTGTGGTCACGGATGAATTCAGCATACCCGTGGATGTGGATCTGATTGGGATTTATCCTCACGCGCACTACCTGGGCAAAGAATTGGCCGCTACGGCAACTGGGCCGGATGGAACGAAAAAAACTTTAATTTCGATTCCGCAGTGGGACCTGAACTGGCAGGCGGTGTTCTATTACACGGAGCCAGTGTTTTTGCCGAAGGGCAGCACCATCTCGATGCGATACGTCTACGACAACAGCGCAACGAACATCGCGAATCCATTCCACCCGCCGCAGAGAGTCGTTGGAGGAAATCGGACGACCGACGAGATGGCGCATTTGTGGCTTCAGGTATTGCCGCGTGGAACGGCGCAAGAGCAGGAGTCGGCTTTGAGGAGTTTGCAGGAGGCCATGGCCAGGCACGATATTGAACGGGATCCCGGCGATTTTGCTGCTCAGTATAATCTGGGAGCGATTTTACAGGGTCACGGCGAAATCAGCGAAGCGCTCACTCACTACAGGGCGGCAGTTGCGCTTCATCCCAAGGATGCAATTGCGAACAATGCGCTCGGGGGTGCCCTGCTAGCGATCGGAGACGCGACTGGAGCCTTGACTCCGCTGCGGACCGCGATCAAGTCCCAGACCGATTATTTTCCGGCGCACTACAATCTGGGCAGCGCACTGGCATCCTTGGGCGATTTCGCCGGCGCGGTGAAAGAATTTGAGACAGCGGTAAGGCTGAACCCCGCCGACTCGATGGCGCAAGCGAATTTGGGCGGCGCATTGGCTGAGACCGGGCAATTTGCTGCGGCAGAACTGCATTTGGAAAAGGCCGTGAAGTTGGATCCGCAGAATTCGGTGGCGCTGGATAACCTAGCGGAGCTGAAACGGCGGCGGGCACCTGGCAAGAATCCGTGAGCGCCAGACCAATCGAGCGACGGTCGCACGGTAGATGCAATTCGGGGTGCTAGTATTTCGGTATGCGGGAATGTCAAGAAAGTTGGAAGGGCACGCGAGTTCGGCGTCACCGGAAACGCAGCGTGCTTGGAATGTTTGTTTTGCTGCTCTGCCTATACGCGGCGCACGTGCAAGCGCAAACCGCGAGTGGGACGCTGCAGAGCAGTCGTGAGAATTCGAAGGCCGTCGAGCTGTACAACCAGGGACTGGCAGCCACGCAAAAGGGCGACATACCGTCGGCGCGACAGTTTTTCGAGGCTGCAGTTCGCGCTAACCCGAAAATGGCCGAGGCGCAGAGCATGCTCGGCTGGGTGTTGTTGGTGCGAGGGCAAGTCGATCCCGCAATTGCGCACCTGAAGGAAGCCATCCGACTGAGACCCGGAGTGGCGGAAGCCCATGAGACGCTATCGCGCGCCTACGTAATTAAGAACGATGGAGCGGCGGCCGTGCAAGAGGCACAAGCCGCTGTCAAGCTGGCTCCCAGAGCGGCAGAGGCTCATCACACATTGGCACATGCTCAGGAGTTTGCAGGGCAGCTGGACGTGGCGATTGCGGCGATCCAAAAGGCGATCGAGATCGATGGCTCAAATGCGGAGTACCACGACGATCTTGGCTCGATGCTTGTGAGACAAGGTAACGGTTCCGCAGCGATTCCGGAATTCCAAGCAGCGGAGAGACTGAATCCGAATTTCGGGCCCGCTCACGTGCATCTGGGCGTAGTAGAACTGGATCAGAAACGGTACGACGAAGCCGCGGCGGAATTGCGGCAGG
>Ga0207777_1000288_pt1 | contig 13417 bp, 10 predicted proteins | sample LuqExpMetageno35_FD_187793 | JGI IMG/M metagenome (GOLD analysis project Ga0207777, IMG submission 187793) | Tropical forest soil microbial communities from Luquillo Experimental Forest, Puerto Rico - Sample 35 (SPAdes) | ecosystem: Environmental > Terrestrial > Soil > Tropical forest ...
GGGTAACGCGGAATCCGAGGGAAGTCGGCCGGGGTACGCAGTGCCGGCTGGCCGGTTCGTACTTGGAGCGTCGGCGACCCGTCAGTCGTCATGTCCACAACAATGTCGAGGTACGGGTCGCGTCAAAACAGGGCGGGTGCCGCCGCGGTAAAGGCCCGCAAGGCCCTCGCCGCGCCGTGGAAGTTGCGGGCGGCGGGCTCGACCTTGTGGCAGGCGATGGACCGGGCCTCGAGCGCCGAGACGAGCGCGGGAGTGAGCTCCGCGCGTTCGCTGACGACGGCGCACGTCCGCACCTCACCCGCCGCCGGTCCCGCCTCGGACCCGACCGGGCTCGCGGCGTCGAAGATCGACCCGAAGCGCGGATTGGCGCCTCCCTCGGTGGCCTGCTTCGCCTCGGCCGTCACGAAGGCGCGCGGCACGACCGACTCCAGCACGGCGGGCAACGACACCACGCCGTCGGTGCGGACGACCTCGACCAGGCGGGGCTGGTCGACCACCGCCACCTCGGGGCCGCCCGCGAAGAAGACCTGCCCGCTGCACCACCCGGCCTCGTCGGAGACGAGATACGCCGCCAGGGGCCCGAGGTTCTCGGGACCGGGGATGGCCTCGAGCGACAGCCCGCCGCCCCCGCCGGCCCGGCCCTCGGCACGCGCCCGCTCCAGCGCCGCCTGCACCATCCGGGTGTTGGCGATGGGCGAGAGCGCATTGATGGTCACGCCCGGCGGCGCCATCCGCCCCAGCTGCCAGGTCAGCGCGGCCACGGCGCGCTTGGCGGCGCTGTACCCGCCGGCGTCGGCGGCCCGCCAGCCTGAACCTGAGGTGACGCCGAGGATGCGTCCGTGTCCCGCCTCCGCCATCAGGGGCAGCGCCGCCTCCAGCACGTTGAGCCAACCCCCCAGGTGGACGTTGAGCAGGACGACCCAGTCCTCCTCGGTGCCGCGGGCGAAGTAGCTCTGGCGGGTGATGCCGGCCACGTTGACCACCGCATCGAGACCGCCGCGCTCGGACACCAGCTCCTCGAACAACACGCGCACGGCGACGGCGTCGGTCACGGAGGCGTTCGAGGTCCGGGCCGACCCGCCCGCGGCCACGATGCGCGCCACGGTCGAGTCCTCCTGCTCGGCCAGCTGCTCGGTGCCGTCGAGCGTCACCAAGGGGTCGAGCGTGACCACGTACCAGCCCTCTCGCCCGAGCGACTCCGCGATGGACGCACCGATCCCACCGGCGCCGCCGGTGACCACCGCCACTCGTTGGCGCGCCGCCGCGCTCACGGCGCGTGGGAGCGGATCTCGAGCTCCAGGCCCTCGAACCGGCCGTCGGCGACCCAGTTCTCGAGGACCTCGCGGTAGGCGAACCAGTCGCCGAATCCACCGCCGTAGTTGCCCGACCGCGGGCTCACGTCCCCGGGGTGCCCCTCGTTGTTGATGCGCGACGGCGTGCAGGCCGACATGACCTGCTCGTTGGCGCTGAACTTCTCGACGATCTGCTGCACCCACGCCGCCTCGGCCTCGGCGGAAACGTCGAACGCATCCACGCCGGCCTCGTCGAGCTGGCGGATGGTGGCGGCGATGAACTCGGCCCCGAGCACCGCCAGCTGCGTGTAGTTGACCGTGACGACGCACTGCTGCGCGGGCGCCGGCATGACGAACATGTTGGGGAAGCGGCGGCTCATGATTCCGAACAAGGTGCAGGGGCCGTCCGCCCAGCGCTCTTCCAACGTCGATCCCTCGCGCCCGGCGATCTCGTGTCCGACCCGCCGGGCCAGTGGCGTCCGTTCGGGCTCGAAGCCGGTGCCGTAAATGATGCAGTCGACCTCGTACTGCTTCCCGTCCACCACCGGCCCGTGCTCGGTGATCTTCTCGATCCCCGCCGGGCAGTCCACGAGGGTGATGTTGGGTGCGTTGAAGGCCGAGAGGTACTCGTCGTGGAAGCAGGGTCGCTTGCAGATGTAGCGGTAGTAGGGCTTGAGGACCTCGGCCGTGGCGGAGTCGGCGACGAGCTCGGCGACGCGGTGACGGTGCTCCTCCATGATGTCGAAGTCGACTTCCTCGGCGTGGCGGAAGAACTCCTCGCGCGTCATGCCCTTCTCGAACTTGGGGTTGTTGACGGCGGCGTAGTGGTGCGTCCACCCGTCGTCGACCAGATCGACGTCGACCGAGCGGCCGAGCATGATGCCTTGAAAATTGTCCATGCGCGCCTTCTGCCACCCTGGCTCCAGGCTGTCGCCGAATGCGGGGTCGGTCGGCCGGTTCCCACGGAAGCCGATGGCGGAGGGCGTGCGCTGGAAGACGTAGACGTGCTCGGCCGAGGCGACGAGGGGCGGGACCACCTGAATCCCCGATGCGCCGGTGCCGAGCAGGGCGATCCGTTTCCCCTCGAGCTTGGCGAGTGGCTCGAACGTCGAGCCGCCGGTGTAGTCGAAGTCCCAGCGCGCCGTGTGGAAGGCGTGCCCGGCGAAGTCCTCCATGCCCGGCAGGGCCGGCAGCTTCATCAGGTTCAGAATCCCGGCGGCCAACACGTACCAGCGGCACGTCACGTCGTCACCGCGGTCGGTGTGGACGTGCCACCGAGCCTCGTCGTCGCGCCACTCCGCCCGGGTGATATCCGTGTGGAACAGGGCGTCGTCACAGAGCCGGTACTTCTCCGCAATGCGCTCGAGGTGCTCGCGGATCTCGGGCCCCGAGGCGTAGCGGTCCTTGGGGATGTAGCCGAACTCCTCGAGCATCGGGATGTAGATGTACGACTCGACGTCGCACATGATCCCGGGGTAGCGGTTCCAGTACCAGGTGCCACCGACGCCCCCGGCCTGGTCCACGAGGCGGATCCGCCCGATCCCTCGCTTGCGCAGCTCGGCGCCGACGAGGATGCCGGCGATCCCGCCGCCGACGATGATCACGTCGACCTCGTCGGCGACCGGTGGTCGGTCCGCATACGGCGTGAAGGGGTCGTCCCGGTAGTGTCCGAAGACCCGCTCCTGATTGAGGTCGCGGATGTCCGACCGGCCCTCGACGAGTCGCTTGTCCCGCTCGGCCAGGTACTTGGCGTGGACGGCATCGGGGTCGAAGTGCACGTCGTCGGACCCGGCCCCGGACATGCGCAAAGGGTATCCGAAGTGGCCCCGACACTGACACTGGTGTCAGGTTTCGGGCTTCGGGGATCGGCAGCGCAAAATCCGGTCCCACCAGGGGCCCTGTCGATCAGGCCGGAGCGACCCCTGCCGGCGCGTCCCCCCGCAGCGTCACCCGGTGCATCACCCGCCGCTCGCCCTCGTAGTCGAAGATCCCGTAGTGCATGGTGGCCCGGTTGTCCCAGAAGGCCAACGTGCCCGGTGACCAGTGGTAACGCACCACGAAGCGCGGGTCGGTCATGTGGTCGTAGAGCAACCGAAGCACCCGGTCGCTCTGCGCCTCGGGGAAGTCCGCAACCCGCAGCGTGAACTTCGGGTTCACGAAGAGGTTCTTCCGGCCCGTCTCCGGGTGCCGACGCACGACCGGGTGCAGCGCCGGCAGCAGTCGCGTCAACTTCTTGCCCTCCCAGACGTTGCCGTGTCCTTCTGCCACCATCTGCGCGTAGTACGGCTCGTAGTGGTAGGCCGACAGCCCGTCGCACAGCCGCTGGAGCGGCTCGGCCAACGCGTCGCAGGCCGCACGCGTGTCGGACCACATGGTGTCGCCGCCGGCGCAGGGCACCTCGATCGAGCGCAGCATCGACGCCATGGCCGGTCGCTGCATGAACGTGATGTCGGTGTGCCAGAAGTCGGTGCGGTCCTTCCCGCTCTCAATCGAGTGCACTTCCCTGCGCTCCAGCACCTGCGGCTCGACGGGGTGGCTCTCGGTGAGCTCGCCGAAGCGGCCGGCGAACGCGATCTGGGTCTCGTCGTCGAGGTGCTGGTCGGGGAAGAAGACGACCAGCCGCTCGAGCCAGACCGCCCGGATGGCCGCGATCTCCTCGTCGCTCAACGGAGAGGCGCAGTCGACGCCCCGGATCTCGGCGCCGATGGTCGGGCTGAGGAGGCGGACGTCGAGCGCCACATCGGTGCGTGCCATCCCCGCCAGTCTGCCGCAGCGACCCTCGTGTCGAGGCCTCGGGCGCGTGCCCGGGCGCCGCTCCGGGCGACGGCGGACCGTCCGCGGACCCGAACAGCCCGATCAGGCGCTCAGGCGCTCAGGCGCTCAATGCGTCCCCACCGGCCGCCGGCTCGGGCAACCCGTGCGCCGACAACAGCCAACGTGCGGCCTCGGCGTCCATCGGCTTGCCCAGGTGGTAGCCCTGTGCGTACACGCACCCCAGCAGGCGCAGCCCCTCCGCCTGGGCCTCGTTCTCCACGCCCTCGGCGATCATGTCGTAGCCGAGCGTGTGCGCGAGGTTCACCAGTGCGGCCGCCAACGACCGAGTGTCGTCGGCCGACCCCAGGGTCTCCACCAACGACTTGTCGATCTTGACCACGTCGATGGGCAGCCGGTCCAAGTGGAGGAAGGTCGAGAACCCCGTCCCGAAGTCGTCGAGCGCGATGCGCACGCCGAGCAGACGCAACTGGGCCAGGTTGCGCAGCGTCGCCTCGTTGTCGGTGATCACCTCGCCCTCGGTGATCTCGAGCATGAGGCACTCCGGGTCGAAGCGCAGGTCCTCGAGCTCCCGCTGAATCTGCTGGGAAAGCTCCGGATCGGCCAGCTGCCCGGCGGAGAGGTTCACGCTGATGTGGAAGTCGGGCACGCACAGACCAGCCTCCCGCCAGTCGCGCGCCTGCCGGCAGGCGGTGCGCCGCATGAAGGCGTCGATCTCGCCGATGAGGCCGATCTCCTGGGCCAGCGGCACGAAGTGGCGCGGGTCGACCAAGGTCCCCTCCGGGTGGGGCCAGCGCACCAGGGCCTCGAACCCGGCGACGTGCTGCGTCCGCAGGTCCAGGCACGGTTGGTAGTAGGCCACCAGGTTGCCGTCGCGGACGGCCGCCTTCAGCTCCTCCTCCAACTCCATGCGTGCGATCACGAAGGTGTGCATCTGCTCGCGGTAGACCTCGTACTGGTCCTTGCCCCGCTTCTTCGCCTGGTACATGGCGATGTCCGCGTTGCGCAGCAGCTGCTCGCTCGAGATCCCCTCCTCGTCGAAGGCGATGCCGATGCTCCCCGCCGCGCTGACGGACATGGTGCCGAGCCGGACGGGCGGCCGGAGGGCCTCGAGGATGCGCTCGGCCAGACCCGTCACGGCCTCGCGCGACTCGACGTCCTCGAGCAGGAGGGCGAACTCGTCACCGCCCAGGCGTGCCGCGGTGTCCGACGGGCCGAGCATGTCGGCCAGCGTCATCGCCACCAAGCGCAGCAGCTGGTCACCTTCGCTGTGGCCCAGGCTGTCGTTCACCGTCTTGAAGTCGTCGAGGTCGATGAAGAGGACGGCCAGGTGCGAGCGCGTGCGCTCGAGGCGCGCCAGCGCGTGCTGCAGGCGGTCCTGGAAGAGCGACTTGTTGGCCAGCCGCGTCAGCGAGTCGTGGAAGGCTCGATACGCCAGCTCGTCCTCCAGCAGCTTGCGGTCGGTGACGTCGCGGAAGGAATACACGCGCCCCACCGCTGTGCCGTCGACCCGCTGGGGCCGCGAGAAGCGCTCGACCACCCGGCCGTCCTTGAAATCAATCAGGTCGAAACTCTCGTGCTCGGGCTTGGCATCGAGCTCCTGCAGGCGGGCCCGGAAGGTCTCCGAGTCCGTGAGCTGGTCCAGGGCGAACTCGAGGGTCGCCACCTCGTCGCCTTTGCGCAGCGCGTCGTCGGGGATGCCCCAGATCTCCACGAAGCGCCGGTTGAAGTCCGTGATCTTCCCGTCGTTGTCGACCACCAAGATCCCGTCCGCCGTCGAGTCCAGGGTCGCCGTGAGGCGCGACATGGCCTCGCCCAGCTCGTGTTCTGTCGTCCACTGCGCCGTGACGTCGTAGGCCGAGATCACGAACCCCTCGACCGTCGGGTCGTCCAGCAGGTTCACGATGCTCAGCTCGAAGGGAACGACGGACCTGCCGTAGTGGTGCTTGAGCCCGATGCGGGCGGTGACCGGATGGGCGGAGGTCGCCCCCCGCCTCGCCTCGCTGAGGGCGACCTCGAACGCGGTGCGGTCCGCCGTGGCCACGATGTCGACGAAGGGTCGCCCCTCCAGCGTCTCGGGGTCGTGTCCGAGCAGCCGCGTGATGACGCCAGACACCGATGCCACCACGCCGTCGGCCGACATCAGCATGATGATGGATCCGGCGTTGTGGACGAGCGAGCGGAAGCGGGCCTCCTTGCCGCTGGCCAGCTCGTACCGCCGGCGCTCGGTCAGGTCGCGCATGGACAGCAGGATGGCGTCGCTGCCCAGCCACTGAATCGTGGTCCCGATCATCTCAATCAGGCGCCAGCCCGACGCGGCCTTGATCCGGATCTCGATCGGCGTCCCTACGTCCTTGCCCTGCACCGTCGTCAGCGAGCGCAGGACGAGCTCGAGATCGTCGGGGTGCACGAGGTCGAACCCGGACTTGCCGCGCCAGTCGTCGAGCGTCCGCTCGAACAGCCGCTCGGCGGCAGCGTTGCCCCACACGATCGTCCCCGCCCCGTCGACGAGCACCACGGCGTCGGGCAGGTGGACGAAGGCGGCCGCCATGGACGTCAGTTCCGCCGTGGAGTGGGGGCCCGGTCGGGCTTCCGACTCGGCGGCGCAATCCTCGGTCGGCGGCGCGACGGGTGGCCGGGCCGTGCCTCGCCTCCGCGCGAAAACGTCCACCACCGTCGCGTGTCCCCCTCTGCACGGCCGTCTCTCTATTGTCGTCCCTTCGTCACGCTCGGTGTGGTTGCCATCGGGTTGCCGTCCCCGAGAAAGGCAGATGCTGCAGTGCCTTTCGTCTCCAATTTCGGCTCAGCCGACCGGGCCCGCGGAGCCGGACCGAGGTGTGCGTGGGTCACCCCATCTCAGCCTCGCCCGCTTTAAAGTCTCCGCCAGCGGGTAGGTGCCCTTGTGTCCATCATCTGAAGCGGGGCCATATGACCGTTGCAGCGGCATCCCTCCGGCGGGTCAGAGAGTTCGACGCAAGGTCGGGCCGTGCGTCGAGGGTCACGGCACACGCCGTGGCCCAACGAGCGACCGTTCGGCATTGGTCTCGGTACGCGTCCGGGCTCCCGCCCGACGAGACGGCATGAGCGTCCGCTGGACGCTGCCGTGCGAGGTGTCCAGTGCGGGCGACGCGCGTCGGGCGCTGCGCAACATACTGGAGGACGCGGGGTCCTCCATCGACGAGAGGAACGCCGCCGCCATGGTGATCACCGAGTTGCTGGCGAACGCCATCATCCATGCGGATCGGGCGGACGGCCAGATCGAGGTCGTGATCGAGTGCTCCGACCACCAGATTCACATCGAGGTGACCGATCAGAACGCGCGTGTTCCGGTTCGGCAGGAGGTGAACGTCGACGCTGCGGCGGGCCGGGGACTCACCATCATCGACGCGCTCAGCACCGCCTGGGGGTGGGATCGCATCGGCGGGGACGGGAACCGCGTGTGGTGCGACGTCCCCCGGTCGGGTGCCGAACGGGGTGCGCGGACGCACAGTGGCCCTGCTCCCCGATTCGGCGCCGGCGCCTGATCCTGGCGCCCGCAGGTCGTCAGAGCACGAGGTGCTCGTAGGCCTCCGGCTTCTGCATGTTCTCTGCGATATGCGCCGCCTGCTTCTCGGGTGACTCCTTGGTACGAAGGAGGATCGGCGAGAGCACCAGACCCAGGAGGACGCAGGCGGCCGCGATGAGGAGCGCCAGGCGGTAGCCGTCGGCCAGGGCGTTGACGAGGTCGTGTCCGGCGGCAAGCAGCGACCTCGAGCGGTCCTCCGCGATGGTGCCGAGTGCCGCCAGCCCGATGGCGCCGGCCAGCTGCTGCGACACGTTCACGATGCCCGAGCCCAGGCCGGCGTCTTCGTTGGGGATCTCCGACATGCCGATCTGCAGGAGCGGCATGAAGGACGCGCCGGCGCCGACGCCGGTCATGAGGAACGCGAAGAAGATCCGCGGGAAGTAGGCGGCGTGTGGTCCGGCCGTGGCGAAGAGCACCAGCCCACCCGCCGCCAGAGCCATGGCCGGGTACATCACCGGCTTGTTGCCGAAGCGAGTGACCAGCCGGGCCGTGATGCCGGCCGACATCGTGGCCATGGCGACGGCCTGCGGGAGGAACGCGAGGCCCGTCTTGATCGGGCTGTAGCCCTGCACGTGCTCGAAGTAGAGGGCGCCGATGAAGAAGGTCGAGAACATCCCGATCACGAGGAAGCCGCGGACGACGCCCGATCCGGTCAGCGTGCGCAGCTTGAGGATGCGCAGCGGCATGATCGGGTTCTTCAGGCGCGCTTCCAGGAAGCCGAAAATGGCCAACAGCGCGACGGCGATGCCGACGAAACCGAGCGTGTGGCCCGAGCCCCAGCCGTAAGTGGACGCGGTCACGAGGGCGTAGATCACGATCATGACGGCGGCGGTGATCAGCACCGAGCCGACCCAGTCGACGCCTTGTTTGATGCCGAGGCCGATGTTGTCCACCAGGAGGATGGAACCTGCGATCAGGGTGGCGATGCCGACAGGCACGTTCACGAAGAAGATCCAGTGCCAGGACAGGGCCTGGGTGAGTAGTCCGCCGGCGAGGAGCCCGATGGAGCCGCCGCCGACGGCGACGAAGACGTAGGCGCTCATCGCCTTCGCCCGCTCGACGGGGCTCGGGAACTCGGTGACGATGATGGCGACGATGACCGAGGACGACAGCGCGCCCCCGATGCCCTGGACGAAGCGGGCGCCGACGAGCATGCCCTGGCTCTGGGCCGACCCGCAGGCGATCGAGGCGAGCGTGAAGAGGGTCACGCCGGCGAGGAACACCTTCTTGCGCCCGATGAGGTCGCCGAGGCGCCCCGCCATGAGGAGGAAGCTGCCGAAGGAGATGAGGTACGCGTCGACGACCCAGGTCAGGCCGGACTGGCTGAAGTGCAGGCTCTTCTGGATGTCCGGGAGGGCGACGTTGACGATCGAGCCGTCGAGCGCGTTCATGAACATGGCGAGGCAGACGACGACGAGGGCGATCCAGCGCCGACGGTCGCCGAGGTCGGCCGGGGGCGGCAGGGGCGCCGGCTGCCGGGGAGGCGCAGCCGGGCCCTGGCCCTGGCCGATGGTCCGTGATGACGGGATAGTCATGACTTCGGGACTATCATAGGGCCATGATGGATGTGGCCGTTCGGGGCGGTGAAGGGTCGTGAGCCCGCGGCCGCCGGCCCGCGCCGGCACCACCGGGACGATCGTCCTCTTGACCCGCCTGGCCAGGGCCGTCTTCTTGCGCAGCTCGGTCGACCTGGTCGGGATGGCGCTGCGCAACATGGTCACGCTCGCCTATCTGCGTGACCACCCCGGCGTCTCGCAGCAGCAGATGACCGAGGACCTCTCCATGGACTCGAACACCGGCGTCCTCGTGCTGAACGACCTCGAGGACCTCGAGTACGCGGAGCGCCGTCGGGATCCGGCCGACCGCCGGCGCCACCTGGTCGACATCACGGACGCCGGGATCGAGGCGCTGGAACGGGCCGAGATGGCGCAGGGGAGCATCGAGGACGAGATCCTCGGCGGGCTGAGCCCCTCGGAACGGGCGGAGCTGCGGACCTTGTTGGTCAAGGCGCTCAAGGACCACAAATCCCCATAAGGGAGCGTGCCGGGCGCCCGTCAGCGGGCGGTCGTGTCGCCCCCCTCGAAGACGCGGGTGCCGGCGACCCACGTCTCGGCGACGCTCGGCGGGTCGGACGCGTCGAGCGGCCCGTCGAGCAGCACCAAGTCCGCCCGGAGCCCGGTGGCGAGCCGGCCGCGCTCGTCTTCTTGGCCGCCGGCGAAGGCCGCGCCGGCGGTGTAGGCGCGGAGCCAGTCCTTGTAGGGGAGCGACTGCGACGCATTCAGCACTGTCCCCTTCGCTGTCCGGCGCGTGACCCCGAGCGCGGACGTGAGGAGCGGTTCACGGAAGGCGCAGGGCGTGTCGGACGACCCGGCGAGCGCGACGCCGGCCTCGGCCAGGTCGCCGAAGGGCATCCAGGCGGCCTGGTCGAGCCTGAACCCGTCGACCGCGCCGCCCATGTGGTGGAGGAAGCCGGGCTGGACGACCGCCACGACGCCGAGCTCGCGCAGGCGGGGCACCTGCGCACGGTCGAGGAGCGTGGCGTGCTCCATCCTGAAGCGGTGGTCGTCGTCGGAACCGGTCCGCGCGGCCGCCGCGAAGGCGTCGAGCGTGGCCTCGGCCCCGCGATTGCCGATCGCGTGCACGGCCACCCGGAAGCCGTGGCCGACCACGGCGGCGACCTGGGTCTCGAGGTCCTCGAACACCAGGCCGAGCGAGATCTCGTGGCCCGAGATCGTGCCCCCGATGGCCGGGAGCACCCCGCCGTCGGCGAAGAGCTTGACCGCGCCGACGCGCAGGCGGGCATCGCCCTCCCCGGTCGTCGGACCGTCGAGCCGAGCGGTGTCGAGCGGACTCAACAGCGCCTCGGCGTGCGGCATCATCAGCACGCTGACGGGGAGCCGGCCCGTCCTCGCGAGGTCGGCGTACACGCGCTCGGCCGACGGCGGACAGGCGGCATCGTGGACGCAGGTCACACCCTCGGCGAGAAGCGCGCTGGCTGCGGTCGCGACGTGCCCGGCCCAACGGTCGGGGTCGCGGTAGGGCGCCATGGAGCGTGCGTGCGCCTCGCTGAAGGCGCGCTCGTAGAGCACCCCGTTCAACGCGCCGGACGGCGTGCGCCCGAACGACCCACCCGGCGGATCGGGCGTCCCCTCCGAGATCCCGAGCGCGTCGAGCCCGGCCGACGACACGACGCACTGGTGGTAGCTGTAGTGCACGGCGATGACGGGCCGGTCGAGACCCAACGCATCGAGATCCGCTCGGGTCGGCGTGAACCCGTCGTCGAGGTTTGACCATCCGACACCGCGCACCCAGCCGGCATCGGGCTCCGCGCGGGCTTGCGCCGTGAGCGCGGCGCGCAGCCCGTCGGGATCGCGGACGTCGGCCAGGTCGGCCCAGCGCGGGTGCAACGCCGCGATGCACAGATGGCTGTGCGCGTCGATGAAGCCCGGGACGAGGGTGCGGCCACCCAACTCGACGTGGTGCGCGTCGGGGTAACGGCTGGCCAGGGCGGCCGAGCCCACCGCGACGATCTGCTCGCCCTCGGTGACGACGACTTCGGCGGTGGAGGTCGCGGTCTCCATGGTGAGGATGGGTCCTCCGGAGAACACGGTGGCGGTCACGGCCGTATTCTCGCCGGGCACGAAGGAGAGGGAACCGTGACTTCACGCCGAGCCACCGACGCCGAAGTCGCCACCTGGCGTGACCACGGTTGGGTCCTCCTCGAGGGCCTTCTCGACACCGAAGAGATCGACGCGCTGGCCGACGACCTCGAAGGGATCTTCCCAGCCGCCGACGAGCTGCACGCCGACCCCGAGGGCGTGACCGAACGCAGGCTTGGGAATCCAAGGAAGCCCGACGAGGTCTTCGTCTGGCCCGACGACGGCCCCGGCTTCCGTCCCGACCAGCAGCGCTGGGCCGCCGTCTTCCCCTATCCGGGCAGCGGAGCGCTGAACCGGATCGTCGTGCACCCCTCCATCGTCGACTTCGCCGAACGCGCCCTCGGCAGCGCCGACGTCCGCCTCTACCAGTCACAGGCCAGCGCCAAGTACGCCGGCGTGACCAACTACGAGCAGCCGATGCACATCGACCGCAACCACTCGTGGCTGCCCGCGGGCGACGAAGCTCCGTGGTGGAACCTCGAAGGCTTCCTCTATCTCACCGACGTCACCGAGGACGACAACCCCACCCGGCTCGTCTCGAACGACGCGACCCGACACCTGTGGGACTCGCCCTATGGCGTCGTCATGCCGAACATGGAACAGAGTGTCTACGACGCCGAGCGGCCGGCGCCCGGCGTCCGCGGTTCCTACCTGGCCTACCGCTCCGACTGCTGGCACCGCGGCGCACCCTTCGGCTCGGGCACCGGGGCGCGCCTGGTGCTCGCCATCGCCTTCAAGCAGGCCGGCATCGAGTGGATCGGCTACGACAGCCAGCAGTCGCGCTCCACCGGCCTGGAGTGGACCCAGTTCGTCGAGGGCTCGACACCCCGCCAGCTCGAACTCTTCGGGTGGCCCCGTCCCGGGCACCCGGTGTGGAGCGAACGCCTCTTGGAACAGACCCAACTGCGCTATCCGGCACTCGACCTCGGTCCGTGGAGGGCGGCGCTGCCGCGCGACCCCGGGGAAGACGCAGCGTCCTAGCGCCGCGGCAACGCTTCGACTCGGGCAGTGGCCGGTGCTGGTGGTGCCCGAGTCCCTCAGACGAGGTCGTGCCGGCGCAGCGACCGCCAGGCGCCGTATCCCCACAGCGCAGGCAGGTAGGCCGTGCAGGCCCGGAAGAGCAGCGTGGTCACGACCGCGAGGTCTTGGGGCACCCCGAACAGCGTCAGCCCCGAGATGTAGCTCGCCTCTGCCACGGGGATGCCGCCCGGCAGCGGCGTCAGTCCCGCGACGACCGAGCTGAAGCAGACGACCAGCACGACACCCCCGACGTTGGCGTGCGCACCGACGGCGTGCAGCGTGGCGGCCAGGCCGGCCGCCAGGACGAGCTGGGTCACCGCCCCCGACGCCAGCAGCCGGAAGACGTTGCCCGGATGCGAGGCCACCGCGTCGACGTTCTTCCAGGCCGGCTCGAACGGCGGCTTGCGGCGGTTGCGCCACGCCTTGCGCAGCCGCGGCACCGCGAAGTCGAGTCCGCCCACCAGTCCCGCCGCGGTGATGGTGTAGAGGACGAGCTGGAGGATCTCGGCACTCGAGCCCGAGGGCCCGGCCGGCGTGCGGTGCAGCTGGTCCACCGCGAAGGGGACGAACACCACGAGCAGCACGACGCGCACCGCGAAGCCCGCCACCGTGTGCAACGCGCCAGAACCGTAGGCGAGCGCCGGTTCGAGGCCGCGCTGGCGCAGATAGCGGATCGCGGTGGCCATGGAGCCGACCGTGCCGCCGAGCATCCCCGTCAGGCTCGCCGCGCTTTGCACGCGCACGAGGTCGCCGAGCGGGAGCACCCGCGTCGTGGCGCCCGAGAGGGCGACGGCCTCCGAGACGACCGTCAGCTGGGTGACGACCAGCGCGACCAGCAGCCAGCTCCAGGTGACGTGATCGAACGCCCCTCGGAAGGCCGAGGTGCCGGTGAGCTGCTCGGCCAGGATCCAAGTGCCGACGCCGAGCGCGAGGGGGAGCATGGCCCGCGTGCCGGTGACCGGTGGGACCTTCGGGAGCCGGAAGGTGCGGCTCGGTCCTGCAGTCCCCGCTGGCGCCGTGGCGGTGCTCGCCGTCGTCACCGTGGTGGCCGGCTCGGAAATGGTGTGCGTTGTCGTGACGGGCGACGCAGCCGACGGTGCCGGCACGTC
>Ga0207777_1000290_pt1 | contig 13390 bp, 11 predicted proteins | sample LuqExpMetageno35_FD_187793 | JGI IMG/M metagenome (GOLD analysis project Ga0207777, IMG submission 187793) | Tropical forest soil microbial communities from Luquillo Experimental Forest, Puerto Rico - Sample 35 (SPAdes) | ecosystem: Environmental > Terrestrial > Soil > Tropical forest ...
CGACGCCCGCCTGCGCGTAAGTGAGGCCGTGCTCCTCTTCTGCCATGCTGGCCCTCGTTAAGTGCCTCGGGTTACGTCGGAATCGCAAGTCGCGCAATGGTCTACGCGCCGTTATACTCTGCCGTTAGAAGCGACGTCCTTCCGTCTGAACGGGCTGGGGCGGGTCTGCGAAGCCGGGGAAGGACTTTGAGTATTCCGAACCTCATTACTCTCGGGCGTATTTTGCTGGTGCCGATCGTGGTCTGGGCGATCGCGTCCGGCACCATGTGGATCGCCTTCGTGCTGTTCCTGGCGGCCGGGGCCAGCGACGCGGTCGACGGCTTCCTGGCCAAGCGCTTCGGGTGGACCACTGTACTCGGCGCTTATCTCGACCCGCTCGCCGATAAGGCGCTGATCGTGTCGATTTATCTGACCCTCGGTATCAGTGGTTTCATCCCGCGTTGGCTGGTGATCATGGTGGTGTCGCGCGACATCTTGATCGTCGGCGGCATCATGCTGTCGTGGGTGGTAGGCAGCCCGCTCAAGATCAAGCCGCTGCTGGTGTCCAAGCTCAATACACTGGCGCAAATCCTGTTCGCCTGCGCGGTACTCGGTTCGCTCGGCTTCGATGTTCAGATTGATACACTGACGACCGTGCTGATGTGGCTGGTGGCGGCTCTGACCCTACTGTCGGTCGCCGCCTATCTTGCCGAATGGGTGCGTCACATGAACTCAATCACGGCCAAATTGTGAGCCCGCGCATCCGAAAACCGCAGCGTGCGTCCACAGGCCAGAACGTCTTCCAGTGCCAGCTCGTGTTCTGGTTGGCCGCGTGCGCTGCCGGTGTGCTGGCGTTGTGGCTGCTGAGCAAAATCCTGCGGCGGCTCGTCGGCGAAAGCGCGGATCTGCACCCGGTCTGGCTGTTCTTAGCGCTACTTGCCTTCGGCAATCTGTTCGGCTTCATCGGTTTGCGAATGGCGGTGCTGATCCCCGCCAGCATCGGCGTGCTCGCGCCTTTCGCGCGGCGGCGCTATCTTGAGAGTTCGCTTTACACCGGCGGGACATTTTGAACGTTATGGGCAGTTCGTTCGCTCCGCTTCAGCTCGTGCTTGCGCTTGACCACGCCGTCAGCTTGGCGCGCGAGGATTTTCTGCCCGGACCGTCGAACGCGGCAGCGCTGGTACTGATCGAGCGCTGGCCGGATTGGCCGGCAAAGGCGATGGCACTCGTCGGCCCACAAGGCTCGGGCAAGAGCCATCTCGCCGCGATTTGGGCGAAGGCGGCCGGCGCGCGTGTGCTCGCGGCAAAGTTCCTGTCGGAAGCCGATTTGCCGGCGGCCTTCGCTACCGGCGCGCTCGTGGTCGAGGATCTTGAACCGACCGGTCTCGACGAACGCGCGCTGTTTCACCTGCTCAATCTGGCGCGCGAGCAGGACGCCTATTTGCTGCTTACCGCGCGCTCGGCGCCCTCAAGATTTGCGGTGAGCATCCGCGATCTCGCATCGCGCCTGCGCGCGGTGCCGGCGGTGGTGCTGACGCCGCCCGACGACGTGCTGCTGCGCTCGCTGATCGTCAAGTTGGCTGCCGACCGGCAATTGCCTATCGACGAGGCGCTCGTGAATTACCTGGCCAACCGCATCGAGCGATCGTTCGAAGCCGCCTATGCCGCGGTGGCCCGTCTCGACGAAGAGGCGATGCGGCAGCACCGGCCGGTGACGCGGGCGCTGGCCTCCGAATTATTCCGTTAGCCATAACTTGACGCGCCTGCCGTTCCGGGTGGAACTGTCATCGACCAGCCACTTTTTTCTGGTAGGCATTGGTCCTTTCAGGCTCGTTTTCGTATGGCAGATCGCGCACAAGCTATTGCTCCGGTTAAGGAAATTTCTATTCCGCCAGGCCGCGAGGCCGCCGAAGCGGCGCAATCCGGGCCGCCCATTGCGTTAAGGTCGAAACCGGACCGCTTTATCAATCGCGAGCTGTCCTGGCTGCATTTCAACCGGCGCGTCCTGGAAGAAGCCGCCAATGTGCACCATCCGCTGCTCGAGCGGGTGCGCTTCCTGTCGATCTCGGCCAACAACCTCGATGAATTTTTCATGGTGCGTGTGGCTGGCCTGAAAGGCCAGGTGCGCCAGGGCATCACCACGCACAGCCCTGATGGGCTGACTCCGTCCGAGCAGTTGACGCGCATCACTGAGGCGGTCGCGAGTCTGGCCCACGACCAGCAACAGCGCTGGCTGGAATTGCGCCCCGAGCTCGCCGCGTCCGGCGTGATGCTGGTCGGCGGGTCCGATCTGAAGAAAGCCGACCGCAACTGGCTGGAGGAGCATTTCCTCACCCAAGTATTCCCGCTGCTTACGCCGCTCGCCATCGATCCGGCGCATCCGTTCCCATTCATCCCCAACCTCGGCTTCTCGATCGCGCTTCAGCTCGCGCGAGTCAAAGACGGCAAGGCGATGAACGCGCTCATCCGCATGCCGCAGAAGATCGAGCGCTTCATCCGGCTGCCGAGCGGCGCCGACCAGAGCCTGCGCCTGATCACGCTTGAGGAAGCGACTTGTCTGTTCATCAGCCGGCTGTTCCCAGGCTACACGGTAAAAGGCCAGGGCGCGTTCCGCGCTATCCGCGACTCGGAAGTGGAAATCGAGGAAGAGGCGGAAGATCTGGTGCGACTGTTCGAGACCGCGCTTAAACAGCGCCGCCGCGGTTCTGTGATCCGGCTCGAACTTAACGCCTCGATGCCGGTCGAGCTGCGCAATTTCGTACAGCGCGCACTGGCGGTCGCCGACGACGAAGTATTTCTGGTCGACGGCGTCCTGGCGCTCAACGACCTGTCGCAGCTCACCAAACTCGAGAGGCCCGATCTCGAATTCGTGCCGTACAATCCGCGCTACCCTGAGCGTATCCGCGACCACGGCGGCGATTGCTTCGCCGCGATCCGGCAAAAGGATCTGGTCGTCCACCATCCGTATGAATCGTTCGACGTGGTGGTGCAGTTCCTCCAGCAAGCGGCACGCGATCCCAATGTGTTGGCGATCAAGCAGACTCTATACCGCACATCCGCCGAATCTCCGATCGTCAAAACGTTGGTGGAAGCCGCTGAAGCCGGAAAATCCGTCACCGCGCTGGTCGAGCTCAAGGCACGCTTCGACGAAGAAGCCAATATCCGCTGGGCGCGCGATCTCGAACGCGCCGGCGCGCAGGTGGTCTACGGCTTCATCGAACTGAAGACCCATGCCAAGCTGTCCCTGGTGGTGCGCCGCGAGGGCGGGTCGCTCGCCACCTATGTCCACGTCGGCACCGGCAATTATCACCCGGTGACCGCGCGAGTTTATACCGACCTGTCGTTCTTTTCCGCCGAGCCGGTGATCGCGCGCGACGTCGCTCGCATCTTTAACTACATCACCGGATATGCCGAGCCGGCCGAGCTGGAGAAGATGGCGATCTCGCCGATCAATCTGCGTGAGCGGATCCTTGACCACATTGCGCAGGAGGTAGCTAACGCCAAAGTCGGAAGGCCGGCGGCAATCTGGATGAAAATGAACGCCCTCGTCGATCCCGGCATCATCGACGCGCTTTACGATGCATCGCAAGCTGGCGTCGCGATTGACTTGATAGTGCGCGGTATCTGCTGCCTGCGGCCGGGCGTGCCGGGGCTGTCCGAAAACATCCGAGTGAAATCGATCGTCGGTCGTTTCCTTGAGCACGGCCGCATATATTGTTTCGGCAACGGCCGTGCGCTGCCGGACCCGAAGGCAGCGGTTTATATTTCCTCGGCCGACATGATGCCGCGCAATCTCGACCGCCGGGTAGAGGTGCTGTGCCCCATTCTCAACGCCACCGTGCACGAGCAGGTGCTCGGGCAGATCATGGTTGCCAATTTCAAGGACAACGAGCAGAGCTGGAATCTCTTGCCGGATGGCAGTTCGACGCGCATAAAGGCCGGGCTGGGCGAAGAGCCGTTCAATGCCCACAAGTATTTCATGACCAATCCGAGCCTGTCGGGTCGTGGCAAATCGCTCAAAGAATCCTCGCCGCGGAGCCTCATCCGCCGCCTCATCGAGAACGCGTAAGCGCGCCCGCGCCACGAGCGCTGCACAGGGGCGGCTCGACCACGGCCCGCCGATCGCGGTCTTCGATATTGGTTCCAACTCAATCCGCCTCGTCATCTACGAAGGCCTCACGCGAGCGCCCACCCCGATCTTCAATGAGAAGGTGCTCGCCGGCCTGGGCCGCCAGGTGCAGTCGTCCGGCCTGCTGGCGCAAGAGGCGATTGATACCGCGCTCGCCGCACTGCGGCGCTTCCGCGCCCTCTGTGATATTCTGCAGGTGCGTCGCATCTGGGCGATCGCCACCGCGGCCTGCCGCGATGCGCGTAATGGCTATCTGTTCATCGCCGAGGCCGAGCGCATCTGCCGCACCAAGATCAGCATCCTGTCCGGGCGGCGGGAGGCGCAGCTTACCGCACAGGGCATCGTATCCGGGATATACAAGCCGGACGGCATCGTCGGGGATCTTGGCGGCGGGTCGCTTGAGCTGATCGACGTACGCGGCACACGCGTCGGCAGCGGTGTCACGCTGCCACTCGGCGGGCTCGCCCTGCAGGATCTCGCTGGCCGCTCGCTCAAGAAGGCCGAGAAGATTGTCGAGGGCGCGCTCGACGATGTGCCGTTGCTGAAATACGGCGATGGCCGCACGCTCTATGCGGTCGGCGGCACCTGGCGCGCGCTAGCGCGACTGCATATGTGGCAAACCGGCTATCCGTTCCACGTGATGCACAATTATCGGATCGGCTCGCGCGATGCACTGGAATTCTCCCGGTTAGTGCATCACGTCGACACCGAGACACTGTCGAAAATTGAAGTCGTGAATGCAGCCCGCCGCCCGCTGCTCGCCTATGCCGCGCTGGTGATGGAGCATCTGGTGCGCACCATCCGTCCAAAGGAGGTGGTCTTCTCAGTACTCGGTGTGCGTGAGGGTCTGCTCTATACGCTGCTCAATGCGAGGGAGTGCGCTCGCGATCCGCTGATCAGCGCCGCCGCTGATCTCAACGTGCTGCGCTCGCGCTCGCCGCGCCACGGCGAAGATCTGATCGGCTGGACCGATCGCTTCCTGGCTTCATCCGGTCTGGATGAGACGAGCGACGAGTGCCGGCTGCGGCACGCCGCCTGCCTGCTCGCCGACATCGGATGGCGCGCGCATCCAGACTATCGCGGCGAGCAGGCGATGAATATCATTGCGCATGGCGCTTTTGTCGGAATCGACCACCCCGGCCGCGCCTATCTTGCGCTTTCGGTCTATTTCCGTCACGCGGGCCTGAGCGAAGACGAGTTATCGCCGCGTCTGCGCGAACTGGCCACCACCCGCATCCTCGACCGCGCCCGAGTTTTGGGCGCTGCCATGCGAGTCGCCTACATTCTCACCACCGGGGAGGGCGGTGTACTGCCGAAGACGCCCTTGCAGGTCAAGCGCGGCAAGCTAGTGTTAAAACTGCCCGGCTTCTACGGCAAGCTCGCGAGCGAACGATTGGCGCGGCGCTTGAGTCAGCTCGCGCGCTTGGTGGGCCGCGAGGCGGCGTTCGAGATCTAGATTAAGCGTACCGCGAAAATCCAATATCGAAATTGCGCAACCTGCCTCCGTCAATAGCGATAAGGCGCGATCTCTAGGAGCGGGAATGCGCTGAAAATATGCGGAGCGTTGGCCGGCGCAGCCGGATGCAAATAGGAGTTATCGAGCTCGGCAAAAGTATTCACGCCGAGGAGCCCCAAACAGCGGCACACCTCGTCCTCAAGCAGCTCAAGCATTCGCACGATCCCGCCCTCGCCGGCGGCAGCGAGGGCCCAGCACTGCAAGCGGCCAATGCCAATGAGATCGGCGCCGGCCGCGATGCCCTTGACGATATCGGTGCCGCGGCAGAAGGAACCATCGACCATGATCTTGGCGCGGCCGGCGACCACAGCCGCGATCTCGGGTAGCACATGCATCGAGCCGCGGCCATGGTCCAACTGTCGTCCGCCGTGGTTTGACACGTAGATCCAGTCTACACCGTGCTCGACCGCGATCTTCGCATCTTCCATTGTCGCGATGCCTTTGAGGACAAGTGGGATTTTGTATTTATCTTTGATCAACTTCACGGTGCGCCAATCGAGTGCCATCTGGAATGTTTGCCCGCTGACGCGCTGACGTCCGGCGGTGACATAGCGTTTGGCAAGGTCACGTTCGCGCCGGCTGTAGTGCGCGGTGTCGACCGTTAAACAGAAGGCCGCATATCCGTTGTCAATCGCTCGGGTGATGTGGTTCTCGACATAGGCGTCGTCGCCGCGGACATAGAGCTGATAGATACGCAAAGCTTCGGGTGCGGCTTTGGCGACTTCCTCGAGGCCGGGTTCGCAGACCGAGCTCAGCATATGAGCTGCGCCGAAGGCTCCAGCTCCACGCACGACGGTCGCGGCAGCGCCGGAATAAAAAGTCTCAAGCGCGCCGACCGGCGCCAGCATTACTGGCATGCGCAACTTGCGCCCCAGCACGTCCATCGACGCGTCGACGCGGCTGACGTCGCGCAACACGCGCGGCCGGAATGCAATCTCGTCCAGCGCCATGCGATTGCGCCGCAATGTGGTCTCGGTCTCCGTACCTCCGACAATGTAATCCCAAGCATTCTGGTCGAGGTTGGCGCGCGCCCTGCCCACGATCTCGTGCAGGTTCTGGAATTCGTGCGCGGACGTGCCGGATTGAGTGGCCATTGTCAGTTGGATGCTCGTTGCGTCATTCATGAGGATTTGCAGACTAGCTCTTTTCCACCGTTATCACGCGGCCTTTTTCGACCGCCAGCGCTAGCTTGCCATGCTTGAGCGCGAGCGCATTCTCGCCGAACAATTCGCGCCGCCAGCCCTTCATCGCCGGCACGTCGGCATGATCATCGGCCGCGATGCGGTCGAGTTCATCGACGGTAGCGATCACCTTGGCGGCCACGCCGTGGTTGTCAGCAGTCATGCGCAGCAGTACCTTGAGCAGCTCTACAGTGGCAGCACTGTTCGACGCTGGGCGGAAACGCTCGAGCCGCGGCAGCATCTTGGGATCGCGCGCTAGCCCGCGTTTGACCGCGTCGATAATGGCGTCGCCCCAGCGCGAGCGTTCGAAGCCCTTCGGTAGCGAGCGCAATTGGCCGAGTCGCTCGATTGTATTTGGCGCCTGCACCGCGATATCGCCAATCACCTCGTCCTTGAGCACGCGGGAGCGCGGCACGTCGCGGGTCTGCGCTTCGCGCTCGCGCCAGGCGGCGACCTCCATCAACACGGCGAGCTCCTTGGGCTTGCGTACCCGGCTTTTGAGCCGCTCCCAGGCGCGCTCCGGATCGGCGCGATAGGTGTCGGGCGAGGTGAGAACGGCCATCTCGGCCTCGACCCAACTGGTGCGACCGCGTTTGTCGAGATCGGCGGCGAGCTTGCGATAGACGTCGCGTAGATGGGTGACGTCAGACAGCGCGTAAGACATCTGCGCGTCGCTGAGCGGGCGTCGGGTCCAATCGGTAAAGCGGTGCGACTTGTCGAGCGTGTCGCCGGTGATGCGCTGCACCAGTGCGTCATAGGAGATTGAATCGCCATAGCCGAGCACCATGGCGGCGACCTGGCTGTCGAAGATCGGGTGCGGGATCTTCTTGGCCATATTCCAAACGATCTCGATGTCCTGGCGCGCGGCGTGGAACACCTTGACCACGTTCTCGTCGATCAATAGTTCGAAGAACGGTCCTAGATCGATGCCAGTGGCGAGCGTATCTATGACCATGGCCTCCTGGGGCGAGGCCATTTGCGCCACGCATAACAGCGGGTAATAGGTGGTCTCGCGCAGGAACTCGGTGTCGACGGTGACGTAAGGATGCCGCGCCATGCGCGCGCAGACCGCGGCGAGTTCCTCGGTGGTGGTGATCGCCTGCATTTGCATAGTGCCGGCCAACCTAACCCGATCCGGTATGCTCATGGTAATCGTTTTACCTTTCCCCGAACGGGCTGCATGTCGATGAATTCCCACGGAGAGGGGAACGGCCCAACCGGCACTTCGATCAGCGTCGGCTCGCGGGCGGCAATTGCGCGCCGCAATGCCGCGCCGAGTTCATCCGGCGTGCGGGCGCGCCGCCCGGCAGCGCCGAAGCTTTCGGCGTATTTGACGAAATCCGGATTGGCGATATCGCAAGCGATCAGCCGGTTGCCGAATTGCTCCTCCTGGATACGGCGTACATTACCGAAGGCGCCATCGGCGAATATTACCGCTACCAGCGGAATGTGGTGGCGAATGGCGGTAGCGAGCTCGTTGCCGGTATACAGGAAGCCGCCGTCGCCGTTGATTGAGAGCACCGGCACGTCCGGCCGCCCGTGCTGCGCGCCCAGTGCGGTGGCGTAGCCCCAGCCGAGATTGTCCTGGAAGCCGGGCGACAGAAATGTGCGCGGCTTGTAGACGGGAAAGGCCAGCCGCGCGGCAAAGCCGATCTGCGTGACCTCGTCGACATAGATGCCGTTCTCCGGCAATTCCGCTCGGATCGCATCGAGGAACGCTAGTTGCGGCGTGATCTTGCTCAGGCGTTGGTGCAGCCTGGCTTGGCGACCAAGCATTTCGTCGCGACGCGAAGCGCGACGGAGATTATGTTGCACGAGGGCGTCGATCAGCCGTCGCAAGATCGGCGCGGCATCGCCGATCAGCGCGACCTTCGGTTTGTGTAGCCGTGGCGGTTCTTCGCGATCAGCGTCCACGCGGACGACTTGCAACTTGTTGTCGATGCCCCATTGCAACAATGGTGTCAGTAGTCGAGTGCCGACCGCTAACACCGCGTCGGCCTCGGCCCAGAGCTCACGGCCGAGCGGCAGGGTCACACTGAATGGGTTGCGGCTGTCGAGCACGCCGCGGCCGCGGCGATACGCAAGCACCGGCGCCTGCAACATGTCGGAGAGCGTCGTCACCTCCGGCGAGGCGTCCTGCGCACCGCCGCCCACAACGATCAGCACGCGCTTCGCGTTGCCCAGGAGCTTGGCGGCGGCGCTTGTCGCGCCTTCATCGATGCGGGGCGAGCGATGCAGCGCCGGCAACATGATCGGCGTGACCTTCGCGCGCCGGCCCCATACGTCGATGGCGCATTCGAGCGCGGCGGGGCCGGGACGGCCGGTCGCCATGGCGCGGATAGCCTTGGCGACTTTTTCCGACGCCTCACCCGGACCGCTAATTAGATCGGTGTGATCGACCAACCGGGCGAGGATTCCGGTCTGGTCCCGGATTTCGTGCAGATGACCTTGCCCACGACCGATCGCCGCCGCGGGAATTTGGCCGATAAGCGCTAGGACGGGCGCGTTCATGCCATAGGCGGTGAGCAGGGCGGCACCGGAGTTGAGCAGTCCGGGGCCGGGGACCACGGCATACGCTTGCGACCGGCCGGTCGCGAGCGCCGCACCCAGCGCCATATAGGCCGCGCCCTGCTCGTGGCGGGTGTGGATGACACGCAAGCTCAGATCCGCACGCTGGAAGGCGTCGAAAAGATGATCGTTATGCACGCCGGGCAGCGCATAAACGGTATTGAGCCCATGCGCGACCAGGGTCGCCACCGTAGCCTCGGCCGTCGACATTTCGACTAAGTCCGGCTTTCTTTCTGACTTAACCTTTCTAGGGCGCGTGTTCTTGGGCATGTAGGCTCCAGCGGGTGGTGGGGCCGACTAAGCAGATCACAATCGCATCTGTCGAGCCGGCCGACGGGTGGTTACCTTGACAAAGCCGACCCCCCATGCGCTTTTCGCGCGCCTCATCCCCACTGAATCGGCCGGAACCACCCATGCATCGCTATCGTTCACACACGTGCGGCGCGCTCCGCGAGGGCGACATCGGCGAGACCGTCCGGTTGTCGGGCTGGTGCCATCGCATCCGGGACCACGGTGGGGTGCTGTTCATCGATCTGCGTGATCACTACGGCTTGACGCAGGTGGTGGCCGACCCCGACAGCAAGGCGTTCAAGCGGGCCGAGACGCTGCGCTCGGAATGGGTGGTGCGCATCGACGGCAAAGTGCGCAAGCGACCTGAGGGCACCGACAACCCAGAGCTACCGACCGGCCAAGTCGAGGTCTATATCGACGAGATCGAGGTGCTGGGTCCGGCCGCCGAGCTGCCGATGCCGGTTTTCGGCGAGCAGGACTATCCGGAGGAGATCCGGCTCAAATACCGCTTCCTCGATCTGCGGCGCGAGAAGCTGCACAACAACATCATGTTGCGCGGCCGCGTGATCGATTCCATCCGCGCGCGCATGAAGGCCTCCGGCTTCTTCGAATTCCAAACCCCGATCCTGACCGCCTCCTCGCCGGAAGGCGCGCGCGATTATCTGGTGCCGTCGCGGCTGCATCCCGGAAAGTTCTACGCGTTGCCGCAGGCGCCGCAACAGTTCAAGCAGCTCATCATGGTGGCCGGCTTCGACCGCTATTTCCAGATCGCCCCCTGCTTCCGCGACGAAGACGCGCGCGCTGACCGTTCGCCCGGCGAATTCTACCAACTCGACCTGGAGATGAGCTTCGTCACTCGGAAGGACGTGTTCGACGCCGTCGAGCCGGTGATCCGCGGCGTGTTCGAGGAGTTCGGCAGCGGCAAGTCGGTGACGTCGAAGTTTCCGCTCATCCCTTATGCTGAGGCGATTGCGAAATACGGCACCGACAAGCCCGACCTGCGCAATCCGATAGAAATGCAGGACGTGAGCGAGGCGTTCCGCGGCTCCGGTTTCAAGATTTTCGCCAACATCCTAGCCAACGATCCGAAAGGCGGCGCTGTGTGGGCAATTCCAGCGCCGGGCGGCGGCAACCGCGCATTCTGCGATCGCATGAATTCCTGGGCGCAGGGCGAAGGCCAGCCAGGGCTCGGCTACATCTTCTGGCGCGAGGGCGAGGAGGGTGGCGCCGGACCGCTTGCCAAGAACATTGGTCCGGAGCGGACCAAGCAGATCACCGATCAGCTCGGTCTTGGCGTAGGCGACGCCTGTTTCTTCGTCGCTGGCAATCCGAAGAATTTCGTCAAGTTCGCCGGCCCGGCCCGCACCAAGGTCGCGCAGGAACTCGGCCTGATCGCACAGGATTGTTTCGAGTTCTGCTGGATCGTCGATTTTCCCATGTATGAATGGAACGAGGAGGAGAAGAAGATCGACTTCTCACACAATCCATTCTCGATGCCAAACTTAAGCGTGGAGAAATTTCTCACGCTCGATTCGAACGATCACGACAGGCTCCTGTCGATCAAGGCGATTCAGTATGACATCGTCTGCAACGGCGTCGAGTTGTCGTCCGGCGCCATCCGCAATCACCGCCCCGAGGTGATGAAGAAGGCCTTCGCCATCGCCGGCTATCCCGAGGATGTGCTTGAGAAGAAATTCGGTGGCATGCTGCACGCGCTCTCGCTTGGCGCGCCGCCACACGGCGGCATCGCACCCGGCATCGACCGCATCGTGATGCTGCTCGCCGGCGAAGAGAATCTGCGCGAGGTCGTACTGTTCCCGATGAACCAGCGCGCCGAAGACCTGCTGATGGGCGCTCCGTCGGAAGTGATGGTGAAGCAGCTACGCGAGCTGCACATCCGGTTGGATTTGCCGAAGAAGTAAAGCCACTTGTCCCGGGCGCAGCGCACTGCACCGCTGCGGCGAGCGTCGCACCGCATCCAGGAAACGAGGTCCTCATTTTTCCGGCAGAGGAATGAACTCGATCTCGTCACCCGGCACTTTGCCGAAATGGCCGGCCTTCCATTCTGCCTTGGCCTGCTCGATGCGCTCCTTGCGCGAGGACACGAAATTCCACCAGATGTGACGAGGGCCGTCCATCGGCGCGCCGCCGAGGATGACGAAATGTGCATCGGTTGTTGCCTTAAGGGTCACCGTGTCGCCCGGCCGGAACGCCAGCAGACGTCCGGGCTCGAATTGGTCGCCGGCGATGTCGATGGTGCCGTCGACGACATAGAGCGCGCGCTCCTCATGGGTCGGGTCGAGCGGCAGCGTCGCGCTGGTGCGTAGCGCAGCATTGATAAACAAAGTTTCGTGCACCGTTGGCACCGGCGAACTTGCGCCATAGGCGTTACCGACCACCACGCGCACGAGCGTGCCGTCATCCTGGACGAGTGGAAACTCGTCGGTTTCATGATGCGCGAAGGCCGGCGCAATCTCCTCTTTGGTGGCCGGTAGCGCCACCCACATCTGCAAGCCATGGATCGGGCTGCCGCTGGCGCGCAGCTCTGGGCTGGTGCGTTCTGAATGCACAATGCCGCGCCCCGCAGTCATCCAGTTGACCTCGCCCGGTTTTATCGGCGCCGCCGTGCCCAGGCTATCGCGATGCATTATCTCGCCGTCGAACAGATAGGTGACGGTGGCAAGCCCGATGTGCGGATGCGGCCGCACGTCGAGCCCGTTGCCGGCGCGGAATTCGGCCGGGCCAAAATGATCGAAGAAGATGAACGGCCCGACCATGCGCGAGCGCGCCGACGGCAGCGCGCGCCGCACCGAGAAACCGTCGCCGAGATCGACAGTACGCGGTACTACCACCTGCACGATCGCATCGCAGGCGTAAGTGTCACCGGCGGCTGGGTCCTTGCCAGGGAAAAAACTCATGCGGCGTGTCCTTTTTGGCTCCCGGCTACACACCTACGCCAGCGTGACAAATTTCTTGCCCTTTAACGCGTCGCGTAGGCCGTAGAATGCCTCGTTCACCTTGTCCCAGTTTGGCAGCTTTTTCATGGTGGTGAGCCAGCGTAGTACGTTCGGATAGGGCGAGAAATCGACATCGATGAGTTCCCCCAGCGTCACGATGCCGACGGCGAAATAGTCCGCGATGGTGATCGTATTGCCGCATAAATATGTCTTGCTGCTCCCAAGCCAATAGTCGTTGAGTAACTTTAGCCAGCGCTTGGTATTGGCTGCACCGATTTCGAGCGTCGCTGCCTGCGCCTCGTCGCTGCGCCGCTTGAGATGCGGAAACAGTTGCGGATAGCAGAAATTATAGCCCCATTCGCGATAGAAATTAGTGTTGATCCAATCCATCAGCTCGTTAACCTTGGCGCGCTGCTTGAGGTCCTTCGGATAGGCCGGCGAGGCGACCTTGTCGGCGAGATATTTCAGGATTGCCGAGCTTTCGGTAAGCTTGAGGTCTCCGTCCTCGAGCATTGGCACTAGGCAGTTCGGATTGATAGTGGAGTAGGGCGGCTGCATGTGCGCGCCCTTCATCACGTCGATGAATTCCTCGTCCATGGCGATGTTGTTGTCCCCCGCGAATAGCCGCACTGGCCGGCAGGTCATCGACACCGGATGCATATAGAGCTTCATGGTTGTCCTCCCTTGGTATCTGAAAGCACGGTAGCGGACCAAATGGACGATGATCCAGTACAGTCGCTCAGCACGTTGCTGGCATGTGGGTGGGGCC
>Ga0207777_1000291_pt1 | contig 13365 bp, 15 predicted proteins | sample LuqExpMetageno35_FD_187793 | JGI IMG/M metagenome (GOLD analysis project Ga0207777, IMG submission 187793) | Tropical forest soil microbial communities from Luquillo Experimental Forest, Puerto Rico - Sample 35 (SPAdes) | ecosystem: Environmental > Terrestrial > Soil > Tropical forest ...
ATCTCGACGGTCCACGCCATGTCGACGATGGACCCTGCGCCGGCGTCTCGCATGTCGAGCCGCGCCTCTCCCTCCAGATCGCCGTGCACGAGGGCGTCGATGTGGCGGCACGGGTCGCAGTGCGTCAGCTCGACTCGGATGCGCATGCGATACGGAAGAGGCGGGGCGATTACGCCGTGCAGAACGGAGCCGGCTGCGAGCGAGTCTCCCTCGAGCCGGAACTCCTCGAGCCACGACCACCACAGTTCGAAATGGTCCATCTCTCCCATGGCCCGCCAGAGCTCGGGTGGAGATTGCCGGAATGCGTGCTGTTCGCGGTACGTCATCACCGGCCGATGCGGCACCCCTCTGACGCTAGAGGGTCGACGACGCTCGCAACCGGACCGTGCCGGAGCGCGTGCCCTGCCGGGTCAGTGATCCGACGGCAGCTCCGTCGGGACGGCGACGACGTCGACCAAGGCTTCGTTGCGGAGTGCCGTCAGGGTCAGCGGGCGACCGATCGCGTCGGCCAGCATCAGTTTCTGCAGGCTCTGCGCACTGGTGATGGGAGTTTCCCCCGCGCTCAGCAGCAGGTCGCCCGCGAGTATACCGGCCCCTGCTGCCGGACCGCCCGGCACGACCTGGGCGACCCGGAGCCCTGTGCGCTGCCCCCGCTGGGCGGCCAGCGCGGGCGGAAGGGGAACCGGGCTGCCCGCGAGCCCGAGGTAGGCCCGACGCACCCGGCCGTCGGCCATCAGCCCGGCCATGATCTGATGCGTGGTGGGGTTGATCGGGATGGCCAATCCGAGGCCCGCACCGGCCACCGCGGTGTTGATCCCCACGACATCGCCGTTCGAGATGGCGAGGGCGCCCCCCGAGTTCCCCGGGTTCAGTGCGGCATCGGTCTGGATGACGTCGTCGATGACCCTCACGTTCTCGCCGGCCCGCGTCGGGAGCGACCGTCCGAGACCGCTGACCACCCCGGCGGTCACGCTGCCGGCGAGACCCAGCGGGTTGCCCACCGCCACCACCAATTGCCCGACGTGTAGCGCAGACGCTTCGCCGAGCCGGACGGGCGGAGGAGTGGCGCCGTCAGCTCGGATGACGGCGAGGTCGGAGAGCGGGTCGGTCCCGACGACGTGAAAGCTGACTTCGCTCCCGTCGGAGAACGACAGTTTGCCGGCTTCGGCGTTGCCCACGACGTGGGCGTTGGTCAGCAGAAAACCGTCGTCGGTGAACACGACCGCGGAACCGGCGCCACCGGCGAAGTGGCCGTTCGGCCGGCGGTGCACGACCTGCAGCGCGGCCACCCGGGGCGTCAGGTCGGCCGCCACGCCGGTCACCATCTTGGAATACGCGTCCAGAGCCGGCGTGTCGAGCTCAGAGGGGTTTGGGGTCGGGATTGCCATCGGTGCCTTTCACGAATTCAGTGGCGACTTCAACGTGACCCACGCGCCACCTATTCCCGTCACCGTCCGACGGGCCCATTCGCCTTCGTGACAGGGGCGTCGTGACTAGTTGAGTCGTCGCTGCCAGTCGGCCGGGACGCGGTCCCTCGGTCCCGGTACCGTCTGATCCAGCGGATGATGTGTCGGCGGTGCGAGGGGCTCGCTGTCGAGAAACTCCTCGGTCCGGTAGTCGTACATCCACGCTTCGCCCGGCTCGAAGCTCGCGATGATGGGATGCTCCGACTGCCGCGCGTGTGCCGTGGCGTGCTGCGAGGGCGAGTTGTCGCAACAGCCGATGTGCCCGCACTCGGCGCAACGCCGCAGGTGCAGCCACCACCCGCCGGCCTGCTCGCACTCGACACAGCCCGTTCCGCTGGGTGGGACCGTCGGGTCGATTCCCTGCTCTGCCACGTGCGTCGTCTCCCTCGGATCGGCGCCGCGAAGCCCTTCGTCTCGTGGACGAGGATCACGGTGGTCTCGTCGACCGCCACTACCGGCCGGATGTGGATGTTATTGACTCCATCGCCCGACGCGACCGGCCGGGGCGCCGCCGGCCACGTGCGGACCTGCATTCGAGGCCAGACCCGTCAGCGGGTCAGGCGCCACCAGGCCCCGGGGCCACCGAGTGGGGCCGCCGTCTCCAGAGGGACGACGGTGGATGCGGTACCCAGGCCGGCCTGCATGGTGCCGATGACCACGCCGCGGGCGACCGCACCATGGACGGCCTTCGCCTTTGTGGCCACCGTGACCGAGAGCCCCGGCCATCCGACCACGCTGACCGGTGTGCTCACCGTGACCGGCGCCGACGCGCCCCACGGCGCGCTCACCGTGCCCACGGCCTGCCCGGGGGTGAACACGATGAAGGGGTGCAACGCGGCAAAGGTGCTCTTCACCAGCGCGTCCCCCGCGTCGACGGCCGCGGTGTTCGGGCCGAGGGCGCCCCCTGGCTGGCCGAGGACCGCGCCGACGACCGTCACCGTCTTGCCGCCGACTACCTGTTGTGCCGCGAAGAGATAGCAGCCCTTGGCACTCGAGTCGGACCCACTCTTGATGCCGATCATGCCGTCCTGGCCCAACGCGAAGTTCAGGTTGTAGACGACGGTGGTCAAGGGGACGCTGGCCTGGCCCAGCGAGACGATCTGGCGCAGGACGGGAATCGACAACGCGGCCTCTCCCAGGCGCACCATGTCCTCGGCCGTGCTGGTCGTGGCCGGGTCCGCGCCGCTCGGGTCGGTGATGTGCGTCGCGGTGAGCCCGAGCGTGCTCTCGGCGGCACCCATCTTGGCGACGAACGCGGCGGTGCTGCCTGCGTCCCAGTCGGCCAGCAGGGTCGCCATGTCGGCGCCGGCGTCGACGAGCAGGCCCTCCAGGGCTTGCACCTCTGTCAGCGACTCGCCCGCCGCGACCGGGACCTCGGACTCCTGGCTCGCCTGTCCCGCCTGGTACGAAGCGAGCGTCTCCGCGGTGACGGGGATCATCGGGCCGTCGGCGCCGGGTCGGAGCGGATGGTCGGTGAGGACCATGTACGCGGTCAACACTTCGGCCAGACCGGCGATCGGGACCGGCTGTGTCCCCCGCACCTGGCCCACCGTGCCGATCCCCTCGGCGTCCACCGCCGCCTCACCGGTGCTCGGCCACGCGAAGGACGGCGCCGCTCCTGGGAGACGGACGTCGGCGGACGTGACCGTCGCGCGGGGGAGGGGGCGCACCCACTGCGCCACCGCGCCCGCGCACAATGCGGCGAGGACGAGCACGGCGAGCCAGACGAGGACGCGTCGATGCCGGCGCGAGGCGCGCAGCCCGGTGATGATCCGGAGCTCGCTCTCGCTCCGGGGCGGCAGGTCGGTCCCGGGCCCCACCAGACGGGCGGCGTTGTCACTGGGATTGGAGGACACCCGCCTGCGGGCGTGCGCCGGGCCCTTGCGCCCCTCGCTGTCCGTGACGTCCACGGTGCAACGCTAAGACCGCAGCGCTGCCCGCGGGGTGCACCTCCGGCGATTGCACCGGTGATCGGCGCGGCGGACGGAGCGGGCACGTGGATCCGATCCCGGGATACGGTCGTTGCATGGGCGACACGAGGATCATGCAACTCGACGACGGCCGGGAGTTGGCCTGGCTCGAGGCGGGCAAGCCGCGGGGAGCGCCGGTCATCGCGTTCCACGGGACGCCCGGCTCGCGGCGCCAAGTCAGCTTCGACGACAAGGCCATCACCGCGTCCGGGGTCCGGCTCGTTGCTCCCGATCGGCCGGGCTACGGCCACAGCTCGTACCACGCCGGTCGCACGCTCCGGGACTGGGCCTCCGACGTGGCCGCGCTGGCCGACCACCTGAAGATCGAGCGCTTCGCCGTCATCGGGGTCTCCGGCGGCGGCCCACACGCCGCCGCGTGTGCCCGCTTCCTGCCGGACCGGGTCACCGCGGCGGGTCTCGTCAGCGGCGTCGGCCCGATCGCCGAGCCGGGGTTGACCGACAGCATGGAGGGCTTCAACCGCGGCCTGATCCGGCTGGCCCGGACCGTCGCGCCCGCACTCCTCCCGCTGTTCGCGCTGCAGGAGGTGGCGATGCGGCGCTGGCCCGACAAGGCGCTGCAGTCGGCCAAGAAACGCATGGCCGAACCCGACGCCGCGCTGCTAAATCGTCCGGACGTGCGCGCCGTGTTCCTCGAGGATGCCCGCCTGGCGACGGGCTCCACCGCCCGGGCGGCGACACAGGACTTCGAACTGTTCGTGCGGGACTGGGGATTCCGCTTGGCGGACATCGAGGTGCCGGTGCATGTCTGGCACGGCGACCTCGACAAGAACGTCCCGTTCTCGCACGGCGAGTACGTGGCGGAGCACGTCCCCGGCGCGCGGTTCTACGCCTGTCCGGGCGAGGGTCATCTCCTGGTGGTCGACCACCTCGGGGAGATCCTCGGTGCCGTCTCCGTCGCGCCCTGAGCAACGCCACGCGCAGCCGACGCGCGGCCGGCCCAATAGTCTCGGCCTGCCATGACGCAGCACGACAGCGGCCCCGGCCTGCTCCGGATGCCCTCCGACGTCACGCCGGAGTGGTTGACGCAGGTGCTCTCGCGCGCCCGTGTCCTGCAGGCCGGTGCGCGGGTCACGGCGTTCGAGTGCACGCCCATCGGCACCGGACAGATGGCCGACACAACCCGCTTCACCCTCGCGTACGACGAACCGGGTGCGGGCCCGCGCACCGTCGTCGGCAAGTTCGCCTCGGCCGACGACCAGAGCCGCAGTACCGGCCTGGCGCTGCGGGCGTACGAAATTGAGGTCCGCTTCTACCGGGAGGTGGCGGCGGCCGTCGCCGCCCGCTTGCCCGCCGTCCATCTGGCCGAGGTGGAGCCCGAGACGGGCTGGTTCACCCTCTTGTTGGAGGACATCGTCGGGGCAGAACAGGGCGACCAGATCGAGGCCTGCGGTCCCGACGTCGCGGCCGCCGTCCTCGAAGAGATGGCCGGTCTGCACGCCCCATGCTGGGAGCGCGCCGGCCTCGCCGGGCTCGAATGGCTCAACCGGAGCGCACCGGGGTCCGACGGCCTGCTCGTCGCGTTGGTGTCGTCGCTCCTCCCGGGCTTCCTCGAGCGCTACGCCGACCGCCTGAGTCCCGAGCACCAGGACGTGTGCCGCCTCTTCGTCGAGAAGCTGCCCGCGTGGCTGGACACGCGGGGTACGCAACGAACGGCGACCCATGGGGACTTCCGCCTCGACAACCTCTTGTTCCAGCCGGCCGAGGCGCGTCCCGTGGTGGTCGACTGGCAGACCGCGGCCTGGGCCCCGGCCTCGGTCGACGTGGCCTACTTCATCGGCGGCTGCCTGACCACCGACGACAGGCGTGCCCACGAGGCGGACCTCCTGGCGCATTACCACGCGGCGCTATGCGGCCGCGGCGTGCCGGACTACTCGCTCGAGCAATTGCGTCGCGACACTCGTCATGACGTCTTCGGCGGTGTGCTCATGGCGATCGTGGCGTCCATGGTCGTCCAGCGGACCGAGCGCGGCGACTTGATGTTCCTCACCAGCACCGCACGCCACGCGCAGCACGCGCTCGACGTGGGTGCGACCGATCTGCTGCGAGCGACGTGACCAACCTGCTCGTGCTGTGCACGGGGAACGCGGCGCGCTCGGTCATGGCCGGGTTCATGCTCGAACATCTGAGCGACCGGTGTGCCGGTCCGACTCTGCACGTCGTGACGGCGGGGACGCACAGCATCGACGGCCAGCCGATGGGACAGCGGACGCGGACCGCCCTGGCCCGCATCCCCGAGCTCGCCGGCACCGACTTCCGTCGCCACCGCAGCCGGCAGGTGCACGGTATCGACCTCGTGCACGCCGAGTTGGTCGTCGTCATGGAGGCGGACCACGTGCGCTTCGTCCGGCGGCAGTTCCCCGACGCGGCAGCCAAGACGGCCACGATTCGGCGGCTGTGCCGGGAGCTGCCCGCACCGCCGCCGGGTCTCGGCCAACGGCTCGCCGCCATGAAGCTGGGCGAGGCCGACATCGTCGACGAGGAGGACGTCGTGGACCCGGCGGGCTACGAGGGCGACGTCTACGCCGCCGTGGTCGACGAGCTCTGGGACCTGTGCCGGCGGCTCGTCACGCTGCTCTAGCGAGCGCGGTCAGTCACGCGGATGGTCGTCAGTCGGCGTGCACCGATCGCAGCCCCGCCCAGGCCAGGTCGGCCATGCGCCGTGCCAACCTCTGCGCCTCTTCGTCGGCCGCCGCGCCGTGCGGTCGCTGGGCGATGAAGCGGCGGCTTGCACCCTCGGCCATGCCGACGATGCCGTAGGCCAGCAGCCGCCGGTGATCGTCGTCGAGGCCGGCCGCGATGAGTGGGTCGATGGCTTCGGCGATGGCGTCCTCCACGGCGCGCAGCGCGCGCCCCAACTCGTGGTCGTCGGCGTGGTCTCGTCCATAGAGGAGCCGAAAGGCGGCCTCGTTGCGCACGACCAGGCGGAAGTACGCCGCGAAGCCCAGCTCGACCTGCTGGCGCGGCCCGTCCGCCTGCAGCACCGCGTCACGCACCGCGGCCAGCAGTTCTTGGGCGATCGAGTCGACTAGTTCGAGGTACAGCGCACGCTTCGACGAGAAATGCTGGTAGAGCAGCGGTTTGGTGACCCCGGCCGCCTCGGCGATGTCGTCCATGGTGGTCGACCGGAAGCCCCGTTGGGCGAAGAGTTCGAGCGCGACCGTGAAGAGCTGGCGGCGGCGCTGTTCCGCCGTGAGCCGCCTCGGTGCAGCCTGGATTGCGCCTGACATTCCGCTCACGTTACCGAACGGTCATCGGGCGCCGGGCAGGCCCGCCACGCGCTCGAGCACGCGGGTCAGCCGCGCCGGCAGGTCGGCCAGGTTGAAGTGCGCGCTGGCCACCTGTTGGTTGCGATCGAGCAGCCCGAGGTCGGGCGAGTCGAGCCAGGCTCCGAGCGCCACCGGTTCGGCGACGGCGAACCACTCGAAGCCGAACGCCGCCAGCTCGGCGGCGACGGGATAGGTGCCGATTGCGAGCGGCCGCCGGTGCGTCGCCGACTCCACCGACGGGTTGCCGAAGCCTTCCCACGTGGAGGGGAGCAGCACGGCGTCGCAGGCGGCGTACGCATCGGCGATCGGCAGGGCTGGACCCGGCACCGGCGCTCCGAACAGGACGGGGCACCTCGCCCCGCGCACCAGCCGGTCGAGCGCGGGACCGTAGCCGTCCTCGGCCGGCCCGAGCAGCCAGTAGGTGCCGCCCACCGCCTCGGCCAATGCGAGGCCCAGCGCCACGCCCTTGCGAGGCAGCGCTCGGGTCGGTTGCAGCAGGAGCCGGGTCTCGTCGGCGACACCCAAGGCGACGCGGGTCGCAGCGCGGCTGCCCGCAGGGGGTGAGGGGTCGAACGCGTTGTAGACCGTGACCGCATTGATCCCGTGCGACGCCAGCTCGCGCCGACTCAGCTCGTTGATCGTGACGTGCGCCCACGCCGCGTCGTCGGGTGGCGGGGGAAAGCCCGCGAACTGCGGCCGTTGCCACGGAAGGTCGTGGTGGTGCAGTACCGCCGGCCGGCCCGCGCACGCCTCCGCCACCGCGCGGCCCGCCGCCGCGTTCAAGGGGAGGGAGCACAGGTTCTCCACCACGACGAGGTCCGCCGCGGCAAGCGCGTCGTCCAGTTCGGCGCGCGTGGGCGGTTCGCTCGCGTCCATCGCCAGTCCGGGCAGCAGCGTGCCGGCGACCCCGTCGCCGGCGACGGTGTCGACCCGCCAGCCGAGCGTCGTGAGCGCGGCCGCCCACTTGGCGGTCTCGACGGAGACCCCGTCGCTCCCGCCGAGGCGGAAGGACACCATGCACGCCCTGGGCACGGCCGCACTGTACGCGCGCGCCGGGAGGCGGCCCGCTCGTGGACTAGCGTTTCTCCGATGGCGAAACGGGCTCTGATCACGGGCGTGACCGGGCAGGACGGCTCCTACCTGGCTGAATTCCTCCTGGCCCAGGGCTACACCGTCATCGGCATGGTGCGCCGCTCCAGCACGGTGAACTTCGAGCGCATCGCGCACATCCAGGACCACATCGAGCTGGTGGCCGGCGACCTGCTCGACGAGGTCTCGCTCATCAACATCTTGCGCGACCACCGGCCGAGCGAGGTCTACAACCTCGCCGCGCAATCGTTCGTGCAGACCAGCTGGAACCAGCCCGTGCTCACGGGCGAGACCACCGCCATGGGCGTGACGCGTCTGTTGGACGCCATCCGGCTGGTGGACCCCGAGATCCGCTTCTACCAGGCCAGCTCCTCGGAGATGTTCGGCAAGGTGCTCGAGGTCCCCCAACGCGAGTCGACGCCCTTCTACCCGCGCAGCCCCTACGGCGTCGCCAAGGTGTACGGGCACTGGATCACGGTCAACTACCGCGAGAGCTACGGCCTCCACGCCTCGTCCGGCATCCTGTTCAACCACGAGTCGCCGCGCCGCGGACTGGAATTCGTGACGCGCAAGGTCACCCACGGCGTCGCCCGCATCGCGCACAAGCTCGACGACAAGCTGGCCCTCGGCAACCTCGATGCGCAACGGGACTGGGGCTACGCCGCTGACTACGTGCGCGCCATGTGGCTCATGCTGCAGCAGGACGGCCCCGGGGACTACGTGGTGTCGACCGGCGAGACGCACGAGGTGCGCGAGCTCTGCCGGCTGGCCTTCGAGGCGGCTGGCCTCGATTGGGAGCAGCACGTCGTGATCGACGAGCGCTTCCTGCGGCCCGCCGAAGTCGACCTGCTCGTCGGCGACCCGGCCAAGGCGCACGAGGTCCTGGGCTGGCGTCCCGAGGTGGACTTCCCCGGTCTCGTGGCCATGATGGTCGAGGCCGACATGGACCTCATCGCCAAGAGCCTGAGGTAACGGGGAGCCGGCGCGCCGCTGTCCCCCGTCGTACCCGCCGCGATCTCGGCGACCCCGGCCGGCGCCCTGGTTGCCTTCGGGGCCGGGATCCTCTCGTTCATTTCGCCCTGCGTCCTGCCCCTCGTCCCGGGCTACGTCTCCATGGTGTCGGGCCTCTCCGCCGCGGAGCTCCAGGCGGGCGAGGAGGGCGTGACCCCGGCGGCTGCGCTGCGGCCCGTTATGCGCGGCATCGGCCTCTTTGTCGTCGGTTTTACGGTCGTCTTCGTCGCGCTAGGCGCGACGGCGTCGAGCATCGGCATCGTGCTGAAGAACCACAAGGTGGAACTGGCCACCGTCAGCGGGATCCTCATCATCCTCCTGGGTGTCGTCATGTTGCTCAGTGCGCTGCCGTCGGGCGTGTGGGCCAACGCCGGCTCGGGGACGCTCAACCTGGTGTCGCGCGTCACGGGCGAGCACCGCTTCGACGTGCGGGCGTCCAAGCTCGGCGGGTGGGCCGCGCCCGTGATGGGGATGGCGTTCGCCTTTGCGTGGACGCCGTGCGTCGGCCCGGTTCTCGGCGTCGTCCTCGGCCTGGCCTCACACAACGGGACACTCGCCGGGGGCGTCGTCCTCCTCTTCGCCTATTCGCTCGGTTTGGCGCTCCCCTTCGTCGTGGTCGGCCTCGCCTTCGGACGCTGCACCGCGGCGCTGGCGCGCGCCCGGCACTGGCTGTGGGCCGTCGAGCTGGCCGCCGGGATCCTCCTGATCGGATTCGGTGTCCTGTTGCTGACCGACAACATCGGGTGGGTCTCGAACCACCTCTCCAACCTGCTCAATGACATCGGGCTGGGCCGGCTGAGCAAGAGCTAGGCGTGGCGACTCATCCGCCGGCCAGCACCTCGACGAAGGTTGCCGCGAAGGTGTGGACGTCGCCGGGCCAGCGGGCAGACACGTAGGTGCCGTCGCGTACGACCCAGGCCGGCCGCGCGTCCGTGGGGGTGTCGCGGACGCGCCCGCTCGTCTTGCGCCGGTAGTCCGGCGCGTCGCGCGCGACGTCGAGGAAGTCGCCGGGGTCGGCCAAGGCGCGAGTCACCTCGTGCTCGACCGACATGAACCCGAACGGCTGGCCCTTTTCCTCCACATAGGTCCGGTAGTAGTTGGCGTCCCAGAACCGGGTGTACTGGGTCAGGCCCCAGGCCCTGCGCTCGAGCTGCCAGGTCAGCGCGGTCGTCGTTCGCCCGTGCAGGACCGAGCGGCCAGTCGCCGGGTCGAGCGCCCGGGCCGCGACCAGCACGCCGTGGCAGATGGCCCCCACCGGCTTGCCGGCCCGGAAGGCGTCGACCGCCATCTGTTGTACCTCGGGGCTCTCGAGATAGGCCCACATGCCGCGGGCGCGGTGCCCGCCGGGCAGCACCAGCGCGTCGTAGACGCCTCGCCGCGCCGCCGCCCAGTGCTGGGGGGAGCGGAACGCGTCGTCCTCGCGCAGGGCGTCGTAGGCATGGCGCCCCCGGGCGTCGGCCCGCAGGACGCGCCCCACCACGGTGAGGTTGCGCACCCACGGGATGGCGCCCCACGGGTCGAGGCCCCGGCCCGTCACCATGATGTCGTCGGCCTCGCTCTGCTGTCCCGAGGGTGTGGCGAACACGACCTCGTGTCCGGCGTCCGACAGCACCTGCCAGGTGACGGCGGCTTCGCTCGGGTCGAAGTCGCACGCGGGCAACGGCATGAGGACGGTCGCCATCGGTGCGGCGACACTACCGAGCGACGCAGCGCCCCCATGGCCCCAGGGGTAGCGTCGGCTCATGAGCGACACGGACACGAACGCCGGCGCCGAGGCCGAATCGGTCCCGACGCCGCTCTTCTCCCCCGAAGACCCGCTCGCCGAGCTGTGGGTCAAGGCGTACCAGGGTGAGGTCCTCGGGGAGGCGATCTTCGGGCACATTGCGGACCGCCTCGACGACCCTGGGCGAGCCGCCAAGATGCGGGTGCTCTCCACCCTCGAGCGCCGGACCAAGGAGGCGATCGCCCCGTCGATGGAACGGGCAGGTCTGCCGACCGCGGCCGACCCCGAGATGCTGACGCTGGGCGAGGCGCTGGCGCGGGACGTCAGCTGGGACGACTTCCTGCGGGCCACCGAGGCGATCACCCAGCAGTACATCCCGCTCTACCAGCGCATCGGTGAGCTCGATCCGTCGGAGCGGGACGCGTCGGATCTCCTCGTCGCGCACGAGGCCGCGCTGCGCGCCTTCGCCCGGGCCGAGTTGTCCGGTGAGACGGAGACCTCGCTCGAACAGATCAACGCGCTGGCCCACATGCACTGAGCTGCGCTTCTCCGGGTCCCGGCGCCCTCGGGCGCCGCCCCGGCGACGGCCGGGCCCGCTTGGAACCCCGGCACCGACCCCCCCTACCATGGTGGGGAAGGCCATGGCCCCTGTCGTCTGTTTCCGCGCCGCCGTCGCTCTCGCCGGCCGCTTCCCCGCTCTTGCCGGGGTCGACCTGTCCCTCGAGAAGGGGGAGGTGGTGGTCGTCGTGGGCCCGAACGGGGCGGGCAAGACCAGCCTGCTGCGGGCGTGCGCAGGGCTCCTGCCGGTCACCGCAGGAGAGGCGTCGGTCCTCGGCGTCGACCTGACCGCGGACCACACGGCGGTACGACGGTACATCGGCCTCTTGGGGCACGCCGCGCCCCTCTACGACGAGCTCAGCGCGGCGGAGAACGTCCGCTTTGCGGTGCGCGCCCTGGGGCTCCCGGCGGCGGGCGCCGACGAGGCACTCGAGCTCGTCGGCCTGACGGGACGGCTGCGCACGACGCCGGCCGGCCGACTGTCCGCCGGCCAGCGCCGCCGCGTCGCTCTCGCCGCGCTGGTGGCGCGCCGCCCGGCCCTGTGGCTGCTCGACGAGCCGCACGCCGGCCTCGATGCGGGCGCGCGCGCCCTGCTCGGCGACTTGGTCGCGCGAGCGGTCGCCGGCGGCGCGACCGTCCTGTTGTCCTCGCACGAGCCGCAGCTCTCGGTCCCCCTGGCCGATCGCGTGGTGACGATGGGCGGGGGACGGGTCACGGCGGAGGAGCCGGGTGGCCGGCGTCCGACGCTGGCCCCGGTCCCCGTTGCCGGTTCGGCGGAGGCCTCGCATGTGGCATGACGCGGCGCTCGTGGCCGCGAAGGACCTGCGCATCGAGGCGCGTTCGCGTGTCGCGCTGTGGCAGGTCGTGCCGTTCGCAGTGCTGGTCCTGGTGCTCCTCGCGTTCGCCATCGGGCCCGACCAGGCCGCACTGCGCCACGCCGCGCCGGGCATCTTCTGGGTCGCCCTGCTCTTCTCGACCGTGCTGGCCATTCAGCGCAGCGTCGCCGTCGAGTCCGGTGAGGGCACCCGCGACGGCCTGCGTCTCTCGGGCATCGACCCCGCCGGCATCTTCCTGGGCAAGGCGGCCGCGGTCGGCCTGCAGCTCCTCGTCCTCGAGTTGGTGCTGTGGGCCGGCGTCACGGTGCTCTTCGACGTGCGCGTGCACGTGGCCTGGCTGGCCCTCGTCTCGTGCCTCCTGGCCACGGTCGGCCTGGCCTGCGCCGGCGTGCTCTACGGCGCTCTGTCGGCCGGGCTGCGCGTGCGGGACACGTTGCTGCCGATCCTCGTGCTCCCGGTGTTGGCACCCGTCCTGCTCGCCGGGTCCAAGGTGTGGGATGCCGCGTTGAGCGGGAACACCGCGTCGGGGACACAGTGGCTGAAGATCCTCGTCCCCTTCGCGCTCGTCTACTTCGTGGTCGGCCTCGTGCTCTACGGCCCGCTGCAGGAGGCGGCATGAGTACCGTCCCCCGCGTGGGTCCGCGTCCGCGCTGGCTGGACCCCATCGGCGTGCTCGGCGTCGTCGCGCTGGGCCTGACCGTCTGGCTCGGCCTGTGGATCACGCCGCCCGATCGCACACAGGGCGACCTCGCCCGTCTGCTCTACATCCACCCACCCATCGCCACTGTGGCGCTGTACTGGGTCGGCATCGTGGCCGCCGGTGGCAGCCTCCTGTACCTCTGGCCGCGCACGCGCTCGCTGTTCTGGGACCGCCTGGCTGCCTCGGCCGTCGAGGTCGGCGCGGTCTTCTCGGCCCTCACGCTCGTGACCGGCTCGCTGTGGGGCCGACCGGCCTGGGGCACCTGGTGGACCTGGGACGCCCGGCTGACCTCGACCGCGCTGTTGTTGATCCTCGAGATCGGCTACCTGGCGCTGCGGCGCGTGCCGGCGGACGCGGCCGTGCGGGCCAAGCGCTGCGCGGTGGCGGCGCTGCTGATCGCCGTCGACATCCCACTCGTGCACTTCTCGGTGGACTGGTGGAACACGTTGCACCAGGGCGGCACGTTCATCGACCCCGGCTTTCAGATCCACGCCTCGGCCTCCATGTCGTGGACATTCCTCGTCGGGCTCGTCGCCTTCTCGCTCATCTTCGTGTGGCTCCTCGGCGAGCGCTACCGCATCGAGGTGCTCCAGGACGCGGTCGGCGACCAACTGCTCGAGGTGTCGCTGGCGGAGCGGTGGAGCGAGGACGCCGCGCTCGTCGGAGCCGGCGCGCCCACGGCCGCAGGGGGGCCCGGCCACGGGGAGGGCTCGCCATGAGGTACG
>Ga0207777_1000292_pt1 | contig 13364 bp, 12 predicted proteins | sample LuqExpMetageno35_FD_187793 | JGI IMG/M metagenome (GOLD analysis project Ga0207777, IMG submission 187793) | Tropical forest soil microbial communities from Luquillo Experimental Forest, Puerto Rico - Sample 35 (SPAdes) | ecosystem: Environmental > Terrestrial > Soil > Tropical forest ...
AGAACGCGCCAAAGCAGCGGGATCGACACCCGTGATCCAGATTGCCTCCCGGAAACGCGTCACCCTTGCTGATTTCAGGACCGCAAAAGACCAACTTTCGGAGAGCTGATCCAATTGGCCACTGCGGCTCGTTCGCAGCCATTCCCTGCGCGTCCCTGCAAGCGTCACCGCCGATCTGCCGCCACGTCAACGGCGCGCATCTCCTGCACGTCGAGCAACCGCGGGTGCAAAGCATCCCAGACCTGCGCGCCGAAAACCTTGGAATCGCTCGTCGACGCCGTGAGTTGCAGTGAAAACGAAGATGTCGAATTCATGTCGAACAGGGCGACCGCATTCGCCACGACTTCCCCTTCGGCACTGCCGCCTGAAATGGCCGAGGTGCGGCTCGCGGCGTTACCTACACGTTGCGATTAACCTTTCGTTAAGAATTGTAAAAAACACCGGCTATATTTTCGGACCACTCTTCGCGCGCGCTTCGGGGTACCCCCTGTCCAGGGTACCCGGTGGGTCAATTTCCAACCGCAGGCTCGACGCCCGAGAGCGGCACGGCAACGCCGCCGTGCTCGTCAGAGGGTCGGCAGATGAAGCGCGATATCTATTCAGAAGTGTCAGCACGGATAATCTTGGAATTGGAACGTGGTGCAGCGCCATGGGTCAAACCATGGTCCGCAACGGCTGGGAATAACGTTCCCTGCAATGCGGTGACGAACCGGCCGTACTCAGGATGCAACGTTCTGCTGTTGTGGATGGCGCAGGCGGCCGGCTATCGCTCGCCCCCGCTATGTCACTTTCAAGCAGGCGCTGGACCTAGGCGGCAACGTGCGGAAAGGCGAGCACGGGACCAGGGTCTGTTTTGTCAAGCAACTGCAGGTCAGGAGCGAGAAGGTGGAACACGAAGACGCCGTGCGGCTCGTGCCGAAGCTGCGCGAATACACCGTCTTCAATGTGGACCAGTGCGAGAACCTGCCGGAGGCGGTCTATGCGACCCCGCCGGCGCGCATGCGCAATCCCGACAGTCGCGATCAACTAGCGGACGATTTCCTGTGCTCAACGGGCGCCGATATCCGCGAGGGGCACGGCGAGGCCTATTACGTGCCGAGCCGGGATTTCATTTCGATACCGGCATTCGGGGCATTCAAGGGGGCGGACCAATTCTACAACGTGGCCTTCCACGAGCTGACGCGTTGGACGGGGCGCCTGAAGCATCGGTTCGGCTCGCGCGACTACGCGGCGGAGGAGCTGGTTGCCGAACTTGGGGCGGCCTTCCTATGCGCCGAATTTGGGTTTGATGGGAACGTGCGGAATGTGGGGTATATCTGCTCGTGGACTGACCTCCTGAAGGCGGACAAACGGGCGTTCTTCACGGCCGCAAGCAACGCGTGTTGGGGCAGAGTGCAGCTGCCTAGAAAACTTCTTGCGTCATCAACAACTTGGGCGAAGCGCTGGCGGAGAGAGAGGGATTCGAACCCTCGATACGGTTTCCCGTATACACGCTTTCCAAGCGTGCGCCTTCAGCCACTCGGCCACCTCTCCAGAATCGCGGCGGATGTTGCGGTTGCCCGCGAGGGTTCTCGCTCTCACAAACCGCGCCGAACCCGCGCGTAGGTCATGGCGGCGTGGCGGATGTTTTGCAAGCCCCGCCTGCTTTGTCCCGACGACATGCGCCTATATGCATAGACTTGTACAGACTACGATTATTCCCGTTTCTGGAGTCAGGCACATAAATACGCTAGAGATTACAGGCCCCTATCCCGGCCTGCCATGGAAACCGACGCCTCTGCCCTGCAGCTCGTCCTCACCGCCGACCCCATGCTGGTGGGGATCGTAAAGCTGTCCCTGCTGGTGAGCCTCAGCGCGGTCCTGTTCGCGGCCGTGATCGGAATTCCGTTCGGCGCCTGGCTGGCGCTGACGCGGTTCCCGGGACGGCAGGGCGTCATCGTCCTGGTCAACGCTATGATGGGCCTGCCGCCGGTCGTGGTGGGCCTCGCGATCTATCTGACGCTCTCGCATTCGGGGCCGCTCGGGCGCTGGGGCCTCCTGTTCACGCCGCAGGCGATGGTGATCGCGCAGACTGTGCTGGTCGCGCCGATCATCGCAGCGCTCACGCGCCAGACAGTCGAGGATCTCTGGGCCGAGTACCATGACGAATTGAAAGCAATGAACGTCGGACCGCTCCGCCGGGTGGCAACGCTGATCCTCGACGCGCGCTTCTCGCTGATGACCGCGCTGCTCGCCGGCTTCGGCCGCGCGGCGGCGGAGGTTGGCGCCATCCTCATTGTCGGCGGCAACATCGATGGTTTCACGCGCACGATGACGACCGCGATCGCGCTGGAAACGTCGAAAGGCGACCTGCCGCTCGCGATGGGACTGGGTCTGGTGCTGATCACAATCGTGATCGCGATAAACGCGTTGGCCTGGGGCGCCCGGCGTGCCGGCGAACATTTTTCGGGATGAACATGCGCGCGCCCGCATCCGATCTTCCAATTTTGTTCGACGGCGTCTCGCTCTTCGTGCGCGACCTCGTCATCCTCGACCGCGTCAACCTGATGCTTACGGCGGGCGCGCCGACCGTGCTGATCGGCCCGAACGGCTCCGGCAAGACGACGCTGTTGCGGCTCGCGATGGGGCTGATCGCGCCGACCAGCGGACGCGTGACCTGGGCCGGACGCGACGACCTGCCGCCGGAGCGGCGCGCGATCGTGTTTCAGCGGCCGGCGATGCTGCGCCGGAGCGCGGCCGGCAACGTCCGTTACGCGCTCGCCGCGGCGAGCGTGCCGCGCAGCGAGCGCCGCCGCCGCACGGCCGACTTGCTGGCGCTGGTCGGACTCGCCGACTTCGAACGCCGACCGGCGCGGCGCCTGTCCGGCGGCGAGCAGCAGCGGCTTGCCCTCGCGCGGGCGCTCGCGCGCGATCCCGACGTGCTGTTTCTCGACGAGCCGAGCGCGAGCCTCGACCCGGCCGCGACCAAGGCGATCGAGGACATCGTGCGCGATATCGCAGCACGCGGCGTCAAGGTGATGATGTCGACGCACGATCTCGCGCAGGCGCGCCGCATCGGCGGCGAGGTCGCGCTGATGCATCGCGGGCGGCTGATCGAATCGGCGAGGGCGATGGAATTTTTCAATTCACCGCGCACCGAAGAGGGCCGCTGCTTCCTCGCGGGCGAATTGCTAGTGTGAAAAAAGAAAGTGAAGAATTCGATGCTCGACTATCGTACCACGCTCGTCGCCGCGCTCGTCGCTGCAGCGCTCGTCGCGCCAACCGCGCAGGCGCAATACAAATCAATCGTGGTCGCATCGACAACATCGACGCAGGATTCCGGGCTCTACGACTATCTGCTGCCGAAATACAAGGAGAAGACCGGCGTCACGGTGAAGGTTGTCGCGCAGGGCACCGGCCAGGCACTCGACACGGCGCGCCGCTGCGACGCCGACGTCGTATTTGTGCACGCCAAGGCGCAGGAAGAGAAATTCCTGAGCGAAGGCTACGGAGTGAAGCGCTTTCCCGTGATGTACAACGATTTCATCCTGATCGGGCCGAAGAACGATCCCGCGCACATCGCCGGCTCGAAGAACGTTGCCGATGCGCTACACAAAGTCGCGGACGCCAAAGCACCGTTCATCTCGCGCGGCGACCGCTCCGGCACCCATAGCGCCGAACTCCAGCTCTGGAAGGATGCGGGCATCGACATCGAGAAGGCCCGCGGCGACTGGTACAAATCGATCGGCCAGGGCATGGGCGCCGCACTCAATACGGCGAAGGCAAGCGAGGCCTACGTGCTCTCCGACCGCGGCACCTGGATCCACTTCAAGAACAAGGGCGACCTGCAGATCGCGGTCGAGGGCGACAAGCGCATGTTCAACCAGTACGGCGTCATGCTGGTGAACCCGCAAAAATGCCCGAACGTGAAAGCTGGGCTCGGCCAGCAGTTCGTGGACTGGGTCGTGTCGCCGGACGGACAGAAGACGATCGCGAATTACAAGATCGACGGCGAGCAGTTGTTCTATCCGAACGCGAACGAACCGGGAGCGTGAGCCGGTTCATCCCAGTGCTTGCTTGAAAAGGAGTCTGCACTCGCTCTGCATTCTCGTTGCAGCAGCGGCGCACCGGGCGATTTCATTTCGGTGGTATTCGGACCGGCGTACCGAGCACGGACCGGCATTCCGATTGCCTTCACCTCCGGTTTGGTGCGATCCTTCCAACAACAAGAACACACGAGGGAGGAAACGATGCGGGGTTTCTCACGCCGCGAGATGCTGAAGACATCGGCCGCCGCCGCCGGCGCGCTGCTGTTCGCGGAACCCTTACGCGCCGCGGCGCCGACTGCTGAACCGATCACCGATGCGCTGATCGCCGCCGCGCGCAAGGAAGGCAAGGTCGCGTTCTACAGCGCGCTCGAACTGAACATTTCCGAAAAGCTCGGCCGCGCCTTCGAGGCGCAATATCCTGGCATCGCCGTGCGCGTCGAGCGCTCGGGTGCCGAGCGCATCTTCCAGCGCATCAACATGGAGACCGACAGCCACGTGCCCGGCTGCGATCTCGTCTGCAGCACCGATCCGGCGCATTTCATTTTCTGGAAACGCAAGGACCTCATCGCACCGTTCGTGCCGGAAGAGGCCGCGAAATATCTGCCCGCCGACAAGATCAATCCCGACGGCACCAGCATCACCGTCTGCGCCTGGTTCTCGGTCATCGGCTACAACACGAAGCTGGTGAAGCCCGAAGAGGCGCCGAAGAGCTACACCGACCTGCTCGACCCGAAATGGAAAGGCAAGATCGCGAAAGGCCATCCGAGCTACAGCGGCGCGATCCTGACCGCGACGTACGAGATCTCGCGCGATCTCGGTTGGGACTACTTCGAGAAGCTCGCGCAGCAGAAGGTGCTGCAACTGCAATCCGCCGCCGAACCGCCGCGCAAGATCTCGGAAGGCGAGCGCGCCGTGCAGGCGGACGGCAACGACTACAGCCTCGAGCTCTACAAGGCGCAGGGGCGGCCGGTCGAAGCCGTCTACGCGACCGAAGGCACGCCGCAAATCGTCGTCGAAACCGGCATCCCGCGCGGCGCGCCGAACGCGAACGCGGCGCGGCTATTCCAGCACTTCCTCTACAGCGTCGCGGGGCAGCAGATCTTCATCGATTTCGCACATCGCTCCTTCCACTCGCAAGTGAAGGACCGGCCCGGCCGCCCGCCGCTGTCGGCAATTAAGACGATGCGGGCCGACCCGGCCGCGGTCGAGGCGCAGAGCGAGGAGATCAAGGCGCACTACGCCAAGATTTTCGGGGTGTAGCGGCGGTGCACGGCCTCTCACGCCATCATGCCCGGCCTCGTGCCGGGCATGATCGTGAAGCTGGGCTACCCCTGAAATCCGCGGCCGGATGCCTTACATTACGGCCATGTCCGATTCCTACATCATCCGGCCCAATCCGGCCGATCCGCGGCTCACCGAACGCGTCACCGGTATCGACCAAACCGGCGCGCCCATAGAGACGTCGGTCACCGTCGAGCGCGCGCTCACGATCTTTCTCAACAGCCAGGAGATCGTCACCGCGATGACGATCAACGACTATCCCGAATATCTCGCGCTCGGCTATCTGCTCAATCAGCACATGCTGTTGCCGGACGACGTTGTCACCGGCATCGACTACGACGAGGAACTGTCGGTTGTTGTCGTGCGCACCAAGCGCAAGACGAATTACGAGAAGAAATTGAAGAAGAAGGTGCAGACCTCGGGCTGCGCGCAAGGCACCGTGTTCGGCGACCTGATGGAGGCGCTCGACAACGTCGCGCTGCCGGACGCCGAGCTACGCACGTCGTGGCTCTATGCGCTCACGCACCAGATCAATACTACGCCCTCACTCTACCTCGAAGCCGGCGCGATCCACGGCTGCGTGCTTGCACAGAAGGACAAGCCGCTTGTCTACATGGAGGACGTCGGCCGTCATAACGCGGTCGACAAGATCGCGGGCTGGATGTTTCAGAAGAAGTTCGATCCAGCCGACAAGATTTTCTACACCACCGGCCGGCTGACGTCGGAGATGGTGATCAAGACCGTGCGCATGGGCATTCCGATCCTGGTGTCGCGCTCCGGCTTCACCGCCTGGGGCGTCGAGCTCGCGCGCAAGGCGAATTTGACATTGATCGGCCGCGCCCGCGGCAAGCGTTTCGTCGCGCTCGCCGGCGAGGACCGCATCGTGTTCGACCAGGATCTGAACTTCGTCGAAGAGGAAAGCGCCAAGCACCGGCGCAAGGCAGCAGTGGATGATTAAGTCGTACTTCAGTCGTTGAGTTTGTGAGTCGGTAATGACAACTCCTCCAATTCCTCCCACCCTCGGCCTCGTGCTTGCCGGCGGCCTCGCGCGCCGGATGGGCGGCGGGGACAAGGCGCGCATCGAGATCAACGGCATCACTATCCTCGACCGCGTGCTCGCAACCCTCTCCGCGCAATGCCCGCGCATGATCATCAACGCGAACGGCGATCCCAAACGCTTTGCGGATACCGGGCTGCCGGTGATCTCCGACAACGTGTCCGGCCATCCCGGGCCGCTCGCCGGCGTGCTGGCGGGCCTCGACTGGCTTGCCGCGCAGAAGCTCGGCATCGAGTGGATGGTCAGCGTGCCGGGCGACTGCCCGTTCCTGCCGGATGACCTCGTCGAGCGGCTGCATGGCGCGCGGCGGGCCGAAACCGTGCCGCTCGCCTGCGCCCGCTCGGGGCAATGGCGCCATCCGGTCGTGGCTTTATGGCCCGTCGCGCTGCGGCAGGACCTGCGCAAGGCGCTCGTGGACGAGCACCTGCGCAAGATCGAGATCTGGACCGCGCGGCACGGCGTCGCGATCGCCGACTGGCCGGACGAGCCGGTCGACCCCTTCCTCAACGTCAATACGCCGGAGGACGTGGCGCGGGCGGAGCAAATGGCAACCGCGGTCTAACGACGCATTTCGCCGGCGGTGCGATTTGTGATAAGTTGGACGCAACAATCCGGGGGGAGAGGACGCGCCATGAAGGCCATTCTGCTTGCCTGCATCACTGTCGCCGCCATCGCCGTTGTCGGCAGCTTCGTTCTGAGCAGCGTGCAAGTGCCCGCCGAAAAGGGCTTCACGGACACCATCTCCGTGCGGGTCTGACGTTCACCCCATCAGCACGGGATAAGCGAGAAAACCGACGCGGTCGCCGGGCTCGATCCGCGTCACCTCCTCCGGCAATTCCAATAAGCCATCGGTCTGCGTCAGCGAGGTGATCACGCCGGCGCCATCCTGCGGGTGCTTCACCGCCTCGAGTTCGCCGTCCGCCGCCGGCCGCAGGCTCACGCGCACATATTCGCGGCGATCCTTCTTTTTCTTGTAGGAAAAGCCTGCGCGCACCGGCAGCGGCGTGAGCTTCCGCGCGCTTGCGCCGGAGAGCCGCGCCAGCAGCGGTTTGACCACCCGCACGAAGGTGACGAACACGGCGACCGGATTGCCGGGCAGTCCGACAAAGGCGGCGCTCTCACCGCCTTGGCCGCGGATGACGCCGAGCGCGACCGGCCGTCCCGGCTTGATCGCGACGCGCCAGAAGACGAGCGAGCCCGCGCGCTCGACCGCGTCGCGCACGTAATCAGCCTCCCCGGTCGAAACGCCGCCGGAGGTGACGATGAGATCGTGCCCGTCCGCCGCGTGGCGCAGCGCGGCCGCGAGCGGTTCCGGATCGTCCTTGAGGATGCCGAGGTCGGTCACCTCGGCGCCGAGCCGGGCCAGCAGATCGCGCAAGAGATAGCGGTTGGCGTCGTAGATCGCCGCACTTGCGAGCGGACGGCCGGGCTCCACCACCTCGTCGCCGGTCGAGAAAATTGCAATTTTGAGCCGCCGCCGCACGTCGAGCGCCGTGAAGCCCAGCGCCGCGGCGAGCGCGACGTGCTGCGGCTCGAGCACCGTGCCGACGGCGAGCACGACGCTGCCTTTCGCGACGTCCTCGCCGGACAGCCGCCGATTCGAGCCGAATTTCAAACCGGGCGGCACGATGACGATGTCGCCCTCGGCGCGCACGTCCTCCTGCATGAACACCGTGTCGGCGCCCTGAGGCATCGGCGCGCCGGTAAAGATGCGGATTGCTTCGCCGCGAGCGACAGCGTCATCAACGGCAGCGCCGGCCTGCAGGCGGCCGGAGATCTTCAGCCGCGTTTCGCCGTCTTTTGCAATATCCGCGTGGCGCACCGCATAGCCGTCGACGGCGGAATTGTCGAACGGCGGCAGGTTCACCGGCGCGATCACGCCTTTTGCGATCACGCGTCCGCGCGCATCGGCAAGCGCGACACGTTCGACTTCGGCGACGGGCTCAATGCGCTCATCGATCAGCCGCTCCATCTCGTCGAGCCGCATCAGCGGGCCGGAGAACGCGAAGCAGTCGTCGGTCAGCTGCGCCATTTACGCGCCCCGGAACGCTTCGGCTCCCGAAATGGGCACCGCCTTCGCCGTCACCAGATCGGCGATGCGCTCGATGTCGTCGAGATCAATTACCGGCACGCGCACCTGCGGCAGCGGAACGTCGGACGCGATCGCGACGATGTGCGGATCGTCCGGATGGATCAGCGGCTTGCCGTTTCCCGAGCGGTGGATTTCCAATTTCGGGAACGCGTCGCGCTTGAAGCCCTCGACCAATACGAGATCGACCGGCGCCATCTTCTTCACCAGCGCGGGCAGCGACCATTCCTCCTCGCCGCGCAATTCGTGCAGGATCGCAAATCGTTTCGCCGAGGAGACCACCACTTCGCTCGCGCCAGCCGCGCGGTGCATGAAGGAATCCTTGCCCGGCTGATCCAGGTCGAAGCCGTGGTGGGCGTGCTTGAGTGTGGAAACCTTCAACCCGCGCGCCGTCAGGCGGGGCACGAGGCGGGTGATCAATGTCGTTTTGCCGGATCCGCTCCAGCCGGCGAGACCGATGATACGCATGCCGCGCCTTATACCGCATCACGCGGGGGCGTCACGCGGGGACATGTTCCTCGCGGCGTTTGTCGCCCTACCAGCGCACCGCAACAAAAGAACGCCCGGCTAGAGGCCGGGCGTTCTTCGTCACGGTAGAGAGACGCGTTACTCCGCCGGCGTGGCCAGCGGACGTCCGCCCGCGGTGTCTTGCGGACGGCCTTCCAATTGTTCCTTGAACCAGAGCGGGTGATGCTCCTTGGCCCAGTTGCAGTCGACGGTACCGTCGACCATCGACTCGAGCGCGCCCTCCATCCCGACGGTGCCGAGATAGATGTGGGCGAGAATGAGCGCGATGAACAGCATGCCGACAATGGCGTGGAAGATCAGGGCGAGCTCCATATTGCCGACGGTCAGGCCGCCCCAAAACGGGAACAGCAACATGTAGCCCGTCACGATCATCGCGATTCCGCCAAACACGACGGCCCAATAGAGAAGCTTCTGGCCGGCATTGAAGCGCCAGGCAGGCGGATGCTCGCCGCGTGTCTTGCCGAACAGTCCGCCGGCGCGCGCGAGCCACTGGAAGTCTGCTTTGGTCGGGAAATTCCCCGCAATCCAGATCAGGAACATGAGCAGCACGCCGAGCGTGAAGGCGAAGCTAATGAAGTTGTGCGCGTATTTCGCCCATTGCGACCAGGTGCTGAACGTCTCCGAACCGGCGCTGCTGACGAACAAGATGCGGCCGAAGGTAATATTGAGCCCGGTAATGGCGAGCACGATGAACGCCGCCGCGGTCGTCCAGTGCACGAAGCGCTCGAAGCCGTTGAAGCGCACCACGGTACGGCCGCTACGGCCTTCCTCGATCGGGATGCGCCCGCGGATCAGATAGAAGACGATCAGTACGGCGAGCATGCCGAGGATGGTGACGGCGCCGATCCACTTCAGAGTGACCGTGCGGAATTGCCGCCAGTCGCGCCCGGCCGGATGTTCGATGGTGTAGGACGTTACGTCGGGGATCGTGCCACGGCCCCGGATTACCCTGAGCTGATCGAGCAGTTGCTGCTCCTTCACCGAGTCCTCGGTCGGATTGACCTGCTGGGCTGAGACGGGGTGCGGCGCCAGCGTCGCCGTGCAGGCGAGCAGCAAGGTGAGCGCGAGAACTCCGAAGATTGTGCGGATGCGCGATGTGAGCTTCGCCATGTTTTTTCTCCATTCCATCCGACGGTGCCGGGCATCCCGATCGGGATGGCGGTGCCTTCCTAAGCGGGATGGCCGGGACAGGCCCGGCCATGACGTTTAGGTCGAAATCGACTCGCGATAGGCCGTCTGCCAGCCCCAGGCGCCGGAGCCGTAGCCGCGCTTAGAGACGCGCTCCTTGTAGATCTGCGCGATGACGTCCGAGTCGCCGGCGAGCAGTGACTTGGTCGAGCACATCTCGGCGCAGAGCGGCAGCTTGCCTTCGGCGAGACGGTTGGCGCCGTACTTCTCGTACTCTTCCTTCGAGCCGTCGGCCTCGGGACCACCGGCGCAGAAGGTGCACTTATCCATCTTGCCGCGCGAACCGAAGTTGCCGAGCTTCGGATATTGCGGCGCACCGAACGGGCAGGCGTAGAAGCAGTAGCCGCAGCCGATGCACAGGTCCTTGTTGTGCAGCACCACGGCGTCCGCCGTGGTGTAGAAGCAGTTGACCGGGCACACCGCGGCGCAGGGCGCGTCGGTGCAGTGCATGCAGGCCATCGACACGGAGCGCTCGCCCGGCTCGCCGTCCCTCAGCGTGACGACGCGGCGCCGGTTGATGCCCCACGGCACTTCGTGCTCGTTCTTGCAGGCGGTGACGCAGGCGTTGCACTCGATGCAACGGTCGGCGTCGCAGAGGAATTTCATACGGGCCATGATCGCTGCTCCTTATGCCGCCGTGATTTGGCAGAGAGTGACTTTCGGCTCTTGCATGCCGGTCGCCGGGTCGTAGCCGTAGGATGTGATCGTGTTCGCGCTTTCGCCGAGCACGTAGGGATCGGTGCCCTTCGGATAGTTGCCGCGCAGATCCTGGCCGCCGAACCAGCCGCCGAAGTGGAAGGGCATCCAGGCGACGCCCTTGCCGACACGTGGGGTAACGAGCGCCGTCACCTTTGCCTTCGAACCGTTCTCCGCGCCGGTCACCCAGACCCAAGCGCCGTCCTTGATGCCGCGCTCGGCGGCGTCGGACGGGTTGATCTCGATGAACATCGTCTGCTGCAATTCCGCGAGCCACGGATTGGTGCGCGTCTCTTCGCCGCCGCCCTCATACTCGACCAGACGGCCGGACGAGAGAATGAGCGGGAATTGCTTGGCGATGCCCTTGACGACCGCCGCCTGCTGCACCGAAAAGCCGATGTTCGGCAGCCTGAACTGTTTCGCATCCGGCAGCGTCGGATACTTGGAGACGAGTTCGACGCGCGGCGTGTAGATAGGCTCGCGGTGCACCGGGACCGGGTCCGGCAAACCGAAGGCATTCATGCGCGCCTTGCCGTTACCGTACGGCACACAGCCGTGCTTCATCGCGACGCGCTGGATGCCGCCGGACAGATCGAGCGACCACGAAACCGCTTCCGGCGTCGTCGGATTGACCTTCTGGATAACTGCGACTTCTTCCGGGGTCAGGTCTGAATCCCAGCCGAGCTTCTTCAGCACGCCGTAGGTGAACTCGGGGTAGCCATCCTTCAACTCAGAGCCTAGCGAGTAGACGCCGTCGGCGAGCATCGACACCTTGCGCGTCGTGCCGTCGGGCAGCTTCTCCTCGCGCTCAACGCCGAAGCGTGCGCGGAAGACGCCGCCGCCGTCCATCACGTGCAAATGGTAGTTGTAGAGAAGCGGCGAGCCCGGATGCTTGACCTCGGGCGAGCCCCAGCACGGCCACGGCAGGCCGTAATAGTCGCCGCCGACTTCCGGATCGTCCTTGGGCGCGCGTGTCGTCACCAGGTCGAACTTCGCCTGGTTCTTCATGTGCGCCTTCAGCCGCTCCGGCGACTGGCCGCAATAACCGGTCGACCATGAGCCGCGGTTGATCTCGCGCAGGATGTCCTCGGCCTCGGGCAGATTGTTCTCGACCTTGATGTTCTTGAACATCTTGTCGGCGAAGCCGAGCTTCTTCGCGATCAGGTACATGATCTCCAGATCGTCTTTCGACTCGAAGACCGGTTTGACGATCTGCTCGCCCCACTGCAGCTGACGGCCCGTGGCGACGCGCGAACCCTTGCACTCGAACTGGGTCGCGACCGGCAGCAGGTACATGTCGTCCTTGCGGCCGGCGTTCACCGCGAGCGAGGCCCAGGTGGTCGGATGCGGGTCGGCGACGACAAGCAACTCGAGCGCCTTAAGACCCTTCAGCGACTCGGGGATGCGCGTGATCGAGTTCGACGCATGCCCCTGCACGAACATCGCGCGAACATTGTCCTTTTGCGCGACCTGATCCTTCGGCAGCAGCACGGCATCGAACCAGCGCGTGAGCGGGATGCCGGGCGTCTCCATCATCTTCTTTTCGTCGAAGCGCGAGACGAACCAGTCGTAGTCGGTCTCCCATACGCGCGACCAGTGCTTCCACGCGCCTTCGACCAAGCCGTAATAGAAAGGCAAAGTCACGATATCGAGGCCGACGTCGGTCGCGCCCTGCACGTTGTCGTGGCCGCGCAGGATGTTGGCGCCGGTGCCCGGGCCGCCGACATTGCCGGTCAACAGCAGCAGGCAGCAGCTCGCGCGCACGTTGGCGGTGCCGACCGTATGCTGCGTCTGACCCATGCACCAGATCACGCTCGACGGCCGCTCGGTGGCGAACTTCTTAGCGACGATCTCGAGCTGCGTGCCGGGCACGCCGGTGACGCGCTCGACCTCTTCCGGATTCCACTTCTCGATTTCCTTGCGCAGGTCGTCGAAGCCGTAGACGCGCTGGCGGACGAATTCCTTGTCCTCCCAGCCGTTCTTCAAGACGTGCCACATGATCCCATACATCACTGGAATGTCAGTGCCGGGACGCATACGGACGTAATCGGTCGCGTGTGCAGCGGTGCGCGTGAAGCGTGGGTCGAAGACGATGAAGTTGAGATGATTGAGCTCCTTCGACTCCAGCATGTGCTGCATGCTGACCGGATGCGCTTCCGCCGCGTTGCTTCCGATGTAGAGCAGCGTCTTGGCCCTACGCATGTCGTTCAGGTTGTTCGTCATCGCGCCGTAGCCCCAGGTATTGGCCACGCCGGTGACGGTCGTCGAATGGCAGATACGCGCCTGATGGTCGGTGTTGTTGGTGCCCCAATAGGCGCCGAGCTTGCGGAAGAGGTACGAGCCCTCGTTGGTCATCTTGGCCGAGCCGAGCCAGTAGACCGCGTCGGCACCCGACTTCTCGCGGATCGCGTTCATTTTGTCGCCGATCTCGTTGATCGCCTGATCCCACGAGATGCGCGTCCACTGCCCACCCACGAGCTTCATCGGATAGCGCAGG
>Ga0207777_1000293_pt1 | contig 13330 bp, 14 predicted proteins | sample LuqExpMetageno35_FD_187793 | JGI IMG/M metagenome (GOLD analysis project Ga0207777, IMG submission 187793) | Tropical forest soil microbial communities from Luquillo Experimental Forest, Puerto Rico - Sample 35 (SPAdes) | ecosystem: Environmental > Terrestrial > Soil > Tropical forest ...
CACCATCCGCTGCTAGGCGATTCAGCGGTTCCAGGTGACGGTGCCCTGGCTCATTGGTATAGCGCGCCTTCAGGCCGCGCCCGCCGGTGAGTTCCTGCAAGCCGGAATAGAAGAATCCATCGAGCAAGCCGTTGTGAAAGGCTTGATGGAAATTGCGCACCTGGAACAATTCTTCGCGGATGTAACTCGCGTCGATGTTGTCCTTGTACTGCTTCAGCGTCTTCGCACTGGTGTCGCCGTCGACGAGCGCCTCGAAAATAGTTTCGGCCGCGAGCATCCCGCTTTTCATCGCCAGATGAACGCCTTTGAGCCGCTGCGCGTCCAGAAAGCTGCCTGAATCGCCGACGATGAGCCCGCCGTCGAGATAATTGCGCGGCATCGCATACCAGCCACCGTAGGGCAGCGACTTTGCGCCATAACGCACCAGCTTGCCGCCTTCGAGGAGATCGCGCACGAAGGGATGCGTTTTCCAGATTTGAAATGCGGCGTGCGGATCGAAGCGTGGGTCCTTGTATTCCAGCGCGACAACTAAGCCGAGCGAGACGCGATTATTGCTGAGCCCATAAATCCAGCCGCCGCCGTAGGTCTTGGTGTCCAGCGGCCAGCCCAGCGTGTGCGCCACGTAACCAGGCTTGATCTTTCCTGGCTGCACTTCCCACAGTTCCTTGATGCCGATGCCGTAGGTCTGCGGATTGATGTTGTCGAGCGATTTCTTGGCGACCAGCTTCTTGGTGAGCGAGCCGCGCGGACCTTCGGCAAGCACGGTGACTTTCGCGCGCAGTTCGTAGCCCGGTGTGAAGTTGTCTTTCGGCTTGCCGTTTTTGTCGACGCCCTTGTCTTCCGTAATGACACCGGCGATGCCGTTGCCTTCATAAATCAATTCCGCGCCCGCGAATTCCTTGAAGATATTCACGCCCGCGGCTTCGACGAGGCCGCCAAGCCACTTCACCATTTTGCTGAGCGAAATAACGTAATTGCCGGCGTTGTTGAAGGGAGGAGGAGTAATGGGCGCGCGATAGGAAGCCTTTTTCGTGAAGAGGAGAGCGGCGGAATCGGTAACGGGCGTGTCGAGCGGCGCGGTCTTTTGAAAGTCGGGGACCAGTTCCGCGAGCGCTTTCGGATTCATGATCGCACCGGAAAGCTGGTGGGCGCCGAGTTCGCGACCTTTCTCGAGCACGTAAATATTCTCGGCGGTGAGCTTGGGTTTGGCTCCGCTGGCGTTGTGCTCCTTAATGAGATTCGCCAGGTGCAGCGCGCAGGCAAGGCCCGCGGGTCCCGCGCCTACGATCAGTACGTCTGCTTCCAACTGTTCGCGTTGTATGGTCATGCCGACTCTGGGCGCCAATTAGCGCAGCTTCTGAAACTCCTCCAGGTTAAGGCCCATCTGCTTCAGGATTCTAAAGAAGAGAGGTGGTCCGATTTCGCGTCCGCCGTGAATTGGAATCGTGAGAAGACGGCCATCGGGATGCTCCCACTGCTCGTGACTGCCAGAGGTGCGCTTAAGCACAAATCCAAGGAGCCCAGCTACTTTTCGAAAATCCTGCGCCCTCGCGCTAGGCATTCACGATCTCGGTAGTGTCCCCGGGGAGGGGGATGCCTCGCTCGCGGTAGCTCTCCTCGACCATTCTAAACACGCGCGCCAGTTCGGCAAGCGCATGCTCTCTTGTATCCATGAGAGCATAGCAACTCGGAATCGACGGAATCTCTGCGACCCATGAACAGTCGTCCTGCCGATAGAGGATGATCTTGTAGTCTTCGAATCGCATAGGGCTTCAGTATAGCCCCAAAAGTCTCTACTCGTAGCCTACTTGCCTTTTTGCAGCTCTTCCGTCAGCGCCGGCATGATTTCGAAAATGTCGCCGACCACGCCATAATCGGCGATTTCGAAGATGGGCGCGTTCTGATCCTTGTTGACCGCAACGATGGTGCGAGCACCCTTCATGCCAACCACGTGCTGAATCGCGCCGCTGATACCCAGCGCGAGATACAGCTTCGGCGCGACGGTCTGGCCCGAGCTGCCGATCTGGCGCTCCATGGGCAGCCAGCCCTCGTCGCAAATCGGCCGCGATGCGGCGATCTCCGCGCCGATGGCTTTCGCCAGCGATTCCGCCTGCGCGATGTTTTCTGGCGCTTTGATGCCGCGGCCGATCGCGACGATCAGCGGCGCTTGCGTCAGATCGACGGATGATTTCGCTTCTTTGAACAGTTCGAGTGGCGTGGTGCGAATGTCGTTGGCGTTCAATTGCACGTTTATGGCATTGACGGGAGCTTTGCCGCCGGGATGCGCAGCCAGTAAATCCGCGCGAAACGCGCCGGACTGAAACGACGCGAACCACGGACCCGCGCCGGCAAACGTCACGTCGGCGGCTGTTTTGCCTTGGAACATCTGGCGCACAAAAACCAGCTTTCCGCCCTCATCACGGAACCCCACGCAATCGCCAATCATGCCCTTGCCGAGCATGGCCGCGAGTTTCGGGGCGAAATCGCGGACTTGATAGGTGTGCGGGAACAAAACCAGGTCAGGCTTTGCGTTTTCGATGACCTGCTTGAGGGCGACGCAATAGCCATCGGGCGTGTAGCTCTCGAGCAAGCCGTGCTGGACCAACAACACCTCCGCCACATTCTTCGTGGCGAGTTCATCCGCGAGCGCGTTGACGCCGTTGCCGAGCAACACCGCGCTAACGGTTCCGCCCTTGGCGCCGGCAACCTGCTGCGCCGCAACCAGCGTCTCAAAACTCGTGTTGTTCCACTTCCCTTGCCGCCGTTCGGTAACCACCAGAATCTTCATGGCTAGATCACCCGCGCTTCGAACTTCAACTTCTCGACCAGTTTCGCGGCCACTTCCTTCGGCGTGCCAGTCAGGAATTCTGTTTTCTTTGTTTTCTGGGGCACGTAAATCTTTTCGATCTTTTGCGTGGGTTCGATGCTCACGCCCAGCGACTCGCGCGTCATGGTCGCGATCTCTTTCTTTTTCGCCGCCATGATGCCCTTCAGCGTGGCGTAACGAACTCTGTTAATACCAGACTGAATCGAGAGCACGGCTGGCAGCGGGCACTCGACGAACTGGAACCAGCCGGCTTCCAATTCACGTTTCAATTTCATTTTTCCATCTTGCACTTCGATCTGCATGATGATGGTGGCGTGCGGCAGATTCAGCAGCGCCGCCAGCAGCACACCGGTCTGCCCGAAGCCGTGGTCGTCGCTCTGCAGGCCGGTGAGCACCATATCGCATTTTTCTTTGCCGATTGCGGCAGCCAGAACTTTTGCCGCACCTAGCGGGTCAAGTTCCGCAAAATTGCCGTCGGCAATGTGAATGCCGCGATCCGCTCCCTTGGCCAGCGCTTCCTTAATGGTTTGCTTGACGCGTTCGGGCCCGAGGGAAAGAGCAATCACTTCTCCGCCGTGTTTTTCCTTCAGCCGCAGGGCTTCTTCGAGCGCGTAACTGTCCGGCTCGTTCATCTCGAAGCCGATATCCGATTCCCTGATCCAGTTTCCGGCAATCGAGAGAGGCGCGTCTTTGGCCGGCACCTGTTTCACACACACAATGATGTTCACGGGACTTTCCTTGTAACTGCGTATGGAGTGCGGGAGTTCTGCTCCCGCTTTTGCGGTTGATGAATTGCCGAAGCCCTAAAAAGCGGCAACTGGGCTGCCGCACTCCAAAACTCTACTTGCCGGTCCAGCGCTTGAAAACGAGCGCGGCATTGGTTCCGCCGAAGCCGAACGAATTCGAAAGCGCATAATCGACGCTGGCCTTGCGCGCCGTGTTCGGCACGTAGTCCAGATCGCATTGCGGGTCGGGCGTCACCTGGTTGATGGTGGGCGGCAAAATCTGGTCGCGCAGCGCCAGAACGCTGATGCCAGCTTCGAGCCCGCCTGCGCCGCCTAGCAGGTGGCCGGTCATCGATTTCGTGGAACTCACCGCCAGTTTCTTGCTAGTGGCGCGCTCGCCAAACAACCTCTTCATGGCTTTCGTCTCGATCACATCGCCCAACGGCGTGGAGGTGCCATGCGCGTTGACGTAGCCGATGTCGTCGGGGGTGAGCTTCGCATCTTTCAACGCCGCCTTCATCACGCGGTACGCGCCGTCGCCATCTTCTTGCGGCTGTGTAATATGAAACGCGTCGCCGCTCATGCCGTAGCCCACGATTTCCGCAAAAATCGGTGCATTGCGTTTCTGCGCGTGTTCCAGGGATTCCAGGATCAAAATGCCGGTGCCTTCGCCGACCACAAAGCCATCGCGGTCCGCATCAAACGGGCGGCTGGCCTTCTCCGGCTCGTCATTGCGCGTAGAAAGAGCGCGCATCGAGGCAAACCCGCCAATGCCCATCGGCGTGATGGTCGCTTCCGTGCCGCCGCAAATCATCATTTCCGCCGCGCCGCGCTCGATAATCTTGAAGGAATCGCCAATCGCGTGCGCGGAGGCCGAGCAAGCCGTCGCTGTCGCAGAATTTGGCCCGCGCGCGCCATAGCGAATCGAAATATGCCCGGAAGCAAGATTGACGATGGCCGAAGGAATAAAGAACGGCGAAATCTTCCCCGGCCCGCCCTGCATCAGTTTGATGTGTTCGCGTTCGATGATGTCGAATCCACCGATGCCCGACGCCACATACACGCCGACTTCGTCAAGGTCCGACTGTTCCGGTTTCCATTCCGCCATTTTCACGGCAAAGTCCGCGCCGGCCAGCGCGATCTGGATGAACCGGCCCATTTTTTTCAGTTCTTTTTTCTCGATCCACTGAAACGGGTCGAAGTTCTTCACTTCTCCCGCGATTTTGCAGTCGAAATCGGTGGTATCGAAATGCGTGATGGTGTGGATACCGCTGCAGCCGGCGATCAGATTCTTCCAGCTCTCTTCGGTCCCGATGCCCAATGCACAGACCAGACCAACGCCCGTAACAACGACTCGGCGAGTCAAATCACTTGCTCCTTCTTGCGCGGATTTTGCCCAGCGGCCTTACTTGGCCTTGGAGTGCTTGTCGATGTACTCGATGGCATCCTTCACCGTGGTCATCTTCTCGGCATCCTCATCTGGCACTTCAATGCCGAAGGCCTCTTCAAAGGCCATCACCAATTCCACCTGGTCGAGCGAATCCGCTCCAAGATCGTCCACGAACGACGCCGTCGGCGTCACCTCGGCCTCATCCACGCCCAGCTGCTCGACGATAATCTGCTTTACGCGTTCTTCAACACTGGCCATTCCCATTCCTCCGCGACATGTCGTCGCACTTTCTCTTGAGCTTACTCCACACCGTAATCCGGCTTTGCGGCCGGCCTACAAACTCGTCTAGGCTTGCTATGGCAACCTGCCCATTCTAGTTACCCTGACCCGCCAAGGTCAACTTAACGGTGAATCGTTTCGAGTACTTCCTCGACCGCCATGGCCAGTTCCACTTGATCGAGGGAATCGCCTCTTTACTCTCATTCGGTCAACCTCTTCCTCCGTAGTGCGAAGGCGCTTCGCAGCCAGTCGCCGTATTCTTGGCCAATCCGGTTCAAGCGATAGTCGTCGTGGCTCTTTCATCTCTGAACCTCATCACTTGCTGTTCAACGTGATCCCGAGCGCTTCTTCAAAAGCCATGATCAATTCCACGCTACCAAGCGAATCCGCCTCTCTCTCCCCGATCTCCGCAATGACGTTCGGATCGACCCCCTTCTCCTTCAGAGCTCGGCGAAGTTGCTGCCATTCCGGCAAATCTCTGAGTTTCTGAACTGTGCTCATGCGATTTGCCTCTGTGTGCTCCGTGTCTCCGTGGCAGATCGTTTTTACTTAAGCCAAGTACATACCGCCATTCACATCGAGGACGTGGCCGGTGATGTAACCGGCTTCGTCGCTGGCCAAGAACACGATTGCGGCGGCCACGTCGCGTGCGCTGCCCATTCGGCCCAGCGGAATGCGCGTCTTCAACTCGTCCTTCACTTTGTCCGGCAGCACATCGGTCATCGGTGTCTCGATAAAGCCCGGAGCGACCGCGTTCACGGTAACGTTCCGAGAGGCAATCTCCATGGCAATCGCCTTGGTCAGGCCGATCAAGCCACCCTTTGCCGCCACATAGTTCGCCTGGCCTGCATTCCCCATCTGCGCGACCACCGACGCAATGTTAATGATCCGTCCCGCACGCGCCCGCATCATGGTCGCGAGCGCCTGCTGGGTGCACAGATGCGCGCCGGTCAAATTCGTTCGAATCACCGCGTCCCAATCGTCCTGCTTCATGCGCATCGCCAAGCTATCTCGGGTGATGGCGGCGTTGTTCACGAGGATGTCCAGCTTTCCGAACTTCTCCAGAACCGCCTTGAATCCCGCCTTCACCTGCTCCGGGTCCGCCACGTCCATCTTCACCGCGAACGCTTCCCCGCCCTTGCCGGCAATCTCGGATACCAGCGCCGTTAGTTTCTCCTCGTTGCGTGCCGCCACGGCCACTTTCGCGCCGGCCTCTGCCAACGCTAGAGCCGTATCGCGCCCAATTCCCTGCGACGCACCCGTGACCAAAGCCACCTTGCCACTCAGACTGAACATGATCTCTCCGCGCCCTCTGCGCCTCTGCTTCCTCTGCGTTAGTTCTTTCCTTGCCCTTCGTGGTTACGCTGCGTCCGTTTTTGCCGCCGCGATTTTCTCAATCGTAGTCGCCAGGCTCTTCTCGTCTTCCACATTGAGTGTGGCCACCGAGCGCTCGATCTGCCGCATCAATCCGGTCAGCACACGTCCCGGCCCGACTTCCACAAAGGTGTTCACACCTTCATCGAGGAGCATGCGCATGGACTCTTCCCAGCGCACCGGCATGGTCACCTGGCGTACCAGCGCGCTGCGGGCTTCGTCGCCACTGCGGGTTGTGTCGGCATCGACATTGGTCACCAGCGGCATCTGTAATTCATTAAATGCTGTGGCTTTCAAATCCTTCTCCAGTTTTTCCTGCGCAGGCATCATCAACGCCGAATGGAACGGCGCGGAAACCGCCAGCATCACCGCGCGCTTCGCGCCCTTCTGCGAAGCAATCTCCACCGCCCGCTTCACCGCCGCTGCATCACCGGAAATCACGGTCTGTTCTGGAGAATTCAGGTTCGCCGGCGAACAAACCTCGCCGTGCGCCGCCTGCTTGCACACTTCCATAACATCCGCGGGCGACAACCCCATAATCGCTGCCATCGCGCCTTGGCCAGCCGGGACGGCTTCCTGCATATATTGCCCGCGCTGGCGCACCAGTTTCACCGCATCGGCAAACTTCAATGAGCCCGCCGCGACCAGCGCCGAATATTCGCCCAGGCTGTGCCCGGCCACAAAATCCGGAGACACGCCTTTCTCCGCGAGCACCCGATACACCGCCACAGACACCGTCAGAATGCACGGCTGTGTATTCGCGGTGAGCTTCAGATCGTCTTCCGTGCCCGCAAAGCACATGTTCGACACCGAGAATCCAGCTGCTTTGTCGGCTTCGTCAAACACGGCTTTCGCGGACGGGTACTTCTCCGCCAGCTCTTTTCCCATGCCGCTGTACTGCGACGCCTGACCTGGAAACACAAACGCGACTTTTCCCATACGCGACTCCTCTCTCCCGCCTCACGCATGCGCGTGCGTCAGGGAGAGCTCCTGCTCTATTTTTTCGTTCACGCGCGCCTTGGCCAACCCCGCGGCTACGCGAATTGCGTTTTTCATAGCATTGGCGTTCGATTTGCCGTGCGAGATCACGCACACGCCGCGGACTCCCAGGAGCGGCGCCCCGCCATACTCCGAGTAGTCCATCGTCCGCTTGATGCCCTTCAACGCTCCCCTGGATAACAGATAGCCCAATTGCGATGCCAGCGAACCCTTATACGTCTTGCGGAGAAACTTCACAATCTCCATCGCCAGCCCTTCGCAAATCTTCAGCGCGATGTTGCCCACGAACCCATCGCAAACAATCACGTCGACTTTGCCGGAAAACAAATCGCTGCCTTCCACGTTTCCGACGAAGTGCACCGGCAAATCCTTCAGGCGCTCGTAGACCGCTTTCGTCAGCTCGTTGCCCTTGGTCTCTTCCTCGCCAATCGAGAGCAAGCCCACGCGCGGCCTGCGGCTGCCAAACGTCAACCGGTAGTAAATCTCGCCCATCACGCCAAACTGCAACAGGTGCTCGGGCTTGGAGTCCACGTTGGCACCCACGTCCAGCAGCACGCTGGCGCCGCCCTTGGCGTTGGGAAACGGAGCCGCCAAGGCCACACGATCCACCGAGGGTAGCGTGCCCATGATGAACTTCGCCGCGGTCATGACCGCCCCGGTGTTTCCTGCGCTCACGAACGCGTCGGCCTTTCCGTCTTTCACCAGCCGCGCCCCCACGTGCACCGAACTGTCCTTCTTCCGCCGGAACGCCTGCGCCGGGTGATCCTCCATAGTGATCACCTCGCTGGCCGGCACAATCTCGATGGGCAGGGCGGGTTTGGAAAGCCGCGCCAACTCGCCACGAATCACACTCGGCTGCCCTACCAATAGCACGCGGACACCGTACTCTCGCGTCGCCAACACACTCCCCTCCACCTCCGGACGGGGTGCGTGGTCTCCCCCCATGGCATCCACCGCGATAGTGATCATGGGATTCCGTCGACTCAGGTAAGTTCAGGTGGGCACTGGCCAACTTGTGCCGATCGGGACTTCGCGAGTCCAGCTCTCCGCCGAATGCTACTTCGTGTCGTGAACGGGCCGGCCCTTGTAATAGCCACAATGCGGGCAGGCCTGGTGCGGCTGCTTCATTTCGTGGCAATTCGGACACTTTGCGAGCGCTGGCCCGGCCAGATGATCGTGAGCGCGCCGGGTGCTGGTGCGCCGCTTGGAATGACGTCGCTTTGGATTTGGCATACTCCTACCTCTTTTCTTTCCTTGCTTCCCTGCATCTTTACTTCGTCGTTGTTCTGCTTCTTAAAAACACACACATCGCGCGGCGAAAATCGCCGGATTTCAGCACGTAATTTATTGTTTCTTGAGCCAGTCCTGCTTCAGTCGCGCTAGGGGCGCCAGACGCGGATCGGTGGAGTGCGTCTCACAGCGGCACTCTTCGTGGTTCAGGTTGGCCCCGCAGCTTGGGCACAACCCGCGGCAATCGCTCTGGCAAATGACTTTCATCGGCAATGACAGCAGCACTTGTTCCTTCAACACATCCGCCAGGAACAAGCCTTCTCCTTCGAAAAAGCCTATTTCTGTATCGTCGTCCTTCAGCCGCTCTTCTTCGTGCCGGGTCCCCTTGGGTAACGGCTGATAAAACAAATCGAAATCCTTGTGCACTTCCTCAACTACCGGGTCCAGACAACGCGCGCAGGCCATTTCAATCTTGGTTTCCAGCTCGCCGGAAACGCGAATCTGGCCTTCCACCAGCTCCGCCGTGGCAGTCACTTCGAGCGGTTCGACCTGGCGAATCTCACTGATCCCGTAATCGATGCTTCCTGGAGCGTAGCTCTTCCGAATGCGTACTTTGCGGACGGCAAGGTCTTTGACGTCGAGAAACATATCGTCTGCGCCTCCGGCGCGTACGCTCATGCCTTTCTATTATTTGGGCAGTCGCACTCCAAGTCAAGAAAACGCAGGCCCAGGGCAGTTCCTGTGATTCGCGTTGGGCAACCGTAACTCCTAGTACCGCGATACTTGCTTGTCGGCCAGATAGCCGGTCATGACTCGCACGTAGTCAGGGAAGGCCACTTCGGGTTCGAGCAGGTCCGGGTGCCAAACCTTCTCCCATTCGAAGCAGTAGTAGCCCTCGTAGTCGATTCGGCGTAGGGCGTCCACCTGGGCTTTCATGGGCACTTCGCCCTTGCCGGGGAGGACGTACTTCCGCTCCTTGCCATCCTGAATGGAGTCCTTTAGGTGGGTGTGGCGAATCCATTGGCCGAGTTCTGCCACGGTGCGCGGAGGCTGTTCGTGCCCGTCGACGAAGGTATGGTGGGCGTCCCAGAGCAGGCCCACATGGTCGGAGTTAGCACGCGTCAGCACTTCCTTCAGAGTGGGGGAATCCACGAAGTCACCGTGAGATTCGATGATCACCGTGACACCGCGCGGGCCGGCGTATTTCGCCATCTCGTGCATTCCTGAGGCGACGCGGGCAATAACTTCCTCGCGAGTGTCCCCCTCGAATTTGTTGCCGAAGACGCGCACGTTTGGCGCACCCAGCGACTGCGCCAGGTCGATGAAGCGCTTGCCGTCCGCGATTCCCTGCGCGCGTTTGCCGGGGTCTGCGATGTGCAACTCTGTTGAGCTGCTCACACAGGCGATTTGGATGGCGCGGTCGGCGATTTCTTTTTTCGTCTGGGCGATGCGGTCGGGCGCAAATTCCGGGCGCGAAGGGAGATCCAGTGTGCCCATCAAGCCGCGCAGTTCCACCGCCGCAAATCCGTTGGATTGCGCGAACTCCAGGATTTTAGAAAGCTCCCATTTCGGGCAGCCCAAGGTGGAAAACGCTAGCGGGAGTTTTTCCTGCTTCGCGGCCCAGGCAAGCTGGCTCGCCATCAGTGCTGCCGCTCCGGTTCCTACAAATTCTCTTCGAGTAATCATGATGAACGCCTCGTCTTTCCCCGCTTATGATACCCTCGAATTTCCCCAGGATGTTCTTTCCACGGTGCACACATGACCGAAAAAACTATCAGTCGCAGGGTATTCGTCAAATCCTCCGCGGGCATTGCGGCCGCCACTTTGTTGCCAGCTTCCAGTTACTCGCGGATCTTTGGCGCGAACGATCGCGTTCGCGTTGGCATTGTCGGCTTCTCCGATCGTTTTCGCTCCAGCCTGCTGCCAGCGTTCCTGCAGCACTCTAAAGAGCTCAACTTTGACATCGTCGCGCTGTCGGACATCTGGACGATGCGGCGTGAAGCCGGGAAAGCGCACATCGATAAGCTCACGGGCGGCTCTCTGGCCGCGGTGCGCAATAATGACGAACTTTATGACCGCAAAGACGTGGACGCGGTGATCATCTCCACCGCTGATTTTCAGCACGCGCTGCATGGCGTGGAGGCGGTGCGCGCTGGTCGCGATGCCTACGTCGAGAAGCCGCTCGCCCACACGATGGAAAATGCGCATGCCATTCGGAACGCGGTTCGCGAATCGGGCAAGATCGTGCAGATCGGGACGCAGCGCCGCAGTTCGCCTGTGTATCAAGCCGCGTACGACTATATCCGTAGCGGAAAATTCGGCGACATCGTTTCCGTTCTAATGACCTGGAATGTGAACCAGCCCGGCCGCTGGCGGCGGCCGAAACTGGTCGCTGGGCTCACCGAAGATCAAGTCGACTGGAAACGCTACCTCTTAGGCTTGCCGCCGCAGCCGTTCGATGCGCGAAAATATGTGGAATTTCGCATATTTTGGCCATTTTCTTCCGGCATTCCGGATCAGTGGATGGTCCATCAGATTGATACGGTGCACTGGTTCACTGGCCTGCCGCGGCCGCGCAGTGTCGTCGCCAATGGCGGAATCTATTTCTGGCACGACGGACGGAAGAACTGGGACACCATGACGGCAGTGTTCGACTATGGGCCTCTCGATGACGCGTCGAAAGGTTTCCAGGTGGTGTACACGTCGCGCATGACCAATGACGCGGGCGACGTGAAGGAAATGTACTACTCGAATGGCGGGACGCTCGATCTCGACAAGCAGACGGTTTCGCCCGAAGGCGGCCTGACGAAGCACTACGCCGACGAAATGGGCATGCAGCCGAACCTGCTGCCGAAAATGTCATTGCGCGAAGAAGCGCGCAAGATCGCGACAGGCGCCGACACGGGCGGCGATCCCGACACTTCGGCCAACATGCGCAATTGGATGGAGTGTGTGCGAAGCCGCAAAACGCCCAATGCCAGCATCGAAGCGGGCTACTCACACTCGGTCGCGCTGTGCATGACCATTGCCGCGATTCAAAGCGGCCGCCGCGTCACCTTCGACGACGCCAAGCAAGAAGTGGTGGTCGGGTAATCCTCGCTTCGCTCGAAATGACGTGAAAAAGGGCTTTTTCAGCAAACTGCTACGCTGAGCGAATCACTTTCAGCAGGCCATCCATGGACTCGCGGCTGGAGGCTTCCTTGTCTTTGGCGGCGTTCAGGTAATGCGTTTCGAGGGACATCGTCCCTTTGTACCCGTCTTTGATCAGCGCACGGAATTGGCCGACAAAGTCAATCTTACCGCTGCCGATGGGCGCCCACTCGACCTGGCCCTTCGCGCCCGGCGCGCCGTCCTTCAAATGCATGTGAAAAATCCGCGACTTGTCCAGGGCGTTGTATCCATCCGGATACGGCGTCTCGCCCGCGTCGTAAGCATTGCCGGGATCCCAATTCAGCGCGAGCGAAGGCGACTTCACGATGCTCAGCATGGCAGCGCTTTCCACACCGGTCGCCACATTGCAGGAGAATTCATTTTCCAGCACCAGGCGAACTCCTTCGCGATGCGCAATCGCCGCGGTCTTTTCGAGTTCGGTGGCGACGCGGGTAAAGACGGTCTTCGGGTCGTCGACGCGCAAAAACGAAAAGATCCGGACTTTGTCGGTGCCGAAATCTTTTGCCCGGGCTATGGCGCGCTCCAAAATTCCTTGCTGTTGAGAATATTCGCTTTGCAGAGGATCGGATTTGCCGGAGTCGAATTTCGATTTCGTGCCTGGCAAGAGCGTCTTGAGGTAGGGCGAATCGACAACGGAAATTTTCATGCTGTGTTTGGCGAGCAGATCTTTCGCGCGCTGGACGTCGTCCGCCGTGAAGTCGGTCACATACTTGTTCCACACGAACCGCAATTCCACCCACTGTAATCCGTAGCCCTTCGCCCACAGCAGTGCTTTCTCGAAATCTTGCGTGATCTCGTCGGTGATTACGCCCAACTGGAATTGCTTCACATCCGCCGCCAAAGCGGGAATCGCGCTGAGCAAAGCCGCGGTGGTCGCGCCCGCCACAAATTCTCGTCGTCGCATCTCAGTCACCCTGCCTCATCGTAGTTTCCTGAGTCGTTCGCCGTCAATCAGTTCGCAGCGTGTTATTCTCGTTCATCTGAGATAAAGGGACATGTCGCACGTCGTTTTGCTCGGCGATTCGATTCTGGATAACCGCTGCTACACAAACGGCGGCCCGGATGTGGTGACGCAAGTCAAGGAACTGCTCCCAAAGGACTGGCGAGCCTCGTTGTTGGCCGTCGATGGTTCGACTACCATTGACGTTCCTTATCAGGTCGGCCGCTTGCCTGCCGATGCCTCCCACCTGGTGCTGAGCGTGGGCGGCAACGATGCAATCATGAGCTCAGATGTCCTGAACAAGCCGGTGAATTCAACTGCGGCGGCCATCGCGGAGCTTGCCGAGGTCGCGGAGGCTTTTGAATTTCGGTATCGCGAGGCGGTGGAGGCTTGCC